>TARA_R110001592_G_scaffold82663_1_pt1 | contig 31696 bp, 13 predicted proteins | sample TARA_R110001592 | Tara Oceans TARA_R110001592 (sample SAMEA4398387) | marine metagenome | biome: Polar Biome; feature: [SRF] surface water layer (ENVO:00010504); material: water (ENVO:00002006), including particulate matter (ENVO:01000060) such as... | depth 5 m | reverse complement strand
GAAGACCCCATTGAGGAACCTCCTGTACTTCTATTTCCGGTAGTAGTATTCTGTCTTACTGGTCCTGAATTAGAGTTTTGATTGTTATTTCTTGTTGTATTATTTGTTCTATTATTTGTTATACCCGCCTGCGCCACTCTGGTATTTGTCAACATCTTTGTTTTAGGGTCTAAAACTAAAGTATCCCTTCCTGGCATCGCCGTTAAATATGTAGGTTGTGCCATATAAACCGGATTGTTTTCGTTAGGTGGGGTTTGATTGGTCACTGTGCCTTGATTTGTTGTAGTTATTTCCCCTAGAGCTTGGTCGTACTCTACATTATTCTTAAAAGGTAGGTTTATAAAAGTCTTAACATAAGCAGATGTGTAATCAGCATATGGATTATCTGTAGTTAATGTTCCAAGAATAGTTGTGTACACCCCATCTTCTGGTGTAACTTCTACCTTAGGGTTTAATTTATATTGTACTTGACCTCTAGTGGTTGATTCGTCGAAGTAAGCGTTAAGATTTTTATAATCTCCTGAATTAAATGTTGGTATTCTGTATAGTATTGCCATAGTTTTATTTTTATCTTACTATCGTGTTATCTGGTCTTTCTTTAACCACAAAACTATTATAGTTGTAGTCATTATTAAATTGGGAAAGACTCCAGTCTATTGTTCTATCTTCAGCGACTGATTTATTATACTTAAAAGTTATAGTTATTTCAGCATCCTTAACAGGGTTAGAACGAGAAGTTTTTATATTCCTAGGTTTTGCAATTAATGTAAGTGTTGTTCTATAGTTATCATCACCATCCTTACTTGTAAACTGATAAGGTGATATACTAGTTTTTCTAAAAAAAGTTTCTACAATGTCGTTTTGGACCAACATAGGTTGTGTACCAAAAGAACACATCTCTAAAAGAGGTATTGCTAATGGGTAACTTCCTGTTCTTGTTCTTGGATAAAAAGCTCTATTATGAGAGGTTACTATTGACATACCTGGATAAAGAGGCACAATAGTAGAATTATTGGTAACCGCTGTTGGTACATTTAATCCTTCATAACTCCCTGGGTCTAATTCAATAAAATCATAGTCAGTGTTAATCGCATTTTTACCATCCATGAAGTTAACCATATCAAAATAATTTATCACTGGTGCTTGACTACCGTTACCTTGTACAATACCTGAATCAAAACTTCCATTAATTGTATCATTAAACCATTCCCTTCTTCTTATACCATAAACAAAATCTCCCATACCTAAAGTTAAACCCCACTGACCAGCACCTCCAAATAATTTACCATTTTGTTTTTTTTGTGGTGGATCGTTAGTTAATTTATTTATCGATTCAGTATATTGATTTAATTCCCTTCCTGAAGAAAACGCAAACTTAAACGGACTGTCTATCGCATTTTCAATATAACTTGCATTTACAGCACTCCCTCCATTATTATATAACATCTCTTTAGACATTAAAATATATTTTTGTAAATCAGAACTGTATTTGTTTTTACTTGTGCTTATTATCCTATCGTTTTCACCTAAAAAACAAATGTCAATATCGTCTTTTTGAGTGTCTAAGGTTACTTGGGTACTTTCATCATCTGTATCGATAACCATGTTATCTAAAAAATTCAAAAATCCGTCTCTTATCGATGAGGCTGGATGATTATTTGTTTCGTAAAATATACTGTAATCAAGAGTTTGTTGTGTCTCTACTTGTTGAGCTTGCCAATACATAAAATTAAGTGCATAATCTAAGTTAACCGTCACGTTAAGTTTATTATACCCAGCGGTGTCAGCTGTTAACCCTAGTGAAGCCCCCCATCCTTTTGAAGATGGTCTTGCCTTAACTTTCTTAACTCCAGTCTGTCTTATAAGGTCATTCATGTTATTAGGTACGTCTTTTAGTATAACATCCCTAAAACCCATTCCATCAGCAATTGCAATATTAGTACTTGATGATCCAGCGACTGCAGGAACTTCTCCCCTAATTGGTTTAACTAATGAAGTGTAATTTATACCTTCATCATGTAATGTAAAATAACTGATATTGGTTCCGGTACCATAAACTAATTTTTCCCTACCTTTTTTAGTAAGTTTTACGTTCATTGTAACCGCATTTGTTGTATCTCCTGATGGTAAAAATCCCATTTATATAATTTTTTATTTAATATTATTAATAACCTCCACCAGAACCTCCCATTGAAGACCCTCCTCCTTGAGTACCTCTTGCTACTGAATTTGTACTTGTTTGAGTGTTAGTGGTTGTAAAATTATTATTTATTCTTTTTTTTGTTATTTCTCTTGTTCTTTGTCTTAGGAAACGTACTTCCACACAATCTCCATTAACGTTTCTACTTAGACCAGCTGGACAAGGACTTAATACATTATTATCTCGAACAACAAAATCTTCTAATTGTTCTAAAGCACATCCGTTTATTCCTATCGTTTGTGTCTCCCCTCTTAAATCTGGTACTTTATTATAAAGTCCTGCTGGGGTTCCACTTAAAGCCGCAGTAGTTGCAGATTTGGTGTAGTTTATGTCACTATCATGTAAACTAAAATACTTAAAACTAATATCCCCACCTACCCCAGTGTATAACCTTTTACGAGCCATCGGAGTAAGATAAACATTAAAACTATTAGTATTTCCTGTTGCAAATCCCATTATTAAAAATCTAATCCCATTACTAAGGTAAATTGGTCACCAAATGATTTCTCAATTGGATTACTTATTTTACCCATTATTACTTCCTTATAGTTTGAGTCGTAAACCGCAACTTCCGCAACTCTAACATTATGTGAAGGAACTGCCGCACCTGTTGCAAATGTTGGGTTCTGAGAAGTGTTAAATTCTCCAGCACCTGCCGTAAAAGAAAAAGTACTTCTAAAAACTGTTGCTTTAATGTTAGTGTCCACATTTCCAAAAAAGAACCTTTCGTCTCCAAAAGTTAATGTTGTGTTAGCATCACCACCAGGTAAATTTGGTGATGTTGTTAATTCTGTTAAGGTTGGCATTGATATCCAGTCACATATACTGTAGTTACCACCATCTGGAGCATAAGTTCCAGTAGTAGAGTCGTAATACTCGTTTGTGATAATAAATTCAGAGTCATATAAAACTTCGTAATCTACCCAATTCTTTCCATTGTGTGTGTTATAAATTGATGTCCCGACAGCATTTTGAGCGACGGGTATTCTTCTCCAAGCTTGTGGATCTGGTTGTTCGTTATTTTGAACTTTTTGTACTATTATGTCAAATGACGTAGCATCCCAACCAATAAATTTAGTATTCGCATCGTTATCCGCTCCAGGAGTACCTAGAGTAGAACTAATACCACCTCTTCTCATAAAAGGTAAACTACCATAAGGGAATTTTACTTTAACATTTTTTCCGTTACCGTCACAATCTGAACAGTTAGTTGATGTTTCTGATAATATTGTATATTGGTTACAGTGTAACCCTGTTGTATAACCACTAGTTGATGTGAAAAGGTAACTAATTACTAACTGGTCACCTGAAGACATTAAAGATGTTGATCCTGATGGGGTATAATAACTAGCCTCTAAACTAGGTAATGTCCAATTTCTATTAGATTTATACGATAACGCCGCCACTATTTCTTCATCATCAATTACCGCCATTTTTAACTCAGGGAATATTTTACCAACACTTTTTGGTTTGGTGTATGAAGGTGATAATATCCCACTAGTACCTCCTGATGTGTGGAGTTGGTAGTAGTCTATTTCACTATTGGAATTATATGTGGAAGTTATCGTTCTAGGTGTCGTTCTTGTTTCACCTGTAAGTAGTAAACCCATTGTTGTATTACCAGTGTAGTTATACATAACTGTTGGCATCGTTAACTCAAAATTATTAGTACCATCCGCATTCCAATAAAAACCTTCACCATAAAAGTTAGATATAGAATTATTACTGTAGTGAATAACCGCAATTGATTTTTGTCTGTAGTCTTCAACTAAACCTCCATATGACTCAGAGTCTGTTGGTACTGTATAGTTTAAGTATTCTTTTGTCCCTGTGTAACCAGTTGAGCCAAAAGTGGCGTAGTCTCCGTGTGTCGAAGCAGTTAAACCCGCCACGGTCTGTGTCCACGGAATGTTCATATTCCAAACTTTAACGTCAGTTACTGAAACATCGCAATTACTATCAAAAGTTAAACTTAATTCATTCCAGTAAGGTATTGTTGTACCAGTTCCGTAGTAAGTATTTATTGGATCATTTCCTTGGTAGAAAAATACACTAGAATCTCTATATTGTGTAGTTGTCGATCCTGTAAAATTAGGTATTGACCTATCTACTGTTACTTTTAACGAGTTAGCCGCTAATGTACCGGTTACTTCATCTATTCTATACCATAAGTAAGGGAGTGGATATGCTGAATCTACATGTCCTGGTCCAGGCCCTGGAATAGTCCCAGTGGTTGGTCCTTGGAATTCATTTGGTACTAGTACCATAAAATCACCTGCTATTGGTTCAACCGCGTTTACACTTACATCTGTTATAGACCCAAACTGTCCTTTATTAATGTCTATACCTGTACTTCCCGGTGTTAAACTTTGTGTAAGATTACTACCAGCTCTTACAATACTTCTTAAATTAGTTTTTCCTACCGCTTTAGTAAAAGTGGTTGCGGTTCTAAGTGAGTAGTCATATTTACGTTCTGGGAATGTAGTTGCCGCCTTGGTCGTTCCAGTAAAAAACCCTCTTTCTAATGCTTGGTTATTAATAACTGTTTCATTAAGGTTAACATTATTAACTGGACTATAAGTACTTCCACTATTACCTGCAATTCTTAACAATGGGTATTTAACACCTGCAGGGTTATCTGAAGGTCTTAAAATTTCTAAATTACCTAAATCAACAATATCAGACCACGAATACGTGTTATCAAAACTACCGTAGTCTATTTCTGAATCACCAAAACCCCAGTAAGAAAAATTTAATTGTCCTATGGCAAGTTGTCTTCTACCATAATCTGTTAGTTTTGCACTTACATATGCAACATTATCTTTTTGTATATATCCCATTTTATTTTATTTTCTTTAATATATTATCTTTCATTTTATTATAAATATTAACTTACAATGTTTCTAGTAACTCAATAACGCCGGATTGTCCGTATCAAACTTATTAGTGGCACTACTAGCTGTTGTGGTTATATTTGAACCACTTATTCCTATATATTGTCGATTATTAATTACTCTATATAAGTACTTTTGATTTATAGTATCGAACGGTCCTATCTGTGTTTTATATTCCCCTACACTTCTTCTATACCCAACAGTGTTGTAAATTGTGGCCGAATTAAACTCTGTGTCTGCACTATTTGTTACCTCTACTGAAAAATGTCCATTTTCTGTATTTGGTGTTGGTACCACCGTCCATGTTATATCTTTATACTTGGTTCCGAGACTTCTATTATCAATACCTCTTAGATTGGTTAAGTAAAATAGGTTTACCGAATCTTCAGCAGCTAAAGTAACATTAGGGTTAAATATTACCAACCTATTATTAGTTGTAGAACGATAAAAATCAAAATTAGGTTTTTGTCTAACTCCATTTACTAATACTATTAAATTGGCCAAATCAGTTTGTTTATTAGTGTTTAATGGTTGATTAGTATAGTATTCGTATGTTGTTGTACCAGTATTATAGTTAAATTTATTATAAAGTACACTCCTACTAAAAGGTGTTGTACTTCCAGTAGGAACACCTGTGGCTGGGACCGTATCTCCTTCTGTTATAAGTCCTTTAACTCCATTACCCTTAACATAAGCGGCCACCACAACATCAGTGGTTAATATATCAATGGTACTACCACCTTTAACTATAACTTGTATTTGTATTTCTCTTTTATCTTGTACAAATTCTGTGTTATTTTTTAGAACAACTCCATTAATACTTAGTGTTACATCCCCAATTGGGTCCTCGCTTAAATAGAACACAGCTTGTCCCTCACTTGTTACCCCTAAATTTTCAACAACAAACTCAATTTCGTTGGTGTCTCCGCTTGAAGTTGTTGTACTTCCCAATTCTTCAGAGTCGATGTTCAATACATTAGTACTGTACTTTATAATAGGTGTTGGTGGGTTACTAACAGCAATAAAACTAAAATCTTTTGGTGCATAATATAAATTATTAGTGTAAAAATTTTCTTTTATTCCTTCGTAATTTGGACTATTTGGGTTGTCTATTAGTGTGTCATATGTGTTTCCAGAAGTTAGATAACAAGCTTCTGTAGTTCCATCTCCTGTATAAACAAATGAACCTTTTACTAAATAATTATTACTACCTAAAGCGGATCCTTCTCCTCGACTGGTGTTTAGAGCACTTGTTGTTATTGTATCCACTAGTTTACTACTACAACAAGCTGTATAAACGTAGGCGTTACCCGTAACAAACCCGGTATATAATCCTGAATAAGGTCCACCGGAAGAACTAACTAATTTAGGTCCTCCACTTAGTATTAACCCCCCATTAGCACCAGTGTTACCAGCACCAATTCCTATATTCCACGTCACACCAGTTGTATAACATTCCCCATTTTGCCAATATCCCGCATTACCAGTAACTCCTGCATTTGTAACATTCGTACCATCTATAGGGATTATAAAACCATTTTTTTGAGCTTTTTTGTAAACTCTATTGTATTGGTATGTGCCTCCTGTGCTACCAGCACCACCTATTGTACCACCTGTTGTTATATTAACATTGTTAAATAAGTTGGTTAGAGTGTAGGCTGTAGAAAACCCGTCCCATGTTGGGGCTAAGTGTCCTCCAGCGCCTGAACTTCTCGTTATATCTTGACCGAACCAATACCAAGATTGTTTGTGTATCCCCGATGGACCTGTTGACCCCTCGGAAGTTGCGGATATACTAAAAAAGGCACTAAAAGTTGTTGCGGTTGTTTGTCCTTCACAACTTAAATCAGCACTTAAAGGAAAAGAATTAAAATATTTTTCATGAACAGGAGGGTAACTAAACCCTTGTAAAGCGTCATCATACTTATAAACTGTACTTCTAAATTTACCAGTATAACCACTCATTCTATCATAGGGGAAATAATACTCTAAAGTTGCAGCACTTTGACTTATGTTCCAAACAGAATTTTGAGTAGCTCCTGTTGGTCCATTTCCATATACTGACATCCCTAAAGTGGTGTATGGATTACCACTATATTCGTAATTTTGAAACCCGTAAACCAACTTAGTTGCCCCACTCATAGTAAAGGATGGGGGTTGGAAGTAGTCGTAGCAAGTGTATACATCTAAAGGTAGATAACTCGTATTTTGATTGGTATACTGAGAATTACTTTTTAACTTAGCTGAATCTCTTAATAAGGTTTTATGTCTACATCTATCCATTTGAGTGCGTTGAAGAGTTTATTGTTCCTTTTATTGTGTTAACAACATTATTATTATTTACCTGCGTCATACCCATTAGGGATTGTCCATAAAGTTTTTTATCAACTCTACCTACAACTCCATCTGTTTCAATATTTTGTCCAAGTATTAATGTACCATTATTTATTCTATTGTCCAGAGTACCACTACCACTTTTATAACCTGTTGTCTGTTTTTCTAATAAAACCTCCTCATTTGGTGATCTTTCATACCCAACCGCTGTTGAATTGGTTGTTATGGAGACATTTATATCTAATTTTCCTTTTTTTAACATATCTTAATATTTTATGGTTGTCCGCAATATGGTTGTACACCCTGACAATACCAATCTGTTCCTATTGTAACGGATTCTGTACCATCGGTACCTGGCCAAGTATATATTGGTGAAGCTTCTATCCCCCACTTACTTGTATTAATTGGAGCTACTCCACTACAATTCTCCCCAGACCAATATCTTAATCTACTTAAAGTGTTAGAACCATAGTCTTCGTATTCTAAACCTTCTGTGAAGTTACCATTTCTTACCATGTTATCAACTACATAAGTAGAATCTGTTACATTATATAATTTTATACTTTCTATTATCAAACCGTTTATATTTGTGCTTATTTGTAAATAGGGATTTGACCCAGCTATAGGTGTGAATTTTACATCATAAAAACCTGGACCCTCTACATTAATAATAATATCTTCAGTATTAGAAGACGCCCTTTTTAGATATATATTACCTTGCCTTTCTGCAAAACCAATTGCTGTCATTCCAACACTAGTGTTACCAACACATCCTCCATTATTTAATGGGTCACCAATAGAACCTCCTATAGAATAACTTTGTTGGCTATTAGGTTGTAGTCCTGTTCTACCTGATGATAATTTTATTCCAATTCTAAAATAGTATTGCTTACCTGTCGCTAATACACTGGCAACTGTACCACAACCAGCGTTACCTAAAATGTTAGAACCATCATTATCTCTTAAAGTTAAAGCCTCCGTTTCGGTATTAGTGTCACAAGGTCCTATACCCGAAGCAACGAAATGATGTTTCTTAAACCATTGACTACTTAATTCTTGGTTGTTTGTGGAGTCTAGGTCAATTATTGACCTTTGTCCATGTTTATATACAAATTTTTGTCTATCGAAAATTGTATTAGAATGTTTAGTACCCATCCCTATAATCGTTGTGGCTGGAATAAATTGTTCTAAAAGACGTGTCCAGTAAGGTTGTATTTTATCCACAAACCCTAGCATTTTTTGATAGTTTAATTGGTTACTTCCAACATTAAGGGGTACTAGTACACCCGCATTATCCGTACTAGATGTCCCTCCAGATACATAAGACTCAAAAATATTCCTTAGTAAGGGATATGCTGGCCAATTAGGTTGGAATCCGAATCCACCCCCACCAATAGTCTTTCTGTTTTTAACATTAATAAATTGTGTTTTTACCTTCTCTAAGTATTGTGCAAATGTAGTCGCACTAACAGCAAAACCTGAACCACTCATCGAAGAACCGTAATATAAATTAGTACCTAAATTTTGTCTATTATATCCCCTTCCGGTACTTTGGACTGGCCAAAGGTTTTCCAATATATTAGGATTATAATCGTATTTTATTGTAATAGGGAAACCACTCATTTTATTGTAGTTATACATGTCTGTCTCAATTGCTTTAGCAATATTAAGATGTGAATCAACCATTTTTGTATTTAAGACAAGTCTCTCATCTTCACCGACAAAATAATTTGTATCCCTAGTTGTTGTGGTAGAACTAGCCTGTGAATTAGTCAACGACCACTCTCTGTATGAATTTATTGTTGTCCCAGTTTGGTCGACCCAAGATTTTTTATTGTCAATTTGGGGGTATAGTACGAAACCTGGGCTACCCACAAAAACATTTTGTTCATAAAACTCCGACCAATCAAAATCAAAATAATATCTATTATTTTCATTTCTCATTGTTAAGTAGTTCATAATATTACTAAACAGTGGAGTAGAATTATATAGGTTTGGGTTTTGACAATGTACCCACCTTCCCCCATTTACGTTATATAAGGAAACAACATTAATTTTATCGTTATTAGGTATTTCATTATATGAAATAACGTTTGTGTCTGTAATTACTGAAGTAATATCTAAACCATCAAGAGTATTAAGTGATGTTGTATTAGTCCATCCCGCCGTTAAAGGATTTAATGGATCAACAAATGGATTTTGTTCAAAACCCCACGGTGTACCAGTAGTATGTACTAGTGTATTACTAATCGGATATAAAGATGGTGTCGCGTAATTACTTATGGTTAAAACTGCGTACCCCGCATCGTATAACGCCTTCGCTAAGTTTTGTTTATCTGCGGGAATATTTTCACCAATATGTTCAAAAACATAAACCGCGGCTGGTCCTAAAGTTATCGCATCACTAACTGTTGCCCACATATTACCCAATCCCGGTGTCGCTGCTTGGAGATTGTTAACATACCCTAAAGTACTAGTAATAAAATTAAAGTTGTTTGTTGAAGCTCCGTTAGACACTAAGACTGGAACTAACTCATTTTCAGGCACTGTTCCCGAAACTACTGAAGGAATTGTAAATGTTCCTCCTGTTGAATCTGAGAACTTTCTAAATTTATTAAAGTACGCCTGTCCAGCATCATAAGGACCATAGTGTGGATTATTAGCACCTATAAAATTAGTTTCTCTATACCACCCCCCTTGCATTTGGAAGTAGTATTCCTCACTATTTCTCATAACTTTTGGGTAACCATCATTATCAATTGGGTAGTATGTTAGATCTATGTTGGTTTTTTCATCGTCTTCTCCACCCTGATTACTGTCTAAGTACGTTAAAGAAGTTTCCACTTTACTTATATCAAGTTTTTCCTTTACTGTATAAACATACTCATTAAACTCTATTAAAGAGTCGGGTGCACCAATAAATCTTAAGAAAAATTCTATAACTTTTCTTGTACCTTTAGCCCTAAATAGATACCCAGCGTTTAACACTAAACGTCTCCACAATTCGATATCGAACTCGACTGGAGTCATTCCTACAGAGGTACCGGAAAATACAGTACTATTAGTCCCACCTAAAAAGGCTTCGAGTATGTTTTCTTGATTGGAAAAATCTAAAGTTTCAAATCCTAGGGTACGAGCAAAGTTTTTAACTAATTTGTCTGGTATGTTATCGTTTTTATCGTAAGAAACTCTTGAAGCAAAAGCAATTCCATCTATATACCTTTTAACTTCATCAAATTCTCTACCGTAAATTCTTAAAAGTTTCTCTACTCTTTTATCAGATGTGTCAAACTCTTTTATAGAGTCTGTGGTAAAAAATCTAGCCACTAAATCCGTTTTATAATCATCGTAAGTGTCCGCCAATTCTAATAGAGCCGAAAGATAGTCAGCATATCTTGTAGTATCTATATCTATATTGTATCCATCTGAAACAGGCCAAGTAAATTTCTTTTTTACTTCTGTAAAAGTTTGGTCAGCTCCTTTAACTGGTACTGTAAACTCCGAAGTATAAATAGGGTAAAAATCTCTATTAAGTAAAAACCTATCCAACCCTTTTAACCTACTAAAGTATTTTTCTCTTACGTTGACTTGGGGTTTTATGTGGAAATTTTGAGATATTGCCCCATTTGTTGCTCCCGTAAAAGGATTTCCTTTAACCGCAATACCAATGTAGTCTTGAGATTGTGAGGTTAGTCCTGTAAAACCAATAACCCTAAACTCTTGGTTGGTTGTGTAGTATCCTGGGGAATTAGTTATTGTTGTTGCTGAAGCAACTGGGTATTCAACTACATAATCGTAGAAGTTGTTAGCCATAGACTTTTTACCTGGTTCTTGTTGAAAATTGTTAGGTATATTATCTAAATTTATAAAGAATTTATTATTAATGTTACCTACTGGTATCTTAAATTCTGAACTATCTGTTAAACTATTGTATACGTATTTAATTGCTGTAAATGTTGTCCCACCACTCGAAACTTTATTTATGAACAAGGAAGCTGGCCAATTAATTATAATCTTTTTAACCGACGCCTTTATGTGTTCTCTTAAACTACCGAATAATGTATAATGAAATAAATCAGATTCGTTTAGATTTAATACTAAATTAAGATTATTATTCAATAACTCAGTACTTTGAGCACTAGTAAGATTTAAGTCACTTAAAGTAACAGGTTGTGAAAATCCTTGTGTTTCATAAAACACACTATTTTTAGTTGATGTTGTAGGGGTTGTGTAGAAATTGGTTAGCGTCATTAATGGACTACCCTCCGTTATCTGAAAACCTACTAGATCTGGTGAAAAGTCAAAATTAGACTGATAATTACCTATTACTTTTTTATACGCCATTACAATGTGTTTATGTTGTTAAAATCTTTAGTAAAATCTATATTTGTTCTTTGTTGTCTTACCTCATAAAGTGAATCGTCAAAGTTATCTTTTATTTCATATAGATTATATTGTCTATAAATATTATTATCCGTATCATATATTGTATATATCCCATCTTGGATTGATTTTGTTTGGTTACCAAATAATCCATACCCCAAAGTGTCAAAATCGTGTTCTGTTATCTCAATTTCTATTGATATTGGATTAAAGAACGTATTTGTTATACTAAGTTTTTGTCCTGTTCTCCCTAGGAATGGTTCTGCGTTTGGTTTTACGTTTGGTGCAGAACTTGGTGTTAGTGTAAGGAATAGAAGACTACCACTATCATTAAAATTGTATCTTATTGCCTTTTGTGTGGTATTTGATAATTGTTGATTTACCGGTTCACATAGGTTAGAAGATGTTACAATTCTAAAAAAGTTGGGTATTTTTTGATTCGTTGCCTCTTCGTAGTATTCCAATCTATATCCTACAAGTCCTCCATTAATCCCCGCACTTCCAAGTAAAGTTTGGTCCAATACAATCCCTTTTACTTCTGGCATCGCAGCTAAGTTACCACAATCAATCACCTCTTTTATTATTTCTCTAGGTTTTAATACGAGAGTGTATATACCTTTAGCATTAAAGATACTTGGTGGTAAAGATAGGTTATACATACCTTCTAATATTCCAACCCCTAAAGTTCCTTCAGTAGGTTTTGTGTATTGTCTTATATAATCCTCACTTGGTGTTAGTTTTGTAAATGTGTCGGCAAATCCCGTGTCTCTACTCGGTGAGTAGTGTAAATAGATATCTATATCTTCTGGGAGTACATCCGCTGGTCTTTTTATTCCGTAATTACCTGTTGCCATTTATTAATTTTTTTGTTTTAATTTATTATATTAAAGAATCCTCCTTGGTAGTTGTCGAAATCTTCTAATTTATTTACTTCTGTTATTCTATAGTAGTCTTCAAAAATAGATATCTGACCTCTATCTATAAATACATTATTTTCTATTTGTGGAGGGAATACATGCCCTAAAGTCCATTCTTCTTTTATGTCTGGATATAAACATCCGGGACAACAATTAGTCATTTGTACTGCAAAACGAGTTATCACGTCACTACCGATAGGACTAGGTGTTGGTGTGGTACTATAATCCCAATAATGTATATTGTTAATTGTGTAAGCAGTGAATAGATTTTCATTTATAACCGTCCACCCATCATCCATACCTAATGATGGTACTCTTTTTATTAATGGGTAATAAGGGTTAACTCCATATTTATCTGTCATTGTAGGGTTGGTTGTGGCCTCTACTATACTAGCTGGGTTGCTAAAACCAGGCCAAAGAATTTGTCCAATTTTACTATCAGTAAAACCAGTAATAACGTAATTCAACCCTGTGTCGTCTTCCTCTATTCCACAACAACCTCCATAACATGAACCGTCATCACATGTTGCGTTAACATCGTAGTTAGTCGATGTCGGATCGGTACATCCATATTCACAATCAACATACACACATGAATCATTATTTATGTTTGCGTTTGGGTTGTAGTTTGAAGCAGTACCAAGGTATCCATTTGGTCTACCCGGAAACGCCATATCTGTACCGTCATCAGTACATCCAGGTATTTCACAAGTACCATCATCTATAGTAACTGCAGGATCAAAGTTGTCAGCGAGTGGATTACTACAACCTTCATTTATATAATCACAAGAACCATCATCTGTGTCGGCGCTTGAGTCATAGTTTTGTGCGTATGGGTCAGTACATCCATAAACAGCTGGTTGGTATTCGCAACAACAATTAGACAATCCTGGTATTGCACATATATTACCGTAATTCCCATTACATGGTATTGTTGCGACTACACTAAAGTTAAGTGCGGTTACATCTGTACACCCATAACATTCATATGTACACGACCCATCGTCATTAACCGCATTACTATTATAGTTACAAGCAACAAAATCAGTACAACCAAATACGGAATTTGGGTTACTGTTAAAATAACAAGAGTTGTCGTCAGCATTAGCTGAAGGTATATAATTATCAGCTCCACCGTTGGTGCATCCCCAAGTTTGACAAAACTTACTTCCGATATTTTGGTTGGGGATAAAACTAAATGAGTTATTTATTGTGAAAGTAAAACTGTAAATACAAATAGGTAATACTTGTGGTTGTTGTCCCTGAGCTACAGAGTTATTATCCGTTATTTTAATTACGTAAGTATTAGGGATTAATATCGCTAGTGCTGTTGGGTCGAGTATTTCTGTTAAAACCCCACTGTTAAACCAGTAAAGTTGGTATTGGTATTGGGTTACAGCACCACTATTTATATGGGGTGCCGTGCCTATAAATCCACCCGAGAGGTCATATACTCTTAAAAAATTATCAGTATTTGGTAACTGGAATATGTTGTATAATCCTTGTATTTCGGTTATCGTTGACCAGTAATTAGGTATTACAAGATTAGAATCTTCTCTCCATATACCAGTCCCTCCTAAATTAGTATTAACTACCAAATCATTAATTATTGAATTTTGGTCTAAGGATAAACATATTTCGATGTCACAACCTGGTGGAATTATAGTAGCTTGAGCCAACATTCTACTTGCAGAGTTAGGGTTTGTAACCCTTAATTGGACATTGGAGTTGTCGTAGAGACAATAATTATTATCACATCCACAACTATTATGAGCTTTAGCTATTTGACATAAGCTGTCACAATTCGAGGCATCAGTATCACAACATATTGGTGTTTCATAACAATCGTTACAGTTAAGTAAGCAATCTTTTAATGCTTCCCTACCACTATATTGCCCATGACCAACTGGGTTAACTTCACATTTACCATTAACACAATCATAAGTCAATTCTTTAGAAGAGTTACTCTCACAATAAGTTAAAGCGTCATTAAAATTTTGGTAATAACCGCTACCATCCATTATTTCAGTAACTACCCCATTAATACATTCCCAAGTTAAAGAAAACTCTAATGGTGCACAAGATTTACCATCCCATATAAAACTATATTCTCTCCATTGTTGACAACATGCCTTGTTAGTTGTTACATCATTAGGGTAATTTGTGTTATTAAATACTAAACTACCGTCTATTCTAGTTTCAGTGTCAAAACATAAAGGTGATATGTTAGATTTTGATGTTTTATGACTCTCACAAGACATATACCCAATTCTATCACCAACTGAGTGACTATGAGTGCCCTCACAACCTATAATGTCGGAATATTGTGCGGCAGCACCATTAGTATACCAAATAGGGACATTATCCATAAAACTTAAAACACTGTAATTACCTATAATACTTAAATCTTTTTCTTCTGGTATGTAACACCTTCTAGATAAATTATCCCATAAATAACCTTCATTTGTTTTCTCATTACAACAATTTTTTTGTGTAACTAAATCTGTTACACTTGACCATATAACCACACCATGATTACTAACACCTTCAATGTAATCATCACACGAATTCATTTCTGGTGTCTGATTTATAATTGTTTCAACTTCTACACAGGCCATATAAGTCTTCAAACCATTATGTATATATTCATGATAACCAGTACACCCAATTTGGAGTGCGTATTTTTCAGCTTGCGTTATATAAGAGAAGAATGGTTTATTATTAACATAACCTATAGCATATGATGCGTAACTTTGTGAAGAATCTAAATTATTAGGTTGTATTTGTTCTATTAACCTTTGTAGGGTCTTTTCTGTTTTTTTAGTTATACAACAACTTCTACAATTAATTTCTGATGTATTGTCATAATTAACCGCTGTTTCATCAAGACACCCTATTTTATTTTTAACTATCATATTCTATACACAGTTTGAGTTATTAGTAGTACAAACATTAAATGTGGTCTCACATCTAGAGTCTGCTAAGAAAGAATTATAATCATTAACACTAGTAGTGTTAAATTCTTGACATGTTGACCCAGGTGTAACTGGAAAACAACAAAACACATCATAAAAAACAGTATAACTACAAGACCCATCATCTATAACGGCCAAAGCGTCGTAATTAACCGCATTACTATCAGTACAACCCACTGGTAAATTATTAATAGGGTCAAAATAACAACAAGTTATGTCCCCAAAAGTACCTGGAATTATAGCATTAGGATAAAGTGGGTTGTTAAACTGTGTTGGTGGTGGGTTTCCGAGACAATCTGTACAACCAATAATATTACTATTAATTGTAATTGCGTTAGTAGGTTGACATGGATTCGAAGCTGTTGGATCTGGACAGCCATTATGGTAATTACAAGACCCGTCGTCAAAAGTAGCGTCTGGCCAATAATTATTTGCTGCAATATCAGTACAACCTCCTAGAGGTAATACACAACAATCATTAAAATAATTTAACCAACATGGTTCCTGTGCTTGTGGGTTATAGTTAATTGCACTAGAGTCCATACACCCTACTATTAAGTTACACCCACTACTTAACATACACTCTTCAGGTGTAGAATATAAAGTAACTCCATTAATTGCTGTGGATGTACTTATACATCCTTGGATGGTTATGTCTCCGGTAGGTGGTCCCATTTCTAAAACATAATTTAAGTCACAATACCAACCTATAACACTAGGTGTAAAGTCGCAATCTGCGTTTGATTCTACTCCGGTAAGAACTGGTAGTTGTGGATCTGTTGCTGGTACAGTATTCACATAAGGTACTGTAGTATTTTCTATTGCACCGTATTCATTTCTTATCGTATTAAGGAAATGGGTTTGGTCACACCCTAAGAAATTGGGTTTCTGATTATACTTGAATGATATGTCTGTATTTATCAAATCAAATTCTAAATGGTCTAGTGTTATCTCTTCTTTTACATCACATATTAACCTTAAACTGACCGCTGTAGCGCCTTCCATTGTTATCTCACTTTCCAACTCTACTTCAACAAGTCCATCTGCCGCATCATAAGAATTACTAGTCCAATACTTGATTGGTGTAACCTTCACATCTTCATCATTTGTAAAATTGTATGGTACTTCTTGTACCGTTAAATTCTCTAACCTAAATCCGTAACTGTCGTCATCTCCATTACATGGACTACCTGTGGAAATACAACCCGCATTACCCGATGGATTAAACACTTGGAATTCCATTAGATATGCACCACTTTGGAGACATGTCCAGACTACCTCCATGTCATATATCCCACCTACTGCAATATCCTCATCAATTACTATATTTGAGCTGGGGTCTCGAAGTGTGAAATTTAATTGGGATGGTAAGTTTAACAGTTGTTGTACTTCCATAAGGGTTGTTGCAATATACCTAGTAGTGAATTTATAATCCATACCCTGTTGTAAACTAATTGGTATGTTTATGGTTGCTTGGTTACAATTTGTTGTTATTAATCGATAATCCCCATTAATAAAATCCACTGTTGTTGTAGCTCCAATACAAGGTACCGGTGAAGTGAATCCCATAGCATCACCAAGTTCAAAATTCTCGAAGTATAGGTACCCCCAATTTGGGTCTAATGTGGATGTTCCTCCCCACATTATATTAGATAAAGTAGAATTAGGGTAATTTTGCATTACCATTTTTGACTTTATTATATATGTTTCTCCATCTATTAATCCAGAAATAATAGGTGTATATATTAGTGTTCTTTTACCTACAGCTCCTTGTACTTCACCAAATGCTCCTGAATTAACATAACTTTCGTTGGGTAACATTACGTTACCTTCGTAAAAAGGTATCCAGTTGTCCCCCGTTGCGTAGAAAAGTATGTCGTACGGAAAATTGAATAGTTCTAACCCTTGTCCTTGGCTTTTATTACCATAATCTCTATAACATTTCTTTTTCCACCACACAAAACCGTAGTTACTATAGTCTTCACAACAAGCTCTTTCAACAAATACTTCACTTTCTGTTTCATAATCATAAAAAACAACCTCACCATCACTACTAATATACCAAGGAACAGGACATTTATAAGTTTGTGTTAAAGTTTTTGTAGAACCACTACACTCCTCTGCTATTCCTGGGTGTATTAAATCCCTATATATCCCAATGTCTTTAATGTCTTGGTAAAGTGGGAAATTTATATTTAATACCGAAGGTCTATTACCAATTACGTTTATACAAGGTACCCAAGCACAAGCGTCATCAGGTGAACAATCATTACAAGTTTCATCTATTGTTTCATTACAATACCAAAGTGAACCGTCAAGTGCTTCCGCAACGTCACCTAATGTATAATTTTCATTTAATCCATCCCAAGGTCCCATATCTGGTCCTTGGCAATATAGAAAGGCATTATTGGTCACAACGTTATTTTCTACATTAGTTATTGCACCATAAAGATTCCACCCTAAATAGTAAAATGGGATAACCCCAACTGGTGGTGAAAAAATTAAATACTGTCCTGTTTGAAGTAATGTTGTTGGGTCAATCTCTTGAGTTCCGTAAACCCCTAGGGTAATGTCATCTACATCTATAGCGTCCTGACTTAAAAGATAATTAGTTATATTGTACCTATATAAATTTAAGTTAAATTGTGTTAATTCTATATTAAAACTCTTAAAAAATCCAAATATTTTTCTTTTAATGTTTGAAAGACTATTACTGTCTATTGTTGACGTTTCTTTTGTTACACGAAAATTATCTATTATTAGAAAATCTCCTATTTGTACCGGAGTACCAAGCGAGTCATCAACATACGCAGATAATCCAAACCTATAATCACCCCCATCTGTCGCGGTAAATGAAAAACTAACCACTCCTCTTGAAGTAAAGGTTTCTACCTCGTCTTCGTTAAATTGTCCATAATAAAAAGTACCTGTATTAACATTTGTTGCGTATACCCAGAGAAATCCTGGTTGGTTTACCCCCGGATTTGCCACCATATTAATGTGAGAGAGGATATTTGAACTTAGTTCTACACTTACGTTATAATTATCATTTGCGTTAAGACTATAGGAGTTAATTGTTTCTAAAGTAATAAATCCTGAAGTCATACCATTTGTCCCCCCTACTTCGATTCTTATCGAATTATTACCAAAAGATTCAGCATAAGGAGGCACTGTATTCCAAATAATCGAAGTATCAAATGATCCTGAAATATAACCGTAAGTTGTCCAATTTTGAGTACCTGAAGAAAAATCGTCACTAAATACCTCTGAAATAAACTCTCCAAATAAATCTATGATTGTGGTATCAATATATTCTTCCATCCAATCTGGACCTAATGTAGGTGTATAAAGTGGATCAAGAATTGTACTAACACAGTCATCAAAACTCATATTAGAATCAGTACATGGATAGAAACTAATACCGTTAGATAATAATGGTTCTGGGTCTAAAATAGGTCTCCTCGCATTAGTTGTATCTCCTAATAAACTCCCTCTTGATATTCTTTTTTTAATTATCTCCATTATTAATAATTAGGTGTGTTTTGTGTTATTGTACCTCCAGAATAATTTATTATTGCTGCTCTTTCTCCGTATGTTGGAAATATTTTTCTTAACCTTCTTAAACTATTTCTACTTCCAGTAGTTAAGGAGGGTATTAAATTCGTAAGTGTTGTGGGTTGTGGGGTACTAATCACTTCGGTCAACACCTGTTCTTGTGGTAATGGAGGTAAAATATAATTTTCTGTCGGACTGTTCATTCTTAGTTGATTAATTGGTGTTATAAATGTTCCATTACCCGTTAGACTATGAATACTTTTTTGAACGAAACTTAAATTACACACACTTGGGTATTGTATAGTATATAGTTCTTGGGTTCCGAGGTCGTCGTACCAATAAGCTGTTGGTTCAAATTCAAATGTTCTAGTTTTATGATTTAATAGTACTGGGGTGTACTCCATAAATTCATTATAAAATTCAATGGGAAATGACCCAGATGAATCTGGTAACATCCCTGAAAAAACATCAACCCCTCCATCTGCCGAATTAAAAAATTCAACTTTCATATATAACCTATTCTGTGTTATGTTTAGTTTTTCTTCTGATTTCCAAAAATAAAGTGAACCTCCTGGTGATTCCTTACATATCTCTACCCTTGCCACTTCTTGTTCTTTAAGTGGTATACTAGCATAACTTACTAATTTTTGTGTTTCTCGATGTGGTGTTGTAAAATAACTTACCCTAAAAAAACTCCCTCTAAATCTTTGTGTCTTAAATGTTACATCTTCTTCTAAAAACATACCTCCTGATACCCAATCATCTGTTGTCTGACCATAATTAGCGTCCCACAAATCAAAATTAAGAGTAGTACATACACCTTCTACTTCACCAGTACATTTAATACGATAGATTGTTTTTTCCCAATCCTCTATATTATTAATAGATTTTTGTACAATTTTTTCAACTCTTTCATTAACTAATTCACTATTATCTATGGGGAAAAAATCATTCCCTATAGGTAAATTAACAACATTAGTCTTATCGTTAAGTTTTAATTTATATGTTATCTTATTCGCCATTATGAGGTAACTTGTGTTAATTGTCCCACAATATAAGAAGGTAAATATTCAAAATCGGGCCATGAACCAGAATAAGCCCCTAGTATTGGTCCGTTAGCATCCATAATATTATCTGGATGTGCCGTCCCTCCTTTGTTATTTGTCTTAAATTCTCCATTTATTGTTTTAGTATATATAAATACTTTATCACCTTGTTTTAAGGGTATTTCTTCTGATATAAAACTCTGTGACCATTGTTTTTGAAAATTTGTTTCGTTCGTATTAGTTCCCGGTTCACCACAACTTGGTACATAATTTCCTTGTGCTATTAATCTGTCGTACCTTGGGTGCATAACTGCAGCGACATAACTACCGGCCCCATCATCAAATACGGTATTAACTCCGTTCCACGTAGAAGAACATCCATCACATGGATTTGATTCGTCTCCCCCACCATTACCAGTGTATCCACAATTTGGGTTTACACTACCTGTAGAATAATCATTACATGGAGTGTAAGACATTTTATTAACTGCCTCTGTTACTCCGTCTTGTTTGAATCCACCACAACCTATATTCCAATTAATGCTACTATAGTCAGAAACCCCATCAGATTGTTTTGACGTTGACGAAGAACTGTATCCATTTCCACCATCGTCCGGGTCATATATATAAGTTACCTTGTCAGTTTCGGAAACAACAGCAATCCAAAAACCCGCATATTGTCTAGTGTAATTTTTATAATTTCCAGTTGTCTCCATTTCCCCCGCTACCCATTGTGACCACTGTAACCAAGTTTGGGGTGTAGAGGCGTTAGGAAGCCATGTAGGATTAAGATAGGTTAATGGGGGTCCACCTGTAAAAGAATTCTCTGGACTCATAGCAAATTGCCACCCTGCTGCAGTTTGCTGTCCTTTATAAAATTCAAATCCTTCATGATTAACACCCATTTCTATGTTAACTCTTCCTCTAAAACGATAATAGTGTGTTTCTCCTCCGGGAATAGTTGGTTGGAAAAAACTTGGTTGGTTTTGTTCAAAATTAACATTCCAAGTTAAATTTGCACTTAGCATGTCAGCATCAAAAGCCGCATAATTTTCTTTCTGACCTCCGGAAGGGACTAAACAAGCGCAATACCTTGAACAACTATCACTAACTGAGGAGTTAGAATTTTGACATTGTCCCCCATTAAAACTATTAAAAGTTGTGTCGACTGGAGAATAACTCATGTTAAAAGGTACACTAGGGCCAGGATTATTTACGTCTCCAGGATAAAAAGCGTCTGAATTAGTTCCGAATTGAGGTTTTATATTACAAGCCCAAGTTGTTGGACATTGAGCGTAAAAGAACCTATAATTATCTGGATCGGTTGGTTTTCTATGTGCTGCGATATTTGTATTAGTACTACCATATAACACGTCCCTTTCTATTAACCCTGCAGATGTAAAATCAGAAAAATCATTACTATTACCTGGCCCACCAGAACCTCTTTCATATCGTGCTACTGGTTTCCAAGAAACCCCTCTATTTTTACCCGGAGATGGATATGTTGTAAAGAGTGGTGGTATTTTCATTGTAACACCATTTCCATTCGTGAACTCTTTTAGTCCACCAGTACCATCTCCACCTGTGGCTATATCTAATGGATTAAGTAATGGCCAATTATTTCTTGGTGCAAAATAATCCCCTGTAGAAGCCTGAACACCTTTATCAAAACAAGTATTACAAAACTGTGTGTCAAATTTATAAAATTCTAATATACCAGTTTGGTCAAAGTATTTATTTGTTGTTGTATATGTCGTACCCAGATATGTCGTTGTTTCGGTAGTTGACCAATCACTTAGGTTGTTATCTCCACCTCCAGTGTTAGGTTCACTACCCCAATTACCACCCGCTTGTGACCCAACAGGGCTAATCCAAACGTTATCCGGGTCAAATAAAACTTGTTCTTGTCCGGTAACGTTCGTATTATATGGTCCACCTGAGCCATTACCTAGTGTTATCCCTAAAAGATTTTCTACATTACTAATAGTTGTTTGTGTAGATCCATAGTTTTGGAATGTAAGTATGTCATATATTGCACTTCCTGTTTCCTGACTAAACCTAGCGGCCGGATTGTCTACACCGGTAGATACACTATAAAAATCATAACCTAACTCCCAAGGTCCATCTAGAAGAGGGTGGTCTGCATAATTAGAACTCCAATACCAAGCTTTATCCCAATAAGGGTATATACCATTACATTTGTTATAACCACTATTTTGTATACCATAATCATAACCAGCCACACTCGGACCTCCTTGTCCCAAACCCGTCCCAGGGTTTGCTGTTTTTACCGCAAAAATGTCTTGCAATGTATTATTTGACGTACCTGGTGAAAGTTGGTAAAAGCAACAACACCCCAAAGGGTTACTAACTAAAGTTTGCATAATCCCATTAATATCTAGATGACAAGGACCACCTTGTAAAGGGTCCGACCCACACGGTATTGTGGCAAAAGGGTTGTAATTATTGGCGGTTGAATCCATACATCCGAATATTATAGTCTGATTACCAGTTGTCCCACCTGCTATATTAGTCCCTATCATTCTGTTAGGGGTCATACCTACAATTATATCTTTTGTTTCATCAACATAATGTTTTCCGTTAAGAAAAGGATATTCCACACCAATAGTAAAATCTATATCTTCAAAAAAACCAATATCTAATAAATCCCTCCAATACCATAAACCATCAATAAAAGTTGCATAAGATGGAATACCTAAAACTTGAGGGTCAGCAGTTTCAATAAATTGTGAAAATTCTCTTATTTTATATTCTTGTATTGGGTCATATACCCACCCTGCATATTGGGGGGTTCCGTAAAATTTTATAATTTGGACATTATCGTATTTTCCTTCAAAAGTAGAAGTTGTAATTGTATTACCACCCAGATCGGTATAATTACTAGGGTAATTACTTAAACCTAATAATAAGGTATATGTCCCTATCGTGGATGGGGTAAACACAGCGGAGTAACTACCTTGTTGTGCAATACCGTTGATTGTGGGAGAGTTTCCTGGATATACCAAACTTTGTGTTATAACAGAACCTCCCGGATCTAAAACTTTAACTATTCCGGTAGATGTCACTTGTGCAAATTCAAAAGCTAAATATAATTCTTGACCTACATAGTCACTAGTAACAATAAAAGTTTTTTCAATAAAATTACCATTACTGTTATTTGTCGCATTAGGGCCAGTCCAAGCGTTACTAGATGTTAAAGTAGCACCGACAGGAGTTGATAAATTCAAATCCGAAGTATTAAGAGAGTAGTAATTCCAATTTGGGAAGATATCTGCATCTTCTAAAAGGTATTCATCACAAATACCATTACCACATTCACGATAACTGGTATTAAATCTGTGTTTTAATCCTTCTACTTTAATTTCTTGGAGAGTTGATTTATTATATTCGCTAAGGTCCATAAAATAAGAATCTCCAAGAAATTCACCGTATGATTCCATCCAACCCCCTGTAACATCTTTAACATACCCAACGTTGTTATCCGTTTCTTTAGTCCTTTTAGACACTATTTCTAACCCGTCACCTGTCTTAACTAATATTTGTCCATACTGAAACATCCAACCAAAAAATGATTCGACGTCTGTAAAATCATAATTTTCTTTACCTGCCCTTTTTGTTAAATTCAAATATAACTGACTTAAAGGTCTGTTAAGATTATCTTTTATACCCTTAATATCCACATCTTCTTCTATTACTAGATTTACATTGGAGTCGTTAAATATACTATTACTCATCGGTAGGTTATTAACTTCAAACTCGTTAATCGTAGTTAGTATTTTTCCTTTTCTTAAATAATACTCTGAAGGGTAGGAATTTAGTTTAGATACTGTAATAAAAGTTGTTTGTGGTAACGTACCTACTGAATATTGTCCATCGTAGTAAGCAATCCCGTCACTTAATTCCGCAGTTCTAATAGTGAAAGAAAAATTATCTACAATATTTATAACTTCATACGTACCACTTAAATTATATAACATTGGTCTAAGTTGGTTTTCGAAAGTCGTGTCGACAGCGTCCTCTGAAAGGGTTAATAAAATGTCATCTTCTTTTTTAAGTCCGTGTTCTACTGTTAGAGTAACCATTATTTCGGTTGTTGAAATAATACTAAAGGTTGTGTTTAGTAAGTTTTCTGTAGAAATCAGTATTGTTCCCACATCTGAATAGTTTTTAACCCTTTTAATAAACCCTTGTGAAGAAAGTACTTTCCAATTATTACTGTTAGGCGCTACAGATAAAGTCCAATCTTCATGATATTCAGTTTTATGGTCTATAATAACGTAATGTTTTGATGAGTTGTTGAGTACACTGTTCCATTGTGTACTAATTACTCTTTTGAAACCATATAATGAAGGGTCACAAGTGTCATATTGTGTATTAGCAACCAGGTATCCTGTTGACGCAATTGGTTTTATAAAAATATAATCGTCTTCTTCAAAACTATGAGGAAATGGGATATATAACGCGGTAAACCAACCTTGTTCTGTTTTAACAGGTAAACTAAAAAGGAAAGGAACCCCATCTTGTGGATATCCCTGAATTTGTTGATTTTTTATTACTAATGTTTGGTTTGCCTCTACCGGAGCTTGAGCAATAAAATTTGATCCTATAAACCAGTCTTCTATAGTGGTACCATTATTCATTAAGTCTAAGTAGTTAGATATTGAGTCGTATACTAACTTATCCACACCAGTATCTATTGAAAAACGTACGTCATCAACATCTACTGAAAAGGCTAGGTTAGAATTAAATTGCGGGATTTTATACTTTAAGGTGTATTCATTTTCAAAAGGATATAATATTTGTCCCACCCAATTATCCTTATTCATTATATCAAAATTATCTGTTTCTGGATTAGGTCCATTTACAGTTAAAATATTAGGTAAGTCGTAATTTTGTGTATTTAATGGGTTAGTTTGACTTGTAGTTGTTGTACCAGTGACAAATTCAAAATTATTATTTATTAACGTACCTAACCAGTAATATTCTTGTGGGTAATAAATTAAAGGGTTTATATTACCAGTTAATCTATATTTAGTCGACTCTTGTCTTTCTTTTTCAAATTGTTCCGCAGCGTTAACAATTCTTATTTCTTCACCTGTTGGGAGTGGTTTATTACTATTATCAAAATTAACATTTATGTCGTATCCAACATTCACTCCATCTGCTTTCTTAAAAGGTGTACCCACTATTTTTTTTCTTTCCATAATATCTAAATTAAACCAGTTTTATACCCTAATATTCTTTTTAATGTTTCAGCAGGACTTAAGTTATGGAAAACACTAAAATAATAATATCTCCTAAGAGGATATGCTTCAACTTCTGCATTATCTGCACCCTTATCATTATCAAATGCTGTTCCGTTCCCCCAAATACTCGTCCCACTATTAAAATTACCTAAATAATCAGTATTTCCTATTGGTTGTATCGATGACCACCAAAATGAATTTTCATCATACCAATTTTTTGCAATTCTCCTCATCCAAGGTTTCCATGACGGATTTTCTGTCATCCAAGTAGGTTTTACTCTAAAAATGTGATAATTAGAATAAGTTAAGTAGTTGTTAGGGTTATAAGGATTTTGTACGGGATAAAGTAAATTCCCAGACCATGTTGATGTTGTCCAATCATACCATGCCGGTATTGCCCACTCTGGACATAATATCCCTGTTCCGTCCTCATCTTCATCTCTCGGCCATTGTTGGCTGGTTCTAAAAAGTAAATTATCGTAAGGAACAAAGTATTTGTGTTGTTTATATTTTAAGCCGGTGTCATTTCCATTTGTATCAAAATCTTCTCCGTCATTTGGTCGTGTGTTGACTAAAGCGTTCATTTCATCGGTAGGGTGAGCAGATGAACTTGGTATATCTCTATCTAAACTAGACCATTGATTCACCCCTTCTTGAAAATTCGGTATGTCTTTTGTTATTTCTACAATTTTTGTTTCTCCTACACTGTTTAGAGTGTAGTATTTAGCATTACTAATTACTTGTCCACCTAATGGATCACCCACCGCGTCATTATAATATCTATATTCTGTTGATGAGGATTCTTCGTAAGTTCCAGCGTAAAGTAATGAATTATTTCTCCAGTTTTCTGTTCTATTTTGAAGACTTAAAGAGTCCCAATTATTCCATCTCTGTGTTGGTTTGGTGTTACTAAGACTACAACATTCGCTTTCATCTTCCCCTACGTAATATTGTGGGAAATATAAAGACCCATTAATAGGTTCCTCTATGAATCTATTTTCTACTTCGGTTAATATGGTTGTGCTTGAGTTTCCTTTGGATACATTTCTAACACCAAAAGAAGAATATTCTTCGTCTCCTGCACAAGATCCTACACTACCCCCAAAAGTTTCACCACACCAATAACATATCCCTACTCGATTATTACCGTTATTAGTATTAGTTGTGGGGTTAGTACCGTTTGCACTACTTGGTCTTACGGTTACTCTAACTCCCATACCCTCCTTTAAGTATATATGTCTCCAAATCAGTCTACCATCTTCGTTTCCGTTCCAGTACCAAGGTTGTGGACTTGGTGCCGCTGGTCCTACACCAGATGTTGATGGCTTAAAATCTACTGGGGCGATACCAGGAAGTGTACCACAAGGTAGGTCCCCATCGGTATTGGTATTCCCATAATAAGCAGTTCTTCCGGAATATGCCCAATTACTATTATTATTACAGTCTAATAGGGTTGCATCACAATATGATAGACCAACCGTTATCCAATCATTTTGGCCGTTAGTACATGTTGTTATAAGTGTGGTTTCTAATTCATACGAAGCGGCATATGGTGCTACAAAACCACCCATCATTATATTACCTGTTATTGTACTATTAGTCCCTCCAGCACCTATTGTGTTTAATGAGTTTATCTTTGAAAACCCAGAGGGTGGTGATAATGATGGGTCTTGTCCATAATATGGTGCTGCCTCTTCATTATACCAAGAACCATTGTTAGTTAGATTACTCGAATAAATACCCGATTTTACTACAGAACCAAAAGTTAGACAACCCACACAACCATCCATATTAAGTTGGTTCCACCATTCTGCAACAGTGGTGTCTATAGTATCAGTTATTAGTTCACCATATCTAAAAGCTGAAGAAGGTAAATTGTCACAAGTGTTAATATCAACAGAATGTCCATTCGAGGGATCCCCAGCTCCATTTATTATTGTGGTATAATTCATATTGACGTCATGACCTAAACCCTTATAACTAGCTTCAACCCTTCTATTAACTGTGTAATTAGATATAAATCCACCATATTCTTGTAATGAATAATCAGTTAGTTCATCTTGTTTTGAAGACGCTTTTCTATATGAATTAGCAAACATGTAGTTTGTAGGGTAATAATTCCTACTTGTTATGTTAGCTGATGAATATAAATCTGTAAATACATAACTTCTACTAATAATCCATGGGTTAGTCCCTATACCATTATTAATATTTCCTGCATTTTCTGCACAATTTGGTATTGTGTCGTCACCAAATGACCAATCTCCGTAAAAATTACTCTTACCCAATCCCCCAGATTGGGTTTGTTCAAAATACCACCATACTGGGTTTATATCTTGGCTGTCCCATCCACCAGCGGTGTCTTGTATTTGTGAATCGTAATCAGCAACATAATTAAAGTTTTGTCCCACGGTATAAAATCCCGCCATTCGTATCCTAGCGTAGTTTGAAAATTCTTTAATTCTTAGTCCGAATTGGTCAAACATATTATATTCATAATCTAATACTGGTCCGTATACAGGTTCTGCATAAAAAGTAAAATTATTTTCTTGAGTTAGTAACTGCACACCATCCACTCCCACATTTTGGTTTCCTGACCTTAAATTAGGGGAAAATATAACTCCTCTATTTAGTGTAGACTCTAATTGTATTTGGGGTATCCCATTATCTCCAAAATCTGATTGTCCCTCAAAATAAAACTTAAATCTATAGTCAGCGTAAGTTGCAACACCATTTTCTTCATCATCCCTCCATCCTTGTAAATCTTCATCCCAAACTTTTTTTCCTAGATTTAAGGGAAGTGGTATTATAAAATTACCATCTACATCTGTTTTCCACTTTCCCACATACTCTGGGATTGCATCTTCGTTTAATCTAACTGCTTCTATAATTCCTTTTCTACCGTAAGCTTCTCCAGATGCCGCAACTTGTCTTGGTGTTCTTAAAGACCCAGCCTCCACAATTCTAGAAACACCATAACGACAACCTTGTTCACTCGCACTACCTGTAGCACTTTCTTGCCAACAAGCTGAAGGAACAAAAGAATTAGAGATACCTTCAGCTTTGTCAGTGTAAAAACTACCAATAAGATAAGCTTTAGGGTTAACAAACCTCGAAACAAAAAAATCTAACCTTGTTATACCAAATTCACATTGGTCTGGATCCCCCCAAAATGGATTAATGTAGGTCGTGTTATTTACCCCTACTACTTGTGCCAACTGATTCAAATCATTTGAATTTTTGAACTGGGTGTCTGAATTAAAAAGAAATGGTGAGTACCCGAGATTAATAAGGTCTGCTGGGGTAACAGAATTAGTACCAATGTCACTTATGTCGACATCACAATGTACTATTTGTGTACCACTAGGTATCCCAAAAAACATATAATCACCATTCTCATTTGTTGTTGTGGTGTATTTATAATATTTTTCATGTATGTATGTTAAATTAGGATTAGACATGATATCATATTTAGAAGGAAATGTTCCTACTGGTATATGATCAGCCGGTGTTGAGAGTTGTTTATCTCTTGGTAATAGATTATACCTTTTACCTGTGGATAATGTGTCGTTTGGTGTAGTAAAAGGGTATAATTCTCTTATTATAGGATTTTGGATATCTTCGTTGTCGATCGGGATAAATAAAGATATTTTAGCATTTTGAATTGGAAACCCTCCATTTGCGGTTACTTTACCAACTAAAACTCCCTTGTCAGAACAAAATATTCTATAAGCGTCTTTTTGTAATATTTTAAGACTTAAAACTTCTAAATAGTCGAAATCTTGTTCAATATTTACATTAACATTTTGTGTACCTTCTTTAGGTAGTATTCTTATTACTTTGGATTCTTTCATTAACTTATTTACTAATAAATATTTTTAATGATATTTTTTCAAAAGTAAATGAGCTTTACTTAGCAATGACCTTAATATCGTTTTGTGGGTACTTAATTTCAAACATTGTATTAAAATCTCCAAACAAAGTTAAATTGTTTTGTGTGTTAATTTCTCTAGTTGCTTGGTCTATGTATGGTTGGGGTGACTCGTCTATAGAGTAACTCCCTCCAACTATGTTGAATACTTTCATTTCTGTAACATTCAAAACCCCTTCTATTGTATTAATTGTTCTTGATAGGTCAGCAAGATATATGTTTTGTCCCATTTCTTGATTATTAATATTCATATAGTCTCTGACTGATGTAATTATTTCCCCTGAAACTAAAGATTTGTTGTAGTTATTGTCTAAATACGCATATATTTCAAAACCAACATTTATTATTTGTCCACTAGTAATTGTTATGTAATCATTAATCATCCTATAATTAGCAAGATAACGAGACATATTTTCTTTTAATGTTAATGTTGATTCGCTGGAAAGTTTTCGGGACGGAGAAAGTCCTAGTGTAGATATTTCTATCTTGTTTTGTGTTTCTGCAACCCCGACTCTGAACGGTACTCCAAATTTACTACCCATTTTACTTAATAACGCCAAATAATCTCTAACTGTAACAGCCCTATTTTGACTAGCGAAGTTGTACTTAATCAAATACCTTAATTCTTCAATTGTTGGTGTATCAGCACCCCCTATAGCGGCAACTGGATTATTAGCAACTAAAGTACTATTAACTAACTCTACTGTGTTAGCATTAGCACCAAGATTAGTTAACTGAACAACTCCTGTAGTGTTTACGACATTTGGTCCTATATTTGATTGTTGCCCACCACCAATTCTATACCTCACATAAACTGTAGAATTAGCCTTAGGTAATTCTCCTAAACTTTTATTGTTTATTAAGGTTTGTACTTGTTGTGTAAAACCATTATTAATGTAATTATTAATTGGTGAGGCGTCAGAGGTTCCACTACCAAAGGTTACTTTACAAAAACCTTTATCCGTATATTCTTTTATAAATTTCTTATCAACACTTACCCATTTACCTGGAGTTATGGATGAATTATCTGTGTTTCTACTATAGTCGTCTAAAAATATTTGATTTTCAGCTAAGGACTCAACCTCATAAAATCTATCGTCAAATGCTATAAATTGACTTAATGTCGGTTGTGGCGCATCAATTCCATCTACCATTTTTATTTGTTCCACACTTATAACATTAGTGTCGGGTAAAACTATTTGTAGGAATGGTTTAAGGTCTTGTGGTCTTATATTTCTTTTTAATATTTTTGTGGTTCCATTAACTACTAATTCTCTTTTTGTAATATAATATGAGATAATAACCCCATTAGTGTCAACATTAGGTTTTACTGTTCTATTAGGTATACCACCACTAGAGAGTGGTGAGGAAAAATCAATATCATCATTTACTTCAAATGTTTGTCCTCCTCCTTGTACCTGTGAACCATATTTTAATATAGGACAATATGAATTGTCAAAACTATCTCCTTTAGGTGGTACTGTAACCCTAAAATCAACTAAACAAACACTGGGTCTAACTCCTGGAATGTTCAACCCTAAAGTCCTACCCATACCTAACAATGAAGATTTTTCTTGAGCGTAGTCAATTTGTGTTTCTTGGAAGGTTCTGTCCGTATTAAATGATAACATGTCGGCAACTGCCGCATTTAATTCTAGTAACATTTGCCCTACCGAAGCGTCATTAAAATCACTAAATAATTCAGGATAATATTGTTTAACAAAATTTATTAGTTCTGATCTTACTTCCAAGAAGTTACGTGCGTTATAATTAATACGTTTTGCCATTTTTATAAAATAATTTCAATATTGTCATTTTCCTGAAAAGAAGCACTATTAACAGAATAATCTAAATTTACCTTTATGTGGTTCTTATCCGGGTCCGGTGTAATTAATATTTCATTAATCGTTACGTTCGGAATATATCTACCAATATTAACTTCTAGTTCTTGTTTTACATCTGAAATAGTAGTTTCATCTATTTGTTCGAATAAATAATCATATAATCCTGAACCAAATTCTGGATTATATAACCTATCCCCTTTCCTAGTTAATAGTAAATGTGTTATATCCGCTTTAACCGCATTTCTAGTTGTTGCGTTAAGTCTAAGAAAGTCACCTAGGGGTGATGTTTGGAAAGGAAAATTTATATTTATATTTTTAGTTGCCATATATTTCTTTAATATAAATATTAA
>TARA_R110001592_G_scaffold58770_1_pt1 | contig 31765 bp, 49 predicted proteins | sample TARA_R110001592 | Tara Oceans TARA_R110001592 (sample SAMEA4398387) | marine metagenome | biome: Polar Biome; feature: [SRF] surface water layer (ENVO:00010504); material: water (ENVO:00002006), including particulate matter (ENVO:01000060) such as... | depth 5 m | reverse complement strand
TATTATCACGGGCTGAATCTGCAATAGATAGAATGTTGGCAAACGGTACAAAATTAATATCTATTTGGACAGAAGATATATTAGAAACCAGTAACATTAATTCACTGGATGACAACAAAACTAGTAAAAAAGAAAAAAGCAATTTAGAAGAAAACATCCTAGGCGAAGAAACAATTACATTGCCAGATGGACAAAAAGTCAAAATCAATTTTAAAGGAGACATACCATGAGTAGCAATGTTTTAACTGATAGCCAATTAGCTAACCTTCGACAGACTGGGGTTATAACCGACCAGGAGATTGCTCTTTTAGAAGGAGACATTCTTGTTGCTAAAAACGTAGTCACTGAAGAACGTAGAATTATCGGTAATTCTTCAGACTTGCTTTCTGAAGGAAGCGACAACAAGAGAGTATTGAAAGGATAAATAATGTCTGAAACCTCAAAGAAAAAATTAATGTTTCACGAAGAAGCGCGTTCTATATTACTTGACGGAGTAAACCAATTGGCTGATGCAGTCAGTGTTACAATGGGTCCAGGTGGATTGAATGTCGTTATTCAGAGGCAAGATTCAGTGCCTGTTTTAACTAAAGACGGAGTAACGGTTGCCCGCGCAATCAATTTACCGAACGAAATGGAGAATTTAGGTGTACAGCTGGTGAAAGAGGCAGCCCAGGGTGCGGCAGATATTGCTGGTGATGGTACTACAACTGCCACTGTTTTAGCTCGTGAAATATTTTCTTTAGGTCTTAGGGCCATTGCTGCTGGAAACAGCTCTGTCGATATACGAGAAGGATTGCGAACTGCATGTAATGATGCTGTCAAGCTAATAAACGATCGCTCGATACCTATCCAGACAAACGAGCAAATAAAGCAGGTTGGGACAGTGTCGGCAAATGGCGAAGAAGAAATCGGCGAGTATCTAGCAAACGCAATGTCCGCAGTCGGTAGAGAAGGAATTATTGCTGTAGAAGAAGCCAAGGGCTTTAAGACTAGTCTAGAAAAAGTTTCTGGCACGCGTATCGATCGCGGATTCGTTAGCCCGTATTTTATTAACAATGCGGCAAAGAGTCATTGCGTTTTAGACAATCCAAAAATACTTTTAGCAAATAGAAAGATTAGTTCAATGAGAGAACTTTTGCCAATTCTAGAAGCTGCCCATGGAAAATCTAAGCCAATCTTAATTGTTGCAGATGAAGTAGAAGGAGAAGCATTAAACGGATTAGTTGTTAATGCATCTAATGGCACTTTAAAAGTTTGTGTCATCAGACCTCCAGAGTTTGGTCAAAATCGATTAGGAGCAATGGAAGACTTGGCAGTACTGCTAGGAACAAAAGTGTATAAATCCTCCGATGACCTTACTGAAATTTCATATGATTCTCTCGGTAGTGCGAAAAAAGTTACTGTAAAGAAAACAGAGTCAGTAATATTGCAACCTGCAGGAGACGAAGAAAAAATAGAAAAACAGAAAAATTCGATTAGAGAAGAATTACTAATTCCTGGAATTGAAGCTTCGGTTGCGGCCGCATTAAATAGAAGACTGTCTAGATTGGCTGACGGAATCGCTATTATTAGAGTAGGTGGAGCAACTGAAGCAGAGTTGAGAGAAAGAAAAGATAGAGTCGAAGATGCACTACATGCGACAAGAGCTGCAGCAACAAAAGGTATCTCGCCAGGTGGAGGAACTGCTTTGTTAAGGGTTTCGGAGAGTTTAGTGATGCCATCCGACGAAAGATTACATCCTGGGTATAGAATAATTCAGCTGGCATGCCGAAAACCTATTGCTCAAATAGTCACGAATGCTGGAAAAGTGCCAGAAGTCATAATAGAGAAAGTATTGGAAAAAGACAGTTTTGACTACGGGTATAATGCTAGAAATAACACGTATGGAAACATGAAAGAGATGGGAGTAATAGACCCAACACTGGTTTTAGTATCCGCTTTAAGACACGCGGTGTCAGCTGCAGATAATCTACTTAGTGTAGCATGTGCAATGCATGACGTAGAAGAAAAATAAATATAACTTTTTTTTAAAAAAAGTGTGTACTTCTCCTTAGAAGTGATTAAATTATATATGTTAGGTTAAGTTAATTATACTAATCCTGATAACCATTAAATTTAAACATACCACGGGGGTAAAATGAAACAAGTAACACATAAACTACTGACGGCTGACGAGGAAAAAGAGTTAGCTAAGCGCATCGAAAAAGGCGACAACCGAGCTCGAGATAAGATGATCACATGCAATCTTCGCTTAGCTCTTTCAATTGCGAACCAATATAGAAAGTCAGGTTTGCCGATGGAAGATATATCTCAAGAAGCTAACGTTGGTCTCATCAAGGCTGTTGATCGATTTGATTGGCGACGCGGCTTTAAGTTTTCAACTTATGCTGTTTGGTGGATCAAACAATCGATTAGACGTTATATATCTTCGCAAGGAACACACATTAAGTTTCCTGCAGGATCACGCCATACTATATACAAGATTGAAAAGCTTCGTAAAGAATATCAAAAAGATTTTGGTGTTTTTCCAGACGATAAAGAAATCGCTGAAATCATGGGAATGTCAAAAGATATTATTTCAGCGATTAGAGCTGGAATGCAATGGCCAATTAATATTGATCAGCCAATGAAAGGGTTTGAAGGAAGAACCTATGCTGAAGTGATACCAGATGAAAACTCTACAATGCATGAAGAAATGATCGATCAAGACATCATCATAAATCTTATCAAAACTGGGTTTAGTTCACTTTCTAAACAAGAAGAGATGGTTCTGCGTCTTCGCTTTGGAATTCAAGAATCTGATTCCGATTCTACTAGATTCCCATCAAAAAACAAATAATCAAAAAATTTAACTTAAGGAGAAATATATATGTCTATGCCAAAAGGGTTTAAATCAGAGAACGGATATGCAACAGTAACAGGTACCGACGGTCTTGGATACAGAGAGATTGCAGAAAAAATGACAGTCGATGGAGTAAAGATGAACCATGCAACCGCAAGAAACTATTTCATTCGTGCAATGAAAAAGATAGCTAAGCCATTAGCTAGTCACAGCGAAAGAAACACTGATAAACTAGCAGCTGATCCTTCATTCCAAGGAGCTATTGCTACATTAATGAAGGAAAGTAAACTTGTATTATAAACTTCTCAAATTAGAGTTTTCTAACATGGCTGCGCATACTGCGTTGGTTGAAGCCTGTGACTGGAATGAGTCACAGGCCGATGCTGTAATACAATTAGTATCTGAGTTTTTAGATGGATTAACACCAGACCGCGACACCACTTGGCCAGAGTTTCGCAGCGTAATCAAAGATTATGTTTCAAACATATACGACGAAATAATTTCTGATATAATTATAGATATACTTGAAGCAAAAGCTGAAGAGGTTAAATTTTACATGGAGCTGCAGGATGACTAACTGGGAATTTTATTCAAAAAGAAGAAACGTTAATTTGGTTAATTTAATTATAAGAAACAATATTGAATCTTATGAGCAACTAGTCGAATTTTTAAAAGAAAAAGAAGTTACGGCACCAGAAAAGGGAATGTTCCAGTCTGCATATGCAATTGCAGTGCCACCTATTCCAAAAACAAAAACTAGTCCAGCTCCTAAAAAGACAGCGGCAAAGAAAATTAAAACGGCAGTAAAAAAAAGTTCTAGAAAAAAGAAAACAACCGGATAAATTATGCTGAAAAAAATATTAACATGGCCAAATAAACGTTTAAAAGAATCTTCACGTGCTATAACTAAATTTGATGAAGGATTAAAAACTGCAATTGTCGATCTAGTCGATACATGTCGTGTTAATTTTGGAGTTGGAATTGCAGCACCTCAGATTGGACTTAATAAAAAAATTGTCGTTATAAAGACAGAAGGATTAGTAAGCGAAAATATTAGTCCTTCTTCATATAATGGCGACTACATGGTTCTAGTTAATCCAATCATTGAAACATCAGGTAATGACATCGAATGGAGAGAAGCATGCTTAAGCATGCCAGAAGTCAGCGGAAACGTCAAAAGAAAAGAATCCTGCAACGTTGTTTTCATGGATGAAAACGGAGTTACCAAAAAGATAGAAGCCAGCTGGCCTCTCTCTGGTGTGTTGCAACATGAAATCGATCACTTAAATGGTTTTCTATACCACATGAGAATGGAAAAAAGAAAGAGAACTGGTCTCATGTGGAAATTTAACAGAAACAAACGTAAAAAATATATTGCAGAAAAAAAGAGAAGAAGAAATGATTGATGCCCTAAGCGTTTATGCAGGAAGAAAGCACCTGGGACCTTTAGATAAAGCTGTTATAAACTCGGTCAAGGCAAAGATCGAGTTTGCAAAGTCAATTATTCTTCAAAATCTTATTGAAGAATTACAGAGTCTTGAAGAGATCTTAAAAAGCGATGATCTTCATGATTATGAAATAAAAGTGTACACTATGGCACTTAAAGACAAAGAAGAAGAACTTAATGATTTTTTAGGTATACCAAATGATGGAAAAAATAAGAATGATAAACTACTTGAAATGTAGATACGATGAATATTCGCCTAAAAAGCTAGCTTTTAAAATGGACGTCGTTTTAAACAGACTTTTAAAAGGCGGACAATATGAAAAAGAATTTCTTTTAGATGTAGTCGCAGATCTAAGTCAGAGAAAATGGACTAAGTCTAAAATAGTTGCGTATCTAGACATACTCGATGTTGAGGAGAGAACATGAAAAAAAACAATACTAATACCAACAACAAGCGTGAAGCTGAAGTTATAGATATAACAGAGATTATTAAAAAAAGAAAATTAGGAAACTTAAAAAACAAAATCATGATTCCAGATGAACAAGCACCAGTCGTCGGCGATTTAAGTGAGTTAATTGAACTTATGGAATTAGTCACTGATGACATAGCTGGAACGTTAGTTGCTCGGCATGTATACAATGTTGATTTATTGCCTGGTATTACATCAAAAGATTTAATGGAAGAACTTAAAATAAGAATCGCCCACCACACTAAACTATTAAGCGATATAGGAGCTAAGTTGAATGATTGATCATGTTGCAATTCAAGTAAAATCAATCGATGAATCCGTTGGTTGGTACACGTCTAGATTTGGCGGAAAAATATTACATCAGGATAAAACATGGGCGATGATTGACTTAGGCAACGTTAAATTAGCTTTAACGATCGCGTCACAGCATCCGCCTCATATTGCAATAACGGTAGATAGTATATCTGGTTTCCCCGGGCCTTTAGGAAAAATAAGTACCCACCGGGATGGAAGTCTGTTTATGTATGAAGAAGACCCAGCCGGAAATACCGTCGAGTATATACATTATCCAGACCAGACTTAGTTTTATGCGCCGACGCTGGCAGCGTCGTCAACGACAGCTTCGGGCACTTTATCGCCTTCTTTGTCTCCACCAGGAAGATATTTAAGAATCATGTTAATGCCTGGGACGACTGATAATATATCACTCCAAGAAAGATTGCAAAGAGCCTCTGCAACCTTTTCGGCCATTTCTTTTGCTGGTTCGCCAAAAACGCCTTGAAGCTTTAAAGTAAATTCACCTTTTGGATCTAGGCCTAGTGTTGTAGGAATGTCTTTAACAACCAGATCAATTAAGGTTGTCGAGAACTTCACAAGAGTCTCTTTGCAGCCGCCTTTTCCCATTACAATATTTGCAATATCTTTAATACCAGTCTTTTTAAAGAATTGAGTTATTGCTTTTGCTCCAATGCCTTTAGGTTCAATCTTAAGCATGTCAACCACGGCTTTACCTACAGTATTTTTAATACCGCCGAATGCACCATCTGCTAGTCCAGTAAAAAAATCAAATATTCCTTCATTCAACGATCTAACTCTTAAAGTGTCGTTGTATTCGAGTAGAATCGATTGTCTTACATATGATCTAATATCTGCTTCAAGCAACATGCTTCTATGGCGCGCGCTGTATGTATATATACTCATTAACGTTTCTCCTGATTGTTCTTCTTATAATTATACAAAAATATATATAAAGTTTAATTATTTTTTCTTCTTAGCTTTAGATTTTTTAACAACAGCCCAATCTTTAGATGGCGTTGCTGAATTAACTCTTGCATATGCCCATTGATGAGCAGTCATTCCTTTTCGAGACCCAGAGGATGCGTACGCCGCCAATCCTTTTTTAAACTCTTTATAAACAGAGCCTTTCGTAAATCCACGTTTTTCCGCTTTCTTATCTAAAGCTTTTTTGGTTTTGGCTGATAATGCTTCGATTAAAACTTTTCTGACTAGTCTTCTAACAGCTGCTTCGTTAGTTCTTTCTGGCTTTTCCATTCTTTCTCTCCTGTTGTATGCGCGTTGTTCGAGTTTTTTAGCCTCTGAAGATTTTCCTTTCTTACGAAGTTCTTTGACTTTCTTAAGGTCTGCTTTGGTCTGGTCGAGCTTTTTATCCCTTTCGGATCCTTCTGGCGCGCTGTATTGTTTTAAATGGCCTGATGAATCTTTGGATGCTTCTGTAAGTTCATCAATTTCAGAAAGCAATTCATCTAACTCAAACACTTCATCGGCTTCTCTCGGCCCGCCTTCGATTGCCGCTCTTTGACCCGATGCTTTCTTTTTAGAAGTATGACATCCAGCTTTCACAAACCCTTGGCTGTCTTTCTTTTTCTTTGTCGGGCTTTTAGGTTTATACTTGAGAACGTATTTGCCTTTTTTTCCATCTGATCTTGTGCACTTTTGTTTTACTGTTTTATATGGCATATCTCACCCGCTTTCATGTATTCAATTAGTAGGGTTTTACTCTTCTTTCAAACGCTGCACGGTATTCGGAGTAGTTAACAGGATTTACATATTCACTTTCGAAGGCCCAAAGATCTTCTTTGCGGCCGACAACCAAACCTATCTCTAAATCACTATCTTGGCTAGTTTTTATGGCTTTTAAAGACGGATGCTTTCGTACAAGATCATCTTGTAGCAATTCCCATTCGCCTTTGTACGTTTCAGCTGAAATAGAGTATTGCTGATTTTTGTCAAGCGCCTCTTCAATGATTCTTCTTAGCTGTCGTTTTGTAATTTTCATTTTAATTTCCTTATCGTTTAGGTATAAGACTTTTTAATAGAGACAGTGCTCTTGCCTTAATTGCAGGTCCTCGAAAACCACCGCCAATTTTTTCTGATTCTAATTCAATAAATTGAACTATTTCATCTATCTGCATTTCTACATATTCTAAAAGCTGGTCTTCTAAAAAATCCTCACCATCAGAATATGTTCCATCCATGTTTGCTTCACGGATAAGTTTTTCTTGCTCTTCTTTGATAATTTTTCTAAGTTGTCGTTTTGTAATTTTCATTTTGATTGTTCCTGTTCCATAATCTTTACAATGAGGTTTGTTGATCCTTTTATGATTCTATGATAATTATTGGCTGAAATAAAATATACGCGGTTTTCAACTAATTTTTTTGGCACTTCGTTATCAAGCTGAAGAAACCAATCCTTGCCCTCGAGTATTTTTACGTATCGATCCTTTTTGTCACGATGCCAAACATACTCAGAATCGCTTGTTTTATTTGAAAATTCGCGAATTAGCGCTGATCCTCGCTTTATCTGCTTGAATGGTAGCATTTACCACCAACCAGAAATGTCGCGACCAAAGAACTTTGTGGCTCGACAGGACCAGTAACCTGGCTTTGTTTTATCATTCTTGTCTGAGCAATTGTGCCTTAGGCCGTAATTCTTTCTACGCTTTCTGTGCGCGTCTGTATCTCTCATAGCATCGGGCATCGATGATCCAAAGGAAACTTTTTTTACTCTGATAGTACCATTTTTGTTTTTCTTGCCTGAATTAACGTACACGTAAGCTCTGCCACCTTCTCCTTTTTTTGGCTTATTTAAATCCACTTTTTTACCTTTGTATTCTGCTTCATTGAGGTGTTCTTCGTTTCCGTATTCTATCGGATAATCCAATGGTACTAATGATCCACTGTACGTTCCGAATTCGCCGATATCTGATTTGAGAAGATCTATTTCATTTGATGAGCACGGTTGATAATCGCCTGATCTATAGAGATTTCTTGCTTCACGAAATAATCGAAAAAATTCTGTACTTCCCGGACGATGAATGTTTTTATCAGTTCCTACGTTTCTATCCACGTGGTACTTAAGTGATTCGCTTAAAACCTCTTCTTCGTCATCTTCACTGTCACTGTCATCGGCTTCGTTTTTAGGAACGCAATTTGGTACCATCCTATTGCCTTTCTTTTTCATTCCAACTTGTTTGTGGCTTTTCCAACATTCTTTGACCAGTATCGATCTAACGATCTCTCGGAGTGTTTCTTCATTTGCAAATTTCATTTATAAAAACCTATATAATTAGATACAATATATGTGTGCGTATTCTATAGACTAATTATATTATATATACGCAATCTTCATCATTATTTTTAAAAGGAGCTATACATGTCAGGTAAACTAAACCTAGGTTACGCATGCATCAACATGCATTTATCAGAAACAAAAAAACTTTCACCAGCTAGGACATGTCGTAAGTCTACAATGCTAGAAAAAGGATTAACCTATCTAGGAGAGTTGTTCGAGCAAAACATTGACAACCTAAGCGAGATTCTTAAATGGAATGCAGCTAATCAATTCACACTGTATCGCATGTCATCAGATATGTCTCCCTGGTGTTCAGAATACAGCCTAGATGATCTTCCAAACTGGCCTGAGTGTAAACGTAAACTAAGAGCAGTCGGTGACTTTGCACGCGCAACAGGCCAACGATTATCGTTTCACCCAGGCGCATTTACTGTTCTTGCTGGTAAAAACCCGGCTACACTAAAAAAATCTCTCCATGAACTAGAGATTCACGGCGCAATTATGGACACCTTAGGTATGCCAAGATCTAGGTATGCAAAAATAAACATTCATCTTGGCGGGGCATATGGGGATAAAGAGTCTGCAATTGCTAGATTTATAGCAAATTACAAAAGATTGTCTCCAGCTGTTACTTCACGCCTGACTCTAGAGAATGACGATAGGCCAAATCTTTATACGACAAGAGACCTAGTCGAAAGGGTGTTCCCTCATACTGGCATACCAGTTGTCTTCGACTACCATCATCACCTTTGCCACCCTGGAGAAGATACAGAACAGCAAGCCCTAGAGCTAGCTTTATCAACATGGGGAGATGTAAAGCCTACTACTCACTATTCTGAAACTGCTCAAAAAGATAAACCTAAAGCAATCTTTCGTGCGCACAGTATCATGGTCGAAGGATATATCAACACTCACGGCCACGATATCGACTGTGTCATCGAAGCAAAAGGAAAAGAGCGCGCAGTACAGAAATACCTTTCTATCTACGGAAAAGAAAACAGAAATCCAGAGGTAATAAGTGGATAAAAAGAAAACGACAAAACAGAAAAAACCAAACAATCTTAATTTTATTGCTACTTATTTATTTGAGCATCCTGGTACCAGCGCGACAGACTTAAGAAGAGCGTTGTGGATATATCACAATAAAGAATGGAAAGACATACAAGAAAAAGGTTTTTCTATTCGAAGAACCTACACTTCGTATTTTCAAATTGCAAAGGGCAAATCTCACCGGGGATATGCGGGAAGGTACTGGAAAAAAATAAATAGAAACCGCTGGATTCTCACCTCAGATGGTTTGTTTTATGTTAATAAGAAATTAATTAAGAAAGTTAACACTGTAAATAAAAGAGTAATAAAGCACAAAAAAATGTGTAGAGGATGCCACAAGTGATTAAATTATATATGTAAGGAGAAACCTTACGATTATATTTGACATGGAGAAAATATGACTAGAAAATCATCGGCCCAAAGATACAGAGAGATGGAATTATTGATCGAATTATATTCGGCAATCGAAAAGGATTATTTTTCATGGGACTGCAAGTTTATGTCTGCAATGATGGAAAAAATATATTTCAAAAAAGCGTTAACGAAAAAAATGCGCACAAAGATTGACGAGTTAATTGAGCTAGGTAAAAAGTCTATGCCGGCAAAAACCCCGAGAATAATCGAGTTAGAAAACGCTATGGTCGACCATGAACCGAGAGAGAAAGAAGTTTTGCAAAGTTTTATTGCTAAATTGTTTAAAGGTTGGAGTTTAACTGATGCTCAATCGAGATTTGCTGACAGTCTAGTAGAGCAAGCAAATCGCGCACCGTGGGAACCTTCAGAAGAAGATTCCAAGGACATCAAGATTATAACAGACGTTGCCAGAACTTATGATGCAATTTGGTATGGTAACAATCCATCTGCTTCGCGTGTCTTAGAAAAACTGCAGTCTTATATAGTGGATGGCTCTCGGTTAAAAGAGTCTGATTTTGTTTTCGCAAAAAAGAAGTTTGCCGGTGGTTACAAGAAAATTAAGCATCCTAAATTTAAATCTGGAGACCGTGCTTATATGACGACACACGTTTCCTATGACAATCTTTTCGAAAACAAGAAAACGTTTTGCTTGGTCATCGAAGGACCTTACGTAAAAGGAAGGTCTGTCGTTTACGACGTCATGGTTAATGGAACAATTACAATCAGTCCTCAACACGCGCTTTATAAAAGGAGATAAAATGATTAACAACTTAAAAGAAAGAAAAAAGTATAGAATTTTAGAGAAAGATGAAATAGAATACTTTTTAAAAATGACTAGTAAAAAGTCTTTTAATTACAAGGACTGGATTAAGACCGAAGAAGATTGGTGGGATTTAGCAAATTTCTGTATGGATTTTCATGAATGGGATACTCCATCAGCTAAAATGAGACGTAGCTTACTGAATATAAATCAAAAAGAAAACAAGAACAAAAGAATAGCCGACTTGTTCTTTCCTACCCGGAGCTCAATGCCCATAGGCATGTGGGATCGAGGACCTCGTCAATCTTTTACCTATAAATACAATAGAATCTCAGAGCACATTTCGAATTTTTGCTCATATGAACTCTATCCACCCAACAGCCAAAGTCCATGGCTGATAAAAAGACAAGAATTTGATATTGGCAGCATTTTTATTGGACACAGCCGCGGAGGTGAGTCTATAGATTCGGGGATCGTAGGAGTAGTTGAAGCAAATGATACAGAAGACGCTGAAATGCAGTTAAAAATGTTTGTTTATCCAATGATCGGATTCCTCCCGGGTGCGACACCGATGGACGCCATACATGTCCAATGGTGCGGATATATTTCTAATAATCAAAAAATGGATGCTTTCGTGCTGCACAACGGTCAGATGATTGCGCAGCGTAAGGATCATCTTCTACGTCACGAAGAAAAAATAAAAAGAATTAGGAAAAAAATCGATGTTAACAAGCTTGTCATTGAAGCAGCCCGCGGTAACTTACTAGCCAATATTCAATCATCATCCAGCATAGAAGAGATAGGCGAAGAACCATGATTGAAATCGGCGATCGAGTTTTTTACTATCAATCATCAGACACTTCTGGCTTTGGCTTAGTTGTTGACGTTGTATTCCCTAATGCGTCAAAAAAATATCCCGGGCTTCGAAGATCGAATAGGAGAATTCTAGTCATACTTAAGGATAACGGTCGACTCGAAGAGTACATAGATGAGGATTGTAAGAAAGTTATGGAGATGTGAAATGTCAAAGATGGTAAAAATAGCCCCGGAATATGTAACGCAAAGGCAATTGCAGTCGGACCTAGGGCTAGTAATTCGCGGCCCATATGAGCATGTTATAAAACTTACAGAAACACTCGAAACATGCACATTCATGTATGATTTATTAATTGGTGGAAATATTGAAAATCTCATTCCAGTGGTTTACTGCAGTCGATTAAAGAGGTAATATATACTTTAAACGGAGTATACCTTGAATCAACATTTATATATCATACAGTCTGATAAAACCGGTTCTTTGAAAATAGGAAGAAGTAAAAACCCAGCTAAAAGACTGAAACAACTTCAGACTGGGTCACCCTACAATTTAAAATTAATTTTTATGGCTGAAGGCAAAGGCCATATGGAAAAACGACTCCATGAAAAATTGAAAAGATTTAAAGAAAGAAAACGAGGCGAGTGGTTTGACTTCGAATGTACCGGAAGTTTACCAGATTGGATATATGAAATGATTAACTGGGATGAAGCAAATGTCTGGTGGGATAAAAAATAATTATTATAAAATTCTTGGACTTAAGCATAACGCAAATAGTGACGAGATTAAAAAAAGATATCGTGCACTAGCAAAACAGTATCACCCAGACGCTAAAGCCGGTGATGAGAATATTTTTAAAAGAATAAAAGAAGCGTATGAAGAGTTGAGTGATCCATACAAACGCGCGTTACATAATATAGCACTGTTTTCTGGAAGCTTATCAGATATAAAAGAAAAAGATTGCCTAAAGTGTAGAGGAAAAGGTCATTGGGTGTCGAAAGTATTGTATGGAAATAATAAAGTTAATTCAAAAATAATCTGTACATTATGCAAAGGGACTGGTATTATTAATATAGAAAATAATGGATAATAAATGAATATAATCAAAAACAAACTTATGACAGCGGCCGTACAACTTAAAAATCGTATACTGCGCCAAAAACAAACAAAAACAAATAAAAACAATGATCCGGAGTACTGCGATATATGTGAGTGTACGCCTTGTGACTGCGGATATGGGAGCTATTAATGACATTTAAAAAATATAGAACAGCTGAATGTGTTACGCCAAAACATCCGGATAAAATATGCGATACTATTTCAGACGCTATTTTAGACCATTGTTTATCGTATGACCCATATTCTCGTGTGGCTATAGAAGTCGCCGGCGGCCATGGCCATGTCCATGTTACCGGTGAAATAACAACAACATCTGACTTGCCAATCAAGGAAATAGTTGAACTAGTTTATGGAAAGAAAATTAAAGTCACTACTAATGTAGTAAAGCAGAGTAACTATATCGCCCAAGGAGTCGACACAGGAGGCGCCGGCGACCAGGGTATCATGGTCGGTTATGCATGTGATCACAACCCGGAAATGATTCCAAATGAAACATATCTAGCCCGACAGATCTGCAAAGAGATTTATAAGGCATATCCGTATGATGGAAAGACCCAAGTAACTTTAGAAGATAACCAGGTACGAACTGTTGTTGCCAGCTTTCAGAATGCTCCTGCAAAAGAATTAAAAAGAATCATAAATGGTTGGCTTCGTACAATTCAATTCAACACTGATAACGTAACGTTGCACTGCAACCCAGCTGGTGATTGGAGTGTAGGTGGATTTGATGCAGACGCTGGTCTGACCGGCCGAAAAATAGTAATCGACAATTATGGTCCGGCTATTCCTGTTGGAGGAGGAGCATTTTCTGGAAAAGACCCAACAAAAGTAGATCGATCTGCAGCTTACATGGCTAGAAAAATTGCTGTTGACTATCTGCAGCTTCTACCAATGCAAGATTCTGGGAACGAAATATATGTGTACCTAGCATATGCGATTGGTCACGATCAGCCTGTCCAAGCGTCCATGATTGTTAATGGAGAAGAGAAATTAGTTACAGGATATGATTTAAGTCCAAATGGGATTATTGAACATTTGGATCTTCGAAAAGCAAAGTACATTGAAACAGCAAGGTGGGGCCATATGGGTACCGATCAAGCGTGGGGTTAAAAAATGAAGCTAGATTCTAAAACAAAAAGAAAACGAAACTGGGCTAAAAATAGAGATATATTAAAAGCTATTCCTAATCCTTCAGGTGATGCGTATGAAATCAAAATGAAGATTCCGGAGTTAACTTTTGAAGGAACCAGGTCACAGCCTGACTTCGCTCAGTTATATATCACGTTTTATCCAGGTGATAAGGTCATTGAGTTAAAGTCTTTGAAAGAATACTTTTTCGCATTCAGATCTCAAATATATTCATATGAAAGAATTATCAACGTCGTATTTGATGATATGATGTCAGCGTATGAACCAACTAGGCTGAGGCTTGTGATGGTTTGTAATCCTCGAGGAGGAATATCCTCTAAGCTGACTGTTGATTCTGACTGGGGTGTGCGTGGTGGCAAAGATCAATTCAAAGATTGGGTAGGGCAAAAAGAAGAATGGTAAATTTTAATAAAGAAAAAATATACATCATCGACGGCGCAATGGGTACCGAAATACAAAAAAGGAATGTTGATGAATCATTCTTTGAGTACGACGGTATTAATTGCGAGGGTTTTAACGACATACTTTCTTTAACTAATAAGAATGTTATTGCTTCTATTCATAACGAGTATATAAACGCTGGCGCGAATATTATCGAAACGAATACATTCAACGCCAATTACATCTCCGCACGAGACTATGGCTTAGATGATATTGTAATCGATGACATAAACTTTAATGCAGCTGCATTGGCGAAACGTTGTGCTAGACAATCAGATTCAGAAATATACGTTGCAGGGGTTTTAGGTCCAACATCAAAAACGTTGTCAATGTCTCCAGATGTTGAAGATCCAGCATTTAGAGATATAAGTTATGACGAATTACTATCGGCGTATCGTTCAGCAACAATTCAGCTTATAAGAGGAGGCGCGGATTTAATCTTAATTGAAACTATATTCGACACTTTAAACGCAAAAGCAGCAATTGAAGCAGTAAGATCAGTCGATAAGAAATTTCCTATTATGATATCTGGCACAATCGTTGACATGTCAGGTAGAACGTTGTCCGGTCAAACCGTAGAAGCATTTTGGAATTCAGTCAAGCATGCTAAACCGGTATCTGTCGGTCTTAATTGCGCATTAGGAATCAAACAAATGGATCCTTTTCTAAAAAGGTTATCAGCTGTTTGCAATTGTGCTATTTCAGCGCATCCTAATGCCGGACTTCCTAATGAATTAGGGGAGTATGATCAATCTCCTGATGAGATGGCTAAACTTATTAAACCATGGGCCAAATCCGGAATGATCAACGTCGTTGGAGGATGCTGCGGGACTACACCTGAACATATTAGGAAAATATCAAAGGCTGTAAAAAAGTTTAAACCAAAAAAGGCGACAACCAACTTCTTTCAAGACAAATCACTGGTGTTAGCCGGCCTCGAGCCGTTTGACAGTAATGGAAAAAACTTTATTAACATTGGAGAACGAACAAACATCACCGGTTCATCTAGATTTAAAAAATGTATTATTGAAAAAAGATACGATGATGCTCTAAACATAGCAAAATCTCAGATCAAAAACGGCGCGCAGATCATTGATATTAATTTAGATGACGGATTGCTAGAATCAAAAGAGGAGATGATTAAATTTTTAAAATTAATAGCATGTGAACCAGATATTGCTCGAGTGCCAATTATGGTCGATTCATCAAAATGGGAAATATTGTCAGAGGCAATGAGATGGATTCAAGGAAAAGGAATCGTTAATTCAATATCTCTTAAAGATGGAGAGCAGCTGTTTTTAGAAAGAGCACGTGAGATTGTTTCATGTGGCCATGCTTTTGTAGTCATGGCATTTAATGAAACAGGACAGGCAGATACGCTACAGAAAAAGAAAGACATATGTTCTCGAGCGTATTGGCTTTTAGTCAATAACGGCATAACTCCTCAAGACATAATATTCGACCCTAATATATTTGCAGTTGCAACAGGTATAGAAGAACACAACAATTATGCTGTTGATTTCATAGAAGCAACAAAGTGGATTAAAAAAAACCTACCTGGATGTTTAGTTTCCGGTGGGTTGTCTAACTTATCTTTTTCTTTTAGGGGTAATCCTCGTATACGAGAGATGATGCATTCTGTTTTCTTATATCATGCATGTCAAGCCGGGTTGGATATGGCCATAGTTAATGCCGGTCAGCTTATGATATATGATCAGATTAATAGTGGTCACCGCGATATTGTTGAAGCTGTTATATTAAACACAGATTCAGAAGCCAGCGGAAAGCTCTTAGAATTAGCAAAAACTCTAACAGGCAAAACCAGAATTGAAACTAACAATAACGAAGAATGGAGATCCGAAACACCAGAGAAAAGAATTTCATTTGCTTTAATCAATGGAATCGATCGATTCATAGTGGGTGATGTTGAAGAATGCTTTAACAACTATGACTCGGCACTTGAAGTAGTTGAAGGCCCACTGATGGATGGAATGAACGTAGTAGGAGAACTATTTGGATCCGGAAAAATGTTCCTTCCACAAGTCGTTAAATCAGCTCGAGTAATGAAAAAAGCTGTTGGTTGGCTTGAACCGTATATGTCAAAGTCAGAAAAAGGGTTTGGTAAAGGTAGAATATTAATGGCTACTGTTAAAGGAGACGTCCATGACATTGGCAAGAACATTGTTAGTGTCGTATTACAATGTAATGGTTATGAAATAGTCGACCTAGGAGTCATGGTACCTCTAGAAACTATAATAGAAAAAGCCGTAGAGTTTAATGTCTCTGCCATTGGTCTAAGCGGACTTATAACTCCTAGTTTAGATGAGATGGTTAAGGTCGCCAGAGAGATGACAGCAAGAGAAATGGATATACCATTGCTTATTGGCGGCGCAACAACTTCGAAGGTCCATACAGCAATCAAGATAGCCAACGAATATAATAAAACAGTGTATATACAAAACGCTTCTATCGCCGTAAGTGCAATTAATCAAGTACTTACAAAAGACGATGCATTCGAAAATATTAACATTGAATATGCGAATATTCGAGAAAAAAGAAAAGAGAAAAAAGTAAAAAAAGTATCTGTAAACGAGGCAAGAAAAAACTGTTTTAAATCAACGTCTCGATCATTTAAGCCTAATTTCGAAGGACGAAAAGAAGGATCTGTTTCTATTTCCGATATTAAAAGCTATATAGACTGGTCGCCTTTTGCAATGACGTGGGCAATGAAACCAAAAGATTTAAAAACTGAGGTTGGTAAATCGCTTGTTAAAGACGCAATGGAGATGATAGAATTACTAGAAGATAAAATAGTAATTAATTACTCTTTCGCAATCGATCGTTGCGTTAAAAAGAAAGACGACATTGTAGTTTCTCGAGATAAACGAGAAGACATGACGTATAATTTTCTTCGTCAATCAACAAAGAAAAATGGACCTAATCTTTGTTTGACAGATTACGTAAGAAGCAGAGACTGGATTGGTTCGTTTGCCATATGGGTTGAAGGAATTGATGTCCGGGCTGAAACCTTAAAAGAAGCTAATGATGATTATCGCTCAATCATGATTCAGGCTTTGGGTGACCGATTTGCTGAAGCGACTGCCGAATGGCTACACCATCAGGTACGTACAAAATGGTGGGGTTACTCTTCTGAAGAATATACGAGGGAAGATCTAATAAAAGAAAGATATCAAGGGATTCGCCCGGCACCTGGGTATCCAGCATGTCCAGACCATACGCAAAAAATAAAAATACTTAACTGGTTAAACGTTTCTGATAGAATCGAACTTACGGAAGGTTTAACTATGATTCCAAAATCCGCAATATGCGGCTGGTATTTTTCAGACCCCAAGTCAAAGTATTTCGGCTTAGGAAAAATACCAAAAGAATATATTGATGATCTTGAAAAAAGAAATCATTATCTTAAAAAATACAAAAACCATATAACTGGAGCATAAAAATATGACCAAATTTGAAGATTATAAAATCGCCAACTTAGAACTTTCAGGTTGGGGAAGAAAAGAAGTCCGCCTGGCTGAGGATGAAATGCCGGGACTAATGTCTTTACGGGAAAAGTACAGCAATTCTAAACCACTTAAAGGAGCAAGAATTGCCGGGTGTCTTCATATGACAATTCAGACTGCAGTTCTTATCGATACACTTAAGGAGCTAGGCGCCGACGTACGTTGGATGACATGCAACATTTTTTCCACACAGGACCATGCTGCAGCATACATTGCAGACAAAGGCATCCCAGTGTTTGGATGGAAAGGAATGACCGAGAATGATTATCAGCAATGCCTTGAGGCTGTATTGTGGTTCGATGAAGACCTAGGCCCTAACATGATTCTAGATGATGGTGGTGACCTTACTGGATACATACTGCAACAACATCCTGATCTTTACAAAGATATAAAGGGAATATCTGAAGAGACTACTACGGGAGTGTTACGATTAATCCAATATGAAACCGAGGGAATTTTACCGGTACCGTGTTTTAATGTAAACGATTCTGTAACAAAATCTAAGTTTGACAACAAGTATGGCTGTAGAGAGTCTTGCGTTGATGCGATTCGAAGAGCAACGGATATCATGATGGCTGGAAAAGTAGCTACCGTTGCGGGCTATGGAGACGTTGGAAAAGGATCTGCAGCTAGCTTAGCTTCGGCGGGTTGTCGTGTCATAGTAACAGAAATCGATCCGATCTGCGCTTTGCAGGCCGTTATGGATGGTTTTCAAGTACTACCTATGACAGAAGCCGTTAAGCAATCTGATATTGTTGTTACGGCAACTGGGAATCGAGACGTAATTACTGAAGCGCATTTCATAAACATGAAAGAAAACGTTGTTGTTTGCAACATCGGCCACTTCGACAATGAAATTGACGTTGCTTGGTTAAATGAGAATTTTACTAAAGATACAGTTAAACCTCAGGTTGATGTTTATTACCTTCCCACCGGATTACCAGACAGTCGTGGGCCGGTTAAAAAGATTATTCTTTTAGCAGAAGGCAGACTAGTTAATCTTGGTTGTGCCACGGGCCACCCTAGTTTTGTAATGTCTTGCTCGTTCACAAATCAAGTACTAGCTCAGATCGAACTGTTCCATAATGCACAGAATTATGGTCGAAAGGTCTATGTTTTGCCTAAAGTATTAGACGAAGAGGTAGCGCGATTGCATCTGGCGCATGTCGGCGCAAAGCTAGATGTCTTAACGCCGTCTCAATCGAGATATATCAGGGTTAAACCTAACGGTCCTTATAAGTCTGATGAGTATCGATACTAGAATTTAACTAAAATAGCAAAGCTTAAAGGAGGAACTTAGTTCCTCCTTTTTCATTTTGTAAACCTGGCAATTAGTTGTTATATTATAGTATGCATTAAATATAGGAGACATTATGAAAGATTTTAATGATTACAACTTTACGGAACTTGATAACCGATTCGAATTAAGACCTGATACGAAGAAAAAAATTATAAGAACCATTAGCATTGGAAAATCAGTTGATTTCATTCCAGACTTCAACAAGCCTCCTTCTGCACGTGCATACTATCTAGATAATTTTCTAGTGTATGTCGACCATGAAGATAGAAAAAAGATTTTAAATGTTTACTGGAATAAAAAGCTTATAGATAACAATTTAAGCGATCTAGATGATTTTAAACTTAAGAAACCACTCAGAGTTTCAGATCGAGATAGCTCGCATATTTTTTCTAGAACAATCAGTAGAGTAATATCGAAAAAAGAAATATTAAACTGCTTGGCTAATGGCGCACAGGTAAAGAACTTTAGTAAGACGAAGAAACCAGATGGAACCTATTACGTGTTTTATGATCGGTACTACTTTGCAGACGACGTTTGTGTTGTTGCATCGGAGACAAAAAACTATATCAATGTTCGAACCGTATATCGTACCAGTCCTATAGCTGACCAATACTTTATAGAATCATTTCCAAGATTAGCACTCGAGCTTAAGATAAATAAAGAAAGTTCAACCAAGGTTTCAATCATCAATAACACTGCAAGAATGAAATATCTTCAAACAAAAGAATACATGGACCTACAGATATTTATTCAAACTATCTCAGGAAACAATCCGTTTGTGCAAGGAGAAAGTTTAGAAAAAGTCAAGCAGCAAAAATCGAACCTTCTGCCAGACATCATGAAAAAAGCAGAATATAAAAGAACCGAATGCGGAGATTCAGAATACTATGTTTTATCGAAAAACCAGTCTGCAGAAGAAATAGAGTCTAATGTTGATGATTTTGTCCTTGAATCAAACAAGTCATATAGTCTGCAGATTACTTTTGATAACGTTAACGACAAATTAATCGATAAAAACCGCGTAACAACTCTCAGAGAGTATGGAATCAATATACAAAAATACGACCACGATCTCAAAATAACAGAAAAAATCAATTCTACTGAACCGAACACCGCGGTTTTAACAATCGATTTTAACCATTTCTCTGCAGCAGAAAATCCATGGGCAATCAGAAGAAATAAAAGAAATTTGTCTTTTGGGTCTTTTGACCTCGAAGAAAAAGTTTCTCAATCTAGCGACGTCGTACAACAAGATTAAATTATTGCGAGCAAAATAAAAAACTTGTACAAATAGACCAAAACAGTTAGATTATATACGACAGATAACAAAGGGGATAACATGAAACAAATCGAAAACGCGTTTGATAATACGGATCCGAATTATATAAAAGCTTCTTTAAAACAACGAAATCCAGGTATCAAATCAGCCGGCTCAACTTTTGATTCTCATACAACGCTTGAAGATCTGAAGTTTGGCAGATGGCAGCCTGCTGACGACCCAGCAATCAAAGCGCCAGCGTTAGGCTTTGTGTCTACCCAATTTGGTGGCACGCTTGGCATCACTGAAATACACAATCTATCAATGGAACAAATTGTAGTTTTGCAGCCGGCACATAAAGGGCAAGCAAAGATTAGAACAGGTCCTGATGCTGGCAAATGCCCTGCAGAATGTGCAGCAACACTGTCACAATCTCAACTAAAGAAAGTAGATTTTACAACTCTTATTCTTGGTCCACATCCAGATGTTGCAGGAAAGCTAGTCGTGTGGACATTCTTCCCTGGGCCGGCAACGTTTACGTTCAAAGAGATACCGTTTGAAAACTTACAAGAGAAGTACGGCACTTCAGAAAAACAAATACGAGTCACTGTTGCAGAAGCAATAGCGCTCGGTTACAATTACTGTAAGCACGTTTCTAATATTTAGTATTGTACACTATAGTTAAGTACAGTAATATATTATTGTAATAAAAAACTTGCTCTTTGAAATCATTGAATAAAATCATCGCTCGGGTGGTGGAATAGGTAGACACACCGGACTTAAAATCCGTTGCCTGGTTAGGCGTGAGGGTTCAAGTCCCTCCTCGAGCATTGTAACAATTAGGGGATACCTGTTGGGGAAGGTATTTTAAATAAGATTGACCTTTAAGGTCAGTACACCGCGGGATCCGCAACAACGTATACGAAGATCGACCGCAAATCGCTGAAACATCTGCCCTAAGTTTTGCACCCATAGCTCAGCTGGATAGAGCATCCGCCTTCTAAGCGGAGGGTCACAGGTTCAAATCCTGTTGGGTGTACTTTTTAAGGAAACAAACCTTATAAAAAAAATTGAATTTTGGGTCTGTGTCCTGCCATAAATAGGTGCACAATGGGTCTAATAATCCTGAGGGTTTGAACCCCTCCTCACTATGTGGAGCTGTAGTAGAACAGGGGCAATGATTAGATGCCGGCAATAGAAAAACATACACCGATGTTTTCTTGAGGTTAGGTAAGTGCTAGGAAAAGAAAGTGGTGAGTCTTTTCCTGGTATTCCATTATTTTGTAATAATCACTAACTAGAACACTTGGCTCAGCTAATAGAGCAGAGAGCCCTTTAAGCGGAAGATGCCACTTAAAGAACCGAACTCAAACCGGTACTGTTTGATAACCATAATTTAAAATTAAAAGGGATAAAAAATGATCAAAAAAATCTTAGCATGTGCACTCGCAACTAGCCTTATGATTCCAAGCGCCGCACAAGGGGATACCCCGGTAGAACCTTCAGTCACATATGAATCAGCAAAATCCATTCCGCTATCGTGGTCATATCGAAAGGGATTACGTTTTGGATACAACTATGTAAATAAAGGTGCAGATAAGACAGCTTTAAACGATGATCCACGTCTAAGTAGCCCTCACATGTTTGCTATCGGTTTCGAGATGCAGCAAACAATGGCTGGTGGAGACTGGCTAGACATTCTTTTCATTCAGAATGTTACGATCAGTGGCCTCGAACAAAGCCTTGTTATCCCATCGGCGAATGCGCTAGTCGGTTTTGAAATTAACAGAAAACTTCAAGCTGGCGTAGGCGTTAACGTTGCACCGGTCGATCCTGCTGATGATGGAAACTTGATACACTTAGTAACAGCGATTGGTTGGACACAGCCGGCCGGAAGTCTTAGTGTTCCGCTTCACTTAGTATTTATTCCAGACGTAAACGACTATTGGCGATGTGCTGTTACGACTGGTGTTAACTGGTAACAAAACAATAAAGGACACTTAGCTCAGTGGTTAGAGCGTCCCGCTCATAACGGGGTGGTCCAGAGTTCAAATCTCTGAGTGTCTACTTTCTTAAGGAAGCAAAACCTTTTCAAAAAATAAGCAAGGTTGTAGTCGTGAGGAAACAATAGCTGTCTAGAATCTTTTGAATTATCACAAACATTATGGAGGTCATTATGACCAAGCAACAAGATAATCACAACAAATTTATTAATCGATGCGAACGATTAACAGTGCTGATCGCAGAGAATGCGCCAAAGATCCTCATAGAGAATGAAGTTCGAAGACTCAATGAATACTTCAAATCATATGAACAAATTCTCTTTGGTGATAATGATAAGACAAACTTAGTTAAAAAAAATTAAGCATTTAGACTTTTAAGATTCGCGTCATTCGTGACGCGAATCGCCTTTTTGCCCGGCTGTACGGTTGCAGATAACTAACGAGGGCAGGCGGCCTAAATATAAACGTTAGAATTGTAGGGTTCAAATCCCTACCCGGGCACTTTTTTAAATAAAGAAAACAAGAGTTTTATAAAACATCACAACGCATTATACTATTTGTGCGTATTACTTACATGAGGGTATTTATGATTGGACAGACACCGTTTATTTGCGTTAGCGAAGATAGAAGAATTTGGGCTAAGCTAGAAACACACAATCGTACAGGGTCAGTAAAAGACAGAATGATTGATTACATTTGTGACATCGCTGTATGCGACGGATCGATCGAACCTGGCTTAACTCGAATTGTAGAAGCAACTAGTGGAAACACTGGGATTGCTCTTGCAAGTTATGCAGCAATGATGAACTGTCCTTGCGAAATTATAATGCCGTGCAACATGTCAAAAGAAAGAAAGCAAATGATGCATGCTTTAGGTGCAGAGATAATTGAAACCGGTCCAAATGAATTTAAGCAAGCGATCGCATTACGAGATGAGAAATTAGCTAATTGCACTCCGGCAGAATACTTTTCTCCTTTGCAATTTAGTAATCCATTAAATATAGAGTGCCACAGAACAACCACGGCGCCTGAGATACATGCAGACGTTATCAACGCCAAGTGCTTAAAGTGGGAGGCTTTCGTGCATGGTTCGGGCACTGGCGGGACTATGATGGGAGTAAAGCAGTATATTGATGACCAAAACTTAGGCGTACAATGTGTACTTACGCAGCCCGAAGAAGATAATGCTTCTCATGGAATACAAGGAATCAACGATGGCGCAGACTTTCTATTAGATAAAAATTTAATAGATGAGTTTATTTATGTGAAAACAGAGGACGCGATCGTAAGAATGAAGCAATTTTGGAAAGAGAATGGTATTCTGGTTGGGATTAGCTCTGGTGCAAATTTGTTAGCAGCAGAGAAATACGTGGCCACTCACGACCCTGAAGGGATTGTGGTTACGATACTTTGCGACCGGGGAGAAAGATATTTGAACATTATGTAGCTGGGATTGTATAATATAATATAAGCTTGCATGTTATACCAAAGAAAAAATATGCATACAGATCGATTACTTGAAGGAGAATAATTTATGGAACTAATATTTGGATCAATGTTTTTCGTAGGAACAGTTGTTTTTACCTGGTATTGGATATGTGAAAAAGCGGGGTGGATTAAATGAAATGGTTAGCAGGAAAAAACATATCGTTAGCGTGCTTTGTTATTAATTGCATATTTGCATTCTCAGCTTTTACTGCTGGCGACGTCTTTTGGTTTGTCGTTAGTTTGATTTTAGCTAGTTTGTGTCTATATAATTACAACAACGCTACGGAGTAATTTATGAAGTATATTAATATAGTTTGGAATAAGATGAAAGACAACGGAGTTATAATTATAATGGCTTTAGGTTTCGCAGTATATACTTTTGCTAATTTGCATATACAAAAAGAAAACAATAAATTAACTGAAGCTAACTTTGCATGTGAAAGTCTTTGCTTTCCGCAACAGCATGAGTATCTTTCGGTTGGCGACTCGCGAGCATGCTGGTGTTACGTAAGCCCAGAAAAGTTATTAAAGTATAAGGATACAAAATGAGTAAAACAATTCCATGGAAAAAACATGACATTCATATGGAATTTAATGGCCAGCGTGTGCACGCAGAAATAACCTGGTGGGCTAAAGACTATTATATCGACATCAAAAGCCCAATACAAAAAAGAATATCTGGGCCTCATATGATGTATATGATTCCTGCAAAGTTTGTTATTGAAAAAAACCCAAAAGATGACATGCACCAAGTACCGATTTTAGGGACTTGCAAGTCGATGATTTTACGCGCAATGTCATGAAAGATTATTTTGTATATATCGTCGAGTGCGTCGACGGAACTTACTATACTGGAATTACAACCGATATCGAAAGAAGAACAATGGAGCACAATTTTTCTTTTAAATCTGCAAAATACACAAGATCTAGAAGACCGGTTAAACTAGTTTATTCAAGAAAAGTTGGAAACAGATCAGAAGCTTCAAAAGAAGAATACAGGATAAAAAAACTTAGACGATCTAAAAAAATCGATATGATTAATCAGCAACAAAAATAAAAAACTTGTACAATGGCTCATAAGGGCTTATTATAATATATCTAAACAACAAGGAGACATTATGTCAGAAAAAATAAACGTTTCGTTAAAAACATTCGTCGATAAATATAAGGCGATTGAAACTGAAATAAAACTGCTGCAAGAAGATAAAAAAGCACTCATCGATGATCTTAAAGATAATCAAGGAATTGAACCAAAAGTCATCAGAAAAGCAATTCAAGTAGCAAAGATCCGGACTGGCATGGGTGACAATATTATCCAGCTAGATGAAATAGTAGATCAACTTGAAGGAACAATTATTTAGAGGGAATGCAATGATGAAGACTAATATACGAAAAACTATTTGGCTTATTGATATTGATGGTACGGTCTGTGAAGATATCCCAAATGAGCAGTCATATCTTTTCGGCGCTGCAAAACCGCTGCCTGGAGCTTTAGAAAAAGTGCAAGAATATTATGACCGCGGCGACAGAGTAACATTTTTTACTTCTAGGACTTCAGAGCATGCTGAAATAACAGAAGGTTGGCTCAGAAACCATGGCTTCCGATTCGAATCGGTCTGTTACAACAAGCCAAGAATAAACGATGGAGAAGAATATCACTGGGTTGACAATAAATCTGTATATGCAACATATTTGCCTGAAGGCTTAAGATAAAGGATTTAAAATGCTAGCATCATTATTTACATCGATATTTTTTTCCTGTGGCAGCGACATTGCTATTATAACAAGGGAAGATAAAAACAACAGTGACACTAGTTCTACTGTCGTAGAAAACATTGAAACTAGCGAACCATCCTTAGAACCTGGTTCTGATTCGAATGACGACATGACCGATTTAACCATTGGTTTTGCATCAATGTCGCTTACGCAAATAGCATGCCCGGCATGCGTCGGTGTAACAAATGAATTTGACATATCCGCTAGTTTAAAACTACATCAACCAACAAATGGTGGGTATAGCGAGTGGGTTACTCCGATCGGGAATTGCGTTACTCAAGAAATAGGATCTCATATTTCTTCGGAGCCTCTCAACTTTGCAGGTACAGTAAATTTTAATGCTATACAGTTATATCCTACAGGTCCTTCAGAATGGTCAACAACTAACGTTTACGAATATCAGATACCTCGAAGAACACAGATCAACGTAACCACTGATTACGGAACAATAGTCAATGCGTTTGAAACACTCGAAGGGTTTGATTCAATCGAGCCATATACCTTGCTTTGGGTCGACCCTTCTTATGCTTTCGAAGCTGTTGTGTCTAAACAAGGCACTACATTCACTTGGTATCCTGTTATTTCAGATGCTCAGTTTGAAATCTTAGTTGCGGTATATACACCTGATGGATCTCAATTGTTAGGTATGGTCGCATGCATGGAAAACGACGTTGGTTACATGACGCTTCCTGGAAACTATTTTCAATCTTATCCCTCTTGGTCTTTGGCAGCTGTTTATCTCACTAGGCATAGAATAACAAGAACCCCAGCACCAGACTTTAACGGCTATCTAGAATCTCACCAAACATGGACCGTGCTAGGCACAGCACATATAGAATAAAATAATCATAAAAAAATATACAAAAAATACAAATCAACATAATATATAGAGAATTAAACGGAGGTGCTTTAATGCGCATTTTATTTTTGGCTGCTATGACAGTAGCTTGTTCAACTTCTTCAGAAACAAATAAAGAAGTTATAACTGAAACAACAACAGAAGATATTAAAACCGATCAATCAGCTGTAACGGTATCGGAAAAAAAACCTACAACAACGAATGTTAATAATACCGAAACTAAAACAGACAAACAAACAACCGAAACAACTGAAAATGCAGATCAAACAGAAAACGAAACTAAAGAGGTGACAAATGATTAATTTACTATTGGCAATGTTTCTTGCATGTGGTGATAAAGAAGCAGAAGATACTGCTGCAGCAGAAGAAGCTGAAGAACAAACGCTCGAGCCTGCTGAAGAAGTAGTCGAAGAAGTGGAAGAAGAAACAGAAAGTGAAGATTCTGGAGAATCTGAATCTGAAGAAGAAACTGAGGAAACTGAAGAGTCAGCCGAATAAAATCGGCTCAAATAAAAAATAAAAATACTCAAACTCTCCCCCCCCGAATAATGTGTTTTTAAGCCTAGGTTAGCCTAGGCTTTTTTTGTTTTATAAACGCGCAAAAGAAAGAGTATAATGACATTAATGTAAACACCAAGGAGAAAAAATGATTGACAATAAAACAAAGATGTTTCTAATCAAGGCAATGACTGAAGGACTAGATTTTCATTTTCCAGATAATGCATCGATCGATTACTACATAGAAAAGTTAAGAGAAACCATAGACAATAATAAAAGAATAAAATCTGTAATCATTGGAGATTATGATGGGCTGTTAATAGAAGACAATAACCTTGGGCCATATGCCGTTATAAACTTTAGCTCGAACCTAATTACTTTTGGGTTAATTGTACCAGAGCCTGAACTAACAGATAGTCAGTCACTGGATTTTGGTCGGATAGTTTTAGCATGTGTTTCTACTATTTCTTTGATAAACGCAGAGTTAAATATCGTCGATGGCTTAGGGCACGAAACAGATAATAACTATAGCAATGAAGGAACTATAAAATTCAACATATCCGACATTGGCGTAATCATTTAGGAGCTACAATGACGTCACACCAAGCTTCAAAAGAAAACTATCATGAGGCGTCAGGCATTGTTTTATAAAGCCTCATAAATTTAATCATTTTAGACCAAGAATTGGTAGCAATTAGACCATACTTATTTAATAGGGGGAGGCAACAGCTTTCATATCAATTAATTGAGTATGGTTTTTTGTTGACTAGAATGGATTTTAGGGAAAATGATATTGTTGTAATCAAAGGGAAAAAATATGATGCTAATAAAGAAGAAATTATTGCTGACATATATAAAATATTGTTCGTTGGAATAAACGAATTAATTGTCGTTTCTAGAAAAAGTTATGGAAAGGTACCTTTTAAAATACAAAAGTCCGAGTGTATATCATTACGGACAAATTATGAAGAAGCATATCCGTCCGTAACTACAGACATTAAATTAGGGTCTTTAGTCTTAGGTATCGACACAAAATACGATGGAACTATTAATAAAACAACAGTCGGACATGTTATTCAAATAATAGAAAACCATAACTCGATGAGATATTATGTCGTCAATTCAGATAATAAAGATACTATGTTTGAAAAAGACAAAATTTTGTTGTTACAGTGAGTTTAACTTCAGTATAGTTATAACGAACATGTTTTCACGGAGTGATATTATATGAAAACGTACAGCTGGAGTCCGCTTGAAGACCTTTTTAAAAACATTGAATTAGCTGGTGGTTTTGTTAATGCGCATGCGCATTTAGACAGAGCGTATACAGTCACGCGTGACATGATGGATCTCACTAAAAACCATCTTTACGAGAAATGGAAACTAGTAGATGAAATAAAAAAACTTAGAACAAAAGCCGATTATAAAGACGATATTACCATAGCCCTGCGCGCGCAGAGAGACATTGGGGTTACGACAATATGCTCGTTTATAGACATTGACAGTGTTGTTGGTACGAAGGCCATAGACGGCGCTGAGTTGGCCAGAAACACCGTGCCTGGAATTAAGGCTCTGTATGCATGCCAGACTTTAAAAGGTGTTTTGGATCAAGAGAATTATAATTTAATAAACAGTAGAATCGATTGTTTCGATATCATTGGATCTTTGCCTGGGGCTGATAAAAATAAAGAAGCTGAGCATCTAGATGTAGTCATGATGATGGCAAAAAAACACGGTAAAATGCTACACGTGCATGTCGATCAGTTAAACCATCCAGATGAAAAAGAAACAGAGTTACTTTGCAGAAAAACGATTGAGTATGGATTAGAAGGTCGAGTTGCTGCTGTACATTCAATTTCGCTAGCATGTCACCCCAAACATTATCGAGACGAGGTTTATAGAATGGCAAAAGATTGTGGGATGATGTTTATTAGCTGCCCGACAGCCTGGATCGATCATCCAAGAAACAATCAGCTCATGCCTTTTCATAACGCAGTCACACCAGCAGACGAATTATTAGAACATGGTTTAACAGTCGCCATAGGCTCTGATAATATACATGATATCTACAAGCCTTATGCCGACGGTGATATGAAGACAGAGCTTAGGTTTCTACTTGAGACTTGCAAGATATATGACAGCGAACAATTAAAAAACGTTGCAACAGTTAGTGGTTTAAAAGTTTGCGGCATAATTAAGTAAGAAAGCTAATAGGAGATTACAGTGAGTAAAAAATGGTCTAGATCAGACGTCGTCAACTGGATGAAGATGATAAACGAGTGTGGTTGTGAGGATGAAACCCATAGTGTACACGGAAACACGCTGCATACAGCGTCCTTCGAACCGCATGTGTTGCGTAACGCTGTGCAACAGAAATTAGGGTCTGTGAATGCAATGTGTCCTGAATCTTATGAGATGGCCGCTGATTTTGTTTGCGAAGATCCTCATGCGGTTTTAGAAATGATTAAACCACTCATGGCCCAAATCGGAATTGGCTGCCCTCAATCTTTTGCAAAGGCCATGGCTGACGTTTTCTACGCTAGTCAAGATATGGGTATTGTAAAACCATTTAACTCGGAAAAATAAAATGTATTCGGCAAGACGTCAGTGGAAATTACTCAAAGAAGAGTATCATGAAAAGGAAATTAATTTCATCATTGAGGAGAGCCGGCAGCTGAACGAGTCTTGGAGCTGGTTTTCATCTCCTGATCCTGAAGAAAGTTTATCTGGAAAAGCCTCGAAGGTTTTTGGCAAAGTTTCAGATTGGGTCGACAACGCGATTGACAATCTAGATAACATGTCACAGGACACGAAAAAGGTCACGAACTGGGATGATTTTAAAACACTGGTAGAGATCATGATCAACCAAAGAAACCTAGAAAAGTTTGCGGAGAAAGGCGGTGGTTTAGCAGCAAAGACCGCAAAGATTACGATGACTTTGGCTGGCGCTAGCGTTGTTCCAGCGGCGTTGGAAGCAGTAGGTCAAGCAAAAGACATGCTTGATTTTGTTCAAATGGCCGCGGACATGCCCGATGAAGAAGCAGAAAAAGCACCCTTGGCCGACACAATGAACATTGACGATGGTTATAGTGAAATGGTTGATGATCGACTTGAAAACAAGTTTTTAAAGTGGCTATCTGGCACTTATTTGTTCAATCGGTCCGGTAACATCGATGCATCTGAAGATAATATTAACGCAATATTCGAAAAATACCTTGAAGAAAGAGGAAGCGGTGCTGAAACTGTTGCTGCAGCAGAAACCTCGGGAAAGATAACGGATTTAACATTTCCCAAAGCATTAAAGACTGCATATAACCTTATGAAGAAAGGCGTCACTGGTCTGGCGGAACTAGTATAAAAACGATAATACAAAATTACATTGGAGTTAAAGTGATTAAAGTAGGAAATCAAGTAAGTTTATTCAACAACATCGGTTTAGAAGGTGTAGTCATTGGTCTCAAGCCAGTGAAGATCAACACGAGTTTCACCCAGGGAACTGCCACGAATTCATGGGCAATTGTTATCCAGTGGAAAGACGGAACAACAGGTACATATCCAGTTGGCGACGTGATGAGAATCGACTAATTAATTTAGTTATCTAGATTTAAAGGAACGCTTAAGCGTTCCTTTTTACTTTCTACAGTATACTTATAATTGGGGGTAATTATGTATGAAATCATGGGGAGAAAATGCATATGAGTTTAGACATGGGCAGATCGTCTACTATGCTAAAAGTCATTTGGCACTTATTATAAAACCGGAAGATGGTGAGGACATATGGCAACCGTGCTTATTCGTAAGATATTTAAACGAATCAAGAGAAAGCTGTATAATAACAGATATACACGGAATGAAAATAGAATGTCCTATATACATGATCCAAACGGTGTACTAGGTGCGCAAAGTTTTCCATATCTTACAATAGGTAGCTTGGTTTACTATGGACCGGTAACAAATGCAGGGAAAAATGGAAAGGTTGGTATAATTATCGATGTACACTATTCTAATTTAGTTGCCGGAGATTGTATGTTCTATATATACGCTGAGGGGGCTGTAATAGAGACAGCCATGGTTTATCCATTCCCGGGAGAAATTTAAATGAAAACGTTACTTGAATCTAGTTTAGACGAAGGTTTTATAGACCACCTTAAGAAACTAACCAAACTTGGCGAAATGGGTAGTAAAGCAAAAGCTGCTTTTACTGCTTTGGCTAGCTTTAAAGATGGCGACGCAACTGATGCGGCCATGGCTATCATCGAGCTGATGCCCCAAGGCGACGAAGCAAAATCTTTTAAGAGTAAGCTTTTAAAGTTTGTTGAAGAAAACAAGGGAATCATATCTCAAATAAAATCAACCGAAGACGCCAAAAAAGCAATTGCAGACATCGGTCCGGAAAAGATCAAGGAGTTTTCTGAAAGTAAAGAAGGCGCTTGGCTCGGAGATTTTAAAGCATTTGTTGTTAAACACGAAGAAAAGTTTAAGCAGATTCTTCAAGTGATTACAAATGGCGAACTGGATGCTTTCGAAAAGCTTTCTGGTTTCGAAGTACCAAGTATGGTTCGGTCAAAAGCAGAGCAGCTTCTTAAAAACGTTGCTGATAAAGCTGGAGAGCAGGCTGACAAGATATCCGGATTTCTAAACATGGTATCTGATCTACCAATCTCAGACGTTGAAGTTACAACTGAGTCTAGAAACCTTTTTAATGCAATGTCGGACAGCGCACTGAACGAATCAATCCGTACATTGGCTGAATCATGTTCAGGAATTGGTAACGGTTACTTAGAGATTGATGTACCAATGAACATAGCTCCAATTGAACATACGTCGGAAGACGGTAGAATGTTTGATTATGGATCTGTTAAATCAGATTCACACGAAGGTAGGATGACAAAGGCTAAGTTGTTTAGATTAGCTCAGATGGCGCAGAGTCTCCACGATCGTATGGAAGACGGCGATGATTT
>TARA_R110001592_G_scaffold6992_1_pt1 | contig 31817 bp, 31 predicted proteins | sample TARA_R110001592 | Tara Oceans TARA_R110001592 (sample SAMEA4398387) | marine metagenome | biome: Polar Biome; feature: [SRF] surface water layer (ENVO:00010504); material: water (ENVO:00002006), including particulate matter (ENVO:01000060) such as... | depth 5 m | reverse complement strand
AATTATTATATTTTCAGACTTATGACAAATTACGGACATTCAAAACCAGAAAATATAATTTAAGACCTCACAATAAATCTTGTGAGGTTTTTTTATTTGATACAATTTGTATTTCCTATCTTTGAAAATCAATTAACATGACAATTAACATGAAATTATTAGAAGGGAAAACAGCCATTATTACCGGAGCGAGCAGAGGAATAGGTCGTGGCATAGCGCAAGTATTTGCACAACACGGTGCTAATATTGCATTTACATACAGTTCTTCTGTGGAAGCAGCCAATGTCTTGGAAAAAGAGTTAAATGCCTTAGGTATAAAAGCGAAAGGATACAAAAGTAATGCGGCTAATTTTAATGAAGCCCATCAATTAGCTGAAGATGTTGTTGCAGAATTTGGAAGTATTGATATTTTAGTAAATAATGCAGGGATAACAAAGGATAATTTACTTATGCGTATTAGCGAGGACGATTTCGACTCGGTTATTGAGGTGAATCTAAAATCTGTATTTAATATGACTAAAGCAGTTCAAAAAACCATGCTAAAACAACGTAAAGGATCCATAATTAACATGAGTTCAGTTGTTGGTGTTAAAGGGAATGCAGGACAAACAAATTATGCTGCTTCCAAAGCTGGTATTATTGGATTTTCTAAATCTGTTGCATTGGAATTAGGCTCTAGAAATATACGAAGTAATGTGATCGCTCCCGGTTTTATCGAAACCGAAATGACCGCAAAATTGGACGAAGAAGTTGTTAAAGGATGGCGCGCTGGGATTCCACTAAAACGTGGCGGTACCCCAGAAGATGTGGCTAACGTTTGTGTCTTTTTAGCAAGTGGCTTGAGTGCTTATGTAACTGGACAAACAATTCATGTTGATGGTGGTATGCTAACTTAATTAATGACAGCTTTAACTATACTATATATTGTCATTGCAGGAATTATAGCGCTATTTTTAGCGCTATTTCTATATAAAAAGAAAGACAAAGGTCATCGTAGATTAAATGCCTTATTTATTTTTTTAAGATTTATTACCCTATTTGCTGTCTTGTTATTAATAATAAATCCAAAATTTGAAAAGGTTACGTTTTATTTAGAAAAACCTAATTTAATTCTAGCAGTTGACAATTCAAGTTCAATAAGGTATTCTAATCAAGATAAAAAGGTTTTAGAACTAGTAAAGAGCCTTAAAACCAATAAACAACTTAACTCAAAATTCAATATTGAACTTTATACTTTTGGTAACACACTAAAAGCTTCCAATTCATTACTGTTTACTGAACAAGACACCAATATTGATCTTGTCTTTAATCAATTATCACAAGTCTTCAAAAATGACATGGCACCCATGGTTCTTATAACAGATGGAAATCAGACCTATGGCAATGATTATTTATATACGTCATCACAGTATAAACAACCTATTTACCCGATAATCTTAGGAGATACCATTACGTATACAGATTTAAGTATTCAGCAATTAAACGTTAATAAATATGCGTTTTTAAAAAATGACTTTCCGGTAGAATGTATTGTGGTGTATAACGGAAATCATTCTGTGACGTCTCGTTTTGAAGTATCTTCGGATAAAACAATCCTTTATTCCTCAACATTACATCTTTCAAAAAGCAACAATTCTAAAGTTATCAATTTTACATTACCCGCAAAAAAGGTAGGTGTTACAACGTATAAGGCCACCATTGTTCCTATTGATAATGAAAAAAACATAATAAACAACTCTAAATCTTTTGCTGTTGAAGTTATTGACCAAAAAACAAATGTTGCTATTGTTAGTGATTTTCCGCATCCTGATATTGGATCATTAAAGAAGAGTATTGAAAATAATGAACAGCGCAGTGTGTCTATTTTAAGTCCCACTAACTATTTGAGTCAAAAAAATGATTTTCAATTGGTTATACTCTATCAACCAAACAATAAATTTAAATCGGTTATCGAATCATTACATTCGAATAATATCAGTAAATTCATTATAATTGGAACCGATACTGATTTAAACTTTTTAAATGCAGTTAATCCATTTTTCACTCAGGAAATAACGAATCAAAGAGAAGATATTCAAGCGTTAATCAATACCAGTTATTCACCTTTTATTCTCGATGATGTAAATTTTGAATCATTTCCACCATTGAAGTCGAATTTTGGAATGATTTCCTTTTCAGTTCCGTATGAAACCTTATTATATAAGAGGATAGGATCAAACACAACAACCATTCCGCTATTGGCAACATATAAAACAAGAGGAAGGCGAGAGGCTGTTTTATTTGGTGAAGATATTTGGAAATGGCGATCGCAAAGCTTTTTAAATACCAAATCGTTTACAGATTTTGATGATTTTATTGGGAAAATAATTCAATATTTAGCTATAAGCAAGCCAAAATCCAGACTAAATTTAGAGTATGAGTCCTTTTATAATGGTGCCAATGGGATTATCATTAAAGCTGAATTTTTCGATAAAAACTATAATTTTGATAATCGGGAAGCACTTACTATTAAGGTAAAAGACGCTAGTACTAATAAAGAGCAAACGTTTCCTTTTATTCTTAAAAACAATAGGTATCAGGTGGATTTAAGTCGTTTACCGCCTTCAGAATATACGTTTACAGTAAGTGCTACCAATGAAAAAATCTCTCAAATTGGCGCTTTTAAAATTTTAGAATATAATGTGGAACAACAGTTTTTAAATGCCAATATAAACAAACTGCAGCAAGTTGCGGCCCGTAGTTCAGGAAACAGTTATTTTATTGAACATACAGACTCATTAATAAATGATTTAATAAACGAAAATACGTTCATAACAATCCAAAAAGAAAATAAAAATACCATATCTTTGATAGATTGGAAATACTTACTGTTTCTAATAGTGCTAAGCCTAACGATGGAATGGTTTTTAAGAAAATATAACGGATTAATTTAAATAAATAGATAATGGAAAAATTACCAAAAATTGGAATACCAATAATTATAGTTGCAATCATACTTATTATTGTACTGGCAAAATCTGCTGTAACTATAGGTTCTGGTGAAGCTGGAGTACTTTATAAAACTTTTGATAAGGGTGTGGTTACAGACCAACCACCATTAGGAGAAGGATTTCATGTTGTTGCTCCGTGGAATAAAGTAATTGTTTATTCGGTACGTCAGCAAGAGCTTTTTGAAAAAATGAAAGTATTATCATCAAACGGGTTGGAAATTCAAATAGATGCCTCTGCATGGTATCTGCCAGTTTATAATGATTTAGGGAAATTACATCAATCCATTGGTGAAAATTATTTACAACGTGTCATTCAACCAGCCATCCGTAGTGCTGCAAGAAGTGTTGTTGGTAGATATACTCCAGAACAATTATATTCTAGTAAACGTGATGCGATCCAAGATGAAATATATTTGGAAACCAAGAAAATCCTAGAAAAACAATACGTTCAGCTTAATGAAATATTGGTAAGAGATGTTACATTGCCAAATACTATTAAAGATGCTATTGAACGTAAATTAAAACAAGAGCAAGAATCGTTGGAATATGAATTTAGATTGGTTACGGCAGCCAAAGAAGCTGAGAAAGTGATTATTGACGCGAAAGGTAAAGCTGAATCCAACAGAATTTTAAGTGCTTCTTTGACTGATAAAATTTTACAGGATAAAGGGATAGAAGCCACCATAAAATTGGCCGAATCACCAAACAGTAAAGTCGTTATTATTGGTTCAGGAGACAGTGGAATGCCAATAATTTTAGGAAATCAATAATACATTGAAATTTTACCAAATTAAATTTATTGGTTTTTTGGTTGAAATTTTGAATATAAAAGAATGATATCCATTTAAAAATATCAAATGTTCAAATGTGTGGCTTTTTTTAGTTCTTATTTGGGTTAATACATTTTAATTTTAGATATTTGTCAAAAGAACAAAGAACACATGAATAGTATTCAATTTCATCACCATCATTTTCAAATTTGCCTTCAAGCGAAGTGAAAATGTATTGAATAAATTCAACATATATTTTTAAACCCGTTTGAGCCAATCAAGCGGGTTTTTTAATTCCTATTGGATTGTTTCAAACCCATAACAGTAAAATAATGAGCAAATTAAAAATTGCAGTTCAAAAAGCTGGACGTTTACACGATGAATCCATGGAAATGCTTAAAGATATAGGTATTTCTATTGACAATGGAAAAGATCAGTTAAAAGCGTCTGCCAGAAATTTTCCCTTAGAAGTTTTTTATTTAAGAAACGGGGATATTCCTCAATATTTAAAAGATGGGGTGGTAGATGCCGCCATCATTGGGGAAAACATATTAATAGAAAAAGGGAATGGTATTAACATTGCGGAAAAGTTAGGTTTTTCAGCATGTAAAGTATCTATAGCTATTCCAAAATCGGTTAAGTATAACGGTCTCCAAGATTTAGAAGGAAAACGAATTGCTACATCGTACCCAAATACCATCCAAAGTTATTTAGATACACATGGCATTAATGCGAATTTACACATTATTAGTGGTTCGGTTGAAATTGCTCCAAATATTGGATTAGCCGACGCTATATGCGATATTGTTTCTAGTGGAAGCACACTTTTTAAAAACAATTTAAAGGAAGTGGAGATTATTATGAAATCTGAAGCTGTGTTGGCGGTTTCACCGATTTTAAGTAAAGAGAAACAGGCTGTTTTAGATAAAATACAATTTAGGATCCAATCTGTTTTAAAAGGTAGAAATTCTAAATATGTCTTATTAAACGCTCCCAATGATAAATTACAGGAAATCATAAACGTATTGCCAGGGATGAAAAGCCCGACGGTCCTGCCTTTAGCGCAAGCAGGCTGGAGTTCAGTACATTCTGTGATAAGCAAAAATGAATTCTGGGACATTATAGATGAATTAAAAAAGAAAGGTGCTCAGGGCATTTTGGTGTGCCCCATTGAAAAAATGGTTATTTAAGGAAAATGATATGCAAATAATAGATAATCCAAATAAAAAAGACTGGTCAGGGATATTAAAACGGCCCACCCAAACTGTTGATGATATTGAAGCAACAGTGAATCAGATTTTTGATGAAGTCATGCATAAAGGAGATGAGGCGATTAAAAAATACACCTCATATTTTGATGGTATTTTACTTGAAAATAATCTGGTAACTGAAGAAGAGATTAAAATTGCCGTTGCAAAAGTATCTCCAGAATTAAAAAAAGCCATTAAACAAGCAAAAGGGAATATAGAAGCGTTTCATAAGGCACAAAAAACACCCAAAGTTTCCATCGAAACAACGGCTGGCGTGAGGTGTTGGCAAGAAAAAAGGCCTATTGAAAAAGTTGGTTTATATATTCCAGGAGGCACGGCGCCTTTGTTTTCAACGGTTTTAATGTTGGCAGTTCCAGCTCAAATTGCTGGATGTATGGAGATTGTTTTATGCACACCTCCAAATAAAGAGGGAACTATTGCCTCAGAGATTTTGTTTGCAGCCCAACTTTGTGGTATATCAAAAATTGTTAAAGTAGGCGGTATTCAGGCCATTGCCGGATTAACATTTGGAACGAATTCCATTCCTAAAGTGTATAAAATTTTTGGTCCAGGAAACCAGTTTGTAACCGTTGCCAAGCAATTAACCACCAAATATGGTGTTGCTATTGATATGCCTGCTGGTCCGAGTGAATTATTAGTGGTGGCTGATGAATCGGCAAATGCAGCTTATATCGCCTCAGATTTGTTAAGTCAGGCAGAACATGGCACCGATAGCCAAGTTATCTTGGTGACAACTTCTAAAAATATTATCGATGCTGTTTCAAAAGAAATAGACAAACAAATAAAAGTGTTGCCAAGACAGGCAATAGCTGAAAAAGCAATGGCTAATTCAAGACTTATTTTATTAAAAAATGATGACTTAGCACTTGATTTAATTAATGAATATGGCCCAGAACACTTTATTATTTGCACCAAGAATGAAGATTTTTATATAAATGGAATTACAAATGCAGGTTCTGTTTTTATTGGTGGTTATACTCCAGAAAGCGCAGGCGACTATGCTTCTGGGACTAACCATACGCTACCAACAAATGGATTTTCAAAAGCGTATTCAGGGGTGAATTTAGATAGTTTTTTAAAAAGCATGACGTTTCAGAAAATCTCTAAAGAAGGGTTGCTGAATATTGGAAAAACCATTGAGCTAATGGCGGAAGCAGAAGGCTTACAAGCACATAAAAATGCGGTATCGATACGTTTAAAGGATTTACAATAATGGATATTCAAAAACTAATAAGACCGACAATTAAAGCATTAAAACCCTATTCATCGGCACGGGATGAATTTCAAGGGATTCCTGCTAATATGGTGTTTTTGGATGCGAATGAAAATCCGTTTGAAAATGGGGTGAATCGATACCCAGATCCACATCAAAATAAACTAAAGACACTGTTATCAGAAATCAAATCTATTCCAACTCAAAATATCCTTTTAGGAAATGGCAGTGATGAAGTTTTAGATCTTATTTTCAGAATGTTTTGTGAGCCTAATAAAGATAATGTTATTATTTTGCCACCAACCTATGGTATGTATGAAGTTTTGGCAAACTTAAACGCTATTAAAACTATTAAAGTGCCATTATCTGAAACTTTTCAGCCCAACGTTAATGAGATCATAAGTTCTGCAAATTCAAACACTAAACTATTGTTTTTATGCTCACCAAATAATCCAACAGGAAATAGTTTTTTAACTAATGATATTGAACAACTGTTAAAGACATTTAATGGTATCGTTGTTATTGACGAAGCCTATATCGATTTTTCAGAACAACAAAGCTGGTTGCATAGATTGGAAGAATTTCCTAATTTAATCGTAACACAAACCTTATCAAAAGCTTATGGAATGGCAGGTATTCGTTTAGGGACTTGCTATGCTTCTTCGGAGATTATTACTGTGTTGAACAACATAAAACCCCCATATAATGTTAGTGAATTAACGCAGCAAAAAGCATTTGAAAATCTTAAGAACAACAATTTGACAAAGGGTCAAATAGCCAATATTCTAAACGAACGAGATAGTTTAATAACGGAATTAAAAACAATTGATTTTGTATCCAAAATATATCCGTCTGACGCAAATTTTATATTAATTAAAGTTGATGATGCCAATAAGCGCTATGATCAATTGATCGGTAAAGGCATTGTTGTTAGAAACAGAACCACACAACAGGGCTGCGAAAATTGTTTGCGGATTACGGTAGGAACACCTATTGAAAATAAAAGATTACTAGAAGTATTACATAAACTTCAATTGACATAGAATATGAAAAAAGTATTGTTTATAGATCGTGACGGAACCATTATAAAAGAACCTGCAGATGAACAGATTGATTCATTTGATAAGCTTCAGTTTTATCCAAATGTATTTCAATACCTAGGTAAAATTGTAAAGGAATTGGATTATGAGTTAGTCATGGTAACGAATCAAGATGGATTAGGAACAGAAATTTATCCAGAAAATACCTTTTGGCCAGTTCATAATTTCATAATTAAATGTTTTGAAGCTGAAGGGATTGTGTTTAGTGAGCAATTAATAGACAGAACTTTTGCCAGAGATAATGCACCAACACGAAAACCAAATACAGGCTTACTCACAGACTATTTTTCTGAGGACTATGATTTGGAAAATTCTTTCGTCATTGGTGACCGGCTTACCGATATGGAATTAGCTAAAAACTTAGGAACAAAAGGTATTTATATTAATGATAAAACACACTTAGGTGTTAATGAAATAACAGTAAAGCGAGACGATTTAAATGATTATATTGCTTTAGAAACCAATGATTGGCAAAAAATTTATGCGTTTTTAAAAGCGGACAATAGAAGCGGCGGTATTATACGGAACACCAATGAAACTAAAATTGCGATTCAATTGAATCTTGATGGTACTGGAAAAAGTAAAATAAATACAGGGATTGCTTTCTTTGACCATATGTTGGACCAAATTGCCCGTCATGGACAACTTGATTTAACCATTAAGGTTGAGGGCGATTTAAAAGTTGATGAACATCATACCATTGAAGATACAGCAATCGCATTAGGTGAATTATTTCATTCAGTTTTAGGAAATAAATTAGGGATTGAACGCTACGGATTTTGTTTGCCAATGGACGATTGCTACGCTCAGGCTGCCATTGATTTCGGTGGACGGAATTGGTTGGTTTGGGAAGCAGATTTTAAACGTGAGATGGTCGGGAAAATGCCGACAGAGATGTTTTACCATTTCTTTAAATCGTTTACCGATGGTGCAAAATGCAACTTAAATATCAAAGCAGAAGGCACTAATGAACATCACAAAATCGAAGCTATTTTTAAAGCCTTCGCCAAAGCAATCAAAATGGCTGTAAAACGTGATATTGAAAAAATGATTTTACCAAGTACAAAAGGGATGTTATAATAGTTTGTCATTCCTGCGAAGGCAGGAATCCACAAAACCAGTTCAACTTAAAATAGATTCCTGCCTTCGCAGAAACGACAAAAATGAAATTAATAATAATAGATTATGGTGCCGGGAACATTAAAAGTATTCAGTTTGCTTTTAATCGTTTGGGTATGGATGCGGTACTATCAAATAGCACAGAGGAAATTTTAGCGGCCGACAAAATTATTTTTCCAGGGGTCGGTGAAGCCAGTACTGCCATGACCAAATTAAAAGAAAGTGGCTTGAACTCCTTGATCCCAGATTTAAAACAACCCGTTTTGGGCATCTGTTTGGGCATGCAATTATTGTGTAATTACACAGAAGAAGGCAATACATTAGGTTTAGGCATTTTTGATACCACAGTAAAACGTTTTTCAAAGGATGTTAAAGTGCCACAAATGGGGTGGAACGTGATTAAAAATTTAAAATCTGATTTGTTTGCTGGCATTAAGGAAAATGAATACATGTACTTGGTGCATAGTTATTATGCAGAACATTGTGAACAGACGATTGCTGCAACAGATTATGGCATTAATTATGCGTCCGCTTTGCAACATAATAACTTCTTTGGAGTTCAGTTTCATCCAGAAAAGAGTAGTTTAGCGGGAGAGAAAATTTTAGAAAATTTTTTAAAGTTAAAAGTAAAAAATTAAATATTAGAAGTTTTTGAAAAACGAGTTATTAAATAGAACAAAACGTTTTGCTTTAGATTGTTGGCATTTTTCCTTTAAAATTCCTAAATCAAGAGAATATAATGCTTTTGCCAATCAATTAATTCGAAGTTCAAGTTCAGTCGGAGCCAATTACCGAGCTTCACAAAGAGCAAAATCAACGGCAGATTTTATTAATAAATTAAAAATTGTTGAAGAAGAAGTTGATGAAAGTGTTTATTGGTTAGAAATATTTGAAGAAATACTGCCAAAACATTCAGAAGAAATTATAAAACTTAAAAAAGAGGGCAAAGAGTTATTGGCAATAACAGTAGCTTCCATCAATACAGTAAAAAGAAATAACAATAAGTAAACTATGTGTATTTAGTAACTTTTAACTTTTAATATTTAATATTTAATATATGAAATGAGAATTATACCAGCCATAGATATTATAGACGGCAAATGTGTTCGCTTAACAAAAGGCGATTACGGAACAAAAAAAGTTTATAATGAAAATCCACTTGAAGTAGCAAAAGCTTTTGAAGCTTCGGGCATCGAATATTTACATTTAGTTGATTTAGATGGTGCCAAAGCGCAACATATCGTTAATTTTAGAGTATTGGAGCAAATAGCTTCGAAAACAAGTTTGAAAATTGATTTTGGTGGCGGACTTAAAACCGATGCAGATTTACATATTGCTTTTAATTCTGGAGCCAAACAAATAACGGGTGGCAGTATCGCCGTTAAAGACCCTAAAACCTTTGAAAACTGGATTTTAAAATATGGTGCCACTAAAATTATTTTAGGAGCAGATAGTGATCAAGGAAAGGTCTCCATTAGTGGTTGGAAAGAACAAAGCAACCTAGAGGTCATTCCGTTTATTAAGGATTATCAAAAAAAGCGGATCCAATATGTTATTTGCACCGATATTTCAAAAGATGGGATGTTGGAAGGGCCTTCAATAGAGTTTTATAAACAAATTATTTCAGAATGTTCAAACAGTAGTAGCGGTCAGTCTATAAAATTAATTGCTTCAGGAGGTATTTCATCCATTGAGGAAATACCTGTTTTAAAAAAACTTGGATGTGAAGGCGTCATTATTGGAAAAGCGATTTATGAAAACAAGGTGAGTTTAAAACAATTGGAAAAGTATGTATAACTTGTCATTACGAAGAGAGAAACGACGTGGTAATCTTATCTATTATAGAGATTGCCACAACCAAAAGGTTTCGCAATGACGTTCAAAAATAAATAATGCTAACAAAACGAATTATTCCTTGTTTAGATATTAAAAATGGGAGAACCGTTAAAGGGGTCAATTTTGTAGATTTAAGAGATGCTGGCGATCCAGTGGTATTAGCTAAACAGTACGCCGATTATGGAGCTGATGAATTAGTGTTTCTCGATATTTCAGCGACTTTAGAAGGACGTGCAACGATGTTAGATATGGTTCTGCACGTGGCTGAACAAGTTAACATTCCATTTACAGTTGGTGGTGGAATTTCATCTATTGAAGATGTCGATGCGTTATTGCAATGTGGCGCTGATAAGGTGTCTATTAATTCTTCTGCAGTTAAGCGACCTGAATTAATAAATGAGCTTTCCAATAAATTTGGAAGCCAATGTGTTGTGGTCGCTATTGATGCCAAAAAAATAGATGGTAACTGGAAAGTTCACTTAGCCGGAGGGAGCATTCCTACGGATCTAGATTTATTTGAGTGGGCTCAAGAAGTCGAACAGCGTGGTGCTGGTGAAATTTTATTTACTTCAATGAACCATGATGGCACCAAAAACGGGTTTGCGAATGAAGCGTTGGCTAAATTATCGGAAACCCTTAATATTCCAATTATAGCATCTGGAGGCGCAGGAACTATTCAGCATTTTATTGATACATTTAAACTAGGAAAGGCCGATGCTGCATTGGCCGCTAGTGTGTTTCATTTTGGTGAAATACCTATTCCCAAATTAAAAAAAGAATTAAATAATAGTAATATAGCTGTGCGATTATAGTCCGTCATTACGAGAAGTCCCGTCGCGATAGCTATCGGGATGACGAAGTAATCTCATTAAAACAAAATCATTAAACAGATTGCCATATCACAAAAAAAAATGTGATTCGCAATGACAATAAAAAATCATGAAAATTAAATATAATAATGACGGACTTGTTCCCGCTATCATCCAAGATGCACAAACTAAAAACGTGTTGATGTTAGGCTATATGAATGCGGAAGCCTATCAAAAAACAATGGAAACAAAACAAGTTACTTTTTATAGCAGAAGCAAACAACGTCTTTGGACGAAAGGTGAAGAAAGTGGTCGTTTTTTAAATCTTATAGATATAAAAAACGACTGCGATAATGACACCTTACTTATACAAGTAAATCCCGTTGGACCAACGTGCCATACTGGAAGTGATACGTGCTGGAATGAAATAAATACTCAAAACTTTGGCTTTTTGTCCCAACTTGAAACAGTAATTAAAAACAGAAGAGAAAATGCGGATGAAGAAACATCCTATGTAGCCTCATTATTTAAAAAAGGCATCAATAAAATAGCGCAAAAAGTAGGTGAGGAGGCCGTTGAGGTTGTTATTGAAGCGAAAGACTCCAATGACGATCTATTTCTAGAAGAAAGCGCCGATTTACTGTTTCATTATTTAATCCTGTTGCAAGCAAAAGGATTTAAACTCGAGGATATTACAAAGGTTCTTAAAAAAAGGCACAAATAATTTCAACTAAAAGAGGCTGTCTTAAATGTGTTTTGATTGTCATTTTGAGCGTAGTCGAAAAATCTTATTTACCTAATTATCAATAATTTAATCTAAAGAATTCCCCGAGGCTCTGCCTCGGGGAATTCTTTAGATTAAAATTTGTTCGCTATGTAGACCTCACAGGTTTTTAAAACCTGTGAGGCTTGGTTATCCTGAAAACGACGAGTAGCTTATTTCCCAAAATTAATTTTTGTCATGTACTTGGATACAAGTTGTAAAATTTTTGTCATAGTTGATAAAATAACTTACTTTCAAAATCTATTAAAAAAACACTCAAAAATAGATTTGAAAAAACATTATTATTTAATAACCGTACAGTTTTTAGGCTATCGATTTCATGGATGGCAAAAACAACCTTATTTAAAAACAGTTCACTTAATGATAGATAAAACCTTAAAATTTATTTTTGGGGAAACACCATTTAAATCGCTTGGTTCTGGAAGAACAGATGCCATGGTTTCTGCTCAAGAAGCCGCTTTTGAATTGTTTTTAGAGAAGCCTTTAGTGGATTTAGAGTCGTTTTTACAACTGTTCAATCATAATTTACCTCAGGATATTAGAGCGTTAACCATTAAAGAAGTAACATCAGATTTTAACATCATTCAAAGTTCAAAAAGTAAAGAATACTTGTATGTGTTTACATGTGGTGAAAAATGCCATCCATTCTGCGCACCCTTGATGACTTCTATATTAGATGATTTAGATATAGATTTAATGAAATTAGGCGCTAAATGTTTTGAAGGAACGCATTATTTTAAAACCTATTGCTACAAAGCAACAGATGAAGGCATATACACAAGAACCATTGCAACTTGTGAAATAGTGGAAAACACCTTGTTTACCGCCAACTTTTTTCCTAACAAGAGTTATATTTTAAGAGTTAAAGGAAAGGGGTTTATGCGCAACCAAATAAGATTGATGATGGGAGCCTTAATAAAACTAGGATGTGGTGATATTTCATTGGAGTATATTAAAGAAAGTCTAAAACCAGAGAGTATTGAAGTGATGGATTATATTGCTCCAGCTTCAGGTTTAATTTTGAACAAGATAGAGTTTATATAGTTTACTTCCTGTACTCTCCATCTCATTTTTTTTAGTGAATACTATATGTTACATGTGAATTGTACAACGTTTAATAAAAAACATGTAACAGGTTATAAAAAGTATATGGTCATCTTTGTATTATACTATTTAGTTTAATGCCAGAGCATCTAAATACTACTTTATTAATTTAACTTAAAAAAACAGACAAATGAAAAATTTAATATTATTGATTGCCATAATACTATCAGGAAATTTATTTGCGCAAGAAAAACCAAAGGACGTAAAACAAGAAACAGAAGTAAAAACTGTTAAAACAAAAGACGAAAACAAAACTACCGAGAAGAAGATCAAAGTAGTAACTCGTGAAACAGCTTCAGTTGAATTAGATGAAAAGGATAAGAACAAGACAAATCAAGATCAAGTTGAAGGAACAACAACAGTGAAAAAAACAGTTTTTATTGATAATGATAGTGATGATAATTATGATATTTTAACCCAAGAAACTTATTATGTTCTAGGTGATGAAAAATATATGTTTACACCTAATAAAAGAGGTTTTGATATCGCTTATGATGACATTGAAGCAAACGATCGGTTCGTTAAAATTGGAAACGCTTGGACAACAAGTTCAAATGGGTATTATATTATAAATGGAGAGAAGCATTCAGGTATTGGTTATTTTGATGCTAACGGAAATTTTACTACAGAATACTATAATAACGATACAGGTCAAGTTGAAGTTAAAACATATATAAGACATTAACGTTTTAAATATTATTGTTTAGTACATGACAAAAATTTAGAACAAAAATATAAAAATCTTATTTTCAACATATTGCGTTTTGTAGGTTTTAATGGGCCTCACAGGTTTCAAAAACCTGTGAGGTCTTGATGCTCATGAAAACTTCCAATAGATTATTTCTCAAAATTAATTTTTGTCATGTACTTAGATATTATTGTTAACTAAATAATAAAAGTCCCGTTTCATTCGGGACTTTTTGTATTTTAGAAAACTAATTGGTATTGCAAACAATGAATATAACAATTTCAGCTTCCGTCTTGGACTTCTTAAAAAAATTAGAAAAAAACAATAATCGCGAGTGGTTTAACGAACATAAAAAAGAATTTAAATCTATTGAGACCGATATTAAGAAGGTTTATAATTCTCTTTTTGAATTACTTAAAACGCATGATGATGTGGACGCTTTAAAAATGTTTCGGATATATCGTGATGTTCGTTTTTCAAAAAACAAATTGCCCTATAAAACACACTTTGGTGGTTCTTTTAATCGTGTAAAACCAAAATTGAGAGGCGGTTATTATTTGCATATCCAGCCCAATAATGAAAGTTTTATTGCTACAGGGTTTTGGGAACCTAATAAAGACGATTTGTTGAGAATGCGAAAAGAATTTGAAATGGATGATCAAGACATGCGAGACATCCTAAACAACAAATTATTTAAAAGTGTTTGGGGAACTATTAAAGGGGACGAATTAGTGACGGCGCCAAAAGGGTTTGATAGAGATCATAAGGCTATTGATTTAATAAGAAAGAAGCAATATGTTTTTACCAAGACATTTACCGATACAGAAGTTTTAGATCCCAATTTTATTAATAGGGTCAATGACGCATTTAAAACGATTCGCCCTTACTTTAATTATATGAGCGAGGTTCTTACAACCGATTTAAATGGTGTTTCGTTACTATAGATTAAACCACTTTTAAAAGCTCAGGGCTTTCAAAGAGTTGCATATTACTAATTAAGCGGTCCTTTACAATGCCCATCATGCGTTTATTTAAAGCAGATGAGTTTTGAATATAAATAGAATATTCCTCCACGGTAAAAAGACCTATAATAATACCTTTTAAAGAATTTCTAAATTTAATGTCTCTTTGAATGGAATTTTCAATATAACTTATCTTTTTTTCAACTGTTAAATCATAAAACGAACATTTATACTTATTGACATAATTTTTAAATACTTCAATAAGTAAATCATTTTGTAATTTAATAATAGGTCTTAAAATTAAATTTTGAAACCGCTCATCGCTGCTCATCGTGTCATTAATTGTAGCTGATGAAATTTGAGGGCGAATGTCTTTTAAGCTAGATTGTCTTGAGTTCATGACGTTGGAATTTCAATAAAAATATAGATTAATGAAACTTAAAACCTACAAGCAGTTAATAATTGTTAACGGGGTTATCAACATAAAGAAGAGGCTGTCTTAAAAGTGTTTTGATTGTCATTTTGAGCGTAGTCTAAAAATCTTATTTACCTAGTTATCAATAATTTGATTTTCAATAGATTCTTCATTTTTATTCAGAATGACGCTTTTAAGACAGCCTCTTCTTTCTTAATCATTCACAAACTCATCATAAGTTTTTAATTGCAAATCCTTAACAAATTTAGCTTTCTTTTTTAGCTTATTAAAATCTTCTTTAGCTTTAGTAAAGCGTTCCTCAATAAGACTTAAATTTTCTAATTCAGCATTTGAAGGTTTATCATAACTTCCTGAAATCTTACTATATAAGGTGGCCATTTTTTCTCTTAACTGAGGTTCAGCTGACCCCACATAATTATCGCCCGTTGTAATCACTAAAGTTTCTTTTAATTGATTTAAACTGTTTGACAATTTTTTGTTTTTAACTGTGCCGGCATTATCAATAATTGCATCTAATTCGTACACGATATAGGCTAACTCTTGAGTCATGTTATATAACTTCATGGTGGTTTTATGTTGTAATTTTCTGTCGGCTTCAGTTAAAGTGGACTTAGGGTCATAAATCACATCAAACGTTTTTTCGTAAGTGTCTTTCCCTTTTTTAATTACTACTTTATAGGTGCCCGCTTCAACGTTTGGCCTGGTAAATCCTCCAAAGCTAAATGTTTTTCCTTTGGCTACTTTAGGTTGTTTAATACTGTAATTCCAATTTACAATATTAATGCCCTTGGATTTTCCAGGTCCAATCTCGCTAATAACATTCCCGTTCATATCTTGGATTTCCATGGTCATTTTACCGAAAGTATGTCTGCTTTTTAAGTAATATTTTATTTGAACTGCACGACTTGGATTTGGACCTGTAAATTGTGTTTCTGTGCCAAAATTACCAGCAAAATTACCTTCTTCATTTATTACTGTAGGCTTAATATCAAAGAAATGCAAAGTTTCTTTAAGCACTTCTGGTGTAATTTCACGCAAAGGGGAGATGTCATCAATAATAATAGCTCCTCTACCATGTGTCCCCATTACTAAATCGTTGGTTTTCTTATGAAGGTCAATAAAATGAACTGCCACAGCTGGCATATTGTTAGTGAATTTACTCCATGATTGACCTCCATCCATTGTTATGTATAATCCAAACTCGGTCCCCAAAAATAAAAGATTGGGATTTACATAATCTTCTTGAATATTTCTAACAAAACCAGTTATGTCATCGGTAATAATACTTTCCCAAGTTTTACCAAAATCAATTGTCTTATATGCGTAAGGTTTCATATCATTCATAGTATGACCTTCAAAAACTGCATAGGCAGTACCTTTGTCAAAACTACTTGCCTCTATGTGATAACACCAAGTGTTTTTTGGCAAATTAGGAATATTTAAAGCTGTATTTGTCCATGTTTTTCCTCCATCCTGAGTTATTTGTACGTTGCCATCATCAGTCCCTACCCAGATGACATTTTCATCTAAATCAGATTCGGTAATAGTAAAAATCGTGGTATGATTTTCAGCACCTGAATTGTCTTTAGATAGTCCACCTGAATTATCTTGTTGTTGTTTTTTGGGATCATTTGTAGTCAAATCTGGCGAGATAATTTCCCAAGTATCACCCATGTCCTCAGATTTATGTAAAAACTGACTTCCCATATAAAAACGATCCGGATGATGACTGCTAAGTGCCATTGGGGCATTCCAGTTAAAACGCAATTTAGGCTTTCCTTTTTGAGGCAAAGGCTGTACGGTTTTAATACGCTTATTATCTATATCGTAACGCCAAACATTTTCAGCCCCTTGCATTTCAGAATAAACAATGTTTTTTTTGTGGTGTTTGAGGACTCTAAATCCGTCACCACCTCCTATAGAATTCCAGTCTCGAGATTCAATACCTCCAGGTGATGAAGAAGGGCCATACCAAGAACCATTATCTTGTAAACCTCCATAAACGTTATAGGGTTCAGCATCATCTACACTAATATGGTAGAATTGGGAAAGGGGTAAATTTTCAACAATTTCCATAGTAGTTCCACCATTCCATGATCTATATACACCTCCATCAGTTCCAGCATACATGCGATCGGAATCGTTAATATCAAAAATAACATCATGAATATCACCATGCATATTACCAAGATTTTTAAAAGTTTTACCACCATCTCTGGATATGGATCCACTTAAACCAGCCTTAACCACTACTTCTGGATTTTTAGGGTCGACTACAATTCTTGAAAAATAAAAAGGCCGTACGGTAATACCAAAATCATTATTTAACTGTTTCCAACTTTCTCCAGCATCGTCACTTCTGTAGAGTCCTTTTTTCTCATCTTTTTGGGCTTCGATAACGGTATATAAAATATTTGGGTTAGAAGGTGCGATAGCAATCCCTAATCTTCCTAAATTCCCTTCAGGGAAACCATTATGGATTTTATTCCAAGTAGCCCCACCATCAGTAGATTTATATAACGCACTATTAGATCCTCCCGATTCAAAAGACCAACCGGTTCGTCTAAACTCCCACATAGAAGCGTATAAAGTATTTGGACTTGAAGGATCCATGGCCAAATCGGCACAGCCCGTTTTAGGATTTACATATAAAATTTTCTTCCAGGTTTCACCTCCATCGATACTTTTAAATACACCACGCTCTTCACTATCGCCCCAAAGAGCCCCCAATACAGCAACATAAATTTCTTTCGAATTTTTAGGGTTGATAATAATATTTGCTATCCTTTCAGATGTATCAAAACCAATTTTTTTCCAGTTAGCCCCACCATCAACAGATTTGTACAGCCCATCACCTATAGAGACACTATTACGTGTCCAAGTTTCACCAGTACCAACATAAATGGTATTATCAGGGTCATTAGGATCTAATACTACAGTGCCTATAGATTGACTGTAATCATCAAAAATAGAATTGAATGTTGCACCGCCGTCATTCGATTTCCATACGCCACCTCCAGCAGCACCAGCATAAATAATTCGGTTGTTGGTTGGGTGGTTTTGGAGGTCATTGATACGACCACTCATTAAAGCAGGCCCAATTTGTCTAGCAATCATATCACCGAAAAGTTCTTTCCCTTTTAATACGATTTCTTCTTGTGATTTACTGTAATAGGGAATTATTCCTAACAGCAATGCAACGGTAATAAATATTTTTTTCATGATAAGCATTGATATAATAAAAAATCCCCAAAATTGGCCTTTGAGGATTTTAGTGAATGAAATTATTTTTTTTCTTTGGAAGTGATTTCTTCTGGAAATGTGAAAGCGCTATCCTCAACTTTTGGATTGAGTTCAATAGTCGTTATTGTTATGGGTTGCCCAGGTTGCCCCTTAATACCTTGGGTCATTGAAAATGGCAAATACAGGCCGTCTTCTACCTCTTGATAATCACTCATGGTCACTTCAGAAATCATGCCTTTTGCCTGACCAGATCTAATCTCAGTTTGTATTGCTATAGGGACAAAATTTTCGGTATCAAAAAAGTAAAAGCTCACATCGTCTTCTTGTTTTCCATCTATGGTAACGGGTTCTTTTGTTAATTTAATTTTAAAAGTTTCGGTGCCATCTATAGTTTCTTTGCCCAATAATTCAACAGTATATCCCTTCTCTTTATAGTCCATAAAAGAATCAGGAAAATCATTTGAATTTAACTTCATATTGGCCGTTGCTTCAGCATCACTTTTTTCCGCTTTCATCGTCTGAAAATTGGTGCCCCATAAGGTTTCACCATCAAAAACGCCTTGTTTTATTTCTTTACCTTGAAAATTAATAAGTGTCATTTGTCGTCCATCAGAAAGCTGGTAAATATCAAGAGGTATTTCCATACCTTGATTATTTAATTTAGCAGTCATTTTAATACCAGTTACTTTTTTCCAATTTTCCAAGCCCCCAATATTTTCAAAATAGGAAGAAAGAATTTCATCTGCAGTTTGGGCATTACCTTGCGTTAAAAATCCAATTAGTAAAGCCGTTAATAGTAATTTTAAATTTTTCATAATCATAATTAGGATAAATTAATGTTTTTTGTTTGACTCACAAGTTACTAAAATGTTACAATTAATTAATTGTTTTAATAAAAAGTATTGTTATCGTATTTTTAATTAAGAAAATGGGGAAGGCTGATGAACCTTGAGAAATAGATATTGCTTTCTATATTGATTTTCTTGATTGCATGAAACGAACATGAATAAATTTTTGAATGTCCGTATTCGTTCATAATACCATTTTTGTCATTCAGAATGGAGTGAAACGAAATGAGGAATCCATTAAAATCAATGCGGTTCCTCATTTGTCGGAATGACAAAATTATTATATTTTCAGACTTATGACAAATTACGGACATTCAAATAAATTTTCAAAAAAAAAGTTTAACACATAGAAAAAAACCTAATTAGTCGATAAATAGGTTGTTTATGGACTAAACATTAAGAAATAAACCATTGTGTTGATGCTTTTTAACCAGGTTATTAATAATTAGTGTTTTTATATCTTAATTGCTTACTTTTAATGATACATTCTTAATAAAAAACACATGAAATTTCATACTCGAAAATGGGTAAAACCAGAAGATTTAAACCCAAATGGAACGCTGTTTGGTGGACGATTACTAGCTTGGATCGATGAAGAAGCTGCCTTATACACATCCATTCAATTGGAAAATCAAAAAATAGTCACGAAATATATGAGTGAAATTGATTTTATTTCAACGGCAAACCAAGGAGATATCATTGAAATTGGCATAGAACCTACTAAATTTGGAAAAACATCTTTAACCTTAAGTTGTGAGGTGCGAAATAAAATGACCCGAGAAACCATTATAACCATTTCCAACATTGTTATGGTTAATTTAGGTCCTGATGGAAAAGTTAAACCACACGGAAAAACACATGTTGAATATGTTGAAGATAGGTTAAAGTAGCTAATGCGAATATTTCATCTTTAAAATTTATAAGCAAACAATCATTTCTATTGAAATAAAATCGATTTTTTTCAATTCCATTAATAATATTACAAAAATGAAAGCGGAAACAGCTTAACTTTTGTTATTATGATGAAGAAAGAGGAGTTTTTTATAAATTTGCCAACCTTAATAACTGGTGTGATTTACATAAATAAACACACGTAGTTTCAATATTAAATTAGAGAGTTTTATGAGCAAAACATTGTTTGATAAAGTATGGGATTCGCATGTTGTTAGAAAAATTGAGGGTGGTCCTGATGTTTTTTTTATCGACCGTCATTTTATACATGAAGTAACAAGTCCGGTGGCCTTTCTGGGATTAAAAACCAGAGGCTTAAAAGTATTGTATCCTGAGCGTACGTTTGCAACTGCAGATCACAATACGCCAACAATCAATCAACATTTACCTGTAGAAGATCCATTATCAGCAAAGCAATTAAAAGCCTTAGAGGATAATTCAAATGAATACGGCATTAGCCACTGGGGGCTTGGGCATCACAAAAATGGTATTGTGCACGTTGTAGGGCCAGAGAACGGAATTACCTTTCCAGGAGCTACCATTGTTTGTGGAGACTCACACACATCAACTCATGGCGCGTTTGGGGCTATTGCTTTTGGTATTGGAACATCGGAAGTTGAAATGGTATTGTCCACACAATGCATTATGCAGCCCAAACCTAAAAAAATGCGCATTAATGTCAATGGAAAATTAGGAAAAGGTGTCACGCCAAAAGATGTTGCCCTTTATATTATTTCCAACTTGTCTACGTCAGGTGCTACAGGCTATTTTGTGGAATATGCAGGTGATGTGTTTGAAAACATGACCATGGAAGGACGTATGACGGTATGTAACCTATCTATTGAGATGGGTGCCCGTGGTGGAATGATCGCCCCTGATGAAACAACCTTTGCGTATTTAAAGGGCAAACCGCTATCCTTAAAAGGAGACGCTTGGGATACAGCTGTTGTATATTGGAAAACTTTAAAAACAGAAGCTAACGCGACATTTGATAAAGAAATGACTTTTAATGCAAGCGACATAGAACCCATGATTACCTATGGAACCAATCCTGGTATGGGTATGGGTATTTCTAAAAGTATACCATACGCAGAAGCTCTTGAAGGCGGTAAAGCTACTTATAAAAAGTCGCTGGAATACATGGGTTACAATGAGAATGAGCCTATGATTGGCAAAAAAGTTGATTATGTGTTTTTAGGAAGTTGTACAAATGGACGCATTGAAGATTTTCGTGCGTTTGCATCCATAGTAAAAGGAAAGAAAAAAGCAGACCATGTGACGGCTTGGTTAGTGCCAGGGTCTCACGAAGTTGAAGATAAAATTAAAGAAGAAGGGATTCTTGATATTATAACCAAAGCTGGCTTTAGTTTAAGACAACCAGGTTGTTCAGCATGCTTGGCAATGAATGATGATAAGGTGCCTGCGGGCAAATATGCAGTGAGTACTTCAAATAGAAATTTTGAAGGACGCCAAGGGCCTGGTTCAAGAACGCTATTGGCTAGTCCACTAGTGGCAGCAGCAGCAGCAATAACCGGTGTGGTAACAGATCCTAGAGACTTACTTTAAGCCCCTTAAATCCCCAAAGGGGACTTTTAAGGCTGAATAAAATAATATAAATAAAATAACTGCCAACTGAATACTGGCAACTGAATTACTGAAATCATGGCTTACGATAAATTTAACATCCTTAAAAGTACCGCGGTGCCTTTACCTTTAGAAAATGTTGACACCGATCAAATTATACCAGCCCGCTTTTTAAAAGCAACAGAACGTAAAGGATTTGGCGACAACCTATTCAGGGATTGGAGATATAATAATGATAATACTCCTAAAGAAAGTTTTGTATTGAACAATCCTATTTATAGTGGTAAAATTTTGGTTGGAGGAAAGAATTTTGGTTCTGGTTCGTCTAGAGAACACGCTGCATGGGCCATTTATGATTATGGATTTCGCTGTGTGGTGTCCAGTTTTTTTGCTGATATTTTTAGAAATAATTGTTTAAACATTGGTGTTTTACCAGTTCAGGTGAGCCCTGGGTTTTCTGAACAGATTTTTAATGCTATTTATGACAATCCTGCGACAGAAATTGAAATACATCTGCAAAATCAAACGATTACCATTCTTTCAACTGGGGCTCAAGAATCGTTTGAAATCAACAGCTATAAAAAAGACAACATGCTTAATGGTTTTGACGATATTGATTTTCTTCAAAACATAAAAGGTGACATAGAATCATTTGCAAATAATCTTTTGCTATAAATAAATGGCTTCAAAACGAATAGAAATAATGGATACGACGCTGCGCGATGGTGAACAAACCTCGGGCGTGTCGTTTTCTGCTTCTGAAAAGTTAACCATTGCAAAGCTTTTATTAGAAGAATTAAAAGTTGATAGAATTGAAATAGCCTCGGCGAGAGTCTCAGAAGGCGAATTTCAAGCAGTGAAGAACATCACTGAATGGGCTGCAATTAATGGTTATATTGATAGGGTAGAAGTTTTAACCTTTGTCGATAATGGTGTTTCGATCAATTGGATGATTGAAGCTGGTGCTAAAGTTCAAAATCTATTAACAAAAGGCTCATTAAATCATTTAACTCATCAACTTAAAAAGACTTCTAATCAGCATTTTAATGAAATTACAGAATCCATATCACTTGCTAAAGAAAAGGGCATTGAAACCAATGTTTATTTAGAGGATTGGAGTAATGGTATGCGAAATTCTAAAGATTATGTTTTTGAATTTTTAGAGTTTTTAGCAACCCAACCTGTCAAGCGAATTATGCTTCCAGATACTTTAGGTGTTTTAACGCCTTCAGAATCCTTTGCATTTGTTTCAGAAATTAAAACAAAATATCCGCATTTACATTTTGACTTTCATGCGCATAATGATTATGATTTAGGGGTCGCTAACGCGATGGAGGCTTTAAAGGCCGGTGCCGATGCGCTGCATTTAACCATTAATGGAATGGGAGAACGCGCAGGAAATGCGCCTATGGCAAGCACCGTTGCAGTTATTAACGATTTTATGCCGTCAATTAAAATAGGTGTGAACGAAAAGGTATTATATACGGTAAGCAAACTCGTTGAAAATTTTTCTGGAGTCATGATTCCGTCCAACAAGCCTGTCATTGGAGCTAATGTATTCACTCAAACAGCTGGTATTCATGCGGACGGTGATAATAAGAAGAATCTCTATTTCAGTGATTTATTGCCGGAGCGTTTTGGAAGAACCAGAAAATATGCCTTGGGAAAATCTTCAGGAAAAGCCAATATCCAAAAAAACCTTCAGGAATTGGGATTACAATTAAATGACAACGATTTAAAGAAAGTTACACAACGGATTATTGAATTAGGTGATAAAAAAGAGGTTGTTACAAAAGAAGACTTACCATATATCATTTCAGACGTTTTAGATAGTTATTCTTATGAAGATAAAGTAAAAGTAAATTCATACGTATTAACACATTCTAAAGGTTTAAAACCTTCAACAACAGTTTCCATAGCAATTAACGGGGAAGTTTTTGAGCAAAATGCACAAGGTGACGGACAATTTGATGCCTTTATGAATGCACTTCGGAGTATTTATATCAATAAAAAAATGGTGTTACCGGATTTAATTGATTATGCTGTACGGATTCCTCCAGGGAGCCATTCGGATGCCTTGTGTGAGACTATAATTACTTGGAAAAGCCCAGAAAAAGAATTTAAAACACGTGGATTGGATTCCGACCAAACTGTTTCGGCCATCAAGGCCACCGAAAAGATGTTGAACATAATTATTAATTAAGATAACAATTTATTATAAATGAAATTAAATATAGCGCTTTTAGCAGGAGATGGTATTGGCCCAGAAGTCATGGACCAAGCGGTGAAAGTAAGTGATGCCATTGCTAAAAAATTTGGACATACCATTACTTGGATCCCTGCATTAACAGGAGCTGCAGCCATTGATGCTGTTGGGGAACCTTATCCCGATGAAACCCATGCTATTTGTATGAAAGCCGATGCTGTACTTTTTGGCGCTATTGGTCATCCCAAATATGATAATGACCCAAGCGCAAAGGTAAGACCGGAACAAGGCTTACTTAAAATGCGTAAAAAATTGGGTTTATTTGCAAATGTAAGACCAACCTTTACGTTTCCATCCCTAATAGATAACTCACCATTAAAACGCGAGCGTATTGAAGGGACCGATTTGGTGTTTTTAAGAGAACTAACGGGCGGTATTTACTTTGGTGAAAAGGGCAGAAGAGATAATGGTGAAACCGCTTTTGATAACTGCGTTTATACAAGGGCAGAAGTACAGCGTTTAGCTAAAAAAGGCTTTGAATTGGCGATGGCTCGTTCTAAAAAATTATGTTGTGTTGATAAAGCGAATGTACTCGAAACCTCTCGATTATGGAGAGAAACCGTTCAAGCCATGGAAAAGGATTACCCAGAAGTAAAGGTGAGTTACGAGTTTGTAGATGCCGTGGCTATGCGATTGGTACAGTGGCCCAATAGTTACGATGTGCTTATTACAGAAAATCTTTTTGGAGATATTCTGACAGATGAAGCGTCGGTAATTTCTGGATCCATGGGATTAATGCCATCGGCCTCCGTAGGGGAGCACACCTCTTTATATGAGCCCATACACGGATCATACCCACAAGCAACGGGACTTGATATTGCGAATCCGTTAGCAACAGTATTATCAGCTGCGATGATGTTTGAAGATGCTTTTGGTTTAATAGAAGAAGCTCAGGCAATCCGCACAGTTGTGGATAAATCACTTGCGGAAGGTGTTGTTACAGAAGATTTAGCTGGTAAGAATAAAGCGTTTAAAACAAGCGAAGTAGGTAATTGGCTAGCCAGCCATATCTAAATGGGACTTTTAAAAATTTAAAACGTGAGTTCATAAGAGCTCACGTTTTTTTTTTATGCTTTATTTATAAAACTTGACCCTGTAGGAAGTTCAAACACTTCTAAATCAAAATAAGGAACAGCCGCTATCAAATGATCAAAAATATCAGCCATGATGTATTCGTAACTTTCCCATCGTTTGTCGGCAGTAAATGCATAAATTTCCAAAGGGATTCCTTGGGTAGTAGGGGCGAGCTGTCTCACCATAATCATCATCTCTTTATTGATGCCTGAATGATTTTCAATATACGTTTGTGCGTATTTTCTAAACACGCCCAAATTGGTGAGATTTCTTCCGTTTAAAAGCAGTTCTTTATTGATCTCATGGCCTTTATTATAGGATTCTATATCACTTTGGCGTTTTTCCAAATAAGTATCAATAATTTGAATTTCTTTCAGATTATCCACCTCATTTTTAGATAGATACTTGACGCTATTTAACTTAATATTTAAAGCTCGTTTTATCCGTCTCCCATCCGAATTCATCATGCCTCGCCAATTCTTAAACGAATCAGAAATCAAGGCGTAGGTGGGAATTGTAGTTATGGTTTTATCAAAGTTTTGCACCTTAACGGTGGCGAGATTAATTTCGATAACATCGCCATCGGCCCCATATTTTTCAAACGTTATCCAATCGCCAATATGTACCATATTATTGATAGAAACCTGTATGCTGGCAACAAACCCTAAAATAGTATCTCTAAAGATTAAAATAATAACGGCTGAAGCAGCTCCTAAACTGGTTAAAAATTTCCAAAAAGAAATTTCAGTAATCATGGCTATAGCTGAAAAAGCACCAATGATCCAGGCAAAAATCATAAATACTTGAATGTAACTGTCTATAGGTTTGTCTTTAAGATGTGGTGATGTTTTTAAGTATTCTTTTAACGAATTCAAAATACTTCTCACTATCCAAAGGGCCAAAATAATTGAAAATATCATTAATCCTTTTTCAACTAGATTTTCATAATAGCCAAAATCTGTTAACACATAAGGGACAAACTCCAGAATGACAAGTAATGGAATAATATGCGCAATGTTTCTAGGTACTTTGTTGGCAACCAGTAAATCATCAAAATTGGTTTTGGTTCTTGATGCAAATTGGGAAAATATTTGAATCAATAGTTTTCTTATTATAAAGTCTATAATAAACACCAAAATAGATAAAGCGATTGCTAATCCCAGCATATTTAGGTACTTTGATGCTGTCTCTGACACTCCTACAGAAATCAAATAATCAAATAACAAGTGTTTTATTGAGTCCATATTATTTTAAAATATATAAATATTTTCTATCCACATAAAAAGTTCCAAAAGGAATAATTGAGGCAAGTAAAATTAATGCAAACTGCGATTTGCTCCATTTATATTCACCTTTAAACATAAACACTAAAATGATGTAGCCTATAAACAATAAGCCATGTGGCATTCCCAATAATTTTACATATTGCGGATCTTCCGACAAGTATTTAATTGGTGTTGCTATAAACAGTAATAAAATATAAGAAATGCCTTCTAATACGGCGATTATTCTAAAAATATTTAAAAAGTTAAACATGATTTTTTTTTTACAAAGTTAATATTTTGAAATAGGAAATGTTCAAGAATTTTGACTGATTAAAAGACATGAAAAATAATAAGTCCGTATATTAAGAATCTTACTAAACGTAAAGAGCCATAAAGCATGACATTCTTAAAGGGAAACTCAATAATACCGGCAGCCATACATGAAATTGAAAAGGGTAGTGGCAATAACGCCCCAACTAAAATTAAAAAACCTCCCCACTTTTTAGAGTTTTTAAGCTGTTTCTCCATTTTTTGGGCCAAATAATTGTGAACCCTTGGTATTTTAGTAATCCATATTCCTATCCAATAAGAACAAAGACCTCCAAAATACGATAGGAATGCTAAAAGACTTAGAAATAACCAAGGCTGATCCATTTTACCAGACCACGCAATAAATATTTCTGGAGGTACGAGTCCTAGCAACGTTTCAGAAACAAAGAAAAAAAGTAAAACTCCAGAAACCGGAAGCACTTCTGTTAGGTGAATAAGCCCTTTATTAATGTTAAAAAAATTATTTAAAACAAAAATACCGGCTACAATAAGTATAATATAAGGTAAAACCTTTTTTATAGTATGTCCTACAAAAACATAAAATCCTGTATATGTGTAATATTGATGTAATAAATGCAGACGAGATTTTTCTGTTTTCGATTTAGGCTTTTCTTTCATTGTCAATTTTCCTTTTTCAGCGTGCAAATATAGGTTTATATAGCTATTTAATACTAAATTAAGTTTATTTATATAAAGTTTAATATAGCTTTAACACTCTTTAAAATATAGCCAACGTTATATATCTACATAATTTTTTGAAGTTTTTAACTGACTTAAATCATTTTTTTATTACTTTAATGGGGTTAGTTTTATTTTCACAATAATTAATCCATAGCATGAAAGTATTTGACGAAAAGTACATAAAAAACATTGTTTTAGTAGGGGCACATAGTAGCGGTAAAACAACACTTTCTGAAACGATGTTATTTGAAGCTGGACTTATCAATCGACGCGGCACCGTTGAAGACCGTAATACGGTTTCAGATTATCACCCTATAGAACACGAACGTGAAGCTTCCATTTATGCCACCCCTTTGCATACCGAGTGGCGCAATTACAAGATAAATATTATAGATACCCCTGGATTAGACGATTTTATAGGTGAAATTATTGCCTCTATACGTGTAGCCGATACCGTTGTTACCACTATAAATGGTAGGCAAGGAGTAGAAGTAGGGACCGAAATTATATGGAATTATATTGATAAATACCACATTCCTACAGTTTTTGTTGTGAACCAAATGGATCATCCCGACACTAAATTTGATGTGAGTTTTAAAGGCATACAATCGTTAGTTGGAAATAATGCCGTTATTATACAATATCCAATAAAAATCGATGGCGCTCAAGGGATTATAGATGTATTAAAAATGAAACTCTATAAATTTGGTAAACACGGAGGGAAACCTGAAAAATTAGCGATTCCTGAAGACCAAACAGAACGTGCTAATTACCTGCATAATGAATTGGTTGAAAAAGCTGCTGAAAATGATGATGAGTTATTGGAACTGTTTTTTGAAAAAGGCACCCTTAATGAAGATGAGATGCGCAAAGGAATTAAAGCCGGAATGCTTAATCACGATTTATATCCAGTCTTTTGTGTGTCTGCCTTAAATGATATGGGATCTGGCCGTTTAATGGGGTTCATAGATAATGTGGCACCCGCTGCATCCGATTTAAAATCTGAGCAAACAGTAGATGGTGAAGAATTAGTGCAGAAAAAAGACGGTCCAACCGTCTTATTTGTTTTTAAAACCTTATTTCAAACAAATTTGGGCCAAATCACCTTTTTTAAAGTGAAATCCGGTGAAATCAAGATTAATGACCGTTTAACGAATTCCAGAACGGGCGATACAGAAGTCATTAATCAGCTTTTTATTATGGATGGCAAGGAACGTAATCCGGTTAATAAACTTACCGTTGGTGATATTGGAGCAACTTTAAAATTAAAATTCACAGAGACCAATGATACCTTATATAGTGGTAAAAAAACTATCACATTAAAAAACATTCAATTTCCAGATGATAGGATGGTGCTCACTGTTAATGCAACCAATAAAGCAGACGATGAAAAATTGAGTGAAGCACTCAAAAAAATAAATCTTCAGGATCCTACGGCAAAAATAACGTTTTCTGGAGAGACCAAAGAACTATTATTGGCTTGCCAAGGAGAATTACATTTGGCTGTAATAGATTGGACGCTAAAGAACGTTTACGGTGTAGAAGCCACCTTTGTAAAACCAAAAACGCCTTATAGAGAGACCATTCAGCGCTCGTCAACGGCAAATTATAGACATAAGAAACAATCGGGTGGCTCGGGGCAGTTTGCGCAAGTGCATATAAAAATAGAACCTTGGTATAAAGATATGCCAGAGCCCGAAGGTTTTAACATTAGAGGCAAAGAAGATATCGATTTAAACTGGGGTGGAAAACTCGTGTTTTATAATTGTATTGTTGGCGGTGTTATTGATACGCGGTATTTACCATCAATTATGAAAGGTATTCTTGAAGTCATGGAAAGCGGCCCTCTTACAGGTTCGTATATTCGAGATATCCGTGTGATGGTTTACGATGGAAAAATGCACTCGGTCGATTCGAATGATATTTCCTTTAAAATTGCGGGTGCACATGCGTTTAGTGAGGCTTTTTTAAATGCAAGTCCGAAATTATTAGAGCCTAAAAATGAACTTATTGTAAAAGTTCCTGAAGATATGGTTGGTCAAGTTATGACCGATTTACAATCAAGACGAGCCATTATACAGGGATTTGAAAACAGTGATAATTACCAGATATTGAATTGTCAAATTCCAGCCGACGAGTTGTTTGGTTATTCCACCGATTTACGGTCCTTAACTCAAGGACGCGCCACCTTTAGTACCAAATTTTCATCCTATCAGATGGTCCCTACAAACATTCAAAGTCAATTAGTAAAAAATTAATTAATGTAATAAACAGAAAAGATTATGCAAACTCAGACAAAAGTATTATATCTAAGTGATTTAAAATTCAATCTAGAAACATGGAAGCGTGAATTACGTTTTCATTTTAATGAAATGGATACGTTTCAGGAAAAACTAGAAGAAATAGCAGAGCGCGAATTTGGTCAGAAGGCTTTAAAACCATTAGAAGTGTTTCAAAACAGAATCATGATTGAAAAGGATGCGATAAAAAAACTGTTACATAGAATCAGAAATAAGATGATTACCATTAATAGAGTTAATTATGAAGAAAGTATCGATGGAAGATTCCAAAATGAACAACACTCGTTACGTGATGATATGAAAAACTATATCAAATTACATTATGAATTAAAAGAGGAAATGATGGATTATTTCCTGGAATGGTTATAATAAAAGTTTAATGAATTATAAAGAGGCTGTCTTAAAAGTGTCATTCTGAATAAAGATGAAGAATCTATTGAAAATAAAATTATTGATAATTAGGTAAATAAGATTTTTCGACTACGCTCAAAATGACAATCAAAACACTTTTAAGACAGCCTCTTTTGTTTATAAAAAGTTTTAAAAGCAAATAAAAACGTTACGCTTTTAATTTGGATACTTTTTCTTCAAATTGATGAAATACCTCAGTTATGAACTGATGATCGTTCGAAAAATCGTTATTTAATTTATCCAATGCTTTTTCCAGGTCTTTATCTGGATGATTAAATAAATCGACTTGTAGATGACCAATTTTTTCTACGAGGCTTTCACAAGAGTTCATAATATCTCCTAATTTTCTTAAGTATTCTTCCTTAATTTCAACATTTGATTTTTCCATGGTAATTGTATTATTTGTTATGATTATTAGACTATAAAAAAGGGTAGAAGTCACAAATTAAATTACAAAAATGGATTGAAATGACATAATATTAATATTTTCTATTTTACATAATATAAATTATGATACAAAATTAGTAGTCATAATTTCATTATGTAAAATGGCTTTATAACTAAATTTTATTGGGTTTTATTGTGATTATAAATTATTTTCATAATCCATGCTTTGATTCAATACACGAACAATTAAAATATCAATATCTGTAGCTAAATAAAAAACAGTGTGGGATTTATACGAAAACCGCTTTAATGAAAACATAAATTCTGATGCATCTCGTCCAAGAGTAGTATTATCAGCTAATATTTGAAAAAGCGTGTGCATTCCTAATACATATGCTTGAGCTTGTTTTAATCCAAATGTTTCTATGCCATATTCATACATTTTGGCAAGATCAATTTCTGCTTTTCCAGAAACTCTATAAACGCCCATCGGCTCGCATTCGTGTTTCAACTTCCTTCATAATATCGGGAACAGATTTATCACTAATTCCACTTTCCATTCCTTCAGTTATAGCGGCTTTAAGTGCTGAAAATTTAGCGTTTTTTGCTTGATCGCGTCTTACTAAATCCCGAAGATATTCACTATCATTAGTGAATTCTCCTATTGTAATTCGTGACTTTATCCACCTGTCTTGTTTTTCCGTAAATGTTATTGTTTTTCTAATTGTAGACATAAATATTTGAATTAATAATCATACTATTGGTGCAATTTAGTGAATTAGATTGAATGTTACAAAATTTGAAAGTGCAATTTATAATTTAGTAACCTGAGTTCGATATAAGAAAACAGTTCTTTTAACATAGAAAAAGCAGAATATGTTGTATATTAAGGTTCTGACAATCAATATACTAAAACATATTCTACTTATGATTTCTAATGATAAAATTACTGAAATTTTCTGTGCTATTGACGATTTTTGCCTTGTTTTTGAACCTGCTTTACGAAAAAGACAAGTTTCTACAGGAAAAAAGACCAGAAACAGAAAATCTATAATGTCCACGAGTGAAATTGTGTGTATTACCGTTCTATTTCATTTAAGTGATATAAGAACCTTCAAGCACTTTTATCTTTTTTATGTTCAGAAACATTTAAATAAAGAATTCCCAAACACTGTTTCGTATAATCGTTCTGTAGAACTTATGCAATCCAATGTTTTACCATTAACATTGTATATGAAGACTTGCTGCCTTGGCAAATGCACGGGAATCTCTTTTATAGATTCAACACCAATACGTGCTTGTGACAAAAAACGTATAAAACAAAATAAAGTCTTCAAAGGTATTGCCAATATAGGTAAATCAACCATGGGTTGGTTTTATGGTTTTAAGCTTCAT
>TARA_R110001592_G_scaffold267611_1_pt1 | contig 31819 bp, 24 predicted proteins | sample TARA_R110001592 | Tara Oceans TARA_R110001592 (sample SAMEA4398387) | marine metagenome | biome: Polar Biome; feature: [SRF] surface water layer (ENVO:00010504); material: water (ENVO:00002006), including particulate matter (ENVO:01000060) such as... | depth 5 m | reverse complement strand
ATTGCCGCAAAGTCATGAACACCAAGGACTGCCAGAAACATTTCATAGACAGCATCTTTATTCATCGCAACATTAGAAACTACCGTAACCTTTCCCTTAACTCTAGGATCAATAACAAAGCTATACCCGGTTATATCAGCAATCTGAGACACGAACGCCCTTACATCTGCGTCCTTAAGATTTACTTTCCAAGTTTGCTCTTCAGCAAGAGCTATTGTTGCAAAGATGCTAAACAGTAAAACAAAAAAATACTGTTTGAACTTAGTGAGCTGCGAAGAAAACCACATATTTATTCCTAAAAAATTTCTGTCATTATCGACACTGTAGACCAATATTCTTATAACTTCCGAGCATTAAGCCTCAAGATGACTACCTTAAAGGGTAATTAATATAAAAACTTGCACCATCACGTACAACTTCAACCTCAAGATTGCCTTGCTCGTATAAGCTTTTCATTAAATTTTTATCTTTTTTAACATCACCCAATGTATGCCCATTTACAGAACGGATCACATCGCCTTTCTTCAAGTTAAGACCAGAAAGCATTGGATTACCTCCCTGATACACATATCCTTGTGAAGACGCATTCAAGCCTACTGATTTCAGAGCCTGTTCTGGGTTTTCGCTTATCTGGCGTGTTGCTTCATCAATAAACTGTTCAGGCGTTTTAACATTCAAGTCATTATTACTTGCCACACGATTAGTAGATGGCTTCGGCTGTTCCTGCCTTGTAATCTGGCTTTCAGAGTCTAAGCCTTTCTCATCAAAAGAAAGTGTTTCTAGACGCCCATTACGTCTTAACAAAACACGATCCTCGTAAACCTCTTCTAATGTTGCATTTCCAGGCAACACACTCCCAAGAACATAATATTCTGAAGACTTACCCATTTCTTCAATAATAGCACCCGACATCCCACCGTCTTTCGCAGTAAAGACACCTTTTAACACTAAGCGCAAATTGGTTTTAGGTGCAGCTATCGGCTCATCTTTTGGCTTATCTATGACTTTACCAGCCTCGCCAAATAGATGAAATGTCGAAAGTAACCTCACACTCGATTTTTCATTTTTCTGCTCAATAAGCGACTTAGCAGGTAAAACCAAAATCTCACTTCCATTAGCAGGCGCCAACACAAGCCAAAATAGTTTTGCCAATAAAAATGCGCCATAAATTAATAACATCAAGATCAAAAGATGCTTTGTGGCATTAATTACTTTAATTTCAGCTTTCAACACAAATTATGACTCTTTAATAAAGCATTTTTTTAACTTTGAAGACGACATCCTGTTCTTTTGAATTCAGTGACCAAGGTTCTTCTGATAAATCCAAAAGACGACGTGTAATTCTAAGCATACCCGTTCCGTCCACTGCCAAATTGGCATCTATAACATCAAATGAAGCTTGAGAGTCCCTTATACTCAGAAAAATCTCTCCAGTGTCTTTTGTTTCTACGATCGCTTTAAACATCGGTAAATTTCTTTGATGTACTTCTCTTCCTGCTGGGTAGGCTATTTCACCTCCAGACCAAGATGCCATACCAGTAGCTGATTTAATCAGTTTATTTTCAAGCAATACGGACATATCTTTAACAAACAATTCACCATCTAAAGTAACTCGCTCAGTTTTAAACATGGGTGTTAACGGCTTTAAATCTATTTGCGCCTTTTTAATTTCAGCTTTTACACTATCAATCGATAATTTAAGTTCTGCATCAATCTCTCCAACTTGAGAGTCAACACTGATAGACATAGGTAAAGACAGCATCCAAATACCTGAAGGGTCGACCTCCCAATGAGCGATACCTGACAAACCCTTATAGCTTAGCAGTACCTGACCATTCCAAATTGTCCCTATAATTTTTTGAACATCAACACCAAATTGCTTTGCATTCAACTGAGATGATAAAAACTTATCCCACACAATATTCGCCGGAAGTAATAGAAGCAAAGAAACCAGCAAGCTCAGGAAGAATACCAAGAAATATAAAACTACTTTTTTAATCACATCTACCCTAATGATTGGTCGTATATTAATAGTGAAAACACCCTAACTCTAAACTAGCTAGCATCCTCAGAAACAAAAGCACACAATTACAGACTATTTGACAGGCTAAATCTAGCTTTATTAATTGTTTTTCATACCAGATACCGTTTCAGGTTAGCGCAAGTTTTATTTTTTGATGAAACGCACAGTTTTCATTCATCTTTAATAGACATAAAAACACTCAACCGAAGCCGAGTCTCTTAATATCAATGAGCCGAATGTCGGGTAAGGATAACACATTGCTGTGTCACCCTCCCCTAAGAACCGTACGTGCGAGTTTCCCCGCATACGGCTCAAGCCCTTAACAAGCCCAACCCAAAGATTGAACCGGTAGCACGTACTCTGAGGTAGAGTGTAATTGTCGATGACAATTGGGATGTAGCAATACCAAATTATCCAACAAATCAGAACCACCTTTACACTTTTCAACGATATGATGAACATTCCACCCTGTCTCATGCGTAATGTGCTGTTTGCACATTGGGCAATTCTTTTTCTGCCGAACCCAAAGTGACATCAATCGCGTTCTCCCCTGCATAGAATTTTTCCAAACTCGCTCTAGGCGCTGCTCAAAATAAGTTTCCCACGCAGGATCATAAGGATTAGATTCCGCTTTGATCTTAGTATGCCTTTTGATCGGCGTATCCGCCGCGTATAACAGCGTAAACTGTTATCCGCTCGGAGCCATGCTTTTAAATACCCAGTTGCGCATATCAACAGACTTAAAATATTTCATTCTAATCCATCGTTTGCGACGATTTTGATGTCGTCGCTTGCACCACTGCCAAAGCATTTTCCAGATACGGTAATCCACGTATCTAAATGTTTCTTTTGCAACAACGCCTCGATGGTAGTTAGCCCAACCTCGAATCATCGGGTTGAGTTTCGCTATTATCCACCAAGCAGGCATTGTTTTATTTCCATTTAAAACGCTCCTCACATTGGCCAAAAATGTCTTTAGGTTTTTACGAGAAGGCTTAATTAGGCACTTATCGTTATACTTTCGAACATTCTGACCGAGGAAATCGAACCCTTCGATTATATGCGTGATAACAGTTTTCTCTGGTGACAGAGATAAGCCACGCTCAGCCATAAATGACTCAACAAGAGGCTTCACTTCATTCACCAGCAATTCCTTTGAAATGCCAGTAATAATGAAGTCATCCGCATAACGCACATAGTTAACCTTCGTCTTATAGCTAGCTTTAGTATTTTTCTTCCCAAATGGGCTTCTGATACCGCTTCTAAACCATCAAGAGCAAGGTTAGCCAGCACAGGAGAAATAATACCTCCTTGAGGTGTGCCAGCATCGGTTGAGTTAAGACGATTGGATTCCATGTATCCCGCCTTAAGCCACTTTCGGAGAATTGCCTTATCCATAGGAACATTAGCAAGCAACCAATCATGACTTATATTGTCAAAGCACCCTTTTATATCACCCTCTAGCACCCATTCTGATGAATGTTTGCGACTGAGATTTACGAAGCATTGCTCAATTGCATCTGCTGTAGACCTCATAGGGCGAAAACCATATGAGTTTCGGTCTGCCGTGGTTTCCGACACTGGCTCAAGCGCAAGCAGGTATAAAGCCTGCATAGCCCTATCACACATAGTCGGTATCCCTAGAGGCCGTGATTTACCATTGGCCTTCGGAATATACACTCGACGTAACGGTCTAGGTTTATACCCTTTCCGTATTAGTAGAGAAATAGCAGTCCATTTGGTGCTAGGTGTATCCCAAAGCTCACCATCAACTCCGGCAGTTTTCTTACCTCGGTTTTCGGTGACACGCTTAACAGCTATAGCTTTAGCTGAAAACGAACGAACTAATAAGCGTTGAAGGGCTTTAACCTTTCGTCACTCATCATTACGTGCTGCCTTTGCGATTCTGACCTGTAGCTCTCTCACCCCTCTATGACAGGTTTCCCAATCAATAGAATGCCAACTAGTAGCTGGGTGGGAGAATGCAGGCCTTGAATTATCAACGCGCATCTTGCTATCCTCCAAGTTGCATTGAGAATGCCCCATGACGAAATGAAGATACACTAACCCCATACGGGGAAGAGATCTTCACCCGCTAGGGACGTTCAGATTAAGGAAGTACAAGGCTGTAACCTTGTACTTCCAGCTTTAAGAGCTTTACATGTTTTCACGCAAGTAAAGACCACGCAGAAGCCTGCAACTCTTTCGAGCGAGGCAAAGCTCGAACCCCTATCCTAACCATTACAGCTAAGCATTCGCTTTTTCCACGATCCTGTTTTCGCACTTCCAACAATGCCTCTTACGAAACACCTGCCTTCAGAAATCAAAGGCGAAAATACGGAGTTGCCGAGTTCCGTTTCGATGAAACGGGTGATTTAGGTTCCGCCTATCTACCGGTGGCATAACGTCAGCGTATCCCCAGATGTAAAAGAGATAACCAGCCACATACCTTTTGGTTAGAGCCTATCAGTGATTTTGGCTCGTCGCGGTTGACGGTATTTATCAGCGGTTCACATATGTTAACCATGTCACTCAGCCTAGCATCTCATCCGCTTATCACTAGCAGAATCTGAACACCTATCTCACGATAGATGACCACCGAACAAGTCGGGATTACATTGTTAGGGAGCTTCGCACCATCCCTTTCGGAATCGCACTACCCCTAGGCTACTCTTGGACTGAACAAGAGGTTCACTGCTCATGCACCAACACGAGATGAACAATCATCGAAACAGCTTAAGTGCCCGTGTTGAAATTTGAATAAAACAAACCACTCACATATAGAGCGGTTTGTTCCATAAGGGTTGAGAATTACACTCACTGTAAAGATACAGCTATAGTGAAGTGTTGAGGATTCCAAGCGTATTTAAAAGACATTTTAGGTAACAATAAATTACCCAGTCTTTGCTGTGGAGACATAGAGGATCAAGACCGTTGTTCCTGCCGAGAAACTAGATCATTGGAAAGTAGAAAATTACAGCTCAGGTTTGAACAAAAAAATTCAATACCGAAAGTCTGACTATTAGTGTCGCAATAAGATTAATTACTACTTGGCGGTAGCAATAATAGTATTGGATAGATGACCAAAACGCCGCAGCGCGCACACCGATTTCATGATCAATAACGGTGTTTTAAAGGAATGTTGACACCAAAAAGATGCCAACACTTAAAAAATTATCTGATTTTAACGATTAAATCAAAATTAATTTAATCGTTAAAACTCAATGACTTATAAAACAAGTTCAGATAATCCCAACACAGAACGACTCTCGTCGCACTACATCATTCCGCCCATACCACCCATGCCACCCATATCTGGCATAGCTGGCGCACCTTCTTCAACAACATCAGTAATCATACATTCTGTCGTTATCATCAGACCTGCAACAGATCCTGCAGACTGAAGTGCTGTACGCGTTACTTTAGCTGGATCTAGGATACCCATTTCAAGCATATCGCCGTATTCGCCCGTTGCCGCATTGTAACCAAAGCTACCTTCACCCTGCTTCACTTTATCGCAAACAACAGAACCTTCTTCACCGGCATTTTCAACGATTTGACGAAGTGGCGCTTCCATTGCACGACGTAGCAAGTTGATACCGACTGTTTGATCAGGATTATCACCTTCTAAATCTTTAATTGCTTGCAGAGCACGAATAAGTGAAACACCACCACCTGCGACAACACCTTCTTCAACAGCAGCTCTGGTAGAATGAAGCGCATCTTCAACACGCGCTTTTTTCTCTTTCATTTCTACTTCTGAACCAGCACCGACTTTAATGACAGCAACACCGCCAGCTAATTTAGCTACTCGCTCTTGAAGCTTTTCTTTATCGTAATCAGAAGTGCTATCTTCAATTTGCTTACGAATTTGACCAACTCGAGCCTGAATTTCAGCAGCTTGACCAGCACCATCAATCACTGTGGTATTTTCTTTACTGATATTGACACTCTTAGCCGTACCTAGATTTTCTAAAGTAGCGGTTTCAAGAGAAAGGCCTACTTCTTCAGAAATTACTGTACCGCCCGTCAAGATAGCTAAATCTTGAAGCATTTCTTTACGACGATCACCAAAACCAGGCGCTTTAACAGCAGCTACTTTGACGATGCCACGCATATTGTTAACAACTAATGTTGCTAAGGCTTCGCCTTCAATATCTTCTGCAACGATCAAAAGAGGCTTGCCTGATTTAGCAACAGCTTCTAATACTGGCAGTAATTCACGGATATTTGAAATTTTCTTATCTACTAACAAAATGAATGGATTGTCTAATTCTGCACTCATGTTGTCTTGATTATTAATGAAGTAAGGAGACAAATAACCACGATCAAACTGCATGCCTTCTACAACATCTAGCTCATCATCGAAACCACTACCTTCTTCAACAGTAATAACGCCTTCTTTACCTACTTTATCCATCGCTTCAGCAATAATACGACCGACTGAAACATCACTATTTGCAGAGATTGTTCCAACTTGTGAAATTGCTTTTGTATCTTCACATGGACGCGCAAAACTCTTAATCGCTTCAACAGCAGCTTGCACACCTTTGTCGATGCCACGCTTTAGATCCATTGGATTCATACCCGCAGCCACTGCTTTCAAGCCTTCATTTAGAATTGCTTGTGCTAATACTGTTGCCGTCGTTGTTCCATCACCTGCCGCATCATTAGTTTGAGAGGCAACTTCTTTAACCATCTGCGCGCCCATATTCTCAAACTTATCTTTCAAGGAGATTTCTTTTGCGACAGACACACCATCTTTAGTGACAGTCGGGGAACCAAAAGACTTATCTAAAACAACATTGCGGCCTTTAGGACCTAAAGTTACTTTAACTGCGTCTGCTAAAATATTTACACCGGCTACCATCTTTGAACGAGCCGAATCACCAAATCTTACGTCTTTAGCGCTCATAATTTTTTCCTACTCTGAATACTTTTAACTACAATTTTCAAGATCGATTTTAAGATCAACTTTATATATGGACAAAACAATTAACAGGATCGATTAAGCGTCGACTACACCATACAGGTCGCTTTCATTCATAATCAAAAGCTCTTCACCATCAACTTTAACGGTATGACCTGAGTATTGACCGAATACAACAATATCACCCACTTTTACAGCAAGCACTCTAACATCACCATTTTCAAGTATTTTACCGGTACCAATTGCTAACACTTCACCCTGTGAAGGCTTTTCTTTCGCACTACCTGATAAAATAATACCACCTGCGGTCTTAGTTTCTTCTTCTTTGCGGCGTACAACAACACGGTCGTGTAATGGACGGATTTTCATCTTTGCGATTCTCCTAATAGGTTTTTCTTCAAGCCGAAAAACAATGTGCTCTAGACACTTAGAATTTGTGCTACAAATACCTAGAACTTGTGGTTTAGATAATAAAAACAGCGACTTATAATCAGAAGGCTTGCTCTCATTATCAAGTGATTCTATTAGTGGGGGTGACTATTTTCTTTTCAAGCATCTTTTATTATTTTTTTTCTATTTTATCATCAGATACTTCTTGAAATTCACCTTCGATTACACCTGACTTTTCATTACTCTCAGAGTAGTTTTGCCTAAATGAATCTTGATTGGTGTAAAAATGCGTAGAGCTACCTGCAAAAGTAGCGTGCTGTGCATTCTTTATCCATTTTTGAAAAACCTTAGTAGCTAAATACTGCCTTAGTACTGGTGTTAGCAAAATAAATCCCACTGTATCGGTTACAAACCCAGGTGTAAGTAACAACGCTCCGGCAACAGCCAGCATTAATCCTTCCGCTATTTCTTTAATAGGCATCTGCCCTGTTTGCATTTTTTGCTGAGCATTCATGAATGTCGATAGTCCTTGTTTTTTCAACAAAGACACTCCAATCAATGCTGTCAGTAAAACTAAACCGATAGTATATAAACCACCTATTACCGCCCCAACCTTAATCAACAAATACATTTCTACAATGGGAACAACAATAAAAATAAAAAATAAGATGGGCATAATTATCTCAATATGTGTCTGCAAATAGTCCAAAAACAAGCTTGATACGCACAGGTAAATAGCTTTTATATTACTACCAAGGCCTTACTTTCAGAGCAATGGCAAAGCCTGTATCATTCGTTTTCTAGCTCAAACTGAACCTACTAAGAAGGTTCGCTGTATACAACTCTCTATTAATGTAGGCTAATAATGAAAATTCAAGATACGGTTATTGCAATTACAGGTGGCGCTCAAGGTCTTGGTGCTGCCATGGCTTTAAGCCTTGCAAATAAAGGTGCCAATATTGCTCTTATTGACATGAACCCTGAAAGACTTTCTGAAACAGAAAAAGCATGCGAACAGCTTGGCGTAAAAGCAAAAGGCTATGTTTGCAATGTTGCTAAAGAAGAAGAAGTTGAATCGACGTTCAATCAAATAATTGAGGACTTCGGCCAATTAGATGGTTTAGTCAATAACGCAGGTATTTTACGGGACGGACTGCTAACTAAAGTTAAAAACGGACAAGTCGTTAGCAAACTTTCTCTTCAGCAATGGCAAACCGTTATTGATGTCAATTTAACTGGTGTATTTCTATGCGGTCGAGAAGCGGCAATTAAAATGATCGAAACCAAGCGACCTGGTTGCATCATCAATATTTCTAGCGTTGCAAGAGCAGGAAACGTCGGCCAAAGCAATTACAGCGCTGCAAAAGCGGGTGTTGTCGCATTAAGCACGACTTGGGCAAAAGAACTAGCTCGCTACGGTATTCGTGCCATGTCAATTGCTCCCGGTTTTATGGAAACAGAAATGACTGCCGCTATGAAACCTGAAGCTCAGGATTTTATGAAAAAGATCATTCCTCTCGGCAAAGCTGGTCAACCGACACACATTGAACAAAGTGTTGTCCATATTTTCGAAAATGATTATTTAACCGGCCGAACTATCGAAGTTGATGGCGGACTAAGAATCTAAGCCATGCCTTCTTCTTTATCAGATAACGCATCCAAAGTTGATGCCATTTTAATCACCCTTGCAAACATTCCTTCTGGCAAAGTCAGTTCTTATGGTGATATAGCTAAGCGCGCAGGTCTTCCTGGCTTAGCTCGCTATGTCGCCAAAATACTGAAAGACTTACCTGATAATTCTCAAATCCCATGGCACCGTGTTATCAACAGCCAGGGAAAAAGCAGCTTCCCTGAAAACAGCACACTGTATTTTTTACAACTTTCTAAATTACAGGAAGAAGGTGTACTTTTATCAAAGTCCAATATCGTTCCCAAGAAGTATTTTTGGTAACTATTCTTTTATCATTTCATATCAAAAAATTCTAAAATTCAGAGCACAAGCCGACTTTATGGGCTAGATTTAAGGTTGATCCATTTTTAATATGTCGTTAAATCAATCAGATTTAGTTAAAAGGGCAAGCAATGAAAATCTGTCAATACATTTACCGAGCCGATTCTGGCTGGTTTAAGCATTCGGGAGATGTACAAAATCCAGATATCCTACTGGCCTTTGGCTCTGGGAAAGATTGCACTGGTGACATATTAGTTGCTTGGTGGAAGCAAAACTTTCCTAAGGCGCAACTTATAGGTTGCTCCAGCGCTGGCGAAATCATAGACACAGAAGTTCATACCAACACCATCATTGTTAGCGCAATTCAATTTGAAAAAACAACCTTTAACATTCAATCTCTCGATTTTGAAGAAAGTGAAGACAGCCTTGAAATCGGCATCAAGCTGGCAAAAAAATTACCAAGCAATCACCTTAAATTATGCCTTGTCTTAAGTGATGGCTTATTTATCAATGGCACCAGATTGGTTGAAGGGCTCAAACAACAATTACCAAAAGACACGCTCCTAACAGGCGGAATGGCAGGTGATGGAAAACGTTTTAGTGAAACTCTCGTCTGCCTTAACGAACAATTTTCTGCCAGAAAAGTAGTCGTACTAGGTCTTTATGGTGACCATATCGATACCCAGTATGGCTCAATGGGGGGTTGGGATAGTTTCGGCCCATCAAGGTTAATCACTAAATCCACAAACAATATTTTATTGACCCTTGACGGCCAAAATGCACTTGAACTCTATAAGAAATATTTAGGACATCACGCCAAAGACCTTCCGTATTCTGCTCTTCGTTTTCCACTTCTAATTACACTACCCAACGGTCAAAAAGTTGTTCGAACTATACTATCCGTTGATGAAAACGCTGGCAGCATGACCTTTGCAGGTGATATTCCCCAAGGTTCTTACGCTGAACTTATGTGTGCAAATATCGACAGATTGATAGATGGTGCCGCAGATGCGGCCAACGATGTCATGGCCAAAAATAAGAACACTCCTGAACTCGCTTTACTCATTAGCTGTGTCGGAAGAAAGCTTGTTTTAGGTCAACGAATTGAAGAGGAAATTGAAGTAATTCATGACATCTTCGGATCAGATACTGTTATTACAGGATTTTACTCCTATGGTGAAATTTGTCCGTTTGATGGACAACATGATGCCATCCTACATAACCAAACCATGACGATCACGACCTTCCGTGAATTTTGAGCTTTAGGCATGATCACATGAGTAAATTAACCGCTTTGCACAGACTAACAGCACGTCAAATCAAGAAATTTCTTTCTTCAGATGATCAATCTGTAGTCTGTCAAAATGTAGCGCTTGAAGCATTTATTCAATCAGTAGATCAGGCATATCACCAAGCAGATGAAGATAGAAAATTATTAGAACGATCGATTGAACTAACCTCTCAAGAATTGAAAGAACGAAATCAAGAACTCCAACAGCAAGTTACTGAACTGAAAGCCACTCAGCATGCACTTAAAGAGTCACATTCATTACTTCAGGCGAGCTTGGCATCTAGCCATGAGGCTATTTTAGTATTAAGTTTGGAAGGCTACATCCGCCTCTACAATCCAAACTTCGGACGTATGTTTCATGTCGATCTAGAAGAGCAAGAAATTTCTAACCTCAAGGAATTATTAGTAGAAGCAGATTTATTAATCCCACCGCCAAATAGCTTTTCATCTGAAATACTAAAATCACTCTCTGAACCCAAACATCAATCGATTTGCGAATTTAAAACACGCTTTGGTCGAACGATAGAAGCTTACTCTAATCCGCAAAAGAAGGCGGGAGAGATTATAGGCCAGGTATGGAGCTTTCGAGATATAAGCGAATTAAAGCTCAAGGAAGAAGAAGCAAGGCATCGCGCCTATCACGATTTACTAACAGGACTGCCTAACAGACGCTTACTTGCATCTCGTTTAAATGAGGCATTATTAACAGCAAAAAATAGCTCGCACCTCACTATCGTTTTATTTATTGATCTGGATGGATTTAAAGATGTAAATGACTCTCTTGGTCATGGTGTCGGGGATGCATTACTCAAAGCAATTACGGGGCGTTTAGAAACACTTCTTCCATCTGACAGCTTACTTTCTCGCCATGGTGGAGATGAATTTATTGCTGTCATGGGAAAGCAGCAAAACTCAAAAGCAGCCCAAGACTTCGCCAAATCGATTGTTGACTCTTTCAGCCTGCCTTTTCATCTAGCTGACGAAGCCATCTACATGAGCGCAAGTATCGGGATATCAATCTCACCGGTACACGGTAGAAATGCAGAAAAACTCATCAGTCACGCTGATATCGCCATGTATCAGGCAAAAAAACGCGGAAAGAATACCTTTGTTATTTATGACAATGAATTAAATAGCCAGCCTGCTTATCGCCTTAAGCTCAGAAATCAAATAAATATTGCTCTGGAAAAACAACAGTTTGAATTATATTTCCAACCCAAGATAAGTTTAGAAAACGGTACCATAAAAGGCGCAGAAGCCTTAATACGCTGGAGACAAGAAGACGGTTCATTTCGCGGCCCTCTAGAATTTATACCTATTGCTGAAGATAACGGGCAAATCATTCCTATCAGCCAATGGGTTATTCATAAATGCTGCGAGTATCTTCAGCTATGGCAAGAAGATCTTGATGATGATTTTGTTTTAGCACTCAACATATCTGCGCGCCATTTTCATCGAGGCTTACTCCAAGAAGATTTAGCGATGTCTTTGGGAAAGTACTCAATTGATCCTTCAAAACTGGAACTCGAAGTCACAGAAACAGCGATTATGGATGACGTCGACCTAGCCGTTCAGACTCTAAATGATCTGAAAAAAATGGGCATCAGAACGGCTATCGATGACTTTGGGACAGGGCATTCTTCTTTAAGCTACTTAAGAAAACTACCCATTGAAATACTCAAAATTGATAAAAGCTTTATAGATGAAATACTAATTTCCCAGGAAGATAGGACTTTAGTTCGCGGAATTATCGACATGGTACACGCTCTAGGCATTGAAGTTGTTGCCGAGGGAGTCGAAAATTATCAAATGGCGGCCCTCCTACAAGAGATGCATTGCGATTTGGTTCAAGGCTTCCACTATTGCGCACCCATCCCTGCTGAAGAGTTCTTAAAAATAATCCAGAGTCGTCAGTGTTATATCTAACCAACTAAGCTAGACCGAAACCTTGGCTTCGCTTTTAATCACACCCCGCTTGTCATCATGAAACCATAATGCAATGGATAACAGAATTGCTGGCACCCCCATAATTGAGGCGGCCACAAAGAACCAAGTATAACCTGCTGAATCGACCATCCAACCCGAAAAACCACCGATAAACTTTCCTGGCAAGGTCATTAACGAACTAAATAAGGCATATTGGGTTGCGGTATAAGTCGAGCTAGTTAGACCAGAAAGATACGCAATAAATGCCACACTGGCCAAACCTCCACTCAAATTATCTGCACTAACGACCAGAGCAAGCACCAGTAAAGATTTACTTGCCGTTGCAGCCATCATGGCAAATAGAAGATTGGTAGACGCAACGAGTGTAGCACCCAACACTAGAACTGGGCGAACGCCCCAAATTACAACCATGACCCCACCCAGCGCAGAACCCGCAATAGTCATAAAGAAACCAAATACTTTGGTAATATCCGCAATCTGTATTTTTGAGAAGCCCATATCAAGATAAAACGGATTTGCCATCACCCCCATCGTGATATCACTGATCCGATAAACACTGATAAATAAAAGAATAAGTAAGGCATAGATACCATTTCGCCTAAAGAAATCGGCAAAAGGACCTACGACCGCATCAGAAAAACGCCTAATTAATTGTTCAAATTTAGTGGGCTGCTGAGCTCCAGATGCAATTAGCCTGTCTATTTTTTCTTCAAATTTACTCTTAACTCTAACTTTATCTCCCTCGGGTTCTTTGACAAACAACACCGTCACGATCCCGATCAACATTAGGCCGGCCATTATTGAATAGCACCACTGCCAAGAACTGAATTCCGCAATATAGAATGCTCCTGCTCCGGCAACTAACAAAGCCAAACGATACCCAAGTACATAGCTAGCAGACATTGCGGCCTGATATTCTTCAACAACCGCCTCAATTCGATAAGCATCGACGCTAACATCTTGGGTTGCCGAAGAAAATGCCACCAATAAACCACAGAAAGCAAGAAACGGAAGCTCATTTAATGGATCAGTGGATGCCATTAATAACAGTCCAGTGGCAATACCTAACTGAGCCAATAACATCCAGCTTCGTCGCAGCCCTAACAAACGATGCAAAATAGGCAGCTTAACTTGATCAACTACCGGTGCCCAAAAGAACTTAATGGAGTAGGTAATGCCGATCCAACTAAAAAAACCGATAGTCGTTCGTGTTACCCCCGCTTCAGTTAACCAAGCCGTTAAGGTAGAAAAAACTAATAAGAAAGGCAAGCCAGCCGAAAAGCCCAAAAACAACATAGCAACAACTTGAGGTCGCCGGTATATTTTAAATGCTTCGAACCAACGTTCTCGTCTGGATTTATTGTTAGAATTATTCAAAAATGGCTCTAATTAGTCTCTAAAATTATCAAATTGAATAGGGATATCCAGTTCTGCATTTCTCAAAAACTGAATCACTTCTTGAAGATCATCACGTTTTTTCCCAGTTACGCGAACTTTATCACCTTGAATGGCAATTTGAACCTTTAGCTTAGCCTCTTTCACCAGCTTCACTATTTTTCGCGCATTATCAATATCGATTCCTTGGCGAACCTCGAAGCTTCTTTTAATCAGCTTACCTGTTCGTGAATCCGAAAAATCACCTAAAGAACGCGCATCAATTCCGCGTTTTGTGAATGAGGAGCGTAAAATATCGACAAGTTGCTCAACTTGGAAGTCATGTTCTGCCGATAAAACAACCCTATCCTTTTCTAAACAGACATCTGCTGTGACGTTCTTAAAGTCCCAACGGTTACCTAGTTCACGTTTTGCTTGATCAGTTGCATTTGTGACCTCATGCAAGTCAAGTTCTGAGACCGCATCAAAAGATGGCATGCTATACTCCTGCTTGTATTGATATAAAATAGTTGATAAAAAATAGTACCTTAATAAAGAGGCTCATTATAACGATTCCTGAACATAATAGTCAGATTTGTCGCTAATGCCTCACCTAAAATAATGAATAAATGCTCTGAGTTTCTTATTCGATAACTTGATACCAAAGAGATATTCACAAGCCGAACCATTTCGTGAATAACTCGTTACAAAATGTCTCTACTAATCGCTAACGACAAAGTCTATTGTTTCAGCGTTTAGAAACCAACTTCAAAGGGTAACGTTTTAGAGCATGAATACAAATAAGGACCAGATTATATGCCAAATTTAGACCTTTCAATACTTGTGGTCGACGACACTAAGTTCAGCAGCACCATTATCGCTAAAACACTTACAAAGTCAGGCTATAGAGATGTTCGAATAGCTAATGACGCTCAAACTGCTTTACAAGTATTAGACAAAAGAAAGGCTAGCGTATTAATTGCTGATTGGCTAATGCCCGGCATGGACGGACTAGAGCTAACAGAAAAAGTCCGTCAAATGGATGAACAATATAACCACTTCACCTATATTATTCTGCTCACAGCAAAAGAAGGTGCGAGCGCATTAAATGAAGCATTTGACAGAGGCATCGATGATTTTATCTTCAAGGCTGAAATGTCTAAGCAACTACTCCCACGCGTTTTTGCTGCCGATAGAATGTCAGACATGCAGAACTCCTTGCTTAGTGCCAACCAACTGCTGATTGAAAGCAACAAAGACCTTGAAAATCGAAATATATTAGATATCGAGACGGGGGTTGGTAATCAACGCTATGCCAATGACTCTTTAGCCAAGCTCATTAAGCATACAGAAGCACGCGGTGGAGCAAGTAGTTATATGCTTATCACAATTAAAGACTGGGAAAAAGTCAAAAAACAACATAATCATATGATTTGTGAAGAGCTCGCACTAGGCATCACTCGCCGCTTACGCTGCCTTATCCGTCCTCTAGACTCTCTTTGCCGAATATCTGACAATCAATACGCCATCATCGCCCACTTCACGCATATTGATTATTGCACCACAGGCTCTTATCGTAGAATTCACGACGGTATTAACTTGAAATCGTTTAAAACGCTATCCGGCTATATTTCTATGAATGCAGCCTCAAGTGTTTGCACGATAGATGATCAATCTGAAACCCCTAACATTGCCGATATTGAATTACATTGCCAACATCAGGTTCAAGAGGCGATCAATACCGGCACGATTGTTATCTCTCGCTGGAGAAAAGAAACTAGCGCCAGCTACTCTTAATCGTTCTCAAATTCTAAATACCAAAATAAGGTCTAAAAATGAACATTTTTAGACCTTATTTATTACTTATATTTTTAAAAACAACTGTTTAACATATCCATACTGAACAACACCTTAACTCACTTTAATTAACGCTATTATCCTACGTTTAAAAAAGCACATTGGTTAAAGTTATTCTCGTGGATTTGAGTAGTCCCCATTCGCGGAAAGTGACACTAAGTTTTGGTAATTACCATTTAGTGTCACTTTCCGTTTTTTTATTAGGCCAATGACTTAATATTTTCCCTATCTCGTACAATTATCTCGTTGAGTTTCACATGAGTTGAATTTAATCTAAGCGGGCACTTAATTGTTTTTCCGCATCATCAGCAAAGAGAATTTCAAGCTTTAAGCCAACAAAGGGATTAGCCCTAAAACCTTCTTCTCGTGGATACTCCACACCACTTTCAACTTGGTAAAACAGCCAGTTTTTATAGAGACTAGATCGAAATATAATTCTGCCAAAATAATTATTTACACGCGAATGATTGTCTAGATGGTCACTAGTGAAGCCTAATGCATACTGCATGGATCTTTTCTCACTCAGAGTATGGAATAAAGATACTTGATTGAGTAAATCAAAGCGTGATTGACGCTCACTCCAGTCTAAATAGATGCTTTTTCTTAGAAGAAAACGTTCATTCAAGCGCCGATCAAAATCAAATTGTGTTTGCGTTCCCAATCCACGACTCTCAAACCAAAACAACTCCTGAGAGAATCGAAGCGTCCAATAATCGTTTATAGACCAAGTTCTGACAGCTCGACCTCGGGTAAATAAATCAGATCTCAACCTAACTTTTACGCCGGTATCCCACGATAAACGAGACCATTTTTCGGCATCAATTAAATAGCGAAAAGATGCATATATATCATCCTTGTTTTCATTTTGATCTGAGCTAGGAAATGAAGCCAGTTTTCGTTCATCAATTTCTTTCGCTTGGTCAGGCTCTGTTTCAAAAACCAAACGAAACTTTTCTTTTATTAATGGTAAATCTAAACTAAATCGAACACGTGATTCAAATTCCGTCTTGGTATTTTTAGAATTATATGTCCCCAACACAATTTTCAAATAACTCTTATTTTTATCTTGTGCACCGTCTACATCTCCCATTAGACTATCAATATAGGTACCTATATCAACAACATTTGAAGAGAGTTCTGCCCGCGTAGAGTCTAACCATTGTAAATATAATTCACTGGTATCAATTAGAACATTCTCATCCTTAAGTAATGTATCTGCCTTTGTTTGTTCGTTTGACATATAAATAGGCGCTTTCAGTTCAGCTCTCGATGCATCTTCGGCAAACGTATACTCAACACACATCAAACATAATGCCAAAATAAAACAATGAACCGTATGCAAAGGTGCCAACAAAATCGCTCCGACAACAAATAATTTAGCTGTAAATCCAGCCTATCAATAAGGATAGCAAATGAATTACCTATACAGCGCCCCAAAAATAAAAATCAAGTTAACGATAGACATTAGCTTCAAGCACCAAGTTAGTGCAAAAAAACCATATTGAATTTTCTACGCACATTAATAACGCTCAATATTTCTTTTAGAAAGACCTAAATAAGATAATAGCTTTAAGAAAAGCTTAGTTAACACGCATACCCATTTGTGAATACAAAATCCATCGTATTGGAACGGTATTTGCTAAATACGACTAGCAACCGCTAACAAAATACCCACTTCTTATTATTAGATCCTAGCTATTACTCACTGAGTCAAACCATAGCTTCCACTTTTTTGAATAATAGAGAACAGCAGTATGTCTCGAAACTTAGTCGTTATTGGTAATGGAATGGCCGGAATGAAAGCTGTTGAAGAAATTATCAGCACCTCTCCTGATACCTTCAACATCACCGTCTTTGGTTCAGAGCCATACGGTAACTACAATCGAATTCTTTTATCGCCCGTTTTATGCGGTGAAAAGTCGATTGAGGACATCTTAATTAACAGCTTCGAATGGTATGAAGAGAATAATATTCAACTTTTCGCAGGTGAAGATAAAACAGTTGTTCGAATTGATCGCCATAAAAAAATAGTTTATGCCGCAGACGGAACCCAAGCAGCTTATGATCGCTTGCTTATCGCGACAGGCTCTAAACCTTATATTTTGCCACTCCCCGGAAACAACTTAGCAGGCGTCATGGCTTTTCGTGACATTTACGATGTAAATAAAATGCTCAATTACAGCGAAAACAGCAAACATGCCATTGTGGTTGGCGGTGGTCTTCTTGGTTTAGAAGCGGCCAACGGTTTAGCTCAAAGAGGCATGCATGTGACCGTCGTTCATCATAACGAAGTCCTTTTAAACCGTCAGCTAGACAAAGAAGCGGCCCATCTTCTAAAGCATGAACTTGAAAGTCGTGGCATTCACTTTAAGCTATCCAGCTCCACTCAAGAGATTATTGACGATGGCAATGGTCATGTCGGCTCAGTAACATTCAAAGATGGTAGTAGGCTTTCATGCGACTTATTTGTCATGGCTGTTGGCGTAAGACCGAATATGGAGCTTGCCCAATCAGCTGGCATCTACTGCGAACAAGGCATCATTGTGAGTGACACACTACAGACCTTTGACCCTTCAATTTATGCCGTGGGTGAATGTATTCAGCATAGAGGCCAAACCTTTGGTTTGGTTGCTCCTCTATTTGATCAAGCTAGAGTTTGCGCCAATCATTTATCCGGACATGGCGTAGCCGAATATAAGACCTTAGCGACCGCAACAAAGCTTAAAGTCAGTGGCATTCAACTATTTTCAGTTGGCAATTTTATAGGAGATGAATATTGCCAGTTCATCACCTTCAAAGACCCTGACGCTAAACGCTATACAAAGCTCGTCATACAAAATAATCAGATTATTGGAGTGGTTTTATACGGCGATTCAAGTCAAGGGTCCTGGTTTCATTCACTAATGGAAAATCAGACTGATATTTCTTCCTTCAGAGATTCACTCATTTTTGGTGAACATTACTGTTCACTGCCAGCGAACATGATAGAAGAGGCCGCGTAATGAAAGCATCTAAGCAGCCTCTATTAAAAACTGTCGACATAGGCAATAGCGTACACGTCATCAAATCTACTTGTGCCTACTGTGGTGTTGGCTGTGGTCTAAATATTGAAATCTCAAAAAATAATAAAAACATTAAGGTCTCTGGCGATACCGAACATCCAGCCAACTATGGTCGTCTATGCTCAAAAGGCTCAGCACTAGCAGAAACCCTTAGCCTCGAAGGTCGCCTACTCCACCCAGAAATAAATGGTGAAAAAGTCAGTTGGCCTTCAGCAATTTCCTCTGTCGCTGACGGTTTTAAAAAAATCATTGCAGAACACGGCCCAGATGCCGTGGCCTTTTATGCATCAGGACAGTTACTAACCGAAGACTACTATGTCGCCAACAAACTCATGAAAGGCTTTATTAGTAGTGGCAATATGGATACCAATAGCCGACTGTGCATGTCCTCATCTGTGGCAGGACACAAACGCGCCTTTGGCAGCGATACTGTGCCTAACTGTTATGATGATTTAGACCATGCCGAACTTGTTGTGCTCATTGGGGCGAATAGTGCTTGGTGTCATCCAGTGCTATTTCAGCGCATTCAGCGTGCAAAGGAAAAAAATCCTGCCATCAAAACTGTGGTTATCGATCCAAGAAAAACCAATACCTGCGATATTGCCGATCTTCATCTAGCGATTGATTCAGGTACAGATACCGCACTATTTAACGGGCTTTTGGCTTATCTTTATCAGCATAAAAAGCTCGATGATACTTACATAGAAAACTTTACAGAAGGACTCGAGCAAGCAATTTCGTCAGCACAACAAGACGCGGGCTCAGTCCAGCAAGTTGCACAAGTATGTAACATTCCGGCAAAGGACATAGACACCTTTTATCAATGGTTTGCTGACACAGACAAAAGCATGAGCCTCTACAGCCAAGGCATCAATCAATCTTCTTCAGGCACGGACAAAGTTAACGCTATTATCAACTGCCACTTAGCAACAGGCCGAATTGGTAAATTAGGCAGCGGTCCACTTTCTCTTACTGGCCAACCTAACGCTATGGGTGGTCGTGAAGTAGGAGGCTTATCTAACCAACTTGCCGCTCATTTGGATTTTTATGAAGAAGATAGAAAGATCATCTCTGAATTTTGGAAAACCGATAAGCTCACCTCCAAACCGGGCTTAAGCGCGGTAGAACTATTCGATGCTATTGCAGAAGGAACAGTGAAGGCGGTGTGGATAATGGCCACCAACCCTGTGTCCAGCATGCCTAATGCAGATAAAGTCAAACGTGCACTTGAGCAATGCGAATTAGTTGTCGTGTCAGATTGTGTTGAACATACAGATACCCTCGATTTAGCTCATATTAAACTACCCGCGGCAGGTTGGAGTGAAAAAGACGGTACCGTCACAAATTCTGAGAGAAGAATATCCAGACAGCGCGCCTTTAATTCACTTGCCGGAGAAGCAAAACCAGATTGGTGGATTATTTCTGAAGTGGCTAAGGCCATGGGGTTTGACGATGCGTTTAAGTTTCAATCTTCTGCCGATATTTTTCGTGAACATGCGGCCTTGTCTGCATTCAAAAATGATGAATCAAACACACTCAGAGATTTCAATATAAAGGGCTTATCACATATAAGTAACGAACAGTATGACGAATTAAAACCAATACAATGGCCAGTTTTAGAACTGGGTGGAATGGGTACTTCACGTTTATTTGCTAAGGGGGATTTCTTTACTGAAAATCGCAAAGCAAGATTTGTAGGGGTTTCCACAAAGTCCGCAGCCAACAAGATCAGTAAAACTTATCCCTATATACTTAATACCGGGAGAATAAGAGACCAGTGGCACAGCATGACTCGCACAGGCTTATCGCCCCGCTTGAATTTGCACAAACCAGAACCCTTTGTTGAAATTCATCCTGACGATTTACTCAAACTCCAGCTAAGAAATGGTGAATTAGCCGTCTTAAGTAGCCAATGGGGAAGTATGCTGGCGCGGGTTGAAGAAAGCCAAAATGTAAAGGCTGGTATGGTCTTCGCGCCAATGCACTGGACATTCCAATTAAGCTCTCAAGGAAGAGTTGGCGCAGTGGTTAACCCTGAAATAGACCCTCTATCTTTCCAACCAGAAAGTAAACATACGCCGATTAGAATTTCTAGCTTTGAGTGTAAATGGCAAGGCTTTATTTTAAGTACCAAAAAACTGAATCTCGATACGGTTAACTATCGAGTTGATATCCGTGGCGAACATTATTGGCGATACGAAATTGCTGACCAGTTAATGAGTCTTGATGAGCTAAAGCTAGTGGTGCAAGATCAAACCGAACAGAATATTGAAGAAAAAGTTAGTCTTTCTTGGCAACAAGTTGAAGACCCTGCCAGCCAGTTATTACGTATGGCATGTTTTAAAAATGGCCAATTAGAGCTGATTTTGATAGTTCAAAATAACCATTCGACATTACCAGAGCGAGCATGGTTATCCAGTTTATTTTCACCAACTGAGAATATGGCCGAGGTTCGTCCGTCTTTATTAAGCGGTAAACCACCTATTGGAATAGAAAATGTCGGAAAACAGATTTGTGCCTGCTTCAATGTGGGTGAAAATACTATTCGCAAGCTTATCTGTGAACAAAAACTAATGACGATATCTGATGTTGGCAAAGCATGTAAGGCAGGCACAAACTGTGGCGCTTGCGTACCTGAAATTAAATCTATTCTATTAAATGAACTGAACGTATAAAACCTCAGTACTGATTGTCTATAGATATTTCTCTAAGGTTTTCACTAGAAGGTCAATATCAATCGGCTTAGTTAAAAAATCACTAAAGCCGATTTCACACGCTCTTTCTCTGCTTTCAGTATCAGCATCAGCCGTTAAAGCAATCACGGGTAAATTAGCAAACTGAGGCAGCTCACGAATCTGTTTTGTTGCTTCATACCCGTCTAGAACTGGCATTTGGCAATCCATCAGCACCACATCAAACGGCTTCAATTGGATAGCCAGCAAAGCCTGTTTACCATTCTCGACCATAATAGGGTCTATGCCAACTTGAGACAGAATATTCTGAATTAATAACTGATTAATTTTATTATCTTCAGCCACTAATACTTTTAAGTCAGAAAGCTTCTTCGTTGAACTGGTGACTAAATTCACTTCAATTTCAGCAATTTTATCTTCACCAAGAGAGTCTGATAAAGGCAAATGACAATCAAAAATAAATTCAGCACCCTTGCCCAATTCGCTCTTTATTGAAATATCTCCATTCATTAAGAGACTGAGCTCTTTAGCAATAGCTAAACCCAAACCAGAGCCACCGAAATTTCTTGTTGTCGAATCATCAGCCTGGGTAAAAACACTAAATAATCGCCCTTGCGTCTGCTGATCAATACCAATACCTGTGTCTTTAATACGAATAGATAAATGCGCCGTATCGTCTTTCTCTGAAATAACTTGCGCCAGCACACTTACAGAACCTTCATTAGTAAACTTCAAAGCGTTGCTACACAAGTTAATAAGTATTTGCTCAATACGTAATGGATCTCCAGAAAAATACATCCTTGGAGGTATCTCATCGCTCATACTCCAAGCTATAGATTTTTCGGCTGAAGCAGATTCAAATAAGGTATTAATTCGCTTAAGAATCAGATGAATATCAAAGGGCTCATTATAAATATCTAACTTGCCTGATTCTATTTTAGAAAAGTCTAAAATATCATTGACGATATTCAGCAACATTTCTGAGGATAGTTTTATTTTTTCGATAAAACCTTTTACTTTAGCAATGTCGTTAGCATTATTGGCAAGCTGAGAAAAACCAACCACGGCATTCAGAGGCGTTCGTATTTCATGGCTCATATTCGCCAAAAATCGGCTTTTTGCTTTGTTAGCATTCTCTGCTTCACCCAGTGCTAAATTGAGAGATTTTGTTTTATTCTTAACAAGTTGATTAAGCTCTACTTGGCGGCTATTCATGATTAGAATAAATAACATAATGAACATCACGATCACGACTTCCAAGATAAAAAGTAATAGATACGAACGTGTCTGCTCTTTAATTATATAACCCTCATCGGGCACTAAATTTAAATACCAGGTTTGCCCCGCTAGCATGAAACTGAGATGTTGAATATTTTTCTCTTGATCTAATAAGAGTTCTTTTGACCCTGTATTTGAAGAAAAACTGACGTTCGAACCGGCTTCAAACAGTTCATAGTTGAATATATTTTTCTCTGATAGATTTAAGGCACTTTTCAGCATATTTTCGACCAGAAAAATGCCTGTCGCATAGCCTTTCAATTGACGGTTATTGTGCGACTCTTGTTGAAATACAGGTAAAAACATAAGATAGGCAGGCACATCAGCTTCTGACTGAACCAAGTTGATGATGGGCGTGGCTTTGGGTTGAAAACTTGCTCCAGCCGAAATCAGTGTTTGCTTTCTACCTGATTTTGAAAAAACATTAAAGCCAACGGCTTTCATATTGCCAATTTCAGGGCTGATGAGTTTCACATAAACAATAGAATCTTCCTGTTCAATCGACTCACCAGTAATTAAAATCGACTCCATATAAATATCACTTAATTCCTGCTCCATTTGTTTCTTATCTTTTTGGTAAATGGCAGGATTCCAAGACATCGCATGTATGCTTGTTTGGTCTTTCATTAATGACGAAACAAAGTCAGAGAATTTTACTCTATCCAAATTAGGGGTATTTTGAATAAAACTCGCTAAATTATGTAACTGGGACATGCTGTTATTTAATTCACGATAGAAACTATTCTCTATGTTTTTCACTTCTTTTGAGGTTAGTTTTTGCATCGCGTCACTGGATAAATTAATAAAAAATGCCGAGAGTGTCAGAATGGAACACGATAATAAAAGCGTTGCTGAGATCACCACCCATCTAGATTTTTTATGCTCAGAATTAACAGCTCTGAAATCCAGAAAACTAAGCAAAAAAGGCGCCATTAACAATACACCCAATGAGTCACCCAACCACCAGTAGAGAACATCGACCCAATAATTATCGGTATTATATCCTGCATTAAATGTGCTTAAGGACCAGATTCCAATATTGGATGAAATGAGGTTAACCACTAAGCCAACAATCAAAATAAACTTAAACACATTGATACTAGAAGCTTGAGAAACAGGGTTGCCAAAGGCGCGCAGAAAGCAGCCACCTACGAATGCTTGAAGAGAAGCACCACAAGCGATAGCTACTAATTCGGCACCATGATTCGAGAACAAGGCTGAAATATTGGGTAAAGGGTGAACCGTATAATTGAAACAAAAAGAGGCTAAAAAGACACCCAGCAAAAAGCGCCAACCCCACAAATAACGCCAACTAAACCGATTCCAGCGGGCAACCAAACCGGCATAATTTGGGCTTGAAATGAGACCGTTGAAAGAAACTGACCAAGGAAAAAATAACCCAACGTAAACAACACATAAAAAATTACGGAGGTTCTGAGTGATATGCCTGTTCGCATGAAATTAAAATCAGCCTATATAGAAAATTTACCTTCCATAAGTTATAGACCAGATTAGGTAGTATTAATAGCAGAAAAGACCATGAAAAGATCTCGGCCTAGTTAGGATAACCCGTTATTTCCCGGATAGATTTATATAAGGGCTGAAGCTGTGGGTACATCTTTAAATACACTTCATTGAACAAGCGTGAATACAGTTTTACGCGTATAGGGTCTGGCGTGAACACCTTTCCAACTCGCGTCATATTCTGAATAGCTTCATCGAAGTTTTTATACACACCTAAACCCACCGCAACATCGATGGACGCACCCAAACCAGACGTTTCATAGGTATGAGGTCGCTCTGTCGGTAAATTAAAAATATCTGCCGTTAATTGCATCGCTGCATCACTTTGAGAACCGCCACCCGACACTCTAAGTGTTTTCACCTTCACACCATTACGCTTTTCGAGTCGAAGCAAACCTTCTTTTAAACCATAAGCCAGACCCTCAAGAATCGCTCGGTAGATATGTGCTCGTGTATGTACATCGCCAAAGCCGATAATCCCACCCTTGGCTTCTGGACCAGGGTCACGAACGCCTGGAGACCAATAAGGCTGAAGCATTAATCCCATAGACCCTGCAGGCACTTGATTGACTAGTTCATCAAAAAGCTGCTCTGGTTCGATACCTCGTTCATCAGCAATACGCTGTTCGCGTAAACCAAATTCTTTTTTAAACCAGCTCACCATCCAAAAGCCACGGTAGATCATTATTTCTGAGGTGAACATTTTAGGAATGGCCGCAGAATAAGCTGGCAAAAACTTAATAGGTTCTACATATTTTTTATTTGTCGTATTAATAGTGGCGGTTGTACCGTAACTCATACACGCAATATCCGGTCGATTGCCACCCGAGCCTAATATTTCACAAGCCTTGTCAGAAGCAGAGGCGATAAGCATCAAACCTTCAAACAAACCTAAATGCTCGGCTGCATGTTTGGTCAACTCACCTAGTTTTTCTCCAGGTTCAACTAACTCTGGCAGCATTGATTTTTTTAATTCTGGCGCAACGCTATAACGCCAATCTGAATCATTCGCCCAAGCTCTTTTCTTATAATCGAAGGGGATGTAGCCAACTTGGCTCGCAATAGAGTCTTTAAACTCTCCCGTCAGCTTGAAGGTTAAGTAGCCAGACAATAAAAGATACTTATGTGTTTTTTTCCAAACATCCGCTTGGTTCTGAGCTATCCATGCCGCTTGTGAATTCTCACGAAAACGCTGCACCACATCTTCAACACCCACTAATTTAAATAACCACTTCCATAATCCGGGCACATCCCCTACTACCTCGGCACTTCTTTGATCTAACCAAATGATAGCGGGGCGCAGCGACTTACCCTCAGTATCAACATTTACCACCGTTCCACGCTGAGTGGTGACGGTAGCAGCAATAATTTTACTACGATCGATATCGACAGATGCCCATAACTTATCACAGGCTTTTTTTAACGAATCCCAATAATATTCAGGATGCTGTTCCGCCCAGCCTGGTTGTTCTGAAAAGTAAGCTTCGAGCTCTTCTTTACCTTTGCCAATCAAATTACCTTTCGTATCAAAAATAATTGCTCGAACACTCTGCGTACCGTTATCAATAGCGAAAATATACTGCTCAGACATGGCTCAAGACTCCGGCAAACTATAATGTTGCTGCATAATTCCATGGAAATCACTCAGTTCAACCTGCCATTTCGATTCATCCCAATGCAGGTGTATCTGACAAATCACTTTAATGTCTTCCATAACAGCCTCAGCACCCTTATCTAGCAACAGAGCAATACGGGTTCGCCGGAGCAATAAATCGTCCAGATGTACCACATGTTCTGACTGGCACGCCCAAACTAGTTCAGCCCATAAAGTGTCTGTTGTACTGACTTTTTCAGCTAATTTGGGGGTTGTTTGTATCAAGTTATAAATGTAAGAAACATGATCACCGTGTCGACCACGTAAACGGCGTTTTGTTCCGACACTCAGGTGAATTGCCACCTCACTTGCTTGTGTTTTTTGAGTAGCCTCAAAATGACTAGTTTTCTTTATCTGTGAAGTGGATAAATCTAAATATGGATCTGCTTTCTGAAGAACATCCATCGCTATCAAACGATAGGTGGTTAGCTTTCCACCTGCGACACTGATTAAGCCCGAATCATCCCAAATCGCATGTTCGCGTTTTTCATCAGAAGGCTTCGCAGGTTTTTCTAAATTAATGGATTGGCCCGATTTAATCCTTTGCTTGCTAACTACAGGCCTGACACCCGACCACGTTGATCGAATTTCATTCGCCTGAAGATTAGCCTCAGGAAAATACTGATTCACTGCATCTAATAAATAGCTGACTTCTTGCGCAGAAATAGACGCTTCTTGGGCAGAATCTGCTTTATGATCTAAATCGGTTGTGCCAATGACAGTGACACCTTCCCAAGGGAAAACAAAGACAGGACGTTTGTCTTTGATATGGAAAAAACTCACTGAAAACGCAACTGGCAAACGCCAGAAAGGCACAACAAGATGGCTGCCGCGTAAAGGCCTTATCACCTGTTCTGCACCCATCATGGCTCTTAATTCATCCGTCCACACTCCCGTTGCATTAATAACCACCTTGGCACGAACCTGAATTTCCTCATCAGACTCAATATCTTTCAGCAGCAAGCCTTGAATGTTACCATTTTCATTTCCCTTGCCTTCCCCCTCGCCTTTCAAAACAGCAACAGCTTTTAGATAATTTATAGCCAGACCTTTATCAGCTTGCCCAGCCTGAATAACTCGCATAACGAGGCGCGCATCATCTGTCACTGCATCGGAAAATTGAGTGGCACCGATTAATTTTGAGGTGTTAATTCCTGGTATTAAATAATCACGAATACCTTTATTAAAGAAATGTCGATACCGTTTGCCAGCCATAAAATCGTAAATAGCGAGTAACTTATTGAAGATCCAAGGCCCCGGAAAAACACCTTTATAGTGCCCCATCATAAATGGCAGCGGATCGACCAAACCGGGTAATTCAGTCATCAAATTCTGGCGTTCTTTAACTGAATCATTGGCCAAGCCAAATTGACCACCTCCCAAATAACGCAGGCCACCATGAACCATTTTTGATGAGCGCGACGAGGTGCCCCAAGCAAAATCACGCTGCTCAACAAGCAAGACTTTCAAGCCAAGATGAGCAGCTTCACGAAATACGCCTGCGCCGGTGATACCACCACCTACGACGATTAGATCCCATTTTTGTGGGTCTTTTGTAAGCCGTGCTAACTGAGCACTTCTCGTACTAGTCATATCTATTTTAGCTTTCATGAACGACTATCCTTCTTAACTAATAGCCCTTCGACAGGCTCCTGGAACGTTTTTTCTGCTCATTGAGCTTGTCGAAATGCCTGCATTGAGCCCGCCGATATATGTTCGAAACTCAGAGTTAAATTTGGAATACCCTTCGACGAGCTCAGGGAACGCTTACCTACTCATCTACAAACAAAGTCCCAGGATTCAAAATCCCTTTCTCATCCACAGAGTGGCATAAGGTTTTCAACATCGTCATCGCCAGCTCACCCTTTTCTATTGGCAGATAAGGAGCATGATCTTTCCCGACTCCGTGTTGATGCGAGATCGTTCCTCGGTTATTCACGATAATTTCTGAGGTTTTTAACTTCAGTTTTCTCCAACGTGACAATGTCTTTTCACAATTCTCACCAGCACGGTATGCATAGGTGGTGTAAATACTACAACCCTGTCCATAAAAATGAGAAAGATGCGTAAACACATGCACGTTCTCATTTTCATCACTCAAACTGGCGCGTAAATTATCTTCCATTAGGTTTAATAAATTATCGACATTATCCCAGTCAGTTGCTGTTTCCAGGGTATCGACAGCATAACCATTTTGCCAAAGTGTTTCGCGCAAATAAGGCATCATAAAGCGTTTTTCAGCCCATTTTTTACCTAGAAAATTACCGGTATACACACCCTTGAATGGTGAGATTGTTTGCTTCATCAATTTATGTGCGGAGTTGCACTGCGCTTTATTACCTGTCACACCTAGTGTCATCATGCATTTGCCTTCACTCGCACCACGAACACTTAGATACTTTTCTAACAAAGAAATTTGTCCAGGATGCCCTGCTAATGCCAATTGAGTAACTGTTTCAATTGCATTGCTTAAGCGCAACATAGACAGCTGCACTTTAGATTGAACAAGTTCTTTGGCTGCCTCTTTGGCTTGTTGCCATGAAGGAAAGAAAATCACATAGAAATCTTCCTTTTCTGCAATCTTTGTTACTCTGACTTTTACTTCTGAAATAATTCCTAAACGCCCTTCCGAGCCCATAAAAATTTCACGAATATCTGGCCCAGCGGCTGATGCAGGAAGTGTTTGAATCTCTAAGCGCCCTTTTGGGGTTTCAACGGTACCACCGGCAAAAATCTGCTCAATTCGACCATAACGTAAAGACTGCTGGCCACTAGAACGACTAGCCACCCAACCACCTATGGTAGAAAGCTCAAAACTTTGAGGAAAGTGGCCTAAGGTATAACCCTTAGCACGCAGTTGAGATTCAACTAATGGCCCTGGTGTACCTGGCCCAAAAGTAGCAATTTGGCTTTGAGTATCAAGTTCTAACAAGCGCGTCATTCTGCCTAAAGAAACTGTCAGAATCGGGCGTTCAGAGTCAAATGGATTAATATGCCCAACAACACTCGTACCACCACCATAAGGAATAAGCACAAAGTCATGCTCATGACAGTAGTTGACTAACTCAGCGACCTGATCTTTTGTTTCAGGAAAGGCAACACCATCAGGGAAGTATTGAAAATCACCACTACGCATGGCTAACCAGTCCGGAAGACTTTGACCTCTGGCATGACGCACACGTTGCTCGGCATCTTTATCAATGAGTGGGTGATCAGGTAAACGACTAGCGGGAACCTGTGCCAGTACATCCTCTAAACTTGCGTCAGCAAGAGGAGACGATTCACCGATCAAACCCGCTAAAAAGTCTTTTCCTGAAGGTGGTAAATCCATTTTATTTGCTTCATCACCCCAACCATTCCAACGACGCATATTGCCTCCTAACACTTTTTAAATTAATTACGCTTGCAACTCACGTAAACAGGCGCACCTATTTAGTGAATTTTCAGCCATTGCAAACTATCATATAGAAAATCAAAACAAACACACTGACACTTTCAGACAAATTTGCAGGCAAATTGAGTCACAAGATCAATCATAGGATCAATCATGGTAACGACAGCTTCATGAAACATCTAGGCTTCGCGTCTATCCCTGCTGTTCAGCAATATTTACGCTATGCAGATTCACAAAACATAGATATATCAGCAGCCATCTCAAAAGCAGGCATCGACCCTTTAGTGCTGGATAATGCCAATGGGCGTATACCTGGCGAACTATTTCAAAATCTGATACATGAATTACTAGCCGCTTCAAATGATCCATTAATGGGTCTTAATAGTAGCCTTCACGTTCAGCCTGGCTCCTACAGTGTATTGGGATATATCACCATGAGCTGTGCCACAATGGGGGATGCCATCGAACGTGTTCCAACTTATGAACGCTTGGTAGGCGATATGGGCGTAACCCAAATTGAACAAAATAAAACGTCGGTATTTTTAACTTGGCACTGCGCCTATACAAATGAAGGTGTTCGCCAACACATGATCGATAATGTCTTGGCGTCGTGGACAAATTTTGCCCGCTGGCTAGCCAATCAGGATGCTTCTCCTGTACGTATTTATCTGGAACGCAAGGCACCAGAATCTAAATCAGAAAGACAATGCTATGAAGACTTCTTCCAGTGCCCTATTGAATTTTCAAACTCAAAAAACGGCGTCGAACTAGCCAAAAGTTTACTCAAAACGCCATTAAGACAACCAGACTTATTACTTCTCAAAACCCTTGAAACTCACGCATCACAGCAAATTAATGAACTTGAGAGCACATCTAGCAGCTTTAGCTTACGCGTTGCTCATGCAATAAGAAAACAACTTAACCTGGGGCAGACACGCAAAGAACTAATTGCCGATGAGTTTTGTTTAAGCCCTCGAACACTTCAAAGAAAACTCGTGTCTGAAGGAACGAGTTATCAACATATTGTCGATGAAATTCGACTGGATATGGCGAAAGAGTTTTTAGGAGATTCAAAACTGGCGATTCAGGATATCGCCTATAACCTGGGTTTTTCAGATAGTGGATCGTTTCATCGTCGATTCAAGCAATGGACGGGCCACACACCCGGAGAGTTTAGAGCCAGTAAATCAGACTAAACCCTGCTTAACTTGCCAATTCTGGAGAGGTTTCTGGTGCTTTAGTATCTCGACGATTCGGCTTCGTCTTCTTCATTTCATAAAGCCGATCATCGGCCAATTTCATCATAGATTTAGAATCTGCTCGCGCTAATGACTCTGTCGAAATAACACCATAACTAATTACCACGGGAATAGTTATGTCATCAATTTTCAGCGGCGTATTCAATAGGTGTTCACGAATCCGGCTGGCAATAATATCTGCGCCGTCCTGCTTCTGATTCGGTAATAGCACCACAAACTCATCACCTGCAAAACGAAATGCTAAGTCACTTTTACGTGTAAGTTCATTCAAATGATAAGCAACATGTTTCAAATAACTATCACCACAATCGTGCCCATAGGTATCATTAACTATTTTGAAGTCATCACAGTCAATAAACATCACCGCCAAATGTTCACGCTGACGAGCATGACGACTTAATTCTTGACCCAAACTTTCCTCTAACTCTCGTCTATTACGCAACATGGTTAAGGGATCGCGTGTTGCCAAGAAACTAATACGCTCTCGCGCCCAAACGCCAGCAAGAGAAATAGAAACTTTTACAGCAAGCTGTTTCAAAAAGAAGCTATCTTTACGTGGATTATAACGTTCTACCGACTCAGAGCCCAGAACCAAGGCTCCCACAACCTTGCCATCAACCACAACAGGAAGAATCGCCATCGAAGCAATTTTCACATTTAGTTGCTTCAATTCAAGAGGTAAAATTGCGTGATAACGAGGGATATCCTGATTCACCAGAATCGGTTCATGAATGCTATGAGTCACACGCAAAAAATCCACCATGGATACAGTTCTTAAAACAGCTTCTTCATTCTCTTTATTTGCTTCACGCAGAGAATCAACCAAATGAGCGTTAGAAGGTGTATCAGTAAGTACCAGCCAAACATGATCAATTTCAAATTTTTCTTTTACCAATGAAACCAAGGTTAAGAAAAACTGAGGGCAACGAGTTATGTTCATAATCGCGACTTCAATATCAAATAAATTACGCGCGATTTTTTCATTCTTGCGGGCAGTGGCGACTAGGTGTTCCACAGAGGCCATTAAAATTCTCCAATCTTGCACTTAAACAGTCGTAGATAAATATAAATAGTAAGTGTAGGTTATTTTTAGAAAAACCTTCGCCTTAATCAAGGCTAAAATATAATATTACCTAGCCATCAAGGTAACTTCTCAATAACCCGTGGCAATTGCAGCACGCTCAATGATGAG
>TARA_R110001592_G_scaffold162584_3_pt1 | contig 31831 bp, 28 predicted proteins | sample TARA_R110001592 | Tara Oceans TARA_R110001592 (sample SAMEA4398387) | marine metagenome | biome: Polar Biome; feature: [SRF] surface water layer (ENVO:00010504); material: water (ENVO:00002006), including particulate matter (ENVO:01000060) such as... | depth 5 m | reverse complement strand
ATGGTATGGCAGCAGAAATAAATATTAACTTAGCGGACAGTCATTTTGGGTTTATTACTTCGGTGCAAAACGAATGCATAACAACAAGGAATTTGCTAACTACATATTTCAATCTAAAAAGTACACATCCTTTCCAGAAATTATTGAATTCTACACAGGGATTGATAGAAATAAAATTGATGCGCTAGAGGTTTTAGCTAAAGATATACATGAAACCTGCGATATTGTAAATTCAAAAGTCAGGCTTTCCAATGACATGAATATTTTCTCTCAAATACAATGGAAACCTACAGAAGCACAAATACAAAAGGCACAGAGTGATTTAAGTGAAAATGTTATAAACTCAGGTCTTCCCGATAATATTAAGGATCAACATGCTGACCGAAACTACAATCAAATTCGGCCATATAATCAAAGTATTCAATCATTCTTTGCTGAGTTTTCCTTACATAATCTAATGCAAAACATACGTGCATCTGCAAGAGCATTGAGAAATAGCGACTACGTAGACCCTGATGCTAAGAGAAATATTCTAAATGAAATTCTTAGAAGTTGGGAACAATTATCAAACGTTTTACTCGCTCTTACTCCGATTTTAGCCGATAAGGGTACGGCAGGTTTTGATGGGCATAGTTTTGCGCTTCAGGGTGATTTTGGAGATACATTTGAAACTCGATTGAACAGGATTATTCAAGTCAATATGACTAATGTAGTTGGCTACTTTAAAGATGACCTTTATTCAAGTAAAATAGCTCCTCTCCTTTATGAAACCTTTCAAAACACTAAAGATTCAAACACTAAGCATAAACTAGCCCTGTTGTTGGTATTCTGTAGACCAAGAGAATGGAGGAAATATATTCAGGATTATATTATCTTATTGAATAAAAATTCGTTCTATCTATACGATATCCATAACGCTCTGATGGCCAAATACAATTTTGATTTTATTACGGAAGAAGAAAGAAGGGAGATAACAATGCTTGCCAAAATGTGCTTTGCTAAGCATGAATTTGGCTCCAATAGACCTTCACCAAAAGAGCTTATGAAAGTTCATATTTCAAAACCGAAAACTGAAAATGAATAAACCCATTAGTCAACAAAACCTATAAGCAATAGCGCCCTGCGAGACGCTACTGCTCATAGCCAAGCCGCTAACACGATCTGTAAATAACAACTCAAATAATCTTTCCAACACTATAACACTCCTGTACCTCCAAGAGTGTGCATCCATTTCAATGAATTACTATGATAAATTGACTAAACTCTTGAAGCTAAACCCCTAAAAACAAAGGTCAAAGGTTTTGATGCCTCAATATATCTTCTATTACTAAAAACATTAAATTCGCCTTGAGGTTATGTTTCGAGCTTATAGAGCTCGCGGTCTTGGGAATGACTGATTTACCTCTTAAAGGAAAGGGTTGACACATATTGGTATTAATAATATTTTGGAAATCCTTTTCCGGCTATGAAACTATTCCTATTCTTTTCTCTACTTCTAGGTAGCAGTCAATTTATGCTGGCGCAGAACAACTTGGTTAGCGCGGGAAATACTAGTCTAAATGTGGTTTATGAGGTAGTAAAGCTCTACTTGAGCATTTGGCTATTTGACCTGATCCACAACAAAATTCAATACTTTGCAAAATGATCAAAACGAATAAGGCAGATCAAAAACTCATGAACGAGTTAAAAGAAATAGTCCTCAAAAAACTATCGCTATTCCTTTTTCTCACCCTTTTTGCTTGTGCTCCACAAGCCCAAATTAAAACTCTTGATATAGCCGAGTCCTCTTATGCCAGAGAAATCTCTTTTGAACATATCAATGACCAGGTTGTAGTCGATAGCTTAGAGATAACGATAACTCCAATCGCACCTTCAGCAGTCGATAGTCTTTTTTATGAAGAGTATTTTAAAAGCGGACAGTTGAAGTATGGAAAGCAGAATTTTTTTGTTCCAGACCCACCCAAGCATGAGTATACTATAGAGGATGTCATTGATTATGAGCCTCTCGTAAAAGCATTAGATAAACTTCTTGATGCTGGGCAAATAACGCCTGAGGAACGTACCGAGTTTTTAGGCCTTATTGAACCAAAGGATATGGAGGAAGAAGAGTCTGATGGAAAAGATTATTATTTGCACAAAGCTTATAATCCTTACTTTTTAGGCGGAAAATACTTAAGTACTTTCAAAATAGAATTTTCTAATAAATCTAGCCACTTTAAAACTTTCAGAAATAACTTTCAAATCTTAAACGATGGGCAGTTGTTAAGACCCTTGTCTACAGAGTTTTTAAAGGAGGAGTTACATCTTAACAGGCAGGGTAATGCCGATTATACTCAAGCGCTGGAGCGATTCAACCTGAGTAATTCCCTACTAATACCACCGGGCGTTAAGTTTGAAAAATACTTTGCATTATTACCGATTAGTTTTGACTCTACCATTGAAATATCATTACCAGAAAGTAATGAGGTATTTAAGTATAGTTTTAGCGAAGATGTTTTTGAACGCGACACTATTTACACCTATTACATTTTTCCCCTGAACTCTACCTATCATGGAGGGAATGAGATCTACTATAAGAATTATATAATTTATGATACGGAAGCAGTAGTCTTTTTAAAGGACAACAAATTACATGTCAGTGCAGGTGACTTAAATAAAACGATAAAAATGTCATGGCTTTCCATAAACAAGAAGACCAGCTACTTTGGTACCAAAATCTTTAAAGCCGAAGAGCTCTTAGATTTAGAGAATAACATTCAAAAGCCATTTTTGGTTGATACCAAAATGACCAAATAGTGCCTTTGCGAAGCTAATCCTCTTATCTATTCGCTATTTTTAACCCTTTCTACAATCAACATTAAAACACAATACCCTCTTAATGGCTAAAACCAAAAAAGAAGACCAAAAACTCATTGAAGAAAACCTTTGGGATACCGCCAATAAATTACGCGGTACGGTTGAAAGTTCTGAATACAAACATGTCGTACTGGGGCTGATCTTTTTAAAGTTCGCTAGCGATAAATTTGAAGAACGCAGAAAAGAACTAGTAGCGGAAGGCAAAGAAAAGTACCTGGAGATGAAAGAGTTCTACAATATGAAGAACGTCTTTTTCCTCGCCCCCGAAAGTCGCTGGAGCTATGTAATGGAAAATGCCAAGCAAGACGATATCGCGCTGCGGATTGATACAGCCTTGCACACTATCGAAAAGAACAATCCTAGCCTGAAAGGCGCTTTGCCGGACAATTATTTTTCGCGTTTAAATATGGATGCCAGCCGTTTGGCGGCCTTGCTCGATACCATCAATAATATTAATACCGTAAGCGATAAGGAAGAAGATATCGTGGGGCGCATTTATGAGTATTTCCTCGGGCGTTTTGCTTCCGCAGAAGGGAAAGGGGGTGGCGAGTTCTATACGCCTAAAAGTATTGTAAAGCTGATAGCCGAAATGCTAGAGCCCTATAAAGGGAAAATCTACGATCCTTGCTGCGGTTCGGGTGGCATGTTTGTGCAGTCTATAAAGTTTGTGCAAAGCCACCAAGGCAGCACCAAAGACATTTCCATTTACGGACAAGAGTTCACCGCTGTTACTTATAAACTGGCTAAGATGAACCTTGCTATCCGGGGTATTGCGGGAAATTTAGGCGAAGTGCCGGCGAATACCTTTTTCAAAGATCAGCACCCCGATTTGAAGGCCGACTTTATTATGGCCAATCCGCCTTTTAACCAAAGCCAATGGCGGGCGAAAAGCGAATTGGAAGATGATGCACGCTGGGCGGGATTTACCGCTCCTCCCATTGGCAATGCCAATTACGCTTGGATATTACACATGATGAGTAAGCTTTCGCAAGAAGGCACAGCGGGCTTCGTATTGGCCAATGGCTCTATGAGTACCAATACCTCGGGGGAAGGCGATATCCGCCAGCAAATGATTGAGAAAGACTGGGTAGATTGTATGATTGCCCTACCGGGACAGCTTTTTTATACTACCCAGATTCCCGTTTGCTTGTGGTTTATGACCAAGAACAAAGCCACGGGGCATTCACCCTTAAACGGGGAGCCTTTGCGCGACCGCCGCGGGGAAACGCTTTTTATTGATGCCCGCCAAATGGGAAGCATGATTAGCCGCACCCAAAAGGAATTAACCGATGAAGACTTGGCCACCATTAGCCGTACTTATCACGCTTGGCGCGGAGAAGCGAATAATGGCACTTATGCAGATGAGTTGGGTTATTGCAAATCAGCTAGCTTAGAAGAAATACAGAAAAACGATTTCGTTTTAACCCCTGGGCGTTATGTGGGCGCCGCCGAAGAGGAAGACGACGGTATTCCCTTTGAAGAAAAGATGGAAGAGCTTAGTGCCACTTTGAAAAGCCAAATGGCAGAAGCCCTGGATTTGGATCAAGCGATTATGCAGAATTTGAAGGATTTGGGTTATGAGTAAAGAACGGGATGTCGTTTTGTTAAGTGAATTAGCTCATATAATTGACTCGAGGCATAAAACTCCCCAATATTCTTTAACTGGAATGCCGATGGTCCGTGTTGTAGATGTTACTGGAGGAAGATTAGACCTTTCAAACACAAATAGGGTCTCCAAAGAAGTATATGATGACTTTTCTAAAGGAAGAGACCCTCAAATCGGAGACCTTGTAATTTCGAGAGTTGGAAGCTATGGTAACATCTGTTATGTAGACTCAGACATAAAGTTTTGTTTAGGGCAAAACACGGCTTTAATTGTTCCAAAGGGTATTAACTGGCGATTCCTTTATTATCAATTAATATCACCTTTAATTAAAAATCAAATCGAATTATTGGTTGTTGGTGCAGTTCAAAAGACAATAAGTTTAAAAAGCATTAAATCACTTGAAATAGTTAAGCCTCCTCTCCCAGAACAAAAAGCCATCGCCCATATTTTAGGCACTCTCGACGATAAAATCGAGCTTAACCGGCGACAAAACGAAACTTTAGAAGCCATGGCCCAAGCACTTTTTAAGTCTTGGTTTGTCGATTTCGATCCTGTGCTAGACAATGCCTTAGCGGCAGGCAATACCATTCCCCCTGCCTTGCAAAAGAAAGCGGCCCAGCGCCAAGCAGTGGCAGATGAGAAGAAACTTCTTACTAAAAATCCCGCGCTGGCCCAACTCTTCCCCGCGAGTTTTGAGTTTAATGAGGAATTAGGAAAGTGGGTGCCTGAGGGGTGGGGAAATGGCAAACTGGGAGATCGATATTTCGTAAAAGGCGGTTTTGCATTTAAGAGCAAAGATTTTGTTGAAAAAAATGGCACGCCAGTAGTTAAAATTAAAAGTATCAAGGGGGATAATTCAATTGATAAATCAGATTTGTCGATGGTTAGTACATCGGTTGCAAAGCAAAGGGAAGATTTTTGGTTAAATACCGGAGATATTCTTATGGCAATGACTGGTGCAACGGTTGGAAAGTTTGGTGTTGTTGTAAAAGATGAAGAAGAACTTATTGTTTTGAATCAACGTGTTGCTAAGTTTTATTCAAAAACTTTAGAGCTAAGGACAATATGGTTTGTGTATTGCTTTTTTAATGACTCAAGAAATACAGATTTCATTGTAAACACTGCTCAAGGAAGCGCACAACCAAATATAAGTGCAAATGAAATTATGAGCGCACCGATGATTTTATCTGATTTGAATCTTGTTCAGAAATTTGAAGAGATGGTTTTACCAAGTTTTCAGAAAATTATTGAAAGCCAAAAACAAACCGAAACACTCACCCAATTGCGCGACACTTTATTGCCACAATTAATTAGTGGTAAGCTTAGGGTGCCGGGGAATATTATAATAAAATGACAAAACCTATTTAACCAATAACATGAGTGAAAAATATCACGATCCAGCCGAGTATATTAGAGGAATCCAACAAGTTTTAGTTTCTGATAAAAAGAGAATTGGTTTTTTGTTTGGGGCCGGAAGCTCTTTAGCAGTAAAAAAGGGGAAGACATCTTTAACAGTGCCTGCAATTGGAAAAATGACAACTGATATTGTTAGTGAAATTGCCGCTATCGATGCAAAATATGAATCTGCGCTCGATGAAATTAAAGACGAGTTAGCTGCTTCTTATAATATTGAAACTATCCTTTCAAATCTGGAGCAAAAATCAAAACTCCTACACGGGCCGAATAAACTAAACAAACTAACAAAATCTGAATTTGAAGAGCTCATCCAATTAGTAAAGAGTAGCATAAGGCAGAAAGTTAGTGTTCACAAAGATGCTGCTGGAAAATCCGTCTCAATTGAAACTGTTAATGATTTGGTTCAAACTGATTTTGCAAATTGGATAGGTCAGGCTGAAAGGAAGTTTCCGATAGAAATATTCACAACAAACTATGATTTCCTATTTGAGCTTGGGCTAGAGCAAAAGCAGATTCCATACTATGATGGGTTTTGCGGAAGCTATAGACCTTTCTTTAATCCTGAATCGGTTGAAGATTTATCTTTTTTAACCAATCAGACGAAGGTTTGGAAAATTCATGGTTCGCTAGGTTGGCATTTTGACGAGAATACTGAAAGAATACTTCGGGTGAATCCAGATGAGAATGATATTCTCATTTACCCTTCTAGTCTGAAATACAAAGATTCTAAGAAGCAGCCTTATGAATCCTTGATGGACAGATTAAGTAGCTTTTTGAAACAAGACGATACAATATTGTTTACATGTGGGTATAGCTGGGGAGACGAACATATTAACGAGCGCATTATATCCGCATTAAAAACAAAGACTAGTTCGCATGTAATTGGGCTGCTTTATGATAAGTTCAAAGACCAAACTTCTGCATCGCCTAATTATCATTTAGAAGAAGTAGACGGCATTGCCAAGATAGCATTAAACAATCCTAAAATATCCTTTTATGGTTATAGACATGCTGTTATAGGCTGCAGACAAGGCCAGTGGAGACTCCGAACAGAACCATCAAAAGATGATACCGTACAGGTAAATTTGTATTATGATGAAGATGGCCCAGAGATAGACACAGCAACAGGTGTTGAAACTTGGACAGGGCTTGGTGAATTTGTTTTACCTGATTTTTCAAACTTGGTGAGTTTTCTTGATCAAATGATTGCCTATAACGAAATCAAAGAACTTGGGAATAATGCAAAGTAGAAGATCAACAGAAATTGGTGAAATAGATAGTATTAGTGGGAATTCCATTTCAGTTCGGATGTTAGACAATTCTAAGTCTAACATGCCAATTATTGAAGGCGTGGTTTATCGTATTGGTCAAATAGGTTCGTTTGTAAAAATCCCTCTTGGCTATGCAAGCTTATATGGAATAGTAACACAAATTGGCTCAGCCGCAATTCCAGATAACTTAAAAGATTTGGTCTTAAAGGATTATGATAATCTTGTAAATACAAGATGGATAAGTATTACTCTGGTTGGAGAGCAAATTGGGCGAAAGTTCGAAAGAGGCGTGACACAATATCCAACAACAGGTGATAAGGTACATTTAGTAACAATTCAGGACCTGAATATTGTTTATGGTGGACAAGAGGACAGCAGTTCTATTACAGTTGGCAACATTAGCGCTTCTGAAAGTTTAGATGCTAAATTAGATTTAGATAAACTTGTAGCAAGACATTGTGCAATAGTTGGCTCAACTGGTAGTGGAAAATCGAACGCTGTAACGGTACTACTAGAAGCGATTGCAAATAAAAAATTTAGTGCTTCAAGGATTCTTATTGTGGATCCTCATGGCGAGTATAATGATACCCTGAGCAGGCATTCAAAAGTTTTAGAGGTTAATTCAGCTCAAGAAGGAAATAGGTTGTTTATACCTTTTTGGGCGCTGCCTTTCAACGAGTTAATGAATTTGTTTTCGGGTAACTTGACAGATTCGAACAAAGAATATATTCGGGAAAAAATAGTAAACGCTAAAAAACTCAGTGCAAGTAATAATGATCTAGATGTCTCTGATGAATCTATTACAGCAGATAGCCCGATACCTTTTAGTATCAAAAATCTTTGGTACGAATTGGATGATTTTGAAAGAATAACTTTTTCTACTGCCGCAAGAGATGTTACAGCGTTAACTCAAGTAGGAAATGCTGAAGATTTAGTTTCTGCGGAGTATGAGCCAGCTGGAATGGGGAATGCTGCGCCTTATCTAAATAACAAAGCTAAGGGACTTCTTAGTTTCTTGGATAGTATGAGAAACCGTTTAAAAGATAGCCGATACAGTTTTTTATTTAACCCTGGCGAAATGACACCTAATCTAGACGGAGTTGTCACAAAGGATCTGGATAGTTTGTTAAGAAATTGGTTGGGGTCAAATTCACCTATTACCATTCTTGATTTATCCGGTGTGCCGAGTGAGATAATGACTTCCATTTCTGGTACATTACTAAAGATAACTTATGATGCATTGTTTTGGGGGCTGAAAACAAAAGTTGGGGGAAAAAACCAGCCTTTGTTAATCGTCCTGGAAGAAGCACATAATTATTTAAAAGCAGGAGAAAATTCAATTTCTTCAAGAACTGTACAAACAATAGCTAAAGAAGGAAGAAAATATGGTGTCGGCTTGCTATTGGTTACACAAAGACCATCAGAATTAGATGAAACTGTTTTGAGCCAGTGCGGAACCATGATTTCTCTTCGAATGAATAATTCGAAGGATAGGGGACATATTAAATCTGCCGTTCAAGACGAACTTCAATCTATGGTAGACTTACTCCCTAGTTTAAGAACGGGTGAGGCCTTAATTTCTGGAGAGGCTGTCAAAATTCCTTCAAGAGTAAAGTTTTACAAAATTGCTAATGCTCCAAAAGGCTCAGATCCAAAAGTTTCAGAATTATGGGAATTGAAAATTGAGAAGCAAGAAGATGAGTATAAAGCGTTAATTAAATCCTGGAGAAACCAAAATTTTCAAATATGAGTATCCCAACAATGAATCCTGTTAGTTCATCAAATATCGAAAGCATTGGCTATGATATTGGAAATGAAACTGTTTATGTGCAATTTTTAAATGGAAGTATGTACACCTATAAGGGCGTTCCTGAACATGAATTTCAAAACCTTCTTGAAGCCCCTTCGATAGGTTCGTATTTGCATCGGAATTACAAAAATGTATACCCCTATGACAAAATAGCTTAATCATTATGTCGAAAATCAGGTTAAATCAGAATTTGCAAAGAGTAGAAGTTCAGTCTTTTGAAGTTGAAAACGAAATAGTTTTCAATTACTTCAACAATCAACCAGCTGATCAACGAGATGCTAAATTTCTAAGAGCTTTATACATAGGTGTACTAGCTTTAATGGAAGACCGCTTGTCGGCCTTTCTCTCTAAAACGTCAAATGAACTAGGTACAGAGCTAGAAAGTTTGAAAATGATCTTCGACATGAAGCAAGACCTCTTTTATAAGTCTACCATTAAAGGTGTCTTGGCAGAAGATGACATGGCAGAGTATCTAAACACCTTTTTTAGCGAAAAGAAGATTAATGATAAGGCGATATTAACAGGGAATGCAGCTGGTGCAATACCAAAAAACAAAACGGGAGACATAGTCTGTGAAGTGAATGGCAACTCAGGTTTAATAATTGCCATAGAATGCAAGTTTGATAAGAGTGTCAAGTTAGGCCCAATAGATTCGAAAGATGTATTTATCCGCAAAACGGATACTGCCTGGAGTCAGTTAATAGAAGCTAATGCCAACCGAGATTCTAAGGTTAGCCTTATTGTTTTAGACCGTTCATTGGTAGACAATTCAATTTTAAAATATTGTGAGAATGTCGGGTTCATTCCAGAAATTGGTTTTATTGCGATTATAGATTCACAAAAAGGCGATTATACCAACTTGTCCATTGCATACATGTTGGCTCGAGACATTGCTATAAACGCCAAAAACATCGATTTTGACAAAGAAACATTGAGTTTCATCCTTACACGAATTATAAAGGATATACAAGAAGTACGTTCCATCAAGACATTGGTAGAAAAGAATATTGATACCAATAAGGCGATCTTAAAACAGTTGGAGAAATCCATGCAACTCATGGAGTTCAACCAGCAATACTTAAATCGCTTTTTTGAAACAGGCACCCTTACCAAAAAAGACTTGTTAGAATTCTATATAGGCGAAGAGGTAAAGGATAAGTTCAAATTGATTGAGAAGGAAATTAATGAAATCTAATATTACATTAATATTCACTAGACATAAAGAAGGCGGTATTTGCACCGTCAATGCCTTATTGCAAATTATAGAAGCCGTAAACCCTGATGTCATTTTCGAAGAACTTTCAGAAGCACTCTTTAAGGAGGCTTACGAGACCAATACACTCAACAACTTAGAATCTGTTGCGATAAGAGCATATATTTTAAAACATCTGTTGCCTCATGTACCAGTAGATACTTACCCTAGAACTAGTAAATACAATGAAGACCAATCTGTATTAAGCCAAAAGCTCACAGAAAGTGCCGGTTATGAATCTGCCCAGTTGAGAGGCTTTTTAGATCAGGTCTATGCTATAGGTTCAAAATATGGCTTTACTTACCTGAATGATTCTGCAAATGACGAAAATATGGACAAAGTTGAAAGCCTTAAACAAGCAGTTTTAAGGAAGCTAGATGACCCTAAATTGCGCGAATTGTATCGTAAAGATAAAGAGGTCATCTTAAAACGAGAAGATGTGATGTTGGATAATGTTTATCGTTATGCAGCAGAGAATCCATTTATAAAGGGGCTCATGTTTGTTGGCTCAGGGCACAGAAAGGCGATGATGAAAAAGATTGAGAAGCGAAATGAGACCGAGGGAATAAAGATAAACTGGAAGTTTTATCAAGAATTGATTATTAAATAACGATGAACTTAGCACAACTACATTCATTTTTGGAACAGGCAGAGATTCCTGAGGTCAAGAAGCCACCAAAGACCTTTTTGGGCATTGCTAAGCAGCCGCATTACGAAAATGTGCTATCCAATATTTACGCTTTCTATTTTAATGTTGACGAGGAGCATAACTTGAGCGATTTATTTATTAAATCTTTATTAGAACTACTAAACTCAGATTTAAAAAGACTCAATAAAACTATTGATTTAGTAGAGTGTAATATTAGTACAGAGCCCAGAACTGAAGATAATGGCCGGATTGACTTACTCTTAGAAAATGATGATAATGCCATTATCATTGAGAATAAGGTATGGCATAGGCTTGACAATAATTTAAAAGACTATTGGGATACCATAAAAGTAAAAAGTAATAGGAAAATTGGAGTAATACTATCCATTAAAAATTACAATGCTAATAGCATAAGCCATAATCACTATGTGCATATTTCGCATTTAGACCTTATGAGTAGAGTAATGGAAAATAGTGGCGCATATCTGTTGGATGGAAGTGATAAGTACATAGTATTCTTAAAAGATTTTTATCAAAATATAATAAATATAAGCAGCGTAATGAATACTGAAAACCTGGAATTCTATTATAAACACCAGAATGAGCTTAATAGGGCCGCTGATTTGATGAATTCTGCAAGACGGTATATTATTAAAGAAGTTGAATCGGTATGCGATCAGTTAACTTTTAATCTTAAAAAAGTTACTGTAAAATCCGATAAAAAACTTCTTAGATATTTTAAATCTAAAAAACACTCTTATTTGAAGTTCACCATTTTATTTGGAGATTTATTGAATGAAAAAAAAGAACTAAAAATTGTCGTAGAGCTTTCACATGAGGCAATAGAGTTCTGTAAAAAAATTGACAAAGGAATTTTTTCAGGTGAAGAAAAAGACACTTTTAATAAAGATTTCTTTGAGTCAAAAAACAAAAGATGGGCTCATTTTGCGACACAAAATTTCACATTAAATTTCAATGAAATAAGCGACTTAGGGTCGTTTATTATTGATAAAATGGAAAACGGACCATTAAAGGGTGTGTTTAATCATTTAGAGGATTTTCTAACTGTAAAAAGGATTAATTAAGATTCTATTTCATCTTATCATGAAATTCACCGAATCCCAATTAGAACGAGTTTATATCGACTTAAGCAAGAGCTAGCTTATCCCTATCTGCCAAAAGCGGGAATAGGGTCTGCTTTTAAAAATGTCCAGTTTATTAGTTAAAAAACTGGACAAATTGTACTTTTAGCCCATGGATAAAAAAGGCATGAAAACCACGGATTACATAGCTTACACCTTACAGAGGATGCCTAAAGGTTATGTCTTTACCTATGAGGATTTTATGCAGGGGGTAGGAAAAAAGGAAGCGGTGATAAAAGCACTCAATCGATTAGTGGCTGCAGGTAAGCTAAACAAGCTGTCTAAGGGCAAATACTATAAACCCAAAGAAACTCCCTTTGGGGAATTAGAACCCGGTGAACAGCAAATCGTAAAGGACTATTTAGAGAAGGACGGAAAAATTATCGGCTACCTCACGGGCTACAGTATTTATAACCGCCTTGGTTTAAGCACGCAAGTGAGTCCAATTATTCAAATTGGCCGCGCCAGTGAACGCCCCGCTACTGAGCGTGGCAAGTATAAAGTGGTTTTTGTTAAACAGAAAAATACCATTACAAAAAGCAACATTCCATTATTGCAATTGCTCGATGCTATAAAAAATATCAAAAAAATACCAGATGCTCCTCTAAAGCAATCCCTCAAACGTTTTGCAGCTATTGTAAAGGAGCTTTCACCAGAAAGCGTACAAGGTTTAATGCGCCTTGCTTTAAAATACCCACCTTCAACCCGCGCCTTGCTCGGTGCTATTGTTAACCAGGTAATGCCAGAAATGGATACCGATATTTTGCAACAAAGCTTAAATCCTATTACACGCTACAAAATTGGTTTAGACGAGAAGGTATTGGACAATTTAAACAAATGGAATATTGTATGAGGCTACATGAAAATGATAAGCTGTTTAGGCAGTCCGTACAATACACCGCGCAGCAAAAAGGCATTAAGGAGATTTATATTGAAAAAGACTATTGGGTAACCGTGGCCCTGCAAACTATTTTTAGCAGCGCTGCTGCAGCCTATGCTGTTTTTAAGGGTGGGACTGTTCTTTCAAAGTGTTACGGAATAATTGAACGCTTTTCGGAAGACATTGATATGGTGGTGTTAAACGAAGGGCAAAGTGGAAACCAACTAAAAGAGAGACTAAGGAAGCTTTCTAAATCGATAGAGTTAGTGCTTCCCGAAATCGAAATAAAGGGGCTTACTAATAAAAGAGGCATGATTAGAAAAACAGCCCACAGCTATGCCAAAAAGTTTGGGGGCGATTATGGTCAAATTCGCGACGTAGTTATTCTAGAATCTTCTTGGCTGGGCTATCATGAGCCCTTTGTCGAGAAAGAAATAAGCTCTTTTATTTATGAAATGATGCTAGGAGCTGGTCAGCAAGAAATGGCGAAAGACTATGAAATGCTCCCCTTTCCAGTAAGGGTTTTATCGCCCAAAAGAACGATTTGTGAAAAAGTAATGAGTTTGGTGCGCTTTTCACATTCAGGCCAGGCAATTAGGGATTTGAGACTTAAAATCCGCCATCTTTACGATTTACACCAGCTTCTGCTTTTAGATGATTTAGCTAAGTTTTTGAATTCTCCAGACTTTGAACCGATGCTAATTAGAGTAGCCCAAGATGATTTAATTGGATATAAATCAAAAAATGAATGGCTTGCTGAGCATCCTAGTCAGGCCATACTTTTTAAAGAGCCGGATCAAATATGGGCTCAGCTTAGGGAGGCGTACTTAACTACTTTTTCGGATATGGTATTCGGTTCATTACCTGCAGAAGAAGAGGTCTTAAAAACCATTAAAGGCATAGCAAATCGTCTACAAGGCATAGCCTGGCCCATAAAACCTAATAGGGATGCAAAATGATATTTAAGCCTAAAAAGACGAGTATGCCAAAGCAAGAGTGTTTCAATTCGCATCTTAAAGGATCACTATGAAATTCACCGAATCCCAATTAGAACGAGTTTATATCGACTTACTGCAAGAGCTGGGTTATCCCTATCTGCCGGGAGCGGAGTTAGAGCGCTCTTCTAAGGAAGCGGTATTGATAGAAGCCGATCTTAGAAGCTTTTTGCAAAAAGAATATCAGGCCGAAGCGATTAGTGAAGCGGAAATTAGTAGTCTAATTTTACAAATTAAGGCCTTACCCGCTTCAGACCTTTACGATAGCAATCGCAAGTTTAGCGAGCTCTTGCGCGATGGGCAGATTTTAAAAAGAGACGATCGGCAAAAGAAAGACTTTTACCTGCACCTTATTAATTTCGAAAAACCGGAGCGTAATACCTTCCGCTTTGTCAATCAACTGGAAATTCAAGGTTTTGAAAAGCGCATTCCCGATGGAATTCTCTATGTAAATGGCATACCCTTGGTGGTATTTGAGTTTAAATCGGCCATTAGAGAAGAAGCCACTTTACACCAAGCCTATGAACAGCTTACCGTGCGTTACAAACGCAATATCCCTGAGCTTTTTAAGTACAATGCCTTTTGTGTTATTAGCGATGGCGTAAACTCTAAGGCAGGTTCTTTTTTTAGTAATTATGAATTTTATTATGCTTGGCGCAAGATAAGTGGTCACGAAGTAGAGGTGGATGGAATAGACGCTATGCATAGCCTTATTGGCGGCATGTTAGAGCCTAGTCGTCTCTTAGATATTATTCAAAACTTCCTGTACTTACCCGATAGAAGTACCAAAGAAGAAAAAATTCTCTGTCGTTATCCTCAGTATTATGCGGCCCGGAAACTCTATCAAAATATCCTTCTGCATAAGCGGCCCGATGGCGATGGTAAAGGCGGAACTTATTTTGGTGCTACCGGCTGCGGAAAGAGTTATACCATGCTTTTTCTCAGTCGCCTACTGATGAAAAGTACCGAACTGGCCAGCCCAACGATAGTTTTAATTACCGACCGCACCGACTTAGACGATCAGCTTTCCAGTCAGTTTACCAATGCCAAAAAGTATATTGGCGATAATAGCGTGATAAGCGTTAATAGCCGCGAAGAATTAAGGGAGAAGCTAAAAGGGCGCAATAGCGGGGGTGTTTTCTTAACCACCATTCATAAGTTTAACGAAGACACCGAGCTTTTAAGTGAGCGCAACAATATCATCTGTATTTCCGATGAAGCGCATCGCAGTCAGGTAAACCTGCAGCAAAAAGTAAAGGTGACCGAATATGGCGTCAAAAAATCCTTTGGCTTCGCTAAACACCTGCACGATTCTTTACCCAATGCCACCTATGTCGGTTTCACGGGAACGCCCATAGATGCTACCATGGATGTATTTGGGGAAATTGTAGACTCTTATACCATGACCGAGTCGGTAAAAGATGATATTACTGTGCGTATTGTTTACGAAGGACGCGCTGCTAAGGTGATGGCCAATAATTACGAATTACAGAAAATTGAAAACTATTATGCCGCTGTTGCCGAAGAAGGGGCCAATGAATATCAGATAGAAGAAAGCAAGAAGCAGGTGGCGGGCATGAACACCATTTTAGGCGACCCAGACCGCATAAGAACCATTGCCGAAGACTTTGTGAAGCACTACGAACAGCGCGTTTCCGAAGGTTCTACCTTAAAGGGGAAAGCCATGTTTGTATGCAGTACTCGGCAAATTGCTTTTCAATTATACCAAGAAATTATTTTACTCAAGCCCGAATGGGCCGAGAAGAAAACCCATGCCGAGGGGGAAGTATTAAGCGCCAAAGATCAAAGAGAACTCATGCCCATTGAGCGCATAAAAATGGTGATGACGCGCGGCAAGGATGATCCCGATGAAATGTACGAGGCCCTGGGCACCAAAGAATACCGCAAGGAATTAGACAAGCAGTTTAAAAATGCCAAGAGTAATTTTAGAATTGCTATTGTGGTAGATATGTGGCTCACCGGTTTTGATGTGCCCTTTTTAGATACCATGTATTTAGACAAGCCGCTGCAGAAGCACAGCTTAATTCAGACTATTTCGCGCGTAAACCGCAAGTTTGAAGGCAAACAGAAAGGCTTGGTGGTCGATTATTTTGGCATCAAGCGCCAAATGAATTTAGCCTTAGCGATGTATGCGCAAATCGAAAGTCAGAATTTCGAAGACATTGATAAGTCCATAACGGTAGTACGCGATCATTTAGCGCTTTTGGAAAATATCTTCTACAAGAAATTCGATTATAGCCCTTATTTCAAAGGTTCACCCTTAGAGCAGCTCCACACTTTAAACAAAGCAGCGGAGTTTGTGCAGCTCACTAAAAATCTAGAAAAGCGCTTCATGGCCTTGGTTAAGCGCCTTAAAGCCGCCTATGATATTTGTGCCGGCAGTGGTGAACTGAGTGCCACGGAAAAAGATCATATCCACTTCTACATTGCGGTGCGCTCCATTGTTTTCAAGCTAACTAAGGGCGAAGCACCAGACATCGCACAAATGAATGCTAAGGTGCGTGAAATGATAAAAGCCGCCATAGAGAGTGATGGCGTGGAGGAAATCTTCAAATTAGGAGAGGACGGCCAAAAAGAAATCGACCTTTTTGATGAACAGTACCTCAAGAAAATAGATAAGATTAAGCTGCCTAATACCAAGATTAAGCTGCTACAAAAGCTCTTAGCCCAAGCGATAGAAGACTTTAAAAAGATAAACCGCGCTAAAGGCATCGACTTCACCAAGAAGATGCAGTTTTTGATAGATACGTATAATGAGCGCAAGGAAGACGATGTATTGCGTAGTGAAGTTTTAGAAGACTTTACCGATGAAATTATTCAGCTTTACTATGCCCTAAAGAAAGAGAAATCCTCGTACGAAGAACTAGGAATTGACTTTGAAGAAAAGGCCTTTTACGATATCCTTAAACAGATTGCCAATAAGTTTGACTTCAATTACCCAGAGGATAAAATGTTGGCATTAGCCAAAGCCGTAAAAGACTTGGTAGACGATAAAACCAAATTCACCGACTGGAACGTTCGCGACGATATTAAAGCGGAATTGCGCGCCTTCTTAATTGTGCTACTAGACGAATTCGGTTACCCGCCCATCTCACACGACGAGGCCTATAAGGAGATTTTTGAGCAAGCGGAGAATTTTAAGAAGTATAGTGGGGATAGGGGTATGGCGCGATTTGTTGCGCCAGTATTGGAATAAAAAACAGTTTATAGCTTTAGTTGGCTTAATTTTACCAACGATAATATTAAGAAAAACGAATTTTAAAATAAACCCAAACAGGGTAGCAGCAAGCTTATTAAAAATGGCCGAGAGGCTAATGAATAATTAGCTTTCAAAAAGTAAATTAAGAACCACCATGAAAAGGATACTTTCAATTATAGCCCTAGCAACTTTCACTTTAACATGCTGTTCAACCGATCCTTGCGGAAATCTTGTTGGTTACGAGAAAGACTCTTGTTTACAATGTCAGGAACCCGGGGGGAGCGATTACTTTCGAACGGTGAGGAAGCCAAAAGATTTTCCGACAGTAAACTTAGATTCTTTAGGCAGATATGGTATTGATTCTCTTGGCTATCGTAGAGGCCATTATCATTATGAAGTTATTTATACTCTGCCAATATGCTCGGATACCGAAGATGTTAAAGGCTTAGTTGTTATAAACTACAGCAATAGCTTAAATGGGCCGGTAGGCGCTAATATATTTTTACCCTACGGTTCTATTTACCGTTATAGTTCTTCACACTTATTTAAATATCAGATTGACAAAAATGGTGTAATCGGACCTGTTACTTTCTAAAATGAGTTTGTTATAATATTAGGCGACAGATGGCGGGATGAGAGCGAAGTGTAGGTTTTAAAATGATAAGAGCAGCAGCAATGCTGCTCTTTCTAAAAATGGTATATTCTAAGAACTTAAAGCAAGAATTGGTATTTCAGCGTTGCGTAGTTTTTGGCTTGAATCGATTCTCTTAATGGAATAAAAAAAATATTACCAGAGCTATTTGTAATTATCGACAATAATACTTGACTTCTTTTGTATCGAATTCCTGTATTTACAGCTGATACACCATATCCATATTCCAATCCAACGATTGGTTTAAGCTTGGCATTTGATTTTTTTGAAAACACATGCTGATATCCAACCGTATAGTGAATTCCGAATGTTGGCTTTCTTTTTTCACCATCCCTAATCCTTTCTGCAACCGAAGGCACTAGATATAATGAAGCGGTAAAACCTCTATATCCAACTGTGGCATTATAATATTGATCATAAAATGTATAAAAGTCATAGCTAGTTTCTGTTGGAAACCCTGCGCCCACACCAAATATCCAGTTGCGCTCTTTTTGAGGAGTTTCTGATTCCTGAGCAAAAGTCAATGTGCTGAGCATTAAGCTCAGTAAGTAGGTTAATAAAATTGATTTCTTCATTTGTGTGTATAAAAATGATATGTTCTGAGAGCTTAAAATAAGAACTGATATTTCAGTGAAAAATAGTTCTCTGCACCGTTTCTTTCCCACAAGGGCACGTTCACCAGATTATCAAAACCAAAGGTCATAACGGAAAACAATATTTGACTTCTCTTGTATCGGACTCCAGTATTTAAAACCGTAGAAATAAGCCCATATTCTAATCCAACGATAGGTTTCACTTGGGCATTTGATTTCTTTGAAAACACATATTGATACCCAAATGTTAAATGAGAGTTATTTATATAGTCAGCACTTTCATATGAGGAATACAAACTTTTAAAAAACACAGGCATAGTGTAGCCGGAAAGTGTAAAACCTCGATAACCAAGGGTGATGCTATACTGATGCGTTGTTGTTTCATTATCCCCTAATAGATAGTATGTTGGTACTGCTGCACCCACACCAACGATCCAATTACGCTTTTTTTTGGGAGTTTCTGTTACCTGGGCAAAGGATAGTGTGCTCATTGTCAAGCACAAAAGCAATGTAATTGAAATTGATTTCCTCATTTGTGTTTATAAACTTGATATGCTCTGAGAATCTTTAAAACAAGAACTGATACTTCAGCACTACTGACCCATCTAGATCGTAATCAGTTACAAAAGGAAGAACAAACTCATAGCCCCTAAAAGTTGCAAGAGTGTTTGTTAAAAGAACTTGATGTCTATTGAATAATCTCACTCCGATGTTTACACCTGACATGCCTGGTCCTAACTCAACACCCAAGACGGGCTTATATTTTGCATTTGTATCTTCTCCAAGAACCCATTGATATCCAAGTGTGAAAAATAGATTAGCAGTACTGGGGCTACTTTCTGCTCGATGATTGTTCCGGTAAACATACGAGTTTAACACCCAACGTTTATATCCAACACTTGCATTTATGTTGAAGCGATAGCCTCCACGTTCTTGAAACCAGGTTACACTACTAGGAAAAAACGGGTTATAGTTTATAAAACCACCAACACCGACGGTCCAATTACGCTCTTTCTTGGGCTTTTCTGATTCCTGGGCAAAGGATAATGTGCTCAGTGTGAAACAAAAGACTAGAGTCGAAACAATTGATTGTTTCATTTTAAAGTATTTAAAAGGTTTGTTATTTAAATTTATTTGGTAAATATCGCATAATTAAATATCAGTTGACTTCTTAGAAATAATTAATTTCTTTAATTTATAGCCTAACAGTAGAAAGCGACTCCAAGTATTTAATGAAGCTTCTGTGTTTGAATGCTTTGAAATCTTGGCAAACTTTTCTTTAAGAGCTTAAAAAGCTAATTATTGCCTTCTAAATGGTTCTACTAAACGACATGGGCTTGCCTATCCTATGGGAAGAAGTAGAATTTTGTAGAAATTAAATTGGGATTGCATCAGTGTTTCGATTATCTCTTGAAAATGGAGTGAAAAATGTTAATCTAAATCTTTTCATTTAGTGGAATATTGTATCCATATCATTCTTACTCAGCATTTGGCTCCAAAATAAGCCACATCTAACGACAATATTTGTCGCTGACTCGAGCTAGGTTTACTGAATAATTAAATAATCATTCAGTAGGGGACTTGATAAGGACAGTAAATCCGCAAGACAGTATTCTTACGTTTAAGTTCCAAACTTATCAAGGTGTTAGGGAAAATACTAGCCAGAAAACAATGGAGCACCAACGTGTTTACCGAATTATAAAACTCGATGCAAAGGATTTAATAATCCAAGAAGTGGAAGCAGGCTCAAGTAGAATGGGCTTGATGCGGTATTCCCCGCGCTCTGATTAAAAATTTAAGCTCGATCTCAGTCTAACAAATACTCTTCTACCATTTCGCGCAAACAGCCTTCGCCGCCTGGGCTTTTTAGGATACGTACTTTGGGATGTTTCTTAACTGCGCTTACTGCATTATTAGGACAAAAAGCTAAACCAGCCTTTTCTAAAATAGGAAGATCATTGACATCATCGCCAATATAGGCGACTTGTTCTATGCTGAGATGGAGGGCGGCTAGCCATTCGTTCAAAACCTCAAGTTTAGGTCTTTTGCCGACATAGCAATGACTCATGGCGAGGTTTTCTGCGCGCTTTTCTACTATACCAGTCGAAGTTCCGGCCGAGATAATGCCCGTGTACATGCCGGCTTCTTGGGCGCGCTTGATGCCCATGCCATCCTTTACATTGAAAATTTTAGTGGAACTACCATCTTCGTTGAGAATCATTTCTCCGCGGGTAAGCACACCGTCGCAGTCCATCACGAGAAACTTAATCTCTTTGGCCTCAAAGCTTAGGTCCTTTTCTAAAAGCTCATAAATTGCCAAACTCTCTTCGGTACAAAGTGCTAATAGTAAACGCAAATCAATCGCTTCTTTAGCGCGAATGGCATTTAAAAGCGCATCTACCGAAAGGGAAGAGGAGGAGCTGCTTTTTAGGTAAAGGAGATTTTTTTCGAGACGATCCATAGAGATTAGGCTAAAGCTTTTCTAATGCGCATGGCTTTTTCTAAAATACCTTCTAACTTACTCAATTCGAGCATGGTATAGGGGTCACTTTGGGCAGTGTGAGGCGCGGGATGGGTTTCAATAAAAAATCCGTCGGCACCGGTAGCAATGGCCGAAAGGGCAATGGTTTCAATTAATTGGGGATCGCCGCCCGTTACGCCTTCCGTGCGATTAGGCTTTTGCACCGAATGGGTACAGTCCATAATTACGGGTACGCCCAAGGTTTTTAGGCGCGCAATGGCGGTGGCATCTACAATAAGATCGGAGTAGCCGAAGCTCACGCCGCGTTCGCAGACCCAAGCTTTAGTATTACCGGTACTTTGAATTTTTTGAATTGGCCATTTCATTGCTTCAGGCGAAAGAAACTGTCCTTTTTTAATATTTACGCCCTTGCCGGTTTCACCCGCCGCAATTAAGAGGTCGGTTTGGCGACAAAGGAAAGCGGGAATTTGCAGATGATCTACATACTGCGCCGCTAGAGCGGCATCCGGACTTTCGTGGATGTCGGTGATGGTTTCGATACTTAATTCTTGCCCGATATCGCGGAGAATTTCTAAGGCTTCTATGTCGCCTATACCCGTAAAGCTATCTAGGCGTGAGCGGTTGGCTTTTTTAAAGCTTCCTTTAAAGATATATTCAATATCTAGGCGATCACAAATGGCTTTTACCTCGCGGGCAATAGAAAAAGAAAGTTCGCGATCTTCAATGGCGCAGGGGCCGGCAATTAGTTTAAATCTCATCTTATTTTCGGGCTTGTTGTCCTAAATAACCACTGTGATGGCGTTTGGCATATTCTTCTTTGGTAAACTTAATTTTTTCCATCATTAGGATTACAATTAAATCGCCTACAACCGTCATTACCGTAGTAGAAGTAGTAGGAGTGAGGCCTAAGGGACAAATTTCTTGTGGGTTTCCGGTGTATAATAATACATCACTGAAATCGGATAAGGGTCCATCGGGGTGCCCGGTTAAACCAATGATTTGCATTTTAGGATGCATGTTTTTCACCAAGTATTCCAGCTCAATAATTTCGCGGGTTTTCCCCGAGTTGGAGATTAAAAACATCACATCATTTTCTTGTACCATGCCAAGGTCGCCGTGCTGCGATTCGCTTGGGTGCAAGAAAATTGCGGGAGTACCGGTAGAGCTCAAGGTAGTGGCAATGTTTAAGCCGATGTGCCCTGCTTTGCCCATACCGCTCACTACCACTTTACCACCTTTTTGATGCACTTGCTGGTAGATAAGTTCGATGGCTTTTTCAATAATGCCATCTACGGGGATATTGCGTATGGCCTCAATTTCCTTTTCGATGAGGCTAGAAATTTTTTCAGTAATACTCATATATTTTAAATTAAAATACCGTCGCTCATTTCAATAATTCGGTCGGCGGTTTCCGCTAATTTGCGGTTATGGGTAATTATTACAAAACTGCTGTTAAACTCGCTGCGAATTTCGCCAAATAATCGGTGAATTTCTTGGGCATTATGGCTGTCCAAATTCCCGGTTGGTTCATCCGCTAAAATCAACTGAGGCTGATTCATTAAAGCGCGCGCTACGGCCACTCTTTGCTGTTCTCCGCCCGAAAGTTCGGAAGGTTTATGTTCTCGGCGATCGGCTAAACCCATAAAATCGAGCAATTCGGCTGCGCGTTTTAGGGCCGCTTTTTTATCCTTACGGGAGATGAGTGCCGGAATGGCAATATTTTCTTGAGCGGTAAATTCGGGTAGTAAATGATGAAACTGAAAGATGAAACCCAAGTTAGCATTGCGAAAACGCGCTAATTCTTTGGCACTTTTCAGGTTAATGTTTTCACCCTGAAAAAGCAGTTCACCGCTATCGGCATTTTCTAGGGTGCCTAATATTTGTAAGAGGGTGGTTTTGCCCGCCCCGCTGGCTCCCATAATGGAAACAATTTCCGACTCATTAATACTGAGGTTTACGCCTTTCAGAACCTGAAGGTCGCCGTAACTCTTCTTTATGTTTCTTGCTTCTATCATTTTCTTCGGTTTGCCCAAGCGCTGCGGGTTCGGTTATAGTCTAAAAAGTAGCTAAAGCGAATGGATAGATTATTTTGTACCGGCGCATCTAGTGCTTGTTCAATATTGGGCACATATCTGTTTTCAATCGCATTACCCGCATTGGCCAAAGCTACACGATACAAAATTACCATTTCGCTAGCAGGGGCGAACCACCACGAAAAACGCAGGTCTAAGTTTAAGGTATTAAAGAATAGGTCGTAATTTTTTTCTACGTCATTGCTGCTTAATTTACCATTGGCCTCTAAATTATAGTATTCGCTGTATTCAACGCGGCTCCAAAACTGACGTAAGCGCAAACCAAGGGAACTATTGGGGTTAAAAGCATATCTACCATCAATTAAAGCGGTAAAGTTTTGCACGTTGCGGCGTCCAAAAACAGGAGCTCTATTTTCTATACCCGCAAAGCCTCTATCATTAAAAAATAGGTCGAAGGTAGTTTGGGGAATAATAAAGAAATGATCGCCCAGTCTAATACGCGGTTCTACATTAATGGTGTAGTGGTCGCGACTCCAGTCGAAACTATGATCGTAATCCAAGTCTAAATCGAGGGCAAAAGGCTTGCGGTAATCGGTAGAAATAAAATAACTAATGGCATAGTTTACCGGCCTGCTGAAATATAATCCTGGAATACGCGCTTCAAAATAGTCGAAAGATTCTTGCGGTCTTAAACGCAGGCGAATCCCTGTTCCGGTAAAGTCGCGTAAAAGGAAAAAGCTATTAAAACCGAGATAAAATTCCTCAAAACGCTGGGGCTGATATAAGGTGCTGTAGACACTAAATAAGGTGAAACTGGTGCGGTTAAAAGGCCCCTTCGGCTGAAAAGTGAGGTATTCTACTTCGCTGTAATTGCGAATTAAGTTATTACGTGGTAAAAGTCCCAAATCGTTGGGATTGTAATTATCGGTAAATACCTCCTGACGAGTGGCCCAGCGCCAATTACCATCCACATCGCCAAAGCGCAGGTAAATATTATGACCTGTTTCTACGCTGTCGCCCTCATGAAAACGATCACTTCTTTTCACTTGAGCATCTGTGCGATAGGTACCCGAGGAATTGTAAATGGAAGCCAATAAACCCACTACATTGGCATCTACATACTCGCCGTTGCGCATTACATTGGTATTAATCAAGCTTAGGCTAGATGCGCGATTAATGCGCTGATCGAGTACCAATACATTATAATTGGTAAGGGGTTCGAGCAGGTTTTGGCTTTCGCGCCCCGCTGAATCTACCGTTGAATAATTATTATCGGTGATGGCATTTAAAAAGCCGATACCGAGATTACCATTGGTCCGTCCCGAAATTTTGGTAGCGTTTAAAAGTCGCGTGAATTCAGTTTTTACGGTTACATCGGCACTATCGTTACCCGCAAGATTGGCGTTGGTGATGTTTTTTGGTGCTCCACCAATCCGGCGCGAGTAGAATACATCGCCAATGCTAAAAAGCTCCGTGCCTTCATTAAAAAATTGTCGGTTTTCTTGAAAGCGGTTTTCGAAAGGGGAGAGGTTGAGAATTTGCTGATCAAAGGCCACTTGTCCAAAATCGGGGATTAAAGTCGCATCTAGCGTAAAGCTTTCATTAATCCCATACTTTAGGTCTACTCCGGCATTAAAGTCGTAGCTGGTAGTGCCATCAAAGTTATCTACATAAGTGGAGGCATAAGGCATCAACGAGAAGCGTACTGGTGGCTTAATATCTTTAATGTTTTTTAGAATGCCCGCTTGATATTCCCAGCTGTAGCCAGAAGCACGATCAATAAAGTTCCACGAGTATTCTTTGCGGTTGCGCCGCACATTGCGAATAATATTAAAGCCCCAGTCTTTGCTTAATTCGTTGGGAAAGCGCAGCGATATATAAGGTATCATTAATTCGGCGGTCCAGCCTGAATCGTTTATTTGCACCGCACTTTTCCAAATGCTATTGAGGGAAAAATCTTCACCATTACCAGTGGTGCGGCTATCGGCTTGCAAGCCTGCGGCGGTAAGAAAAAAGGAAAAGTCATTTTGCCCATCATTAAAGGGATTTATCGCAATGGCTATCCAGTCGTTATTTTGGTTGTAATCGTCGCGCACGGCCACTTGAGTAAGAATGGAATCAGGACGGGGGTCGAGCATGGTGGCACCAATAAAAATAGCTTCGTCGGTATAAAAAACCTTAACGGTAGTTTTAAAAGCAGAAGGAATTGGCGTGCCACTTCCGGGCGAAAGCATCACAAAATCGGTTGCAGCGGGAGCATAAGTCCAAATACTATCGCTTAAATCGCCGTCAATTTCGGCGTTTGCATTTGTTTTTAGCGGTTCCAGCGATTTTTTACTCATCTGGCCCAAGACCGAAAACTGAGCTAAAAGAAGGAGTAGGCAGAGATTATAGCGCATTATTTTTTCTAGGGAAAAATTATTGGCGGCAAAGGTAGATAAAAGGGGCGCAAAATTTCCGAGGTTAATAATAAGCGCATATTTTTGTGCTCTCAGAAAAAAGCAATAGATGAATTTACACGAATTTCAAGGAAAAGATATTTTGGCCTCTTACGGCGTGCGCGTGCAACGTGGTAAAGTAGCCTCTACGCCAGACGAAGCTGTAGAAGCAGCTAAAAAACTTAGCGAAGAAACAGGTACTTCTTGGTACGTGATAAAAGCGCAAGTTCACGCCGGTGGCCGTGGTAAAGGTGGTGGTGTTAAACTTGCCAAAAATCTCGATGAAGTGCGTAGCATCTCAGAACAGATTTTAGGAATGATGCTGGTTACCCCACAAACTTCGGCAGAAGGTAAATTGGTTAACCAAGTATTAATTGCTGAAGATGTTTACTATCCTGGTGAAAGTGAAACTTCTGAAATTTATATGTCGGTTTTATTAAACCGCGAAAGTGGTAGAAACATGATTATGTATTCTACTGAAGGTGGAATGGACATTGAAGCGGTAGCGGAAAATACGCCTCACCTTATTTTTACCGAAGAAATTGACCCTAAAGTTGGTTTACAAGGTTTTCAAGCGCGCAAAATTGCCTTCAACTTAGGTTTAAGTGGCGCGGCTTTAAAGGAAATGGTGAAATTCGTATCGAGCTTGTACAGCGCTTACGAGGGCATTGATGCCAGCCTTTTCGAAATCAACCCAGTATTAAAAACATCTGATAATAAAATTTTAGCAGTAGATGCTAAAGTTACTTTGGATGACAACGGTTTATTCCGTCATAAAGATTACGCGGCATTACGCGATACAAGAGAGGAAGATCCTATCGATGTAGAAGCTGGTGAAGCAGGCTTAAACTTCGTTAACCTTGATGGTAACGTAGGTTGTATGGTAAATGGTGCTGGTTTAGCGATGGCTACGATGGACATCATTAAAATGGCCGGTGGTAACCCTGCTAACTTCCTAGACGTGGGCGGTACCGCTGACGCAGAAAGAGTAGAAAAAGCCTTCCGTATCATTTTACGTGATGATAATGTAAAAGCGATTTTGGTAAATATCTTTGGTGGTATTGTACGCTGTGATCGTGTGGCGCAAGGTATTATTGATGCTTACAAAAACATCGAAAACATTAACATTCCTATCATCGTAAGATTACAAGGAACTAACGCGGAACTAGCGAAGAAGATGATTGATGAGAGTGGCTTACAAGTACACTCAGCCATCGCCTTACATGAAGCAGCAGCTAAAGTACAGGAGTTGGTATAAAACCGCTTTTTGGTAAATAGTATAATAGATTTAAAGCCTCAATGAAAATTGGGGCTTTATTTTTTTTCCTCCTTGGGATCAGGGAATTTCAACAATAAAATTCTTTTCCTTTTGGGGATGGGCTTTTCGGCCGAAACTTCCACTCTAATGGTAGATGGGGTATAAACCCCAACCGTCATCGCTGAAACTAAAACATCGGGAAAGGTGTGAATTACTTCCACGCGGTAGTTGGCAGAATCTAAAGTAAGAGAATCAAGCATCACTTCATTTAATGGCACTAAGCCGTAAAAAAGGAAATGGCTTTTTTGGGTATTGATGATGGTTTTTTCGGTTAGTTCTAGAGGACCAACCTTATAGCGCTGGCTAAAGCAAGAGCTTATCGAAAGTGAAACGGCGGTTAGTAGTAATCCTGTAAAAATATGTTTCCTCATGCCGCGAAATTACAAAGCAATATGACTAATTGAGAAATTATATTGCAAGAGCCTCTTCTAATTTTTCACGAGTAATCAAATGCGCTTCTTGGGCTAAAACATTAAACTGTTCTAATGCTTGATGGTAGCTCGCTACTAATGCTTCCCAATTTCTAGAACTGATGGAAATAGAACCTTCCTCGTCTAAAATAGGCAAGAAGGCGTAAATATCAGCTAATAAGTAAGCATTTACCATTTCTAATACAGGCTGCAAACTGGGCATTTTCTCGGTCGCATTCGTATAAAAAGCTCGGTAGTTTGCCTGTTTATTAAACTGAAGAAGTGAGTTTTTTCCTACCGAAACTAATTCTTGCACCCCAGGCTGACTTTCTTGCCAAACTTTGCAGTGCATTTTTAAAGTACTTCGGAAGCTTTGGTTGGTATCGTGCTTTAAAAGATTAAAGTTTCGGCAGTAATCGAGAACCAAAGCTTTGCTTAGGGCATTAAAAACTTCCTGATTGTGATTCATGTAAAGATCGAAAAGCGGAGCAATCATGCTCTTTCCACAATCTTCAACCGCGATACCTTCGGTATTTAGCTTGCTTATAATTTGCTGGATTAACTGCTGTGCATCCTTTATTAAGCTAGCCGAGTGAAGCTTAGAAGGAGAGGTGTGCACTATATTGAGGAAAATCATCTAAATATAATTTTTCCGAAAGGTAGTAAATGATAGTGTAACTAACTTAAAATAAGGTGTTAAATAAATTAAGGCATGAAAATTTAATATTGATATTAAGCTATTCAAGCGCTGGTAAAGCTTAGGGCCTTTTGGTATATTTTGAGCAAATAGATTTTTATATTGTCTCTGCCATGCAGGCCATTTTTCGCTGCTACTATCTTCACATTGGGAGTTAAGGATTAGCTAAGCTTAGTTTATACTTGGCTTTCAACATTTGGTAATGAGCTGTTTTCAATTAATCCAAGCTTCTTTCTAGGATTTGGGAGGGCTTTTGATGAAGAAATCTCAGCTTTAGCACTAGGTATTTACCTTGTTTTCCCTCAAAAGCAGCATTGCTTTGCTTTTTGAATGGCTGCAATCCACCGCAGCTGCCGTTCACAGCCTTGTTCTTTCTTTTTAATGAAAATCTAGGGATTTTAATATTTAGTCGGGCTTAGGTTATTATTTTTGCATAGAATTTAAATTAATCCTCAAATCTCAAATAATATGAAAGTTACCGTAGTTGGTGCAGGTGCCGTAGGCGCAAGTTGTGCAGAGTACATTGCCATGAAAGACTTTGCCGCAGAAGTAGTAGTTCTTGATATTAAAGAAGGCTTCGCAGAAGGCAAGGCAATGGACCTTATGCAAACGGCCTCATTAAATGGTTTCGACACTAAAATTGTAGGTAGTACGAACGACTACAGTAAAACTGCCCATAGTGATGTAGCGGTAATTACTTCAGGAATTCCACGTAAACCAGGTATGACGAGAGAGGAGTTAATTAGTACCAATGCTGGTATTGTTAAAACTGTTGCCGAGAATCTAATTAAGGAATCTCCTAATGTGATTATCATCGTGGTATCTAATCCAATGGATACAATGACCTACTTAGCGCACAAAGCGACTGGTCTTCCTAAAAATAGAATTATTGGTATGGGTGGTGCTTTAGACTCGGCCCGTTTTAAATACCGCTTAGCGGAAGCTACTGATGCTCCAATTTCGGATATCGATGGAATGGTAATCGGTGGTCATAGCGATACGGGCATGATTCCATTAACGCGTTTAGCTACTCGTAACTCTATTCCAGTTTCTAGCCTAATTAGCGCTGAGCGCATGGAAGAGGTAAAACAAGAAACTAAAGTTGGTGGTGCTACCTTAACTAAATTATTAGGAACTTCTGCTTGGTATGCGCCAGGTGCAGCGGTTGCTTCTATGGTTCATGCCATTGCAACGGACAGCCATAAAATGTTCCCTTCATCTTGTATGCTTGATGGAGAGTATGGTTTAAGCGATATCTGTATTGGTGTACCCGCAATTATTGGTGCCAATGGAGTAGAGAAGATCGTTGAAATTGAACTTAGCGAAGACGAAAAAGCGGAGCTTCAAGCAAGTGCCGATGCAGTGCATAAAACCAATGCCTTGTTATAATTTTCATATTTTCATTTTAAAAGAGCCGCTGATGCGGCTCTTTTTTTTTGTGTACTACAAGACACCGATAGTTTAGGCCCTGAGATCTACTTTTGTGCTTATGGAAAATTTAGTGGCGCATTGGAATAAGGCTTATCAAAAAGAGAAGGAGACTTTGGGTTGGTATCAGGCAGAGTCGAGTGAAATTTTAAAGCTAATTGACGATTTAGAATTAGACAGAAAACTTCGAGTGCACATTAGTGGTGCGGGAAGAACCACCTTGGTAAAAAGCTTAATTAACCGAGCCTTCCAACATTTAGTTTTAAGTGATATTAGCGATGAAGCGCTGCGTTTAATACAAATTGAAAATCAGACGAGCTTACTGACTTTGGTGCAAGATAATCTCGGAGCTCCACTTGAATTGTACAAGCAAGAACCTTTTGATTTATGGATTGATCGGGCCGTGCTCCATTTCCTTACCGCAGAGCAAGAACGTTTAAATTACTTTCAACTGTTAAAAGAAAAAACCAATAGGGGAGCCTATATTATTCTTGCCCAGTTTAGTAAAGAAGGTGCCCTAAAATGCTCGGGATTAGATGTTTGCCAGTACGATTTAGCTATGTATCAACAGTACTTAGGCGAAGGCTTTAAACTTGTAAAGTCTTTTGACTTCCTCTATACTAACCCTAATGGAGATCCACGACCTTATATTTACGCGCTCTTTCAAAAAAGTTAATTTGCAACTTTAAGGAGGAGGAAGGATTTAGCCTTTAAGTTGAAAACATAATTCCCTTGCTGGTTACTATATTCTTGCGCATCTGCCCGGAGCGAAATTAGCTTGGCGGCAGAAGATGGAATGCGAGTAGAATGGGCTTTGTCGCTATTATTGAAAATAACCCAAATTTCTTCCTCTCCGTATTTCCTGCGAAAGCCAAATAGCTCCTTTTCATCGTCAACAAGAATGCTGGCATAGTCGCCTAAGCTCAAGGCAAAATGACTTTTACGAAGAGCAATCATCTCTCGGTAAAAATTCCACAAATCCCAATCGGCGGAAACTGGGTCGGGTTTTGCGCGTTTGGTTTGATCGGGTAGATAGACTTCATCTTCGTAAGCAATATCATCCCAAAGCATGGGTTTGCGATCATCTGGATCATTAGCGCCCCACATGCCTACTTCATCGCCGTAATAGATCATAGGCGCTCCCACATAGCACATTTGCATGGCGATGAAGAGCTTTTGCAATTCCTTTTCTTCCGCATTCGCAGGACCCACCTTATAATTGGGGTTTTCACTCACTTTGGAGAGATTGAAATACGTGCCCCAATCTCTAAAATTACCGATACCACGATTAACGATATGCGAAGCCAATCGGTTTACATCATGGCTGCCGAATAAATTCTGATTTAAATAAGCCACATCGGGCGGAAAGGCATGGCGCATGCGCGCGAGTTCAGCTTCAAATTCACTTGCCGTGCTGCGATATTTCCCGGGATTAAAAAAGAATTCGGTACAAGTGAAAGACCAATTGTAATTCATTTCCGCATCAAATTCATCGCCCGACAAATAAGGAAGTGTTTCTTCCAATGGACTTACCAATTCGGCGGTAATATAGGCTTCGGGGTTGAGGCTTTTTACGAGTAAACGCCATTCTTTCCAAAAGGCATGCTTTACGCAGAAGGCCACATCTAGGCGCCAGCCGTCAATTCCATTCTGCGGGCCCTTATTCATGGGATTCATCCACCTTTGCGTGGCCGCAAAAATATACTGACGCGGTCCTGCAACAATGCCGTTTTCATCTTCCTTAAATTCGGGTAAGGATTTTACGCCAAACCAACCTTCATAGTCGAATTCGTTCTCCTCCGTAGTGGGATCATCCCAGCTTTTAATGGTAAACCAATCTTTATAGAGGCTCTTTTCCTGTTTTTCTCGCAGATCTGCGAAAGCGAAACTGTTATGGCCCATGTGGTTAAATACCCCATCAAAAATGATGCGCATGCCTCTATTATGTACTTCTTCGATAAGCTTCAAAGCTAGTAAGTCGGCGCTGGTCCACTGCCAAGTGCTAGGGTCGAGCGGGTTTTCTTGCAGTATTAACTGGCGATCTCCCTTGGGGTCAGGGCCGAAATTGGGATCTACGTGATGATATGACTCGCCGTCGTATTTGTGGAGGGAAGGCGATTGAAAAATGGGATTCAAATAAATGGCCGTTATTCCCAATTCTTGCAGGTAGTCGAGCTTATTGATAATACCCTGTAAATCGCCACCATAGCGCCTTCTTAGGAGATGTTTCCATAATTCGGGTTCACCATTTTTAAGCTCCCATTCTTGCAATTTATACCAATCGCTTCCCCAAGGGTGCACTTGCCAATAAGCGGGTAATTCTTGCGGGTCTGCATAGGCGAGATCTTTAAGTTGCGGATCATTACTGGGATCGCCATTGCGAAAACGCTCGGGAAATATTTGATACCAAATTGCTTCTTTGGCCCAATGTGGACTTTGACTTTTCATGGGCAAGGACTGGAATAAAATTAAAATGCCGATTAAGGCAAAGGCAGTTTTAGCTCTCATCTTGATTTCAAATGAAGAAGCAATTTAAAGTTTCTGGCGCGAAGTTTTTCAGAAAGATGAGTTCAACTTAAATGGAGTCCTCAGCCTCTTGTAAATTGTATGATTAGCGCCGAATCCGTTAAGGAATATTAGGCTATTAAGAGCTTCAAGAACGTGAATTCGACGTAAAATCAGA
>TARA_R110001592_G_scaffold39342_2_pt1 | contig 31860 bp, 4 predicted proteins | sample TARA_R110001592 | Tara Oceans TARA_R110001592 (sample SAMEA4398387) | marine metagenome | biome: Polar Biome; feature: [SRF] surface water layer (ENVO:00010504); material: water (ENVO:00002006), including particulate matter (ENVO:01000060) such as... | depth 5 m | reverse complement strand
TATTTTTGAAGATTATTTTAAATTTAAACAAGAAAATTCTCCTGATTATTTTGCTAATGACGGCAGGCTTATTTCTAAACCTGAAACTTATTCTAAACCTGAAGATGAAATAAATTCACTTAGAAGTTTTATACATGATAAATATGGCAAAAGAAATGATAAATTAAGATCTACAAATAGAGTTCATATGGGACAAGATTTAGGTGAATTTATATTAGATGCAGGAAAAGATGAAAAAGGACATTATATTAGTTACTATGATGTATGGGATGTAAATCCATTTGGTAGTACAGCAGTAGAAAATTATAATAGTAAAGATTATAATATACCAATAAATATTACAGATGCATTACAAAAATTTACTAATACAGAAGGAATAGAAATTTATAATAGAATTTACTATAATCCTAAAACAGGAGAAATTTTAAGTGAAGTTAAGGAACGTCCAGAATTACGATACGGGATAAGAAGAACTGGCGGTTCATTACCATCATATCAAGATAATGGAGCATTTGATGTTGAGAGTGATTATATACCAGAACCTCCAGGAGGATATAAAAAAGTTTCTCAACCAAGAGATAATATAAGTAGAAGAGGAGAAATGATTACAGTAGGAAATAGAGAGTATCCAATTTCTGGTTATGGTGAAGGAGATGTTCCATATATTACTGCTGACTACGGATCACCAGAACATAGACATTTATATAATACTACAAATTTATTAGATGAAGTAGAACTTGTAGATAACGATCCAGTTAGAGAATATACTGATTATTTAGAAAATAAACATGGTAATACTACAGATTGGATGGGTATTCCATATGATAGATCTAATAAAAACACAGCTTATCTTAGAAGACAAGAATTAACAAATCCTGTTTTTAATGCAGTAGTTGATCCACTATATGGCAATACTAAAGGTTTGCAAGCAATAGACACAGCATCAGAATTAGGATTTAATGCAATACCATATTTAATGACTGGTGCAGTATTACCTGGTTCACAAACTAGATTAGGTCAATTAGGTTACAGAGGTTTTCAAGGTTTAATGAATACAAAAGTGCCTATGCTTGGAACAGTAGGTCAAGGATTAAATTTATATGGAGGTGTGTATGGTGCAGCTAATGCTCCTGGTCATATTAAAGAACTTATAGATGATGGACCAAGTTTGAGAACTGTAGGAAATTTAGGACTTGATGCATTTGGAATGGGTATAGGGGGATTTCAAGCTGCTAAGTATTTTAATCAAGCTAAAGGAAGTTTACCAAATTTTGTAAAACCATTTAACTATGGTAATAAAACATTAAAAATAGATAAACCTCAGATAATTGCTCCTGCAGGAACAACAGGACCTTCATCATCTTTAACTAATGTAGATGAAATGATATACGGAAAATATCCAAGTTATCAAGGTCAACAAGTAGTGGATGATTATATAGCAAGAATACAAACTGAAGAAGGTCAAAGAAGACTTACAAATATGCTAAATGAAAAATTTGTAGGGCCTAATAAATTGTGGGATAAAATTCCAACAAGCGGACCACAATTAACTGCATATAATAAATTAATTAATAATACTTTACGTGACTTTACTACAGGTTCAAAAAACTTAAAACTATTAAATTATCCAAATAATAAAAGTGTAGGTGCATTTGATTACAACAAATTAGGTGCTCCAAGAGTATATATGAATAGTAATATACCTGTTAATAGTTTAGGTGTACGACCAACTGTAAGCCATGAGCTTGGACATAATACTCAGGGTCTAATTAGAGAATATTTAAGAGCTAATTTAGGTTTTTTAAATCCTAGTAATGTTAATCCATATAGTAGACAAAGATTAATTAACAATATAAATAAAGTAGGAAATACAGAAATAGATACTTATTTAGGAAAGAACTTTAAACTGAAAGATCCTGAATGGTATCCCTCAACCCCATCAGGTCCATTAAATGCAATGGATGAAGCAAATTTAACACCTGATCAGTTAGATGACTATTTAACTAATATATATAGACAAATGGGTACTGATAAATCCTATAACTATTTTGCACGAGGATTAGACAGAGTAAAAAATGCAAAAACAAAAGAATTTGAAAGCCAGATTTCTACTAATAATGTTTTAGGGTCAAGTAGAGAAGGTTTACCATATTTAACAGAATTAAGACAAGGTATGCTAGATGCAGGATATTTAAAAGATCCGTATCAATTAATAAAAGGAAGTGATATTACAAATTATTATAAAAACTTTGTTAATTCACCTACATTTAATGTTGGTACTCAAAGACAATTTATTCCTAGACTTCTTAAAATGGGAGATCTAGGCAAGGACAACCTTAATATGTTAGCATCACAAATGAATAAATTACCTGCATATATTGGAGCTGCTGGAACTGCTGGTGCATTATCTGAAGGTCAACCAACTGGGACAGAATATCAACCAGGAGGTGAAACATATGGACCTGTTACAATGGAAAATTCTTATATTGATGATGATGCAGATGGTTTACCTGTTGGTGTAGATAGAGATGACTCAATAGAAGTTGATAATGATATATTATTACTACAAGCTATGGCAGAATCTGCATTAAATCCAAATGCAGTATCTAATAAAGGTGCAAAAGGTTTAACACAAATAATGCCTGATGCTTTAACTGATTATACAAAAGCAACTGGAAATAAAGACATAGACTTAACAAATTATAAAGATGCCATGAGTGTGCAAAAATGGTATATGAATAATATTTATAATAGAGATTGGATTAATAAACAAAATCAATCACCAAATGTAAGATTAGCTAAAACATTAGCTGCATATAATTATGGACCAACAAGATTTAATAATTTTTTAAATAAACAAAAAAATAATAATGTAGATATCTATGGTGATGATATGACATGGATAAATGACCTTAATAAAGAAACTAAAGAATACGTTAATAAAATATTATTACGTAATGATTCTGTATTTGAGAAAAAAGTAAATACATTACAAAATGATCCTAAATTACAAGTTTATATAAATGCATATAAAAAGAAGGGTGGATCTGTTAAAAAATATAATAGATTATTTAAAGATTATAAAAAACATAAAGCTGGAGAAGATATATCTCCTACAGTTTTAAAAGAACTTTATAAACTAGGATTAACTAATAAAACTAAAAATAAATTAGATTTAAAAAATATTAAATTTAACTTTGAATATAATTTAAACAATGCCTACAAAAAAGGAGGTCAATTAAATTTAAATTTAAATCAACAAATAAAATTTTATGAAGATTATGTAAAAGGTTCTTTTGATGGAGGAGCTAAAGAAACAAAAGCAAATCAAATATTTAAAAAATTAAATAAGATGTATTATTTACCAACTAAAAAAACTGGTGGTAATGTGTTAGGTTATCTACACGCTATTAGCAAGAATATAAGTTAGTGATTGTCATTATTATTTAGTATATTATTATAGTAAACTGCGTATTTAAAAATGTATAAAAAGTATTTAAAAACATATCAAGATCAAGGAGAAGTTAAATTAACTTTTGAAGAATGGTGCACTCAAAATGGAGGTGGTCTATGTGAAAGTGATCTCACAAAAGCACAAGAAGCGTATGAACAATATACCAATGACTTTGACATTAGTAGTGTTCAATTTAATAATTCTGATAGTAATTCTAATATTAATTCAGTTAAGTTTAATAATACAATTGATGCTGAAGAAAAAATGTTTAATGCACCTAATCAAATAATTGGACAAAATTTTAGAATGAACAACCCTTATTTATTATCAAGTATTGGTGATAATCCTTTTTTAGACCTTGTTGGTGCTGTAGGAGAGTCTATTCAATATTGGAAAGATAATGATCTCTCTAAACAGAAACCTCCATATCCTATTGATCCTACAGGTAAGTTTTTAATAAATGCAGAGTTACAAGAAAAATATCCTAATAGACCAACTAAGTTCATGCAAACACCTGATGAGTATGATGAATGGCTTATACAAAGAGAATTAGATTACAGAGCAGAAATGTATCCTGATTTATATCAAAAAGAAAAAGTAGATCTAGAAGACTATAGAAAAACAGGAAACCGTAATTTTAAAAATCCTAATCAAACTATGAAATTAGGAGATAGATTAGAAACTAGAGAATATCCTGATGCAGAGTATATTAACTATGATGAATCAGGAAATCCTTTTTCTTATTATAAAACTGTTGATGATGAATTACAAGAGTTTCCTATTTTTACAGGACCAATAGAAACAGAAAGTATTCCTTTAGATCCTGATTTTAGATTTGAAACAAATAATAATTTTGAACTACAACCACAAGCACCATATGATATGGCTTCATTTTATGGTCCGCCTGCTTTTGATATTGTAGCAGAAGACGCAGGAATAGAATCAGATTTTTCTACAATTGATGATGAGTTAATTGAAGAAAGATTTGGTGGTTCATTACCAAAAGCTCAAAGTAAAGGAGAAATTGATTTAAATTTATTAAATATAGGAGATTGTACTGGTGGTGGTTGTAGAGACACTGGGGACACATCTACAGGAATTTCTTTGTTTACTGGTGTAGAAGGATCAAATCAAGAAAATGCATTAATACAAGCAGGTCTTAAAGGTGGAGTTACTTCTAGAAATTCATCAAATATTGGATTTAGTTTAACTGGAGAAGCAGGTTTTCAAAATAATTTAAAAGATTTATTAACAAGTAATCCTAATCCTTCTGCATTTCATTCAGGAAAATTAAATGTAGGTTATAAAAATAGACCTTTATATGTAGGCAATCAACAATATCCTGGAGATAATATTGGAGTGTATGGAGAATATGATAGTAATTATGGAATTAATACAGGTCTTGAAGGAGGATTTGGTCCTTTAAATATACAGGCAGGATATAATTTTAATTCACAATCACCATATATTGGTGGCTCATTAAAATTTAATTTAAGAAATGGAGGTGGATTAACTAGATATCAAGATGGTGAAGAATTTGATGCAGATGCTGATCCTTTTGATTTTGTAACAGATGAAGGTACTTATGATGAAGATATGTATACATTAGGTTTTGATGAAGACATAGCTTTAGATATAGAAGAGGATCAGTCTGACAACACTGAATATTATAATCCAGAAGATGATATGGAGGAAGAAGATGATGATGATGGAGCAGGATACTATAGTGATAATGTAGATTTAGATACCTATGATCCTTATGAAAATATGTATGATGGTTCAACACCAGGGGTTACAACAGCTCCTTCAGATGGAGGTGGTAATACTATACAAACAGTAAGCACTGATCCTGATGAAGAATTTCAAACAATGACTTCAGGTGATAAAAGAGCAATAAATAAAGCTAATAATACAAGCTTTGGAGAAAAAGTTTTAAACACTTGGGATAAAATTGGAACAACTGCTGTTAATATTGCTAAACCTATAACAGGTTATTTACAAGATAGACAAGCAAGAAAAACGGCTAGAAGAATGCAAATGGGTTATTTATCTGATAATGTATTTATGCCTACAGATGCTGATCTTTCTGGGTCTAAAGGTGACTATGATCCAAACACAGGTATATTTAGACCTGATGATAAAGTTATAAGTAGACTTGGTAGGTATGGTATTGAATTGCCAAAAGCAGAAGAAGGTAATGAATTTATTGCTAATAGATATCCTGGTTTTGATGATTTAACATCTGATGAACAAAATCAAGTACTTTCACAATACAGAGGTTCTAATAATTCATCTGGAACAGTTAATACAAATACAGGATATTCAGATCAATATAATGAAACAATGAATTATAAAACCGATAATAGAACTGTTGGTTATAATCCAGCTATTGCAGATTTACCTAATTGGATGACTACACCTAATGAAGGTTATGATAGAGTTATAATAGATGATGAAATGAAAAGATACATGCAAGGGCAATTGGCTGGTGGAAATTTAAGTCCTAATGTAGCTGAAGGATATAATAGGTTCCTATCTGGTTATAGAGGTATTCCGTCAGCTATTGATTATAATAAAAGCGACTATGATAGGTATCAAACTTTTGATGATGAAAAGAAATCAAAATTTTCTCATTTTGGTTCAGGATTTGGATATCAAAGTGAACTTCCTGGTAAAGGCACATGGAATACTGTGTCTGGACATTATGATGCAGATACAATGGAAAGTTTAATAAATTTAGCAAATAATAGAGTTAATACATCAAGATATCCTGATTTAGATCAAGATGCAATTGATGCAGATAATAACAGAGACTTTAACAGAATGATTTCTAGAGAAGCTTATAAAATTAAAAAAAATGAAAAAGCTGAAGCTGATGAATATTTTAAAAACTGGAAATTAAAACACATAGAAGAAGACCCAGAAGAGGAAGAGGAAATATCTTTATATGATTTTACATATCCAGGAGGAACTTTAGATGAAGTTACATTAACTGATGAAAGACCTCCAATACAAGGTGGTATGCTTGATGAAGTAGTATTAACTGATACAGCACCATCTTCAACAACTTTACAACCTAGACAAGTAACATCAGTTACATCATCTAATACACCTACAATAGAACCTAGACCAATACAAACAAGTATAGATGAGATAGATACATTAAACAATGTTAATTCTAATCAATCTACAGTATCATTACCTGTAAGAAATATAACAACAGTTACACCTAATAATCCATCTAATACTATTCCTGTAATAGAGGCTAATAATCAAAGATTACAAAATAATCAAGATACTACATCATCTGAAACAACTGGGTATACACCACAATCAGTGGAAAGAAAAGAATATACACCACAATCAGCAGACACTAGTTCAAATGAGCAAGCTAATTCTCAAGATGATTATACACCACAATCAGTAGAAAGAGAAGAGTATACACCACAGTCACAAGAAGAAGATATTGAAGAAGCATTATATGGAGGAAGTTTTTATGGTACAGGTGGAGAAGCTGAAATAGATATTAATATGTATAAAGCATTAATTGCTGCAGGAGCAGATTTAGAAATATTATAAATATGAAAGTAAAAATAAATAAATTACCAGAAGGCTTTGCTTTAGTAGATGGCAAGATTGTAAAAAAATCTATGCATGGGGGAAGTACAGGTCATCAAGATTCAAACTATGGTCTTATTACAAATAATTTAATGTATGATGATATAACAAATACTTATACATCACCATTTGGTAACGTAAATAATACTTTAAATCCAATAAATAGAAATGAAGCAAATTTAGAAGCCGAAAGAGGTGAGACTGCATTAACTGATATGAATAATGATGGTGACTTTGAACTTTATAATATAGGAGGTAAAAGACATTCAGAAGGTGGAACACCTTTAAATTTACCACCACAATCTTTTATTTTTTCTGACACATCTTCTATGAAACTTAATCCAAGTGAATTAGCAGAAATGAATATAGACTCTAAAAAGAAAATAACACCTGCTGATGTTTCTAAAAAATATCAATTAAATAAATATATATCTATTTTAGATGATGAACATTCAGATAAAATTTCAAAAAATACTGCAGAGTATATGCTGCAAAAAAATAAAGAATATTTATCTCAATTAGCATTTTTACAAGAAGCTAAAAAAGAATTTGAAGATGGTGTACCATTAGCTTCTTATCCATATTTACAAAAACAAGGAGTGAACCCTATTGAGTTTAGTAGTGAAGTAGAAAATATTACAAAAGAACAAGCAGAATTAAAAGCTATAATGCAGTTACCTATAGAAGTTAGGGAAAAGGTTATGCAATTAAAAGCACAAGTTCAGCAAGTACAACAAGAGATAAAAACAAATGAAGAAAATAAAGTAATAAATGATCCTGAAAAATTAGCAACTAGAGAGTTAGAACCAAATATGCGTAATCCTGATCAAGATACAATGCCTATTGCTGCATTAAAACACGGTGGTAGTTTAGCAAAATATCAAAATGCAGGAGAATTTCCTATAGAGAATCCTAATGATTATCTTAATATGCCTACAGATAACACATCTACTGCAGGTTTAAATATTCCAAATTTTAATATTCCTTCTTCAGGATATACACAAGCTCCTATGGAAATGGCAATGATGTCTGCTAATAAAAATGATAAAACTGTTACAAATCAAAATCAAATATCAAAACTTACTGATTACAATGAAGAAATAAAAAGATTAAATAAAGAACTTGCTGATCTAAGTAAAAAAGAAAGAGAGTATTTATTACAATCAAATGTTTCTGCTGGTGCATCTCAAGAAGAAAATATAAATAACTCTTCTGTTGAGTATTGGGTAAATCATATAGAAGCTGGTTATCCGCCACCATCTGAACCAAATCAAGCTTATTTGCAAGCTTATAGACAAGTTTATGAAAATAAAATAGAAACAACTATAAATAATGAAGAAGAGCAATTAGATAATACACTTAATAAACAAGAAACATATCTTAATAATAATAATGAAGAGCTTATAAAAAATCTATTTAACCAAATTGGAAATGAAAAAGATCCTTATAATAATAAAAAAGATATGAATTTTACTAATAATGATCAATTAAATTATTCAGATAAAAGTAGTCCTTACTATGTAGGATCATCATTTGCTGCAGGTGATACATTAGAAACAATGAATGATGGAGGAGAATTACCTAAAGCACAAACTGGTGAAGAGCTTAATGAGTCACTTAATAATAATGCATTTCCAATTGAACTTGGTGATGGTACAGTTATTAATAATAGTATAGAGCTTGCAAGATTAAAAAATACAGATCCAGCTACTTATGAATTAATACTTAAAGCTTATGAACAAAATTACAATCAAGTAGAAAGAAATTCAGTTAATGTAGATGAAAGAGATATTCAAACTATAGAAAATAATTATTCTGGTTATGATGATTGGTCTTCCTGGTATACAGCTCCAGAACAAAAAGAATATAGAAATAAAAGATATGAAATATATAAAACATATATAGAAGATCAAAAAAGCGGTGATTCAAAGTTTATGAAAAATAATCCTGACTTTACTGTTTTACCAGAAGAAGATTTTCATAGAATGTATTCTCATCATAACAAGGTTGCGGATGCTCTTAATTTAAAAGCACAGAATGATCCTTTATATAGAGATGATCCAAACTGGGATAGTGCATATAAATGGGTACAAGACAGTACATGTACAGAAGAGGATATTAGAGCAAAAAGATGTAAAAACTATAGAGGTAATGCTTGGAGAAATACAAATGAAAACTTAGGAAAGAATTGGTATTATAATCAAGAATATAATAAACTTGGTTTAGTTGATGCGGATGGTAATCCTATTGCTGCATTTGATGAGAATCAAGGAGCTCATATGCAAGCTGCAATTAATTCAGGAGCTATATTATCTAAAATGCCTAATCAAGATGTTAATATAAATACTCAACAAAATATTGATACTGATCAATTAGATGCAGACGCTAACGCTTCTAAAATGAGTACATATATAGGAAATGATACCTTATTTAATCAAGAAAGTTCTTCATCAGAAACTACAGATTGCGCAAATGCTGCAGAAATAAAAGCACAATGTGATGAACAAGGGGGTACATTTGTTCCTTATGATGTTACAACAGGTGAAGGTTGTACATGTGAAGGAGGTCTAGAAGAAATAGATGTACCTGAAATTGATACATTTACACCTCCAGATCCACAATTTTGGTTACAAGATAAAATGGGTTTAGCTAATGCTTTAGATGCTAAGATGAGTCTTAAGAAATATTATCCATGGGCTCCTAAGTACAATGAAAATTTATTAGATCCTGTATTTAAAGATCCAGAAAGAGAAATAGCAGCAATAGGTGAACAAGCTGTAATTGCAGCAGATACAGCATCTGCCTTTTCAGGACCACAAAGAGCTGCAGCTGTTCAAGCAAAAGCACAGGGTAAAGCAGCTGCACAAATAGCTGATACAATGAATAGAGTGCAAAGTGATAATGTTACTATTGCTAATACAGTAGAAGCAAAAAATGCAGAAATTAAATATAAAACTCAATTATTAAATAATACAGAATTAAAGAAATTATATGATAATACTGTATTAACAGAGCAGAACTATGATAACTCTTTAAGAAAAGCTAATGCAGAAATTACAAAGCAAATGCAAAATATGTATACCAATGCTGCTAATACATATAACATGAACACACTATATCCTAACTTTAATACTATGCCTGGTACAGGAGGATTTATTGATATTGTTGATTATAATAAATTTAATCAAGATCCTAACTATGTAAGTCCTGGAGATGCAACAAGTCAATATGCAGATTGGCGTAGAGATATGATATTAGAAGGTATACCTCCAGATAATATTCCTAATTTTATTGATTGGAATAAGACTTTTAATGGTCAAACTACAAACACTGATAAGGATGCTGTTATAAATAGTGGTTATGATAATATTGCTAGATCAGGAAAAGAGCTAAGACTTGCTAAAAAACGCATGGCACTTGCTGATTTTTTGAAAAGAACAGGACGTTAAACTTAAAAAGTGTATTATGATAAATATGACAAACTATAAAAATTTAGTATCTTAGTATTATGGCAACTTATTTACCTGGAGTCCAGGATTACATACCTAGTTTAGAGCCGTTTAAACCGGACTATAAATTTCTTTCTGATGTATTAACAGTTAGACAGGATAGATATAGCACAAATTTTAAAGCATTAAATAATTTATATAATGATGTTACAAACGCTCCTTTATTAAGAGATGAGAATATTCAAAGAAGAGATCAATATGTAAATAGACTATCTGATGGTTTAAAACAAGTTTCAGGAATGGATCTTTCTTTACAACAAAATGTTGATGCTGCTCAAGGTTTGTTTAGACCTTTCTATGAAGATAAAGATATTAGGAAAGATATGGCTATGACAAAAAGAATTAGTGATCAACAAAAGAAAGCTAATTTTTATATGCAATCTCCTAATCCAGAAGATAATGATAAATGGTGGCAGGTAGGTGTAGATAGATTACAAATGCATGCAGATGATTTTAAAAATGCTACAACTGAAGGAGCAAGAGGAATGGGTTTACCTTCTTATGTTGATAATCCAAATTATTTTGAAAGAGCATTAGATTCACTTAAAGATTCTGGTTTATCTTTTGAACAAACAACACCTTATGGTGATTGGATGATTACTGATGTTAATGGTAGAGCTTTAACACATAGAGTCATTGGTTATGAAATGGAAGATGACAATGAAACATTTAAATTAGATGAAGAAGGTGAAAGAATACCTGTAACAGTTGATGATACTTTTAATTTTTTAAAAAATACAATGTTAGTAGATCCTAAAGTTCAATTAGGAATGCAAACAGAAGCATATGTTACAGCAAGAAATTTTGCTACTAATCCAGAAAATATAGCAGAACATGGAAGTGAAGATGGAGCTTATCAATTTTGGGCAGATGATTATATAAATAAAGCTGTAGATGCAGGTATAATGGAATTATCTGAAGCAGACTCATTAGAAAAAAGTTTAGAAACAGATGTTGATGCCTGGAAAGATTATAAAGAAAAATACAATATAATACCAGGGAGTCCATCTGAAAATATAATCATGCAAAAAACTTTTGAATTAGATCTTGCTAAAAAAAATAAAGACTTAATACAGCAACAAGTTCAAACATTAAAATCACCAAATAGTGATTTAGATAAACTTTTATCAACTGCATATCAAGCTTATGGTATATTAACAGTTGGCCCTAAATTAAAAGAAGCTGGTTCTGCATATAGTAGACAAGGTGCAAAACGAACTTTTAAAGTAAATGAATTAGCTAAGTTAAGAAAAGAACAAGAGTTTAAATGGGCAATGGAAGGTTATAAAGATCAAAATATAATGAACCAAATAAAAGCTAGAGGTATAGAAACTAGATTAAATCAGGAACACAAAGCAATATTAGATGCACAAGCAGATGGTATTACAGGATCTATATATGATAACTTTAAAGACGCACAACCAAAAGCATTTGACTTTAAAAATTATGATCTAACAAAAGAAAACATAGAATCTCAAGAGTTTAATTTATTAGATAAGATAGAAACAGATAGAAACAATGCAGTAAATAATATTGATAATCAGACATATAGTTTTTTAGATCTTGTACAATCAATGCCTGATGAATTTATAGGTTCTCCATTTTTAGAAGGTAGTAGTTTAGGAAGTAATTTTAAATATACAGTTGATGGTAATACAAAAACAGGAACATTAGACCAAATGATTAGTGATTTAAATAATCCTGAAAATGAAACAGAGCTAGATAGAGTATTTAATCATTTTAGAGATGCAGTAAGTGACACTTTAAATGTAGGTTATAGATCTGAAATACCTGGTGATCTTAATAGTCCTTTAATTGAACAAGATATATTAATTAATCCAAGTTTAGCTACATTAAATAATAAACCTGAAGCATATTCATCACTTCTTACAGCATTAAATAATTTAGATGTTACAAAAGGTAGTTTTGTAAATACTGAAAAAGAATATAATAGAATTCTTAGAAATTTACAAGCTGAAAATGTAACAGATGAAGCTGTTAATCAGCTCGGTTTTCCACCTATAATTCAAAGTAAAAAACAAAAAGAAATGGCACTTAGTGGTGAATCTATATCAAATATTTTAAATTATAATAATACAGATACTGCTTCATTTGTAGTTGTAGATAAAGAAACTTTTGCTGATGAAGTTGTAGCAATGGCAACTAATGGAGGCGACATCCAAGGAGTTTTAGATTATTTAAATAAGAATCATACGTATGCTGTGTTTTCTACAAAAGCTCAACCTAATAGATTTACAAAAGAGTATTCTTTTAATGATAGAGATAAAATAGATATATTTGAAAAGAATCCACTACTTGCACAATCTTTCTTTTGGGAAGAAGAACCTCGGGGAGAAGGATATCCATTAGGTTTGGGGATGGATAATAACCCTGGTACATGGGTTTTTGCACCATATGCCACAAGACGTACTATGATAGGGGGTATATTTAGAGGTGACAAATCTAATGAAGACAAAATACAAGCATTGAGAGAGATAGCTTATGAGGTTTATGATGGTGAAGATGATGCAGTTAATGCACAAGGTGAAGATAGATTAACTGAAGGTAATACAGGCATGATTCAAAATCTACAAATATTAATGAGAGAAGGTGATGCTCCTGGTAAATATTCATTTAATTATAAAGATTTTATGGATGGTAATTTACCACAAATGGGACAAGATGTAAAATTAGATCCTATAATGGATGCTTATTTTGACAACGTAAATGCTAAATATGAAATGATAGATGGTCAAAGGGTTCCTACAGATCCTACACATTTTATTTTAAATATGTCTCAAGTATTAAGAAGGAATGTAGCTGGTAAAGATTGGCAAGCTTATATACCAGAAGCTGGTGAATCAGGTTTTGGAGTAGATATTAATAATATAATTAATGCAACTGAAGATGATGGTACAGGTGATGGTCAAATAAGTAATAAAGTTATGGAACAAATGCTTGATTATTTATTAATGGCACAAAAAAATGACACTAAGAGATCTATTTTTGATATTTCATGGAGTAAAACAGGATCTAATGAAGTAGGTGCTGATGGTGAATATACATATACAGCATATAAATTACAACCAAATATACAAACAGGTTCTATTATACAAGATATGTTAATGTCAATAGATGGTTATGGTGATGTTGCTACATCAGATAGTGAGATTTCAAAAGCTGTATTAACATCAAAGGGAGTAGAGGCATATCAGAAGATTATGAGTAATGGTATAGTAATGTATATGGATAAAAATTTAGATCAGAATAGAAACATGGATGCATCAAATGCTGTAGATCCACTAGCTAGATATATAATGACTAGTGAAGAGCCTTATAGAATGGAACTACCTAATGGTGGTGTATCAATAATAGAACATATAGGTGGTGGGCAATTTAAAGTAAGGTCACAAGATTATATGTGGAATTCAGATTCATTAGCAATTGTTCCTCAACAAATTATACCAGATCAAAGAATATACAGAGCTGACCAGGTTATAGATTTAAAAGCTGCTTTAGAACAATATATGATTAACATAGCAAAACAAAATATTGCTGCTGAAAATGATTATAAAGCTAAAAACTAATTAAAATGGCTGAAAAAATAAACTTAACAGAAAATAATCTTTTGCAAAATTCACTATCTGAACCTGAAATAAATCTTAATGATGCAAGGTTAGATTTACCACCACCAGATACAATTCAAAAAATGGCATCTCAAGCTTTTGAGTTTGGAAATGTAGGGCCTATAGATCCTTATACAGAAAATTTAATAGATGAAGCTGCAAAGTTTTCTCAATTTGTACCATTTTTTCCACCTAACAATAGTATGAGTAATCCATACCCTGGTAGAGCAACACCAAATTTTAATCCATATACAGAATCATCAGGAGAATTTAATGAAAGTAATGTAAAGCAAAGAGAAGCAAATTACCGTCAAACAATTGATGGAGGTGTTGGGTTTGATCAAGGTTTAACGCCTAATTACACAGTGCCTGTAAAACTTAATATAGCAGCAAGTAATTTAGATAGATACTATGCTAGTTCTGCATTTTCTAGATTAGGTTTTAATCCTTTTGCTGACAACGAAAGATATTATAATAAACACATGACTAACCAGGAAGAGAGAGCTAGGAGTTGGGGTGCATTTAAATCATTGTTTAGTGATGCTGCAGGGTCTAACATGAGATCATACGGTGATTTTTTTACTGGTGATCCTTTTGTATCTGATTTTCAAGGTGCTAGAGCTATGCAAGATCAAATGAGAATAGGTATGACAAATAATCCTGGAAGTACTAAAGGTCATGTAAATGATTTTTTTGTTAATAGTGCATATACATTTGGTATAATAGGTGGTATAGCATTGGAAGAACTGGCACTATGGGGAGCAGCAGTACTTGCATCACCATTTACGGGTGGTGGTAGTCTATATGCTAAATCAGCAAGTACTATAAAAAACGTAAATACAATTAAAAATATAGCTGTAACTTCTTTAAATGCTAGAAAGTATACTTCTCAAGTTGCTAATTTTAGTCAAACATTAAATGATATTAAAAAAGCAGAAAGTTTTTTAGGAGCGGCTAAAGCTGGATTTAAAGGTACTGGTAGAGGGCTTGCTAATTTTGTTGCTCCAGAAACAATGCGTGCATTTTCTAAAATAAAACAAGCAGGAGCAGGAGCAGATGCTATGACATCACTTGCAAAAGTACAAACAAGTCTTGGGGGATTTTATAGAGATATAAGATCTATTAATTTAGCTTTAGCTGAATCAAAGATGGAAGCCGGTATGGAAGAATTAAGGGTTCAAGAAAAAACTAAAAAAATAGAAGAAGATAAACAAGGTAGACCTTTAACACCTAGTGAAATGTTGCTAACAGCAGAAGCTGGTAAAAAAGCAGGTTTAAAAACATTGTTTCAAAATTTTCCTACTATATATTTAAGTAATAAACTTCTTATTGGAACAGCTATGAGAGGTTTCCGTAGACTAACGGGTGATGCTATTGAAACAGGTATAGATGGAGCAAGAGGTGCTACAATAAGAACTACAGCAGGTAGAGCATTTAAACCAGGTACTCCAACTAAACCAATTGTAGCTGTGGCTGCAAAAAAACAAGGACTCAAAGGAATTTTATCAAACTTAAAAGCTGCTGGACCTAAAGGTGTTGCAAAAGGTTTTGCTGGTGGTGCATTAAGATTTACAGTATTAGGTATACCAGAAGGTGTTCAAGAAGTTACACAAGAGGCAATAGCGTCAGGTGTTACTCAATATTATACAGATTTATTTGAAAGTGCTACTTATTCAGAATTACAAAAAGCTTTAGGTTTAGAAGGTAGTATTTGGGAAATGGCAAATAGTATGACTGTTGGTAAATCTTCAGCAAATCAACTTGGAACAGAAATTTCTGCTTTAACAGAAGATCCTAAAACATTTTCAAAGTATGCAAAAATAGGTGCACAAAAACAATGGTCACCACAAGGTTTAAAAGTTTTTCTATCTGGATTTTTTATGAGAGGTGCAACAGTAATACCTCAATCAGTAGCATTTGATGTTATACCTGATTTTGTTAATACTTTGGTTAGTAAAGAATATTCTGAACTTAAAACAAAAACAAAAAACTATAGAGAAGCACAAGCTACTATGGATAATGCAATGTATAATAATGTTGTAAATTTTTATGATTCCAATGTAATAAATATGGTATCTCAATCACTTGCAAATAGAGAGGCTTTTGCAAATTTAACAGAAGGAGAAGTTAAAAAATATTTTGATGCTCAGGGGATAATGGTTTTTCAAGGTGTAAAAAATGCTATTAAAAATGGTAGTCATGATATATTTGTAGATCAAATGGAGAGCTATAAAAAATTAGATGATTCAGAAATTGTAAATATAATAGATGATAAAAATGCAGATCCTGTAAAAATTAGAAAACGTTTAGATGATGCAATAGAAAATGCAAAAGTTTTAAAGAAAGAAAAAGCAAGAATTGATGCACTTCTACCTAATCCATATTTATATACAGGATTTGAAGAAGGCACTGATGAATATAATGCTGCATATTGGAACTATCAAGGTCATGAATACATGAGAGATTTAGCTTTATTTGCAGGTGATTCATTTAGAAACTATACAAAAAGAAAAGCAGATATATTACAATCATTAATTAATGTTCCTGTTGTAAGTAATTTAGAAGCATCTGAATTAGATGTTTTACTTTCTGAGAATACAATGAATAAAGAGATTTTATTCTTACAAGAAACATTAAAAAATGTAGAAGTAACTCCTGAAACAAAAGCAGATATTGAATTTAAAAAGAAAAAATTAGATTTTCTAGAAAAAATAAAACCTATATTATTTGACCCTTTAACTATACAAGCTTTAAAAACTGGTTTAAATGCCACTGATTTACCACAAGGCCCTGTAAATAAATTAAAAGATTTAATAAGTCAGTATTTTCAAATGATTGCTTTTTATAGAAATGGAACTGTTGTCAATGCAAATCTTTCTGAAAATATAGATAAGATTATAGATTTTACAACATTAGATGTACAAGGAAAAAAATACAATGATGCTATTAAATTTTTTGCTGATCCAATTAGTGCAACAAGATTTGCTGAAGAAATGGCTATTGTTCATAAAGAAATATATAATAAATATGCAAGTAAAAATGCTACTATTAAAAGAGTAAATAAAACTTTATTAACAGATGCAAAAAGAGTATTTTTAAATCAATTAGCTAAATTAAGACAAGTACAAGGTTTAAGTATGGTACAACCTGTGCCAGAACAAGTTGAAGCATTTCTTAAAAAAAATGTAATGCCTACTGAATATTTTTCATTTGATAAAGGTGTTATTACAGAAGACATGCCTGAGTCAATAGAGATAGCAAAATTAGAAGCAGCATATGAAGAAGCAATTGCTCAAGCAGAGTTGGTAGAAAAAGAAAAAACTAAAGATGAAGAAGCTAGTAGTAAAAATATTGTTGCAGAGGAATTAGATGAATTACAAAAAGAAGAAATTGAAATTACAGATGAAAGTGGTGACGTTATTATTCCAGCTGTTGATTCATTAGATCCTAATGCTGAACAAAAAAGAAAAGCTATTACCCTAAGAGATAATTTTTATTATTCAAACAAGCCCACTGAAACATTAATGAAAGATGTTTATGCACTTTATCAAAACTCAGGTAGAACATCTTTAGATTATTCAGATTGGAAAAAGAAAAATTTAGCACTAGGAGATGGAGGTTTTCAAATATTAAGTGCAAGATATGATTTATTTCAAGAATATAAAAAATCTAATGCTGCAAAAGATTTTGATGATTGGATTGTAGATCCTAATAATAAATTGTTAGTTTCTAATACACTTGAAAAATATGAAACTGAATTAGGTTTTATATCAACTGTAAAATTTAATAAAGAAACTAGTAAAGATGACGTTCCTACAGAATCTGCTAATCAAAAAATTTTAGAAACACCTTATGATGGAATTTTTATTAAACAAACAAAAATAGTAGAAACAGGTAAAAGAAATAGATTTAGTTATGAAGTAGTTAATGCTAGTGGTAATAATATTTTTTCTAGAATAAAAGATTTATCTGAAAATGATGACATAGGATCCTATACTACTTTAGACAAAGCAAAAGTAACAGCTAAAAAAATTCATGAATATAATCCTATAACTCCTTTTATAATTAAAGATTTATTTGGTGAAACTTTTAAAACAGGAGATAAACTTGTAATGGCAAATGAGCCTACAACAACATGGATTTTAAAAACAACAGAAGAACATTGGAAAAAAAACAAAAACTTATATCTAGTTCATAGTGAAGATACAAGTAAACCATATACTAAAAAAAGAAAAAAGTTTATAAAAACTAACAAACAATGGACTGATGCTGAATGGACAATTGTTGGAAAATCTGACAGACCATTATCAGAAAGTATTAAAAAATTACCTATAGACAATGGTTTAAAATTTTATGGTTTTAATCCTGGTAAAGTTCAATTTGGTGAATTTTATGATTCAGGTGCTGTTACACTTTCTCAAGAAGAAGCAGATAGTGAATTTCAAAAAATAATCAGTACAACACCACAAGAAAAATTAAATGAAGCTGAACTAGTTGTTGAAAGAAATCCTAAATATAAACAATATCAACAGACTCTTAAAGATGCAGAAAATAAAAAAATTAAATTTCCTGAGTTTGATAAGTATAATACATTTGACAACAGAAATGAACCAAATAAAGATCTTGCATTTGGCATGAATGAGTTTGAAATTACTTTAGTTTTAAAAAATAAACCTATTGCTAAGTTAAGAAACTTAGGTTTAGTTACACTATTAGATAATGGTAAAGTTATACATGGAAATACAATATCTAAACTACAGGCAGAAAAATTATTTCAAACTAACAACAACCCAGATGCATATAAAGCAATTAGAAATAATTATCAAATTTTAACAGAAATAAATGATCTAATAAGATCTAAATTAAAAAATGGTAATGTAATTAGAATACCTTTATCTACACTTCCTATAAATATACAAGGAACAGTTGGAAGTCCTGGTTATACAGTTGACAATAAACCAGCAAGTAATCTTATTGAAGAGCTTGTATATAGTAGAATAAATAATGAAATTTTTATTATAGATAAATATAAAACATATAGTAGTGGAAAATCTATTGTTACATCTGATTATTATACAACTGCTAGTGATCTTAATATAATAAAAAATATTACAACAGAACTTACAGAAGTAATAAGAAATAATTTTAATAATGGTAATCCAAATACTGAACTTTCTGATGTTCCGTTAGGAAGATATGTTATGGCTGTAAAAGAACCAAATGGTACTGTAACATTTTTTAAATTAAAACCTAGAAAAAAAGATATTAATGATTTAAATGATATAATAGTTGAAATAAAAGAAACACAAAAGAAAATAGATGATAATAGAAATGATGATGATAGTGTTAAAGACTTTAAAATTATAGATGAATTTAATAATAAACTTCAAAGAGATTTCTATATAGAATATGATCCTAATACATTTGTAACTTTTGAGTTTAATGAAAATGGTGCTTTTCAAGTTACATATAGAAATTTAACTGATCTTACTTTAGGTAAAAAGGGTAGAGCTAAACTTGTAATAGCTGATAAAAAAGCTTGGGATTCAATTGAAACAATGCAAGATTTTGTAGACTATACAAATAAAACATGGCCAATGCTTCAAGATTTTCTTGTAGATAAAAAGATTGTACCTGAAGGATATAAAAAAGTGCCTTTTAAAATATCATTAGATAATTTTGTAAAGAACTTAGACAAACCTCTTACTGAAGATCAATTAAGTAATGAATTAAATTCTTTAGTTACTGCAGAAATAGTTAAACGTATAAGAACAAATAGAAGTATAAATATAGCACTAGAAAGTACAGGAATAAAATCATCTAGAGAACAAGCAGTAGAAACAGAGTCAGTAGATAATGTTCCAAAGAATAAAGTAGTAGAGGAAGGAGTTAACAATGAAAACAAAACATCTTTAGATGATATCACTGAACTTACAGAAGATATTACACAAGATTATATAGATGCTTTAGATGCTATTGCAAATCAAGAATACACTAATACAGATATTGAGTTTGCACTTAAAGTTCATAAATATCTTGATAATAAAGAGGTTGATCAAAATAATTCTGATGAAGTTTTTGTACGTGCAGCAAGAGTAGAAATGCAAGAAAATATAGATAATAATATAGCAGAAACAAAGTCAGACAATATAACTGAAGAAGAAAAAATACAAAATCAACTTGATGATATTACAGATCAATATGTAGATCTTGTTAAAAAATTAAAATTACAAAAAGTAGAATTAATAAAAGCTGAAAATCCTAATATAAAAGCTATTGATCTACATAAAAAATTAGATAAAGCCGTATTAAAAGATCCTAAAGTTGTTGAGCTTGATTCTAAAAAAGTAAAATTAGAAAGACAATTAAAAAGATTTGATAGCCTTGGAAATGATGTTGCAAATAAAGTATTACAAAGAGGAGAAACTTTAGATGGATTGCATTCAGTATTTAGAGATGACTTTGCAAAAGAAATAGAAACTATATTGCCAGACTTTTTTACTATAGAAGATATTCAAGTATTAAAAAATAATCTTGTAGACAATCAAGAAACAGTTGCTGCTTTTGGTTTAAACACTGCTACCGTTGGTTCAAGAGTAGAAGGTGGTATTATATATTTACCTGAAATTTCACAATTTGGATATCATGAAGCTGGACACGGTGTATGGAGATTACTACTTACAGACAAGCAACAAAAAGGATATATAAGAGAATTAAAATCTGAGTATTTAAATAAACTAAAAAAAGAAAATAAAAATCTTAAAGATGAAATAGCTAATTGGAAACTAGAAGATTTTGCACGTGTAAATGCTACAGATAAGATTGCTACAGAAAGATTAATTGAAGAATATATATGGGATAATTTTCAAGATTACGCAAATAATAAAAAAACATTTACTGGTAAAATAGTAATATTCTTTAAAAAGCTTTTAAACTTTATTAAAAGTTTATTTAATAAAAAATCTCCTTATGATGTTCAAGCACTATATGATAAAATTTTAACAGGTGGATTTAAATATTCAGAAATTGTTGATAATCAATTTACTAGACCAGAGACTAGTGCTTATTCTGTAGGAATAAATAGATTAGCATTTAAAAATATTAGAAATGGATCTAAAAGATTATTTATTAAAAAAGATGATGGTAACACAATAAGAAAATCTGTTAATACATATTTTGATCCAAACATGCAAAATCAAATGGTTGCAAATATTACTAAATTATATTTTGATTATATAGATAATATTGTTGGCCCATACAATTCTTTAAGTGTATTAGAAAATTCAATAGCAAATTATATAGAAACATATAATCCTGCAGTATTAAAAGAACAATTAAGTGTAGAAGATTATATTAAAAAAGAAGCACAGATAGAAGATGTATATGGATCTCTATTACAAACAAAGCCTTTTTCTACGCGTAAAGATATATTAAATGCAGTTTCAACATATCTAAGACAGTTTGATGTTATTATAGAAAAAACATCTGATCAAGTAATAGAACCAGGAGTAGGGAATAATAATCTTAAAAGCATTGCTGAATATGAAAAATCACAAGATGAAATTGGTGGTTTAAAATCATTTAGTGAGTATATGCGTAAATTAATTGCAACTACTACTTACATGTCAAAAGATATGTTTGGTAGAAATGCTTTGCAAACAGTTCACTTTCAAACAGGATATGAAGGCTTAATGAAAGCTACATCAGATGCATTTACAGAAGTTGATGTATTAAAAAGTTTAGTAAGATTTTCTAATGATACTCAACAAACATATGCTATTGTACAAAGAGTGCTTGATAAAATAGGACTAACAAGAGAAGATGTTATGCAAGATGGTTTTGTAATACCAACACAAATAACTAATCCTTTATTTTATCAAGATTTTATTAATCATTTTAAAAATCAAACAAGAATAGATTATTCTTATGATCAATTAGATGATGAAACTGGAGCATTAAATATAATGTCTGCCACTAAAAAAGATGATGCAAATCAAACCATGGAAAAATGGAATAATGCATTTGCTGCAAGGTATCCTGAATTAAAAAATGATCCATCTTTTAGAGCTGATGCAGTAGCTGCGTTAAATGTTCTTAGAAAACAAATGACAAAAAAGTCTATAACAGATAAAGCATTAGAAAAACAAGTTAGCACAATAGAAGGTAGTGTTCAGTCTGAAATATTTAGAACTACTGGTATTAATTTTACACCTGGGTTTTTAAGATATGCAATTTTATCAAATATACAATCTCCAAATAAAACTCAAAGAAGTTTTTTACGTCAAAATAATAGAGTAGAAACAGTTACAACAAAAGATATAGACGCTATTATAAGTGGGATAAATAAAAAGAATTCTAAAAATGAATCTATTCCAATATTATTTACAAAATACACGGATGCATTTTTACAAGGAAGAAATATAGAAGATACCTCTGAACAAGATCCAGGGAGTGCTGGAAGATTTAGCAGACTTGGTAGAATAGATGCTACATTTAATGAAACAGTTGGCTCTTCTACACATATTACTCCTTCTGGAAAAAGAATATATTCACAACAACTAGCTTCAGTACATATGAAGTTAATGTCACAATTAAATAATACAGATTATTTAGATAATCTTAGATCAGATCCCTTTTATAAAGATGAGCTTTTGGTTAACAGTCCTGCTATTAGAGACATGGCTGAAAACAATGAGTTAAGAATAAGCAGAGTAGCGGGTTATAAAATGGGTAAGTTTAATGTATCTTCTGAAGGTTATTACACTATGAGTAATAATTTAGATGTAAATAGAAAATCTGGTGTAGATGCTTCTAATTTTAGCGGGAGGGATGTAATAGCATCTGTTTTAAATGGTTACTTTATTGATTTTGTGCCAAACACTGGTAAGTTAAATATAAAAGAATATGATTATATTGACAAAGCTAATAATAATAGAGTTGGTAAATATATAACTGCAAGAGTTTATCCAAAAATTCTTGAAGCTAATAGTACTTTAGATTATGTTAATATGCCTATAGTTAAAACTGTAGAATATAAAAATGGTAAGTCTAAAATTACAGAAGAAACTATAGATAGAGTTTTTGCTAAAATTCAAGCTGAAGCTTATGAAATACAAAGAGAGTATCAAGAAAGATATCAAGGTGGTGAAGTATTTATTCCTGGAGACATACAAGGTTATAATGATACAGAAAATGGTAGATGGAAAAAATTTAAAAAAACAAGAGAATATTTTATTGAACAGAAAGCAAGGCTTGGTATAAATAAAAATTTTAAAGCTCCTTATTTAAATAAGTCACAAACAACATCATTAGAAAATTTAGGTACATCAGTTATACTTAGAAAAAATGCTACAGCAAAAAAAGAGGGTTATCCACAAGGTGACAAAATTCTAGTTAAAATTAATGAACAAAATTACTCTTTAGAAAGTTTAGGTTCTGGGCTAGTATCTAATTTTAATTATGATGAAATTATAAAAAGATTATTAAATGGAGAAATAAGCACTAGCTCTACTAAATTTAAAAACGGAGTATCATTTAAAAGAGGAAGTAAAACATATTATACTGATAATAAAACTCTTAGAAACTTTTTAAAAGAAGATAGCAAAGATCAGTATACAGTATATTATTTAGATAAGTTATCTCAAGAAGAAACAGATTTATTTTTAGAGGCTAATGAAGAAGTTGTATATGATGAAAGTAATCTTAAAGCAGTAGAAGATAAACTTATAGAAATAAATCCAGAAACAAATGAGTTATATACTTTTGCTGAAGCTCTTGAAGAGACTATGAGTGTATTAGATTTACAATATCAAACAATGGAAACACTAGAACATAAGTTTGCTTTGTTTAATGATATGCTAATAAATGAAAACGTTTTGAGTTTAGTCACAAGTAATATTACAGGTAACTTAAATACTTCAGCAGGAGATGTAGTTGCTGGTACTGTTACTCAAGATTTAAATTTAGTACCCGGTCAACAACAACATAATTTAAGACAAATATTTTTTAATGCTTATTTAAATGCATCTACAATAAATAAAGCTATGCTTGGTAATACTAATAAAAGTTTAGCTGATGCAACAATAGAAAATAAAAGAAACAAACAATTTGCAATAACTGGTAGAGATTCTGCTTTTGAAACAATAGCACCTGAGTTTGGTATTAATCATACTATGGGTAAAAATTCTATTGCTCAAGTACTTTTTAATGATAGAATATTTAAAGGAGCTGAAGAAACTGATGGTTTAATATTTATGACAATGAAAGGTCTTAAGTATTTGTCTTATGCAGTTGGTACAAATAAAGCTAAATTAGAATTAATAAATAGAGTTCAACAGGGAGAAGCTATTAGTGTAAGTGAATTTTTAGGATCAGAAAATTTAAAAGGGTTATCCTCATTAGGAGCAGCTTTACAAAGTGAAAAATATGCATATGGAGACGGTAAAATTTATGATAAAATGTCTGTCATGGCTTTATCAGATGAACTAGTTGGAGATCCTTCTACAGGGTTTACAACACCATCAATATTAAATCCTGAATTTTATGCTATACATGAAAACTTGAAAGCAATAGAAAATAACCAAGAAGTTATTGCACTTGCTACACCAACTTCTGCATCTAAAGCAGAAAAAAGTAAAGTATTAAGTTTTGAAGATATTTCTTCATTAAATGAATTATCAGAACCCAAAGATTTAACTAATTCAATTACATACCTTGATGCAAACTTTATGTATATGCAACAAAAACAAGTATCAGGTAAAAAAACTATTAGTAATCTTAAACAAATGAAAATCATAGTTTCATCTGAACAAGATAATAATTTAAATATAAATGTGTTTGGTGAAGAAATGACTTTAGGTACATTAAGAGGTATATATAATAAGGTAGAAGGTGATAAATCTAAATCAGCATTATTATCAAAAATGAATTTAGTATTTAGTTTAGATGATGCAATAACAGCACTAGAAGAGTCTAGAGATTTAGGTAAGATGACACCTGACTTACAAACATTTAGAGATTTTGCAATATCATCTTTAGAAACATCTCAGTCTAGTACTCAAATGATAGATCTATTTAAAAACTCAACAGATCTTAATAATAGTTTAACTTCATCTAAATTTGAACAATTATTTTTAACATTCTTTAATAACACATTTAATGAAAGAGTTCCTGGATTTAATACAACATTAATAACACCTGCATTAGGAGCAAGGGTTAAAAGGGTAAAGCTTATAGAAAATGGTATTCCTATAGCATGGGAAGTTGTTAGAGGTTATGAATTAAAACCTTTAGAAGAAAGAGAACAAATAAGACAAACTAAACAAGGAAAACCATTAAATTTAAAAAGAGAAGACAACATAACAAAAGAATATTTAGAAGATGTATTAGATAGTCCATTAAAAGAAGGTGATTTATTTATAGATGCATTAAGAGGTAGCGTTGTTATGTTAAATAAAGATGGTTCAAAAAGTAGTAAAAGATATCATGAAATGATTGTTGCACCACAAAGATCTTATATGAATCAAATTAAAGCTGATGAACCTATACCAGATATAATGAGTGATTTATATACAGCTACTGTGCCAGCACAAGATGCACACTCAGCGGCATATGGAAAAATTGTAGATTTCTTACCAGTATGGATGGCTTCATCAGGTATGATTTCTCAAGATTATATGAACCGTTCTGGGCGTGATCTTGATATTGATCAAGTTTACAGTCAAGAAAAAGATGTATATGTAAAAGGAAATAAAGTTATTGAATATGGTGATGGTATACCATTAAAACCAAATGAATCAACTAAGGGTATAAATAATAAATCAGAAGATACACTTTATGAAGAATATTTAGACTTTGTTCAAAAAGAAGCACAAAGACCAGGATCTGTATATCATTTAGCTCTTAAAAAATATAAAAGAACTCAGCCAGGATCCATTGAAGATAATTATAAATTATTATATGAAGAAGATGAAGTAGAAGTTGAGTGGGCAGAATGGATACGTGAAAATGACAATCCTCAAAGCCCTGGATGGAATGCAAAAGACTCAAAAGAAAGATTTGCAAAAGAAGAAAACTTTACATACAATAAAAAAGAAGATGAATTTGGTCCTAAATATATACAAGAAAGTATATCTCCTAATGAAGTTTTGGGTGCATTAAATCAACTAAATAAACCTAAAACAAAAGAAGAATATATTGCTTACAAAGATAAATTTAAATCAGAACCTTATGAAGCAGCAAATAATAATATTTTATTAGATACAAAAATTGTATTACAATCAAATCCAAGAATGGAAGCACCTTCTGAATATAGTAATGTAGGTGTTGCTAATGAACCAACTTCTATTGAACCACTAACTGATGTTCTTAAGTCTTTAGAAAAAGAAGTTAATTTTTTTGCAAATAGAAAAAGAATATTTGATTCATCATCTGATACAGATTTTTTAAATGATATATCTAGGATATATAATAGTTTTCATGATGGTGCAAAAAATATTGGCTCTATAGTTCCACAAAATTTAAACTTTCATATATTTTCAGAATATGGTTTAGATTTAAGAGATGGATCACAGTTTGGTAAATTAGTTATAGATGGTCAAACATATAATGAATTTACAAACCCTTATATTTTAGACCCTTTAAATAAAGAGGAACTTATAAGAAGAGCTTTTATGGGATCTTCAGAAATTACAGGTATGACAGATAATGCTAAATATAATATAGCATATTTCTTAGGTCTTAATAAACAAGCATTATCAACAGTAGCAAATGGTGTAGCACTTGGTATGCCAATTAGAGTTCCTATAATGATGGTTAATCATCCTACAATTAGAGATGTATATAGATCATATGAAAATATAATAAGAAGGGGTCAACCAGCTAGTGTAGAAAAATTAGTTGGAGCAAGAATAGAAACTTTAACAAAAGATAGACCATTACTTTTAGAAAATGCTGCAACTAAACGTATATCAACAGAAGTTTTAACAGAACAATTAAATGCTTGGGAATATGTTGGTGGAGTAAAAGGTTTAAGTAAAACATTTGCAAAAGAAGTTGAAACAGAGTCTGAAGCATATGAAATATTAGAAGAAACTGAACTTAAAATTTTACAACAGTTTTTAATTTTAGAAAATATTAAAAAAGCAACAAATAAATTTATTGCTCTTACAAACCTTATAGATGGTGTAGGGTCATCTACTTTAGATTTAGAAAGATTATTACAATCTTTAGATGATTTAGATATAAATAAATCAGATAGTGAGTTTGAAGAAAGCAATATACCAATAGATTTTAGAAAGTTTTTTAATAATACTATTACAGATATAGGTGGTGTAAAGACTCAATCATTTTTAACCACACTATATAGAATGGCAAGTATGATTAATAAAGTTACTCCTTCTGTATTTATTTCAAAAACAGCTCCTTTTGAACAAATGACTAATTTAGTTCTTTCTCATTATAGATCTAATGCAAGATCTGTAGATAATAAAAATGATGTAAAGAAAAGTATAATATCATATCTGACAGCAAAAGCTTTTATGAATAGGCTAAAAACTAGAGGAGACGGTAAGAGGCTAGCTACTTTAAATAATGGTTTTATTTATAATGAATCAAGCTTAGATTCACCTTTAACTATTATGGATGTAATGAGAAGACTTATGAAAAATAATCCTGATAGTTATTTTTTATATGACTTTTTAAAACCTATTACATATGATAATCCAAACAACAAACAAATGATTGATAGGGTAGTTGCAAATACTTGGAAGTCTATTCCAGACGCAATGATGGTTGAGTTAGGAAGAGATATAGCTAATGTATATACTAAAGATGAACAGAACTATCTAGACATGAATCATTTATTAAATTACTTAATGGTTAAAGATGGTTTTACTTTTCAAAGAGATTCATTTATAAGTATAATGCCTGTTGTTTTATTACAAGATATTATTAGTTCTGTAAGTCCAGCTCACAGTTTGCTTAAGTCAGAAGTATTAGATGACGCAAAATATAAAGAAGTTTTTGGTGCAACTTTAAATGAGATGGCTAATGAAGTTGCTATAAGCATGTTAACGTCTCATAAAAATAATTTTAATTTACAAGCAAATAAATCTGCAAACGCTAGAATAGCATTAAAGAAATTCAAAGATGATAGTAGTCTTGATTATATTATAACAGCAGAAGATAGTAGATTTAAAGAAGATATAAGTCTAGAACAAGGTCTATTATCTGGTAAAATAAAAGCAATATCTACAGAAGGAGCATTATATCCTGCTATTAAAAAAGATCATATTATTGAAATAGGTAAAGATGATACACCATATAAAGTTGTTGGATCATTTAGATTAAGTAACAAACTTAAAAATGCAAAAAACTTTGCTAATAGGTTTTCTATTTTAACAGGTTATACAAAAGAATATTATGATACAATGTCTAAAACAGACTCTAGGTTAACTGCAAAAGGTTATATTACAATCCTTGAGCCAGTTTCAAAGGAAGTGGCAGAAAAACAACCTTTAACTATGTCAAGAGGTGCTGTTCAATATGACTCTTCTTTAGGAGAAACATATGTAAATTTATTTGCAAAACTTGGACCTACTCAAAATAGAAAACTTAGAGGTAGACTTATAAGAAAATATGAGGGTCAAAAACAAAAAAAATACGGTAGAAAAGTTAACACAGAAGTTTTTAAAACAACACTGCAAAAAAATAAATATGATTTAAATTCAAAGGGTTTTGAAATAGTAACTACAGTAGTTAATAATAAAACATATGATCTTATCAAATTTCCTTTAGTTAGAAAAATAAAATTAGGTAGAGGTAAAGACTTAAAGTATATTACAGAAAAATTAATAAATGTTACTGTACCACAATTTTTAAATAGAGGTGTTGGTGAATCTAGCATGATGTATAATTTAAAAGCAGATGGTAAACCTAGTGCTATTTTAGGTGTTAATGCAATTTATAAAACTACTGAAACCGTGGGTGTAGATTCTGCAACAGATATAGGTGATGTATTTGTTGGCAAAAGACCAGCATTTAGTCTTATGATGGAAAATAGAGCTGACAGATTAGAACTTAATTTACCTATGGAAGATTTTTTACAGTTAAATCCTACTGATGTAGCTGAGGCTGTATCAGAAGAAGATGCGGGACAATTAGATCAGTTATCAGAAAGTGTATCACGTGTAACAGAAAAAGGTTTTGAAAACAATAAAGGAGAAAGTGTTACTCCACAACAAGCAATAAAAAAAGAAAGTACACAACCATTAGGATTATCTGGAAATCTTTCAGACTATCAAAATATAATAGATAACTCATCTTTAGATATGTCAGGATTAAAAGAAGATGCTTCTGAAACTCAAGAAGTAACAAATGAAGATTCTGCATACTTGTCTGAAGAATATGCAAATTTTACTAATTTTCAAAAACAAAACATTGCTGTTTCAAAAGATCAAGGTGGCTTAGGTGTGAAAAGTCTAGAAGATTTAATAGCTTTGTATAACGATCCTAACCAACAATACTCTAGAGAAGAGTTTATTGAGGATATTAAAAAATGTAAAGGTAAATAGATATGACTTGTTTTAATAGAAATACTGCTCAATGGAAAGCTATAAATGCTAAATATAAAAATCCTATGGTTGTAGATAGCATTATGACCAAATGGCAACAAACAAATAGTACAGACGTTTTGCCAACTTTACAAGAGGTTGATGTTTACTTAAAACAAAAAAAACAAATATTAGCTACTGATCAAGTAGAATATAAGAATACATTATTAAACAATATATCTGAAAGAGGTTTAATAAAAAGATTTGGTGATATGTATATTATTGATTCTAAAAATAAAAATGCTATTCCACAAATATATAGACTTATGAAAATTTGGAATGTGCCATCTCAAGCATATAGTGTAAAACTTATTGATGATAATTTTGTTTTAGACATAGACAGATCTAAGTTTAATAAATCAAATATGATAGTTTCTAGAAATAATGATACACATGTATTAGATATTATAGATCATATGTTAAAAATGTTTCCTCAATTAAGTTTAAATGTTGTTAGTAGAGATGAGGCTAAAGCATATTATGATAATCTTTCTGAAGAGCAAAAGCAATTAAGTTATGGGGCATCATTTTTTAATGTAAAAGCTTATTATGTTGACAATACAGTTAAAATTGTAAAAGGAAGTGTAAGCCCAGAAACAATTGCTGAAGAAATATTACATCCATTTGTAAACACTATGGAGATTGAAAATAATTCTTTGTATAAAGGTTTATTGTCAGAAGCAAAAAAAATATATCCAGAACTTTTAGAACAAACACAGGATATATATAAAGACTATACTCAGGAAAATTTAGAAAGAGAATTTTTAACTAAAGCATTAAGTAATAATTTTAATAAAGAGTTTGAACAACAACCTACCAATACTTGGAGACAAAGAATATTAGATTTTTTAAAACTTGTTAGTGATGCTGTAAAAAATCTTTATAAATACATATCTGGAAAAGCTTTAACTGTAAAAGATATTAAATCAACATCTACAATTTCAGATATAGCTAAACTTTTAAACACAAAAGATTTAAAATTTAATTTAAATTCAGATTTAATTAAAAATACAGCTGTTCAATTTGAATTAACTGATGATAGAAAAGGATTAGTAAATCAAATAAATGAAGAAGCTACTGATGAGCAGAAAGATATAGTGGATAGGCTTACACATGCAAGCAGAGAAACAAAAAGAAGAGTGGAAAACTTTACAGTTAGTGATTATTTAAAAGAACTAGCTGATCCTATAATAATAAATGTTGATGGTGAGTATTATAATATAGATAAGACAAATGAAAAATATCCATCTGTTAATGATAAACTAGGAGCTATTGCAGATGCTGGTATTAAAGCAAGAGATTTTAGAATAGATGATATAAATGTAATACTTGAATCTGTTATTCTAAAAAGAGGTGTAGAAGGAGTTGAACAATTTAAACTTAAAACTATTACTAAAACAGATGTAGAAAAATTATATAATGCTTTAGCTGCTAGAGTAGAAGGCCTACAAGAAACAGGTGCTGTTTTATTACCATCAGTAGTTATTGCAGATCCTAAAACTAATGTTGCTAGTACAATAAGTATTTTATCTATTGAAGAAAACGGTACTCTAACCCCAATAAATATTACTTACAACCGACCACAAGATAGTACAACACTATTAAGTCTAGAAAAAAATAGTTCATTAGCTAAATTATTTCCTAATGGGATTACAAGAATAATGTTAAATGCTATAAGAAATAATGTTCAATCAAGAATATTAGAAAACTTAGGATATATTGTCAATGAAAAATCTAAAACAATTAACATTAATTATAATGATAGTAAAATTGTAAATATAGACATGCCTGCTCCTTATAACATAGCTGATTATGTAAACTATGCAAATTTAATTGTACCAGAGATTATAGAAAAAAAACCTGTTGATAATGTTTCTGAACAATTAGATGATTTAGCAAAACAACAAGATGAAATGGATATAAATCCTTTTGAAGCGGTGGGAAAAAAACTTACTGATATAGATCTACAAGAAGGTCTTGCTACAAATAAATTACGTAGAAAAACATTAGAAGGATATAGGACAGAACTTTTAAATAAACAA
>TARA_R110001592_G_scaffold66226_2_pt1 | contig 31902 bp, 13 predicted proteins | sample TARA_R110001592 | Tara Oceans TARA_R110001592 (sample SAMEA4398387) | marine metagenome | biome: Polar Biome; feature: [SRF] surface water layer (ENVO:00010504); material: water (ENVO:00002006), including particulate matter (ENVO:01000060) such as... | depth 5 m | reverse complement strand
AGTCCTGTGTGTGCCTTGCTTTGACTTTACGTCTGATGTGCCTTAATCAATATATAGTTATATCTTCTTGAAGTGCTCTTTGAGTATTTGTGAACCACCCACTCTAACATTGATGATTCCGTTATAATAATCGTCTGATAGCAAGACTTTTCTTTCGAATTGTTCCCTTGCTTCTAGGTAACTTGCTATGCCTCTGGTAGGGCAAAAATGTAAAATTTCTCTGGTAAAGGTGTCTTCGCCTAGTAATTCTACATCTGCATTAAGATGATCTGAACTACCCCAATAGGTTTTCCAGTCGCTTTCTTTAGTACCACGACGTTTGTTCTTTTTTCCTTTTAAGGGAGGCTTGGTTGTTTTGAATTTAGCAAGTTTCTTACCAACATACATCTTGCCATTCTCTTTATTTGTAATTAGATATACAAATGCTTCGCAATCTTCTGGTAACGTGTCTACTGTTTTATTATTAAATTTCCATGGACTAGGCATCAATATACTCTGTGTCGGTGTTGTACAATGTAAAGCCGCCTTCTTTAACGACTGTCAATACATTATTTACACGACCGACCAGTTCTTCTTTGTGAGAAATGAGCATAATGTTTTTACCTTGTTCTCTATGCATCTTTTTAAGAACGCCTAATGCATTCTCTACACCCATAGAGTCCATACCACTATCAATAAGTTCATCAATACACATCAAGTTCATTGGCCTGTTAAGACTTTCGTACATGTCTCTGAATGCCCACGATAGTCCTAAAATAAGTCTGTTACGTTCGCCTCTACTTAGATTATCAAAGTCTAAGTCACGACCATACTCTGTTATTTCTACACCTAAATCACTTGCAAATTTTACATCATGTGGCAAGCCTAACTTCTCTAAGTAGTATGCTAACCTATGGTTAAGGTATGATATGTTTTGATCTATTATCTTTTTACGGATAAAACTATCTTTACTTGTTAATAGTTTATATAAAAACTCTTGATGTTCTTGCAAATAAGTTAGTTCGTTCATAGTTTCAAAACTTATTTCTTGAATGCCTGATTCTCTTAAACCTGTTATTTGATCTGTGTAAGGATTGTCCTCTCCTGCTTTCTCACCTAACTGTTCAGTCATTGTTTCTAAATTATGTTTGTGCTGTAAAGCATCAGCAAGTTTAGAATATTCTGTTTGCGGCAAGTTAGGAATATCACCTAACTCTGTTATTGTCGTCTGTGCATTTAAAAGTTGGGCATTTAAATCTTTAAGATACTCTGCTTCAGTATCAATTTTTTCTACTAGTTCTTGTGTATAAGCCTCATGCGTATCCAAGTGTGCAGTAGGTTGTTCACATGCTGGGCAAACACCTGCTTTAGCACTTTCTAAATTACTTTCTAGTTCTGACAGTTTTGTTGAACTTCTTTTTATACTGCTGTGTAATCTTTTTTCCTCAGCATTAAGTGAATTAATGTCAGTCATTTTTTTACTAATGTCATCTACAATGCTGTGATTTTTAACTTCTTCGTTAATGTCGATTGTTTCTAATTTTATAATTGCATTGCCTAGTTCTTGTAACTTGTTATTTTTATTTGCTGTCCAGGCTTTGCTTCTGCTTTCAATTTCTTTAATGCTTTTTTCTATGTTTTCATTAGCATTTTGTACTGCTTGTATTCGCAGTTCTTCTTCTTTAATACTATCTCTAGTATCCTTTTGTCTTAACTTTAACACTTCTGCTTTTGAGGACAACTCGGTAATACCTAACAACTGCTCAATCATGTCTCGTTGATCATTGTTTTTCATACTGAGAAAAGGCTCGGTGTATGTGTTTAATGCAATTAAATGCTTAAACATATTATGCGGAAAGCCAATTATCTTTTCTATTTCTTTTTGTGTTTCTCGACTGTCGCCTTGCTGTTCGTTATCTAAAGCATCAGTACCATCTATAAAAAGTCGCAACACATTAGGACGTCTTCCTCTTTCTATACGATATGCCTTGCCTTCGATCTCAAACTCAACGGTAGTAATCATTCCTTTACCGTTTGTCTTGTTAATTAAGTTATCACGCCTAATGTTTGTTAGTGCTTCTCCATAAAGAGCATAACTTAGTGCATTAATAATAGTAGTCTTACCTGTACCGTTTCTACTACCATCACCACCCATGTCTAAGTTGTGACCTAGTACAAGTGTTAGTTGGCAATTATCAAAATTAACTGCCTGTGTGTTGTTGCCAACACTCATAAAGTTTTTTGCTGATACGTTTTTAATTTTTAACATTAATCTATTTCTATGCTATGGTAAATGTCTATAAGTGTTTGTTTGTCAACGAGATTACTTTCGATAGTGTCTAATTGTGTAACAACAATTTGATCAACACTTTCAAATGTTATATCTCCGCCTTCAAACTCTTCTTCTTCTTTTACAGGAATAAGTTGTAATTCTCTTACTCCATATTGTTCTGCAAATTTTTCTCTGACAAAGTTTGCTTCTTCGTAACTAATACTTACATCAAGTATTACTCTTGCATAGGTGTATTCGTCTAATAAATTTTGATGATCATCTAGTAATTGTTTTAATGTAAACTTTCTATACTTAGGACCTTTAGTCCAGTTTACATATTGAGGCTCGCCTCCCCATTCTAAAAACATTGCACCACGTTCGTCATCGCCAACGTCTGCATAGTTATGGGGAAATGCATTACCTAGATAATGTATGTTGTTTTTGTATTGTCTTTTATGAAAGTGCCCACTGAATACATATTCTGGACCACTGAGCATTTTATCATTTATGCCTCCATGGTCTGGCATCTCTACCATTGCATTCATTTTAAAGTAAGGTAATTCGAAGTGACCAAACATATACTTGCACTTCATTTTAGAAACAGTTTTGTAATCGTCTCCTACTAACCACGGCACAATAGCGACATCATCTTTTTCATACATGTCGTCTACCATAACAAAGTTAGATAAGTCACGAGCATACTCAATACTGTTCATATCACGTTTATCTCTGTAATAGAGATCATGATTACCAGTTATAAAGTAAACAGTTTCAAATGCATCGTTGAGTAATTTTAAGTCTTTAATAGTTGCATTCATTGTTGCAACATTAACACTTGATCTATGATGCATCCAGTCGCCTAAAAATATACAGGTTTCTGCGTCTCTGGCTTTTGCTTCTGCAATAAACCATTCTATATACCTTCGACAGTCATCTAAATGTAAGCGGCTGTTTTGCTTTAATCCGTAATGTATATCCGTAAAGCAAGCCGCTGTCTTAAACAGTTGGGCCATAAATTTATTCTGCTATTGGGTTATTTGCCTGTTCTTCGGCCGCTTCTCGCATTAAACGAATTTGTTCTTCATGTTTAATTTGTCTGCCGTAACTAGGTAAATGTCCTTGTTCAATTAATATATCATCTCTGATAGTTTGGTTTCTTTTCTCTAAGTTTAATACTCTTGTAAAACTGTTATTCACTGCGGCAGTATAGTATGCAAATGGGTTATCCGATTTTGCTTCGTTAAACTGCAATCCAATTTGAGATAGTTGCACTAATGCTTGTCCACGCATTTCGTCTACATAAGTATAACCTCTCCAGTTTGCTCTGTGCGAATACCTTTCAACTAGTTTTAAATACATAGTTCCAAGTTCATTAGAAATTTGTCCATGGTCGACACAAAAGTTGCCATTACTCATACTGCCTTGCCAATGACTTCTTCCGACTTCTACTACTTCGTCATTTACATAAGCATAATGTTTGAAAGAAGGAAAGTTTACCTTTGCTTTTGTCTCAGCCTCATTCTTAGGATTTCTTTTTCTACCTGGCTCGTCTGGAATATGCTCCATAGTCATTACTCTGAACACAATGTCTTCTTTAGCAATACTTTTAGGATCTACTGCAAACTCTTTTTGTTTAGGCTTATTCTTATAGTCTTTTGTATCATGCAATAGCATTGCGGCTTGGTAAGCCTGAGACTGCATAATAGATGCACGATTTTCTCTTGCAAGTTTTAAACTATTGCGATTAATTTTTTTAACATCTTCTAAAATAATGTCATGCCATTCGTATTTTTCGTCTTTGACGTAACAATATGTTAGTTTGCTTTTATGTATCTGCTTTAAGATGTCTTTGTTGTTTAAATAATTTACTTTCTTAGCCATTTGATCTCCAATGATATTAACAACATTATACACAGAATTATATATATGTCAAGTAGTATTTATCCAGAATCTTTAATTATAGTATGTTTTAATGAATACGATAAATAGTATTATAGGAGATATTTATGATAGGCAAGACAAACGGACCATTAGCCAGCAGAGCAAGTGCACCAAGCAGTTTGCAATCTAAAGATTTGCGACAGCAACAAACTAAAAGCCTTAACTCGCAAGATATGTTTGATAGAGTGGGTAGCCAACGTGGCACAGCCAAGTCAGTTGACTGGAGAGCAAGACTAAGACCTAAGTTTGGTGGTAGAGATTTGTTTTGGCAGGGTGCTTTAGAGATGGAAAGTACCAATGAGAACCGTAGAGGTGACATGGCAAATATTGATTACTTGCTTAGACCGTTATACCAAACAGGTGGCCTTGTATGGCAATATACTCCAAACATATTTTATGGTGCATCAGTAAATTATTCAACACAAGAATTCCAAGGCAGTAACTATCCATTGAATGTCTATGTTAATTCTCAACCACCAGAGTATCCAATCATCAGTCAATTTACAGCAAATACTATTGATGAAGCAAGATATCTACTAGGTGTTATGCATTTTGTTAAAGTAGCAACAAAAAGTTTCTTTGGTGATGCCTCAGTTAAAGACGGATTATATGGAACACCCCCTCCCGTATTGCTATTTGAATATTTGGGAGAACATGGATTTAATAAAGTTCCAGTTATTGTAACTCAATATTCTATTAACTTACAACAAGATGTAGATTACATTCCTGTAGTTACATCAGTAGGTGGCGGTGGCAAAGAAGAAGTTACTTATGTTCCAACAAAATCAGAGATATCATTAACACTTAAACCTCAATACGCACCACACAAACTCAGAAAGAGATTCGATTTACGAGAGTTTACTACTGGTAAAGCCTATAATAAAGGATTTGTATAATGGCTGACTTTCACAGAAGAGATAGTTTTTTACGAGATACAGATACGTTTGACGGCTTCCTTGACGTAAACACTTTACCTAAAATACCAAAGTCTGCAGATGATGAAATATATGTTGTAGAAGCAAGATATAATGAACGACCGGACTTATTGGCTCATGACCGTTATGGTTCTAGTAGATTGTGGTGGGTATTTGCTTTAAGAAATCCGGATTCAATTGAAGATCCAATTAGAGATTTTAAAAGCGGAATGCAAATCAGATTACCTCACAAGGGTGTACTAGAAACTATAATAGGTTAAAAATGGCAAAGAAGAAAAAAGCACCAGTAATACTAGATCCTATTGTTGGAGAAGTTGCTGGTAATGTCTTAGACGAGTACGCATCATATTCATATAGTGCTAAGTTATACATGATACCTCCAAAGACTGGTTCAATTCCCGGAGCGGCACAAAAGAATAAAGGCCAAGGTCGTACCCGTGGGGCAAAGAAGGGCCAACAAGCAGGTGGCTTTTTAAATAACTACTATATTGCAGATCCTTCGGATACTGTAGTTCTTGCACAGACAGGTGTCACAGCAGGAAATAATATAGACAACATAACTATAGAAAACATTGCCAAGTTTGATTCAGGGTTGATCACAAGGAATATTAATTTTAATATTACTCAACCAGGTGCGGCAAATTTTATAGATCAAATTTTATTAGCAAGAAAGCAATTAGGCATTCCAACGTATGCAACTGATACACCATTATTTTTAGAAATAGTGTTTCAAGGATACGATGAAGGATTAGACGATGCTGATGATGGCGGCATGCCTTTCTCGCATGGACCATTTAGATATAGAATGCATTTAGCACAAATTGGTTTAAGCATCGATGGTTCCGGATCAACATATGATGTATCATGTGTTCCAACATCAATAGTGCCATTCCAAGATAATTTTTATAGGATGCCAAAGAACTTAACTACTTCCGGAAAAACAATTACTGAACATTTAGAGAATCTGTTTGAAGGCATAAACGATTACCATAAAAATAATAACGACAAATATCAAATTGTAGATGAGTTTGAAATAGACTTAACTGGATTAGTTGGCGGCGACTCTGGACTCAAAGACGAAAAACTTGTAACAAACGCAAATTCTGAAAGTTCTCAAATTATTAATAGGCAGTTTAATCCTAATATGGAAGACATGACTCCTAGACAAATGAGAAAAGAAATACGAAACTTTCAAAAGGATGAAGACAGTTCGATAGAGATTGCTGTATATAAAGATACTATTAATGTAAAGAAAGGAATTACATTATATGACTACATGTGTGTACTATTAAGTATGAATGTAGAATTTTTTGAATCATGCACAAGAACAATACAAGCAGAAGATCCAGAAAAAGCAGATGCAACAAAAAAGAAAGATGCTTATACAAAATGGATTAAAGTAAATGCTGACACAGAATACTTAGACTTTGATACTTTTAGAAATGTTCATGCAAAAAAGATTACATACAAGCCATTCTTATTTAAGAGTGTAGATGAGAGAGTTCAAGCATCCCCGGAAGAGAACGAATTAACAGCAGAAGAAACACAATCAAGAATAAATGAATTGCAATCATCTGTATTCAAGTCATATCATTACTTGTTTAGCGGCAGGAATGATCAAATATACGAATGTAACATACAATATGATAATGGTTTAGCATTCTTATTGCCTCCCGCCGGGGGAACAGTAGGTGATGTAAGTGTTACAGCGGCACCATTAATGACCGATAAGACACCACTTAACGAAAACATTTCAGGCGGTGCTTTAACGGAAAAAGTTTTAAAAGCAGGAGATAAGGCTAAAGTAGATAAATTATTTAGGAAAGCATCGGATGATGATATACGAGGCCTAGGCCAAGCATTAGGCTTAAACAATCAAGAAATTAAAGATGCTATAGAAAATAAATCTAGTGTTTCTGCACTAAAGATTAAAAGTGTGTTAGAAGATAGAAACCTACTTAACCAAATTGTCCAAGCAGAAGCGGCCTCAAAAAACAAAACATTTAGTGATAATCAAAAGTTATCAGATGGTTCTCAGTATAATCCTAGAGCAAGTGGGTATGTTTACTCAGCAGACTTAGTAGGAGATATTGCAGGAGCAATAAACTCAGAAACACTTTGGGGCAAAGCAAAAGCCAAAGCAAGAGGTATAGGAGATAGTTACGAAAATAAAGAACGTAATTATAGTTTGCTTGTTCCCGGAACAACTAAAACAGCAAAATTAAAAGAAGGAAAAGACCCAACAGACTCTGTTCAGCCACCCTACCAACAAGTACATATTGTAAACGAATTAGGTGAAGCAACTTTTGACGGAACTACAAGACAGAACTTAATGGGTTACTATATGCAACAAAAATTGGAACCAGCGTTCTTAGTAAATTTAGACATGCTTGTAAAAGGAGACCCATGGTATTTAGGTCCTCCTATGCAGACACCAAATCTTGTAGTAGAAGATATGGGCAGTCAAAAAGACGAATCAAATGAAGAGTATGTAGTATTCCAAAAACAAGATAACGTAATATTATTTGATATGCAGTCACCTAGACTGTTTGACTTTAATGTAGATGACGAAGATATGAACGAAGGATACTGGTCAGCAGACGGAACAGCATATTTCATATCTGGTGTATATATGTTAATTAAAGCAATAAGTAAGTTTGAAAATGGAGAGTTTAAACAAGATTTAAATATGGTAAAACTTACATCATACCAAACAAGTAAACTAGATAAAAAATCTGATGCAGTTGATCAGCACAAAAAAAATTACGGGTCTAATTAATAATGGCATATAATATACATAAATCTAGCAACAAGAATCCTAACATGAAGGAAAGGAATCAAAAGGCGTACCTTAACGGAATCTATGTTGCAGAAATTATTAACAATATTGATGTTAGTAGAACAGGCAGAGTGCAAGTTTTTATCGCGGCACTTACTATTGATGATTCCGGCAAGTCCGGATACTTTGATGCTGTATGGACTAGTCCTTTTGCAGGTAGCACCAATCCTAGATCAGTAGGAAAAGAAATTGAAAATCCAGACCAGTCTATGACATCATATGGTTGGTGGGGACAAGTACCGGACATCGGTAATATGGTTTTAGTTGCATTTGGTGACGGCAACACAAAGTTTCCATTTGTTATAAGTTGTTTATACCCAGACATGTTTGCAAACATGGTACCAGGATTACCTGCAGGAAAAAATTATCAAGATCCTACAAAACTGTTACCCACAGTAGAAAAGAATAAAAGAACTCAAGACGTAAGACATAATGATACATTTAGACCTGTACAGCATACACTTTCTGAAGCAATAGTAAAACAAGGTTTAATTAATGATGCAACTAGAGGTGCTGGTAGCAGTGGCTCAAGAAGAGAATCTCCAAGTGAGGTATTTGGTATACTGACACCCGGTCCTCGTAAGAGTGCAATAACAGGTTCAGAGAAAGACTTTGATATTAGACTTGGCGGTCATCAATTTGTAATGGATGATAATTTAGACTCAAGGCAAATTAGGATCAGAAGTGCAGAAGGCAACCAGGTATTATTAGATGACAATGAAGGCGTAATTTATTTAATAAACAAAAGTGGTAGAGCATGGATTGAGATGAACTCCTTAGGGGACATCCATGTATTTGGCGAAGGCTCTATTAATATGAGAGCAAAACAAAATTTTAATATAAGAGCAGACTATAATATTAACTTGGAAGCAGGCAAAGATATTAATCTTAAAGCGGCCATGGATACATTAGGTAGCGAGTATAAAGGGGCAGGCAACGGATCAGGCGGAAGCATACATTTAGATGCAGAAGGTGAAATTAAAAATATTGCAGGCGCAAGTATTATAAACAGATCTATTGCAGGAGACGTTTCTACACATGCATCAGGTAGTATTAAACAAGAAGCGGCTAATGGCGATATAGAATTATTATCAGCAAACGAATTTAAAAGCAAGTCCGTTGGCAAATACAGTATTAAAGCCGGCGGTGATGTAACAATGGAAGGTGCCCAAATTGTTGAGAAAGGTGAGCAAGTGCTTATGAACAGCGGAGGTTCAAGTCCAGCAGAGCCAGGTGTAAATGATGCTTCATTACTAGAAAACATTTTGCCAACCGAATATGAAGACTACATGAACAAGCAACCTGAGTATGATAGTGAAGGTGATACATTATTACCAGGCGATGGCAAAAGAATAAAATACAACATGAAATCTATTGTTACTAATTTAATAACAGCAGAACCATTTGCAGGGCATACTCCTGCAGACCCAGAAAACGAAAATCAAGAAAGTATTGTTCCTGACGAAAGCATAGCAGATGCAATGGCACCTAATTCAAATGGTGTATTGGGGCCAAAAGGAGAAACTCCAGCAGATAGTAATTCACCTGCAGGATACCAACCATCCACAGGGTACGATGACAATAACAATCCGTTATACAACGAACCATCAAAAAATGTAACTTCAAACTTTACTCCTGCATTTAATAAAAAATTAGAAGAAACAGGTGCCATGGCAACAGCAGTATCGGCTATAACAGCAGGTGTTAAGCCTTTACAGGCTCCTACTAAGACTCCGGGCAACTATAAAATTATTGCTTCAGGTAGAAAGATTAGCGACATAGAAGCAATAACTAAAACTGTGGCAGTAAACGCCTCAGGAGAAAGAGTTGGTACAAACGATACATCAATGGCAGACTTATCTAAAGGTATAGCATTATTGCAAGCCGCAGAAAAGTCAGGCTCTGACACAGGTCCTTTATTAAGTAAATTAGGGATTGATGTTTCGAGAGATGGATTAAGTAAAATTTATACTGCTAAGGATGGAAGTTTTGTTATAGACACTAGAGGTGGAGTAGGTGCCGTAGCAAACAATCTTATGACTGCATCAGATCTAAGAAAAACAGGTAACATTGTAAGTGAATATGTTGGTAAGAGCCAACTGTCAGATAATCAATTGGCATCTTTAACATTACTTGCAGATCATGTAGGTGTCGACAACTTTAAAAACAGCAGAGCATTGCAACTTGTTAAGGCGGCTGAATATTCAAAAGTCCCAAATAGTATGTTAGACTTTAATAAAGGAACTGTAGGATATAGTAGGCGTCCTGTTACTAGACGTGATTATATTGAAAGAGGCCAAATGTATGGTGAGTTGTTTCAAACACCTGACAGTATTACACTACCTAGTTTCATTGAAGGTGATAGTTTTGGCACAATGGCAAAAAAAATTAAATTTAACCGGGTTGGTTAGTTTCTTTAATTAACTCACCGATTCTTTTATAAGCATTATACTTTTGTTCTTGTTCGTCTTTGACAAGACCTTCTAACAGTTCTATACGAGCCATCAAAGAATCATTTTGCTGTTTTTGTTCTATTAACTCTCGTCGAAGTATTTCTTCTAGAGTGTCATTCAGTGTCGACCAATCTTTCATCTGTCTCACCTATCATTATCATTTGTAACAATTCTGTTACATTATTATTTAACAGAACACCGCTGTGTCCTGCTTCTATATGGTGTGTTTGAGTGTTTTTGAATCCTACTGGCGTAGCACCCTGACTATCACACGATATCATACCGTCGTTTGCTTTACCACCTATACCTGCAACTGGATTTGCTCCTCGAGTACAAATAATATTAGTATGTGGACCCTCGAACGTTTTTTCTTGCAACATACTTAAAACAACAGCACCTGGCATGTTGTTTTTAAAAACATCAGCATTGCGCCAAAAGTAACCAAATATTCTTGCAACAGGAGTACCCTCCCATGGTGTAGCAATAGTAATCAAGTGTGATACTATGCCTGGATTTACACTTGCATACCAAGAGCCTAGTATTCCTCCAAAACTATGACCAACAATAATTACAGGTTCGTTTCCGAATGCTTTTTCTTTTTGTCGCTGAAAAGACATCACAAGATCAAAAGGATCTTCTGACATATCGTAGTTTGGAGCAATAGATTCATGCTCTGGTAGTTTTAGTTTGTAATAATTAAATGAATCCGAATCAGCATTAGCACCGTGTATGTAAATTACATTAGGCATTGCTGATAAGCGACTCCATGTCTGCAAGTTCTCTAGGCTTTGTATTCTTATCATACCTATAGTTTCCAGCAAAGTTAATACTATCAAAGGTTACATACTTATGTGACTTTACATCGTAAATGCCATATGTTTTAAATTTGGAACCTTTTGCTTCTTCGATCTTACGAAATCGTTCCATACCTGCTGTTTTATTAGCATCTCTGGCTCTTGACCAAATTTTATCGAACTCTTTTTGAATGTTGTACATTGTATCCCCAATGTTGTTAATTAAAAATAATATTTACTATTTTTGCTATTTAAAGCAAGTAATTCTGGCATACATCTTTATTAAAACTTCTTTTAATGATTTTGATAAATACTAGTATGGCAACAATATTTAGAGGATTCAATACAGTCGATAAGAATAAGGCGCCGTTTACCTTGAGTGATGAGGAGTTAATTAAGAGAGACTTACTTAACCATTTTTACACAAGACGTGGTGAGCGATTCATGAGGCCTAACTTCGGAAGTATGATACATGATATAATTATGAATCCAATGGATGCCATGACAGAAAGTGATGTTAGAGAAGATATAGAAAGAATTATAGAAACTGATAGCAGAGTTAGACTTGATGACATTAGAATGTTAGTAGAAGATCATACTGTAAGGTGTGAAGTTGATATTTCATTTAATGTGCTACGAACTTCAGACACACTTTACTTAGAATTTATAAACGAGGAGTTAGTATAATATGGCACTTATATCAAGACAAAATAATCTATTTGCCGCAGAAGATTGGAAAATAGCATACAAGGCATTTAGCGAAGTAGATTTTCAAGCCTACGATTTTGATACTGTCAGAGCGTCCCTTATAGAATACATTAGAACAAATTTTCCAGAGACATTTAACGATTATATAGAAAGTTCAGAATTCATAGCAATTATAGAAATGCTATCATTTCTTTCTCAGTCACTTGCATTCAGAATGGATGTTAATACTAGAGAAAACTTTTTAGAAACTGCTGAGCGAAGAGACTCAGTATTTAAACTTGCAAGAATGTTAGGATACAATCCTAAACGTAACTTACCAGCAAGTGGATTAATGAAAGTTGATGCAGTATCAACAACTGAGCCAATACAAGATAGTTTAGGCAATGACATTAATAATGTAAACGTTTTCTGGGATGATGCAAATAATCCAGAAGCATACGAGCAGTTTATAACAATATTAAATTCTGCAATGGCTTCCTACAATAGATTTTCACAACCTGCAAAGGCAGGCAAAGTAGCAGGCATTAATACAGAACTTTACGAAATTAATACACCTATATCAAATACATTAGCATTTGACTTTGGTTTAAGCACATCTGGTGTTAATAGAAACTTTGAAGTAATTAATCCAGACTTTTTAGATAATGATGTTTATTTTGAAAGACATCCAAATCCTACAAACAATTTTAACTTAATTTATCAAAATGATGGATTAGGTGTTAGCAGTAATTCAACAGGCTTTTTCTTAATGTTTAAGCAAGGTGATTTTAAAGTTGCTAATTTTAACTTTGATACACCAGTTGAAAACAGATCAGTAGATATAGAAGTTGCAGGCATTAATGAAACAGATTGTTTCTTGCAAGAAGTTGACAGCACTGGTGTTGTAATTAACGAATGGAAAAAGATTCCAAATACTGTTGGGCAAACATTATATTATAATAATCTTGCATTTGATCAAAGAAATCTTTACTCAATTGAAAACTTAGACAATGACGGAATAAGAATAAGATTCCCAGACAGTAACTTTGGTAACATACCTTTTGGTAACTTTAGATTTTATTATAGAGTTAGTGATGCAGAATCATATACCATTTACCCAGACGATGCAAGGCTACAAACTGTTAGTATACCTTACGTTGCACAAACAGGTGAGAGCCATACATTATCAATTACATTCTCATTGAAAGATCCAGTAGGCAATAGTGTAGGAGCAGAAGACTTAGAAGCAATTAAAGAAAGAGCACCACAAACATATTATACTCAAAATAGAATGGTAAGTGCCCAAGACTATAATGTATTTCCATTTAGTCAAAGTGCAAACATTACAAAACTAAAAGCAATTAATAAAACACATGCAGGTCATAGCAGATACATTGATATTAATGACCCAACTGGAACATATCAAAATGTAGATACATTTGCTAATGACGGAGCATTGTACTCAGAAATTAAGAATTTAGGTAAGACATTACAACTTAGTAATAGTATTACACCTTTAGAAGCAACAGCAGTTCAGATACCTGCAATGCTTAAAGAACAAGAACTTATAAACTTTGGTTATGACAAATTTAGAAAGTCATGGAAGACCGAAGACGAAACAAAATGGGAACTAACCGGAGCAAACATTAGATGGATGACATTGCCTACAGTAGTAAGCGATAGTGTAACAGGTTACTTCCTAGAAGATAAAACTACAATAGACAGCATCTTATTAACTAATAACAATGCATTTAAGATGTTTGCACCAAATAACTATCTTAAGTTTGTAAACCCAGCAGATGTATCGCAGTACAAGTGGGTTAGAATTGTTAGCATAGACAATAATGGCGGCTTGTCAAGTGGAGTATCAACATCAGTTGGTCCTATTAAACTTAGTGCAAGAATACAACATGGCTGGAGAGCAGATGAATTTGTATCAACAATTAGAAGAACATTTACTCCAACAGAAATAACAGCAGTTGTAAACGAATTAGAAAACAGAAGAACATTTGGTTTAGGATATGATGCTGAACTAGATAACTGGTATGTAGTTACTAACAACAATTTAAATAAAACAGCAACCTGGAATGCACAATACAATCAAGATACATCAGAAACAGGATTAGATGCTAGTTGGTTATTACAATTTGTATATAATCCAGGCGTTGGCGCAGACTACAGTTATACTGTTACAATCAGAGGACAGAAATATATTATCCAAAGTAAAAAGGATCTTAAGTTTTATAATATTACAAATATTAAAGTAACTGATACAACAAACTCAGCAGGCAAAGATCAAATTATTTTAACTAAAGTAAACTTTAAGCCAGGCGGTAAAGAAACATTTACTTGGAGTATGCATCCTGATTATCAAGATGGTAAAGGCAATGTTTACATCAGTAGCGAAACAGGACAGTATTATGATCCGTTAAATGGTAATCCTCAAATACCTCTTAGAACTAGAGATACAAAATACCATGACGTAGAAATACAGTGGAGAACAAATTTAGGAATTTATAGAAGTGGCAATGACGATGCAACAACAGGTAATTTATTTGTCGATGCACAGGCAGTCTCAATTCAAACAGCACCATACGATAAGTTGCAATCAGGAATTTTTACAGTAAATTCAAATTACCAAAAAGCAACACTTAACAATAGTTCAGGCATTTTAAACTTTTGGCCAAACAATGTAAACATATCATTTACTACTGCAACGTTTAACAGTAACATTTATAATGCAGGTGGTAATGTTTTATACAGAGACCAAATGACAGACGGAACTGAAAAAGTATTTATTGCACAATCCAATGGAACAACATTAGACAAAGCATCAGGCACAGTTCAGGGTAGAATAAAAAATACTGCAAATGCAACACAGATTGCCGCAGGCCAAGGAACACTTTCTGTAACTAACTGGGATGGTAATTTAAAGCCAACAGTCATGAGACATACTTTTGTAACAGATAGAACTGGTACTATTAGCCAAGATAAATTTGATGTTATATACAAGCAAGACAGAAGAAAACTTGATAAAGATATAGTTTGGGAAATAACAGACGTTGTAAAATATGATGATGGATATACCGATGCTAGAAAAGTTATAGTATCGCCAGTAGACTCAGACGGTGATAAGGTTCCTAATGAACCATTACAGTTTGAAGATTTTGTTAGTGCAGGTGATTTAATATTCTTTGAATACTACAAAGACTTCGATGGATATACTTATGATAGACCACTAACAGGTGCTATTGTAGATTTAAGAAAAGAAACAGTTATAAAAGTTGATATAGGCTCAGATACTGTAGGACCTACAAGTTATTCAGATCCAGTTAAAATATCAGAGCAAAAAGTAATTATACTTAAAGATGCAACATACATAGATAGTTTTAATAATGTATCAGGCTTATTCTCAGGAATAATATTATACGATACAGCAAATGAAAAAGTATATGAACTAGTTAAAAGTAGTACAAATACAAATAGTATTTCTGCATACGAATCAAAAGATTATTTTGTGAGAAATGGTAGAGCATCAGGACAAAATACAGCACTTCAAGGCGATGACGAAGTTGTTTTAAAATGGAAACATGTTGCACCTAACGATGTAAGAATTGATCCTAGTATTAGTAACATAGTCGAAATGCTTGTTTTAACAGAGTCATACAGCACTGAAATTAAAAAATATAAAAATGTTCCAGGAACAACATATCCGTTACCACCAACAAGTGCAGAATTGGGCACAGAGTTTAAGAAATTAGATGAGTTTAAGAATGCCAGTGATGCTATTGTTTATAAGAGTGCAGAATTTAAATTGTTATTTGGAACAGATGCAGATGCAACAAACCAAGCAAAGTTTAAAGTAGTTAAACTACCAGGAACAACAATGAGTGATAATGAGATTAAGTCAAAAATCATTAGTGCATTTAACACATACTTTGATGTTAAGAATTGGGACTACGGTGAGACTTTTTACTTTACAGAATTATCAAGTTTTGTGCATCAAAGATTAGGCAGTAACATAGGTAGTATTGTTATACTTCCAAAAAATACTTCCGGAGCATTTGGAGATTTATTCCAAGTCAAAGCAGAACCATATCAGTTATTCTTAAGCACGGCTTCAGTAAACGATATAGAAATAGTAGATAAAATTAACCAACAAGTATTAAGAGCGGACAGATAATAAATGGCTAAAATTATAGAAACTTTACCAGCAATTCTGCAGACGCCTGCATTGAAGAACTTCTTTGAAGGCACAGTTGAGCAATTATTTAGTAAAGCAAACACTATACCACTTGCAGGATATATAGGTAACCAGACTGGAGAAGAGTCAGGGTTAGCAGGTTCTTTTATTAGGGAGTACAATGCAGATAGACAACAGTATGCATTGAGTCCAGTAATAAACACAATTGATACAGTATCAGGTAATAGTGATAGTGTTATATTTTATGATGAGTTTGTTGACACTTTAAAGAACTATGGTGCACCAGTTAGAGATCATAACCATCTATTTGCAAGTAACTACCAAACATTTTTACCACCTATCAATATTGATAAGTTTTTAAACTACCAAGAATACTTTTGGAGTTTAACAGGTCCAACAGAAATTACAATTCAGCCTACAGGTATTTCAGATGCTATTGCAATTGATAAAGATATCATAGGTAAGAAAACATATACACCTGCAGGTGGCAAAGCATTTAGAAGCGGAATGATTGTTAAGTTTACTGGAGTAAATATTATTCCAGGAGATGCAGTTGTAATAGATAGAAAATATGTAGTACAAGGTGTAGGCACATCTATAAGACTAGTTGATTACGAACAAAGCACATCAACAGCATACGGCGGTTCTAATTTAACTAAAAAAGATTATATTCTAATAGAGCATGGAGCAGATTCCGGAACAGCATGGAGCAGAGTTAACCATTGGTTCCATGAAGATAACTTCTTAGATGCAGGCGATAGTTTACCTGCTAAAAAATATAGAGCACAACGACCAATTTTAGAGTTCAGTAAAGATTTAGAACTTTTTAATCATGGCGGAACATACAAAGGTAAAGTAACTGTATCAAGTACAAGTTTTAATAAGAATGCTATTATAGGACAAAGCAACGTAACAGTAGACACTAGGTTACTTGTAAATGGAGATACTATTGTATTTCCAAATGAGAGTGCAATAGATAGAGTTAAAATTTGGACAGTAGCAGGCGTAGGCAGTTCTATTACATTAACAAGTTCGGTTACAATAGCAGAAAATGATGTTTACAGTATTGATAAAGGCTTTAACCAATTAGGTAAAGAATTAATTTTAAAAGGCGGAGACCTTGAAGAAGTCCAACGTAAAGCAAGAGTAAACCAAGATCCATTATTTAATCTTTATGACGATAACAAAGTTGCATTAGATAATGCAGGTACATATCCTCAAGCAAGTTTTAAAGGTGGAAAAATATTTGGTTATAAAGTAGGTGCAGGTGCTAACGATACTGAATTAGGTTTTCCTCTTTCATACAGCACTTATAAAACTGTAAGTGAAATAACTTTTACAGACTTTTTAAAGAACGACCAGTACACTTATACGTCATTTGGTAGTTCAACAGTAACAGTTATTAAAGGTGACTATTACTTTAAAAACGGAACAAACAAATATAGCAGTAACTTTAAAAGTGCTACTGCTCCTTCAAGACAGAATGTAAAAACAAAATACACAATTACTACAACTGACTTTGATGACAAAAGAACAATTTATAATATAGGATGTGTACCTGTTATAAAAACAAGTGCTCCTAGCGGTAGAGATGTAATTGTACGAGTAAACAATGCTATTCAAACAGCATACACATATAATAATAGAGCATTACAATTTACAACATTTAGTCTTAAGAAAGGAGACATAGTTGAGATAGAAGCAAATACTACAGATGGTATTAACTTTATTAACAACAGTAGATATGAAATTCCTTTAAGTTGGAAATCAAATCCTCTTAATACTACTATTACAAATATCGCAGAACCTGAATACTTACCTCACTTCAAAAAGTATTTAGAAATGCAAGACGATTTTACTGGCTCTGCATTAGGCAAAAATAATTTTAACAGCATTGCACAAGATATTTCAAAAGCAGATTTAATTGTAAAAACAAATGATGATTTAATCCATGGTGCGTTTTTATTAGATGACCAGCCACATAACTTAGTGGATTCATTTAGATTTGTAGGCAGAGAATATACCAAATATAAGAAACGTTTAATCAAAGAAATTGACAAGTATAATAACAACTTTGATTTAAACAAAGCAGGCCTGTTTATGGAATCTGCTTTAGAAACAGTTTTAAGAAATTTAAAATCATTCTGTGTAGGTAAAGGAGTATTTGATACTTCATATGTTTTACCTTTTGGTGATAACTTTACAAAAGAAACTATTATTATAAATGATGTTGCTAGAACAGAGTATACATTAACAAATTATGCTGATCTAAACACATTAGAAAACAGTTTGCTAATATATCATACCAGAAGTAGCACTAAGAATAATTTACTACTTGTGGATGAAGATTACACTATAGATAATACAAACCCAATTAAAATTACATTTACTGCAACAGCACTTGCTGACTTTTTGCTAGATGATAATATTATTGCAAAGTTTTATGATAAGGATAGAGATAGTGCTGAGTGTCCACCGACACCAAGTACAATGGGATTATATCCTTTATTCCATCCTAAGATAGAAACTGATAACAGTTTCCAAACACCAATCAAAACACTTATAGGCCATGACGGAAGTAGAACTACTCTTAACGGAGATAAAAGAGATGACGTATTATTAGAATTTGAAATAAGGTTATACAATTCCGCACTCAAATCATTACGTGATGCAGATCAACATGCAAAACTTAGTGTTCATAACATTAGACCAGGTGCATTTAGAACAAGTGTTAAAGTCAGTGAGTACAATGACACGTTGCGTAACAGTTTTACAAATTGGACAGGCAGTAATAAAGCAGACCATGTTGTAAATGAATTTTATAATGAAACAGATAAATGGACATGGAATTATAAAGGAACAACTGATCTTCCAGGACATTGGAGAGGCTGGTACGAATATTATTACGATACAGTAAGACCTCACACTCATCCATGGGAAATGCTTGGATTCTATGATAAGCCAACCTGGTGGGAAACACAATACGGAACAACATACGCTCTTAGCAATACTGTTATGTGGAGTGATTTAGAGTTAGGTATTATTAGGTTAGGCAATAGTGAAAATGTAACTGACGATAGATACACAACAAATAATCCTTATGCAAGATCCGGATTAAGTAATTACTATCCAATTAACAGTAGCGGTGTATTAAAATCACCAGGTGAGATTGTTGCAACAGGTTCGTCAACATTAGTGTCCACATATAATAATGCTAGAACATCAAATACAAATGCAATTACAAATAGCATTGTGCTTACTGATCAATTAACAAGTAGTTATGACAGCAACAACACTTATATAACAAGTGGCAGTTTAGATAACACTTATTCAATACCTGTACTTGTAACTTATAACACAATATCTAAAGCGACTGAAAACATACCAAGCAACTTTATTGGTGTTACAGTCACAGGCGTACCAATTGTAAATCCTGCTAAAGGTAGTTGGAAATCTGAGGGTGTTTGGAATTACAATGCAGTAAAAAATAACGAAACCCTCACAGAAGGAGTTTACCAAATTACACCAGCAAGTGCTGGCCTAGATGCTTGGAGCACAACAGCGGCTTCGCCAAAAGTAGGTTGGGCATTCGATGGGTTACCAATTTACGGGCCATACGGATATAGTGATGCAAGTAATGTTTCAAGTAACGTTGTTGCTATTAACAGTATTTTTGAACTTAAAACAGGCACAAGAGTATCAGGCCCAGGCGGTGCACACACAGGTCACTTTGTAGAAGACTACCAAGCCAATACTGCATTAGCAGATACCGATGGCTATGTAACAAATGTATACAACTTACGTTATGCATATACAGTAGACAGTCCTTCAACAAAAGTTTGGCACTATGTTGCAAACGATAACTTCCCATTTGTTATAGGCGGAGTTGTTAATGAAGGCTCAGATTTAACTTACAAAGGAAAATATTATTTAGGCTCAACTGATATTACTAATAATACAGATGCAACTGTAACTATACCAACAGGAACATCAAGTGCAATAACAAGCACACTAACAGAATCAGTTGACAAAGATACAACATTAATTAACAACCCGTGGCAACTAGGCGACGGTGCTCCTGTAGAAAATGCATGGAAGTATTCTGAGGATTATCCTTTTGCAGTTGCAGAAGCAATGCTTTTACAGAAGCCAGGAAAGTTTGCTAGTGTATTTGCACAACCATTAGATGTTGTAATACCAAAAGCAGAATCATTTAAACTTGTAGATAAAGATACAAGAGCATACTTTGACTTTAAATCAAATGCAGATTTTAAAGTTCATGGTGTTAGCATTGAAGACGCAGATGATTTGCAAACAAATATAGGTTATACACAATTTATTTACAGTTGGTTAAAGTTCCAAGGCTTGAATATTACAACAGACTTTGTTAATAAACTTCAAACTGTAAATGTTAAACTAGGACATAGGCTTGCAGGTTATACAGATAAAGATACATTAATATTAAGAACAGACCAATTTAGTCCTACAGGGACATCAGGCAGTTTGATTATTCCAGCAGAAAATATAGATCTGCTTATACATAATTCACCTTATAAGAGTAGAAACTTTTATAGTGGTGTAATTATAGAAAAAACAGTAGATGGCTATAAAGTAAAAGGTTACGATAAAAACTTTGGTTACTTTAATACATTAGCACCTGATACTACTAAAAGAACAACACAAGAAGAAGTTGCAGGTACTCCTGCTAACTTTACTGACTGGGCACCAAATGTAAGTTACTCCACAGGAGTAATTGTAAAATACTTAGATAGATTCTATCAAGCACCTACATTAGTTCCAAGTGCAGATTCCTTTATGTCTACGTTATGGACTTCGCTGGCTAGTTTACCACAAGAAGGTGGAGTAAAAGCAACAGGGTTCTTAGATACCACAGGCGAAGTTAAACGAGTTAATTATAACACAGAATTTACAAGTTATCAAGAAGTTTTTCAATTTTTAATAGACTTAGGAAATTATCAAGAACAGCAAGGTTTTAATTTTAGCAATTACGATTCAAGTATAAACGAAGAACGTGGTTGGATATATGCATGTAAGCAATTCTTATTTTTTGTTGCAGGCGGATGGGAAACAAATAATGTTTTAGAATTATCGCCACTTGCGACAAAAATTGTTTTTGAAAAAGACAAAGAGTTTATTTCAAAAATAAACAGAGTAGATAGAAATCAATTTGCATTGCTAGATCAGTTTGGCAAAGCAATTACTCCACAAGATTGTGCAATATTAAGAACAGATAATAAAATACAGATTGAGGCACCAGAAGGTACTCAAATTTATGGTTGCATGTTGTTTACACAACAAATGGAACACATACTTATATTAGATAACAAAACAGAATTTAACGATACAATTTTTGATCCTGTTATAGGACAAAAGCAAAATAGATTAAAAGTCAAAGGTAAGAAAACTGCAAACTGGCAGGGTAAACTTTTATCAGAAGGTTATATTATACAAGGTGATGAATTAAAACCTAACTTAGATAACATGGCTCAAACAATGGGCAGATATTATGAACTAGGATTCATACCAGTAGAGAAACAAATATACGATACTTCAAGAAAGGTATTTGGATATCAAGAAAGAGACTACTTAAATAATTTAGATATAGATGATGATACACAATTCGAATTCTATACAGGTTTCTTGCAAGGCAAAGGAACAGCAAACAGTATTGTAAAACTTGCTAAAAGTAATAGCATTGTTCAGGGCAACATTAATTTATACTCTGAATGGGCAATTAAAACAGGTGAGTTTGGAGATTTAGAAAACGATCAACCTATAGAACTTAAGATAGATAAAGTTGACGTTAAGCAAAATCCACAGTTAATTACTTTGGCATTCCCAGAAGATACAACAGGTGCTATAGATAGAATTGATGTGCTATCACCACAACACAAGTATTTTACTGCACCTACTTTAGAAATAAGTACACCAACTGAACTTACACTTGCACAAGGCGGCTCACAAGCAACAGCAACCGCCGTAGTAGCAGGTAACGGGTCACTTAGTACATTTACTATAACAAATCAAGGTAAAGGTTACACGGAGCCTGTGACGGCTACAGTGGTGGCAGGTAATGTGGTTTTATCAGATAGTTCATTAACATTTAGAACGCCAACAGCAGAAAGTAGCAGGTTAAGTAGTCCAAATGTTACAGGACTTTTAGGTTCTGTTACTATTACAGATAACTTTACAAGTCCTGCAAATGCAATTAGTTTTAACTTCTCAACAGCATCGAATATTGTAGCAGTTGCATCAACAATTACTGCTCATGCTAGTTTACCAAATGTCACAGCAACAACTGTTAAGAGTGAAGAAGTATCCGGCGGCAGTATTGTTAATAGATACAAACTTGTACTAACAGGTAAAGAATTTAATCTTAATGATAGCGACGGCAGTTGGGCAAACATTAACATCACTAAAGGAGACTACACTACAAGACAAAGACATAGTGTAGCAACAGTAGATAACGAAGCAACATTAGGAACAGGTGCAACAACAATAAATGATATAGTTGTTAAAATAGATTCAACAACATTAACACCTACAACACATTATACATATGATGCAGGCTCAAGAAACGAAATAAGTTTTGTTGTTAGTGCATCATCAGTGCCAGCAGATATACAACGTGTTGACCCTAATGATTCTACAGGTGCAGTAAGTACCGATACAGTTTTCACAGGCGATGTAAATATTGCATTACCTACAACATTAGCAACAGAAAATATTGAACTGTTTGATTTGTCATACCCACATTTAGATGTTTTTGTTAATGGAAATAAATTACTTAATACAAATTATAAAAGACAGTTCACATCTACTACAACACAATTAACAATACATAATGTTAATGAATTGCCAGGTGGCTCGCTTAAAAGCGGTGCTACAATTTTACTAGTAGAGTCAGGAACTATCGAGTTTACAAGTGCATTAAAAACTGATATAGCAGGTGCTAAGGTTAGTATTAAAACTACTACACAAGATAAGATTGCAATTAGAACTAAGAGCATACAAACATTTGAAATTACTCCAGACATAAAAGGCGACGAAACTATATTGATTGATATTGATGATCAAACTAGATTCTTAAGAAAGCCGATTGGCGTAAGAGAAAGTAACTTATGGCCAACAACAGGAAAAGTTGACTACACTGGTGTAACTGATTCTAAGTATTTAGATATACCTAATGCAGGTTATGTAGACGAAAGATCAGTAGATTATCAAACATTTAGTGTTCCAGACATCAGCGGATTGTTTGGCGAAGGACAACGTTTCCAGCCTGACATAAATGAAACTATACACGTTGGTATAGCAGAAAACAGAGACTTCAATGTTTACAAAGTTAAAGAAGTTGCAAACACAACAGTTAGTTTTGTAGAACAAGAGCAAGGAGATGTTACAACATATCTATACAAAAATGGAGATAGTTTATTTAATTATATAGATACTAACTTTATTCAAGGTTCAGACACAGGCCGTTACTTAGACTACCATCTAATTATTAAAGACGGTGAACTTAGCGATAAATTTGTTGTTTGGACAAACGAAGAATTAATAGAAAACAAACAAGTTAGATTAAAGAACTTGTATCCGCCAGTAATGATAGAGAAAACAATTAGTGCTATTGGACCAAACACAACAGCAGTATTACCGATTACAAGTATATCACCAGCGGCCAGTGGCTTTGCAACAGCAGAAGCATTAACATCACAAGTGCCGGGTGCCAACGTTATATTAATTAACACAATACCATTTACATTAGAAGATGGTGAAACAGTTTCCTTTGGACATGCAGAAGGTAGTGCAAATTGTTCTTTACATGCAAATGCATTTATTATTAGTGATCTTACAGCAACATCATTTAAAATTAAAGAAACAAATCAAACTGGAACAAGTATTCAAGCAGTTAAAGACATGGCGGCAAATACTACACTTTCAAATAATGAAAATACAGCGGCAAGTTTGTCATATACTTATTTTGGTAAAACAAGAATAACATGTGGTAGTAATATTGATATTGGTTCTAACGAAGTTGTAAAACTTAATGCAAAAGAATATAGTGGTTACTACACAACAGAAGCAGTTAATCATAATAGTTTTGTTATTACTAGAAAGCATATTGCAACATCATCCACTACCACAGGAAATGTTTTATTACCAGAAATAAAAATCACATCAACAGCACACGGTATCACTAGCGGATATGCAGGTAAGAAAATTGCTGTTCATAATATAGATCCGAGATACTATAATGTTGTTTATAAAGTTAAGAGCATTCCAGATGCAAATACTATTATTACAAGTGGCGTGTTTCCATATGATACACAGTCAATATCTCAAAATGCAGATAACAATCCAGTTCTTACAACATTAGATCATGATGTAGTTCACTTAAACAATAATGCTATTAAGTTTAATAATACAAACAGTATTGATGCAATGGTGCAAGACTTTAATTTCCAACAAGAAATCAAACGTGGCTTTATGGTGCATGAAGGAAGTTTTGCTATATCTATACCAATGCTTAATAATTTAGCAATACCAGGATTTAATATAAACCCAAAACAAGTTATTGGTAAGTTACCATACTTAACTAATGTACAACATAACTTAATGGTTAACCCAATACGTCCAAATATAGGAAGTAATAATAAAACAATTCATATAGACGCAGGCAGAATTAAAAGTCATGTAATGCCACCAGTTATTGGAAAAATTCCTTACAACATTGGAACAGCATTAACAACTGGTTGGAAAAATACAACACCTAATAAGTTTAGTCCTGCAGTCACTATACCAGTAATTGGAGGAGTGCCAACAGCACTTATACCAAACATTATTACTAACCCTAAAGCATACATTGGATCTAATGAACTTAACATTGTAAACTATGCAGATGCTCTTAAAGGCCAAGATGCATTAGTAGACTTTGGACAATATGGTAAAGCATATATAAACGGTATAGGAAATTACTTTGGTAGACAACAGAACTTTAGAACTAACAAACTCAAACAAAATTGGGTAAGAACAAGAGCACAGTTTGTAAAACAAGTAGATGCAACAGGTAATAATAGTGCTCGTAAGGTAGACAATCAAACAAGCACTTGGAAAACAGGTATTTCCAAAGGTACTAAAGTCCAAATACACCCTGGGTACTTCTTAAACGGAATTCAAAATACGTTTGCAGGAGGATCAAGAGAAGTAGATCTTAACGGACAAAAACATTTTATACCCGAAAACTTCTTAATAAATATGGGCTCTACTGCAACACAAGGGCCAAATATTAACACATTTGTTAAGATACCTAATTTGCTAACACCAACAGGAAGTGGACCTGCAGGAAGTACAGGAAGTACACCTCCTCCAGCAACATCAACAGTAGCACAAGGACCAGGTACTAATACAGGTGCAGTTGTTATTAATCCTTCTGCAATGGTTACACATACTGCTAAAACACCTTGTGGAACAGATTTACCTCCAGTTTATGTAGATCCGGTACCACCAACATCAAATTCAAATGTATCAGTTCCTGCAGGTAACACTACGGTTCCAACAGTACCAGGTAATGCAAACGTAATAGTTTCAACTCCAATACCATGTTCGTTTATAAAGAGAGAAAAGAATCAGCAGTCAACAAATACAGGGCATGTAAACGATACATGGCATTACAGATTTAAATGTAAAGGCAGAGTCAAAGTTGTATTTGATATGTATAGTGCGGCAGACAAATTTGACTTCTATCAAACAACAACAAAAACAACAACAGGCGGTAGATTGCTATCAACTACTGCTTCTTTCTCAACAATAAGAAAAGCAACAAATGTAGAGAAGCAAGAATTACTAGCACCTTCAATTGGTGCATCAGTTGGAACAACACAACCCGGAAGAGGTGGATATAATAGTTACGGTTCAAGAGCAGGCGGAACAGGTTCTAGTGGTTATGCAAGTTCGTATCAGGCAGGTGGCGCAGGTAACCCATATGGTAAACCAGGTGGCCCAAGTGGACGATCAACTGCAACTGGCAATTTAACAGACTTCCAAGCCGGCGGATCAGGTAAAGTTAAGTATTGTGGTGTATTAGAGTTTGACTTTGATCCTACAATGGGAGAGTTTGTAAGATTAGATGTTGATAAGGACAGTAATGTTTACAGATACTATATAGAATATCCAAGCGATACTGACACAGGTTTAGCATCAACAAGCGGTGTAACACCGGGTGGTGCAAACTTACCAGCAAACAACGGACAAGTAAATTACGGTTCAGGTAACCCTGGTGCTAAAGGCGGAACAGGATATCAAAGTCCATTTGTTCAACCTGCAGGCGCACCAGTAACTAAAGTGACACATGGCGGCGGAATATCCAAGAGCCATATTTGGAACAAGTATGCATTCCAGCATAACTTTGGAGGATTTGGTAATCCTTCAGGAAGCGGATTTAATTACTTGCCAAGTGTTTATAGAAAGAAAGTTAAACAAACATGGCAACCCTCAACTCCAGACAATACACCATTAGGTGCAGATAGGTATGTTAATACAAGTTTCCAAAGAGTCTCAGGTGGAATAATTATTCCTCTAAGTGCTCCGGTACCAGCACCAATAGAAATAGCACCAAGACCTATTAGAGGTAGAAGTTATGACTATTATTCTAGTATGCAAGGCAACCTAGACTTGCTATGGAATCCTAGTACACAAAGATTTACAAGCAAATTTGATACTAACAAGTTAGATAGTATGTCAGGCATAGGTGCAGGCAATATTGTTAGTTTAGTTCAGTATCCAGGTACACCAGGTTATATTCCAGGAACAGGTTTTGCTCCAGGCGTAGATCAAATGGCGCCGCCAGTAGAAGTAGACGGCAGAGCATTTAATTCAGATGATGCTGATTTTAATACTAATCCAGTATTGAAATTTATTCCTAAGAAAAGAATAGACGGAATACTAAGACCAGCAAAACCAATCTACATGCCATTGTCATATCCTACACCACAATGTTGTTTACCAACAAGCGATCTAGGTAATCTTACTCCAGGTGATGAATTAATCATTAATGGAACAAGAATTACTATACCAGGTGGTGGCGTAGATGCAACAATGAATGCTATATTATGTCAAGCAGGTAATGGATATAAAGCAACTAAGAGTGCAAAAGACAAAGAACCAGCAATTAGAATTACAAGTTGTACTAACGCACCATTAACATTTAAAGATGGATGTAGAGGCGGAGCATATAAAGAAGTATTAGACTTCCATGTAGTTAGAAGTTTTGCATCAGGCGAATCAAGAACAAATGATGCAATAGTTGTACCTCCATCAGTAGGTGTAGTGCAAGGTGCAAATAATACTAGTATTGGAAGTGTTACTTCGACATACACAAGATTCTTAGAAGACGGAACAAATGTTTCAGCAAGTTTTGGAAGTGTTTCTTCAACAGAAGGAAAAACATTCTTTAACGTAAGCAAACAACAAACATCAGGTGGAGATGGCTATTCAGTAGGCGACAGACTTAGAGCGGTAGGCGGAACTCCAGTTCCTAGTCCACATGGTGGTATTACAGAAGTATGCGTAGGTATACAAGGTGCAGGCTACAGTTCAGCGGCAAATGTAAAAATTTATATTGGGGATGGATCGACTCCAGGTTCAGGTGCTACAGTTAGTGGCGTGAATCTAAATCAAGATGGACAAATAACTTCAGTTAACTTATCAAATAGAGGTAGCGGTTATTCAATGGAAAATCCGCCTAAAGTTAGAGTTATAGATTTAGATCCTAATTCAACAGCAACACCGGCTACATGCACAGCAAAAATAGGTTCAGGAAAAGGCTTCCCAGAAAGAGTTGCTAAGTTTGAAGTTATTAGTGTTGTAACAGCAGACTCACTATTACATCTAAATGAAGGCAGACCAGTTGGTGAGATTATAAGTGTAAGGGTTATTGACAGAGGAGTATATAAAATATTCCCAAGTGATTTAACAACTGGTATTCCATTAGAATACGATAATATAAACTTTGGTGATGAAGACGATGGCACAGGCACAGGCTCAGGTTTAGGACAATATGATCCATTAAGACAAAATGCAAAACTAGACTCACCAGGTGGATACGATCCTATTAGAGGTCTATTTGCTGGCGGAACAGGTGCTAGAGTATTTTTAACATCAAGAGAAATACCTGACTGTTCTGAAAGAGGAGATGCAAAACGTTCATTAGGTTTACCTGATTTGATTTCTGATACTGACATTCCATTTAGTTTAGTAAATGATATGAACCAAGGTTTAATAGGCTCAGGTTACGATCCTAAAGATCTTTCAATTATATACAGTCCAGGTAGCGGTGGCGGAGGCTATGGCGGCGGCGGAGGCGGTGGCGGTATAGGATTTATAGGAATAGAATCACCAATATACGATGGTATAGAATTAGACGAAGTAACTCCAGGTATGCTACAGAACTTAGGTTTACCAGCAGGAGAATACAACAATGATTTATTATGTATGTATATGACTGATGAGACATCAATCACTGAAAGTAATCCTGTAAAAGGCAATGCTTCAGACTATGTAGATGCTGAAGGATATAAATTACAGACAGGCCAAATAGACGAAGAAATATCAATTGTTTGTGTAGATACACTTACAGCAGACTTTAACAGTATGTTTGGTAATGCAACAGTTACATTTACCGATGACTTATACCAATACGAATTACGTTCTGCACAGAATGGCGGACCAGTAAGACTTAATAGAGGAATCAGTCAAAGTTCAAGAGTTGCTGTATTAGAAAGTTTAAGATATAATAAAGAAACAGATATTGCAAATGCGGCAGTAGAATTTGCTGGCATTAGCACAACAAGTAAAAATGATTTTGCAAATGTTTGGATTGATAATGTTAGTGGCAAATGGTCATACTATGAAAACGGAACATTAATAAATGCACAAACAGACTTAGTAGATTCTAAATTTGTTAAGAATGCATTACTGTATGATGATGATACAGGTGCTAAAGAAATGGATTATCATTTATGGGATCCATTCAAAGGAGTCATTCCAGCATTTATAGAAGCAGAAATAGAATATGTAGGCGAAAATGATCCAGTAGCATATAATATTGCAAGGTCAAGTTTTGGTAAAGATAATGTAGGCCAAGTTTGGTGGGACACATCAACAGTCAGATACAAGTGGTATGAGCAAGGTTCAAACAGACAGCGGTGGCTAGATTGGGGTAAAGCAATGCCAGGTAGTGGTATTACACTTTACGAATGGTGTGAGTCAGAGCAATTACCAATAGAGTATACAGGAACAGGCACACCTAGGAACGGATCGCATTATATTACAGATGTAAAATACGATTCATACACAGGTGATTTCAAAGCATATTACTATTACTGGATACAAAACAAAGAAGAAATTACAGGGTATGCAGGAATTAAAAATAACAGGAAGTTCACAACAGTAGAACTTGCTAGATACTTGTCAGATCCAATTGGACAAGGACTACATACGTTATCATTTGTAAGTAACACATCAGTTGTTGCAGGTAACTTAGGAAGTTCTTTAAGAGAAGAAGACGACATACTACAAATTAATATTAGTAGAAACCTTAATCCTTTAGGATTAAAACATAACTCTTGGAAACTATTACGTGAAGGCGATAATAACAGTTCAGTACCAGGCGACATTAGTAATAAACTAATTGATAGTTTATGCGAAGTAAATGCATTAAGCGAAGAAGTTCCTAATAGCAAACTAAGTGAAGCAGAAAAATACGGTGTTAAGTTTAGACCAAGACAAACATTATTTAAAAATCCTGTAGAAGCAAGAAGAGTAATGCGAGAAGTGTTAAATGAAATACTTGCAAATGAAAAAATTAAATCACTAAGTCCTAACTGGGCAACTTCAATGCCAACTAGAACTTACATTATAGATAGCAATTGGTATGCAATTGAACGAGTAGATAATTCTAATAATAAGAATATTAGATTTACTTCGCAAGAAAAAGCAATATTGAATGTCCAAAGTGAGAAAGAACTAGAGTCATTAAAACAAAGCGGATTACCAGACGGTGCAGTTGTAATGGTAAGAGGTTCAGCAACAGATAGATTCCATCTTTGGAAATGGAATGCTAAAACTGTTAAGTTTACAAAAATTGCAATAGAAAATGAAACTGTAAGAATTAAAAAAGAAATTTATACAGATACTAACAATGCAACGTTACAAGCAGAACTAAGAGCATTCCTTGTACTATTAAGAGATACAGTATTTGCAGGCACTGAGTATTGGAACAAGTTCTTCTTTGAGATGCTGAAGTATGCTTACGGTGAACAAAAACAATTAGATTGGGCATTTAAAACAAGTTACTTGTATGTTGAAAAAGAAGAAGAAGATTTAAACACAAGAATAGACTTTAGTCCAGATAACTTTAATCCTGTATTAGATTACATGGAAGAAGCAAAAGCCTATACTGCAAAAATTAGAGAATACAAAGACGGCAAGAAAACACCAATAGAATATATAACTGGTCAAATGATTAGTGACTTTGATAAACCGCCGTATCCAGATCCAGTTGTAGGTAAAGTTAGAATACTTGACCCAGGCAATACTGATGATCAAACAATAATGTCTACAGATACTGATTATAAAAATTGGTACAATAATTATGCATTGGCTAATACTATTGTTAGATCAGGAAAAGTTAAATTAGTGTTTGACAGAGTGGATTGGAGACTGCTAGGTGCTAACAGTAACGTAGCATACAATAGTTATAATAAACTAATAGCAGATAATATTGTATTACTTAACATATCATCAAATTCAACTGTACAAGCAAATGCAAACTTTACGTCATCAGCAAGAATATTTAAGTATGATCAGGAAGTTAGAACACAATTTGTAGAAGACATCAATACATATTTTGGTGCAGGTGCAAGTTCAAATGTAAGTTACACACAAGATGCTACAAATATGTTTGCGGCAGTCAATAGTGGAGCATTAGTTAAAACATTAGGACTAGTTAAAACAAAAGTAGGCGGCGGCTTTAGAGGTACAGAATTAGATGCAAACGTATTTACAAAAACTTCAGGTAGTAGTTTTGGTAAGGACATGTATGAAACAGCATTTGGTTGGGATTCAGCAGGCTGGGATGATGTTAATAATGTAGGTGGTGCTTTTGATAGTAGTATCGAAGTAAACAATTATATAGGAACATTTACAGGTAATGTTACTTACAGAAAAAATAATGAAACTGTAGAAGGATTTGACGGCGTAACATTTAAAAGAGTATTATACGGTGAAGAAAGACCAGAAGAACTTGTACTGTTATCACCATTAGAGAACTTAGTATTTGATATTACTACATCTCCATATGCCTATGATGCTAACAATCAAATTGTTAGTGCTATTACAGTTGGCCCATATACTACAGCAAACTTTACTAGAAGCAACACAACAACATTAACAATTAATAATGATGTTGGTATAAACTTATTGACTAACGGTGACACAGTTGCTATTACAAACAGTGGTAGCGATACAAAAATAGTAGGTAACTTTACAGTTGCAAATGCTTCCTCAACAGCATTTACAATTACTATACCAGGACTAACACCAAGTAATTTAACAACAGCGGCTAACGTTACGTTCCAGAGAGGACCAAACTCTACAGAAGTTGAATACATTGTACATCATGATATGTTTGGTGGAGAAGAGTATTTAAGAATATTAAGAGACGGATCCAAGTCAACAACATCTACTAAGAAGTTTAATATATTTGATGACGAAATACAGGTT
>TARA_R110001592_G_scaffold143376_2_pt1 | contig 31909 bp, 25 predicted proteins | sample TARA_R110001592 | Tara Oceans TARA_R110001592 (sample SAMEA4398387) | marine metagenome | biome: Polar Biome; feature: [SRF] surface water layer (ENVO:00010504); material: water (ENVO:00002006), including particulate matter (ENVO:01000060) such as... | depth 5 m | reverse complement strand
TTGCTGGCATCCTCCGTCGATTGGCGCCCTCGCTCTCGGGCAGCAGTGTGTTTGGTGTCCACTACACACCATCAGTTACTGCGCGTCAGAAGATCGGTCCAATTACTATCCCGGTTTTTTTACGTCGATTTCTCCCCGCGGGCAGATTCTCTCGCTTGGTTCGGGAGTTCGTGGCGCTCCGAGCGGTTTTACCGAGTTTGCGGCTTGGTCTGCTTGATGAGCGAATATCCACTAAGGTTCGGCCGCCTGAGCTGTTCATGCTCCTTCCTGATCCGCCGCCTCCGTCACCTGAGCCTAGTGAGAGCTTACTAGACCTTGCGCGTTCTGAGGGTGGTAGCCCGACCCTGCTGCTCGTCGGCAGGCAAAGTCAGCGCAAGGGTTTTGAGGATATTCGAGGTCTGATCGAAACCCGCCCTGAATGTTTGCCTGCGGGCACTAAGATAGTTCTTTGCGGGCGGCTTGAGAAGGATACGGAACAGCATCGAAGTTTCATCGAGGCGTCGACTCCGCTGATCTTACACGCTGATCGCTATCTCAGTGATACTGAGATTCGCGCGCGCTATGAGACCGCCGACTACGTCCTACTACCCTATACCACGGCTTTTCAGGGTTCCAGCGGCGTGCTAGCATCAGCCGCCGCCGCGGGCACACCGGTGATCGTTTCTGATCATGGCTTAATTGCGCACCGGGTTAGGGAAAGTGGGCTGGGCTTCACTTATCCATCAGGCAATATCGCTGCGCTAGCCGATATTTTTAAGCAGCTTCCGGCAACCCACTCGCAGGAATACGGGGAAATTCGGCAGCGATGCCTCAACTTTGCCGAGCGAAATTCGATAACGAGGTTTTGCGACAGACTGCAAATGACTATCGAGAGTGACTATCGAGAGTGACTATGAGTGATACCAAACCCGACGCGAGAGGCGTCGCGCCGCACCAACCGCTGGTAACGATTTTCGATACGGCGGCCTCATCGCGAAATCTTGGTGATCAAATCATAATGGACGCGGTGCGGAGTCAATTGCGCCTGACTGCGCCTGAGGCGTTCTGCGTTACCGTGCCTACCCACGATTTTGTCGGGGAAGAGGGGCGCAAGCTGATCGAGGCTAGCGACGCATCAGTACTTGGTGGTACTAATTTGCTGTCTTCAGAGGTCAATAAATACAATCAGTGGAAGGTCTCTTGGCGTGACACCCGCTGGCTAAGGAACGTCATTATGCTGGGTACCGGCTGGTGGCAGTATCAACGTAGCCCGAATATATTCAGCAAATACTTCTTGGGACAAGTTCTGCATCGCCAGCGTCTCCATTCTGTTCGGGACGAATATACTGCTCGTCAGCTCGAGTGCGCCGGAATAGTCAATGTGCGCAATACTAGTTGCGTAACCTTATGGGAGTTCGACGCCGCCAAGCAAGCTGCAATCCCCTGTCACCGTTCAGGCTCGGTCGTTACCACGCTAACCGATTATAAGCCGGCGCCTGATAAGGACATCCCTTTTCTCCAGCTGCTCAAACGCAGTTACGAAAAGGTTTACCTCTGGCCCCAGGGTTCTCGTGATTACAATTATTTTCATAGCCTTGCTGTTGGCGGAATCGAAGTCATTGATCCTCATCTTACGGCGTATGATGAATTGCTCGCTTCTAGCGTAGACCTTGATTACGTCGGTACCAGGCTTCACGCTGGAATTCGTGCTATGAAATATGGCCGGAGGAGTATCATCCTCGGTGTTGATAATCGCGCGCAGGAGATAAGCCGAGACACCGGTCTTAAGGTATATTCACGCGACGAAGGGCTTGGTGGGCTGGAACGGTTGATCTCCGATGAGGTCGAAACTCGTCTCAATTTACCGTCGGCGGCGATCGAAGAATGGCGGGAAGCTTTTCGTGCCGAACTCTCCTTGGCGCCTATTCGGCCTCGGTGATCGCGCGCGGACTGGATGTGAGCGATGTCGGCTACAGCTGCGGCGTTTATGTAAAGTTCATGGGCGGAAGCTGCCATTAAAGGCCTATCTATTGTCTGTCAATAATGAGGCTAAGTTTCGGGAGTATCATGATAATTTCTCATAAATATAAATTTATCTTCATAAAAACCGCAAAGACAGCTGGAACAAGTATCGAAGTATTTTTGTCCAAAAATTGTGGGAGCGAAGATGTGGTGACTCCCATATGGCCTCACATCGATTCGCATTGCGCTAGGAATTATCGTGGTGTTTGGAATCCGATTCCGGAAATTATTCACAATCGGGCGCGCGATATTAGAGCTACTTTTGATGATTTAAGGGATAGGAAAAAATACTACAATCACATCTCTGCTTTGTCAGTACGGCAGCGGATTCCAAGAAAGATATGGGATTCATATTTCAAATTTTGCGTGGAAAGAAATCCCTGGGATAAGACCCTGTCGCATTATTATATGGAAAACGATCGCAGCGGCGGATGTACTTCATTCGATGAATATATTCAGCGAGCTAAGTTCTGTATCAATCTGCCCAGCTATACCGACACGGACGGTAGGCTGTTGGTCGATAAAGTAGTGAAATATGAGTCTCTCGCGGATGAATTGGGAATCATATTCGGAGAAGTAGGAATTCCATTTAATGGTTCACTCGGCGTGAGTGCCAAGTCAGATCATCGAAAAGATCGAAGGCCCTACCAAGAGGTATACACAATAGCGCAAAGGGCTATTATTGAAAAAGTGTTTTCCAAAGAAATACAGATGCATGGCTATGTGTTCTGAATTCTGCGTATCAAAAATAAGCTTCCTCTTGATCAATTCCTTAGTGTATGTCTCGATGGAGAGGGAATCTTATTCATACCATGCAGCTACTTTTTAAAAATTCTTGCTGCGCTTATTTTGAGATGAAAGTATCTATTTGCTAAATACTCCTGGTTTATAAATAAAGAGAGAAGTTTTTTTGTGTATGCGGCTAAATATGCGAGTATTACGATCTGATGATTTGTGGCTACGCCATTATTGGCTCTAACCATAGCGCGTTCTTTTAGACGCAATAGATTAGTATCTATTCTTGATGAAATTCCGCCAGAATACATCCTCACCATTGGCCTGGAGGTAAGGCATAAAATTAGCTCTGGGTTTACTTTGATGATTTTAAGCATTAGATCGAAATCACCGCTCACTTTAAATTTGGAATCAAATTCCAATTCTTTTAATACCGCGGCGCGATGAAATATACCTTGGTGATGAAAGGGGTTTGAATAACGTATCTTTTTTAAGAAAGAGTCCTTGTTTATCGTTGTGACTAGTGTTTCTTCACCATAAACATACATCACGGGAATAGAAATTAATGGGTAATCGTCTGTCTTAAATGCTTCTCTTAAATTATTAAAGTCGAATCCTTCTATAAAAGCGTCGTCTGCACCCATGAAATAAATCCATTGGCCGTGACAATGTTTCATGGCCTGATTCCATGCGTCGTAAATTCCTGAATCTTTTTGATGGTGGTATTTCAACGATAGCAGCAGCTCATATTTTTCGAATACTTCTTTAACAGATTTATCGCTACTGCAATCTTTTATGATAATTTCATATTCGTATTTTTCGAGTCCAGTGAGCACTTTCTGCGCACTGTCGAGACAGGCATCGAGGTCTACAGCACAATCTAAGGTTGCTATGACAATTGATAGTATCGGATTCAAATTATTCAGCCCGCCTCGATGTCAAAAAACTCGCGGCCTCTATGAGAGAGCGCCCATTGGGAGTTGCCGCGTAATGCGGGCGCTTTTCCCGAAACTAAGTTTACATAAGTGCCGGTGGTTGGCAAACACTAACTATCTTTGATGCTGCTGAGTTTATAGCGTTCCGGTGGATTAAACGGCTATTAATTGTTGCCAAGATTTATCTAAGCTCGCTGATCTGGCTTCAGTTAATTTAGATCTTAGCTAAAGCCTTCTGCAGTTCCGAGACGATAAGCTCGCTTGGATAAAGTTGTGAGGACAATGGCGCTTCTGCAAGATCTTTGTAGTTGTCGCAAAACGCAGATACGGTGTCAGGATTATATTCGCTGATAACGCAGTTGCGTCCAATACCTTCCCGTCGCTCGGTGGCTTTTCTCAATAACAGGGTTGGCTTTCCTAGATAAGCGCATTCCTCCTGGTTGCTACCGCCGTCACTAATCACAAATTCGCTGTATTTTATTAGCTTGATAAATTTGAAGTAATCATAGCGTTGCCGGAGCTCGATGTTCTCTATTTTTTCAAGCCTAGTGTAAAGATTGAATTTTCTGAGCTTTTTTTCTGTGGGCTTGTGGAGAATAAACAAGACTTTGATATTTTGCCTCGCTACCAGCGCGATAAGATCTACTATGCGAGTTAGGGCTTGTTCTGTTTGGATATTTTCAAAACGGTGAATTGAAACAAGCAAATATCGTTCTGCTGGGATGCTCACATCGCTCGTTTCGATGTTCTTTTCAGCTAAGCGCAAAGAATCCAGTAGGGTGTTTGCTTGGGTGTTTTTTTTATAACCTCGGTACTTGGCAATATTCTTCATGGCATATTCGTCGGGACAAAAATAGTAGTCACTCAAGTTGAATACTAGTACACGGGTTATCTCTTCAGGAAACGGATGAAACCAATTATGTGACCTGAGTCCAGATTCAATATGAGCAATTTTCAGCCTAGAAATTTTCCCCATTAGCGCGCCTAGCAGAGTCGAAAATGTGTCGCCATGTACAAGCACGATACCATTGCGATCATCGCCGAAAATTTTGCGCCTACTGAAGACTGTTTTGAATAGTATTTTAACAAACCAGATGGCCATACTTGTGATGGAGGTAATGTCTTTGTCTTGATACAGAGTGTAGTCTGGTTCCTTTAATTGAAAATTTTCCAGAATCGAGCCCATAGTGTCACGGTGTTGGCCAGTTGAGATAAATCTGTAGGGAATTTTTTTGGTATTCAGCTCCACCATGATGGGCGCCATTTTAATGAGCTGCGCTTTGGTGCCAAGGATAATGTGGATCACTGCTGTTCTCGCATCGCGAATTGATTACTCATTTCTGGTTTGCCGATTAAAATTTATTTGCCGAAAGACCCTAGGCGGAGATGACGGTGGCGTTGGGCTCAAGACGATTTCGGGTGTCGATTATTAGTTTGGCATTTTCCGCTATTAGTGCATAGTTGAAGCTATCGTGGTCTGTCACTAGAATAACGCAGTCGTATTCACTGATTGTTTTTTTGTTTACTAGCACTGAGTCCATTTCGTGCTGGTGGTCGCGCTTAGCTGGAAACGTCGCTAAGTAGGGGTCGGAGTAGTCCACAATCGCGCCCTTGGTCTTTAGCTTTGCAATAATTTCAAACGCCGGCGCTTCCCGCGAATCACTTACATTCTTCTTGTAAGCCAAGCCCAAAATCAAAATCTTACTGCCTTTAACGGCTTTACCGTGTTCATTGAGCGCATCCGCCGTTTTTTGTACTACCCATTCAGGCATGGCGCGGTTTACTTCGCCGGCGAGCTCTATAAAACGAGTATGGATGCCGTACTCCCGGGCTTTCCACGTTAAATAGAACGGGTCGATGGGTATGCAGTGTCCACCTAGGCCGGGGCCCGGTGTGAACTTGGTGAAGCCAAAGGGTTTGGTGGCGGCGGCATCGATGACTTCGTGGATGTTGATGCCCATTTTGTCGGCGACGATTTTCATTTCATTGACTAAGCCAATGTTCACAGCACGATAGATGTTCTCTAATAGCTTGGTCATTTCAGCGGTTTTAGTAGAGCTAACTCGCACTACGGTGTCGATGATAGCTTCATAGAGTTCCACCCCAACATTCAGGCATGCAGGGGTTTCGCCGCCGCAGACTTTCGGTATTGTTTTGGTTGAGTAGCTGGTATTACCCGGGTCTTCGCGCTCTGGTGAATAGACAAGAAAGTAATCTTCGCCGATGGTGAATCCCTTGGACTCGATTAGGGGGCGCACTAGCTCTTCTGTTGTGCCGGGGTAAGTGGTGCTTTCAAGCGATAGTATTTGCTGGGCTTTTAGATGTGGTAATAACTGCGAGACGGTGTTTGTTACGTAGCTTAGATCTGGCTCGCGATACTTATTTAGCGGTGTTGGCACACAGATGATTATGGCATCTAGAAGCGTTGCCTGCGCATAGTCTGTTGTGGCTGAAAAGGTGCTTTCGACAGCAGTTTTAATTCTGTGAGCGTCGATATGCTTGAGGTAGGTTTGACCTGCTGACAGGATTTTCGGTTTTGCTGGATCGCTGTCGAAGCCTATGACTGTAAACCCGGCCTCCGCAAAACATAGTGCAAGTGGCAGGCCCACATAGCCTAATCCGAAGACGCCGATGACAGCCTCTTTCTTTTGGATGCGCTCTAGTAGGCTTGAGGTGGTCATAAAAAATCCGGGAAAAGCGTTTCGCGACAGTTGCTTGGGTAAAGTCTATTGAGCAACCTACTAGGCCTTAATCTACACTGCGAGCGATGATTCACGCTAGTTTTTATCGTGATTTTGCGAGTTATTAGTTTTTTGAATGCAAAGAATCCTGCAATCTCGCGATTTACAGGATTCTATCATTAGTGATTGCTGCAATGTTGGGGTGATGTTACGGAATATCAGCTGATATTCCCGGTCACTCTTACGCGTCGGCTAGTTGGTGCGACTTTTTCTGTTTTCGCGGCCTCGCGGTTTTTAATGCCGGTATCGATGATGTTTTTAAGGGCGATAATCATGCCGGTAAAAATAAAGGCGCCAGGCGGCAAGATGGCGACGAGTACGGCTGTATAGTCATCGACGAGAACGATCTTCCAGCTTTTTGCACCCTCTCCGAACAGTAAGTCCATATTGGCGAAGATGGCGCCGGTGCCGATAACTTCACGAATCGCGCCCAGTAGCATGAGTATTACCGCGAAGCCGACGCCCATGATGAAACCGTCATACATGGCTGGAAGCACTTTGTTTTTGCAGGCAAAGGCATCTGCGCGACCGAGGATGACGCAGTTGGTGGTGATGAGCGGCAGGAATATGCCGAGTATTTGAAATAGCTCATAGGCGAAGGCCTGCATAAGCAATTCTATGCACGTTACTGCCGCCGCGATAATCATAACAAAGGCGGGCAGGCGAATAGCATCTGAGGCAAAGCTGCGAATCATGGACACGCAGGTATTAGACACGGTGAGCACTAACATGGTGGCTATACCCATGCCCAAGGCATTGATGACGGAGCCAGTTACTGCGAGCAAGGGGCATAGGCCCAGTAGCTGAACGATGGCGGGGTTGTTTTTCCACAGCCCGTTTAGAGAGATTTCGCGGTAGCTGATATCACTCATTGTTCAATTCCCGGTTCTGATTGAGTTCATTGATTTGCGCGGGCTTACTAGTGGCTAGCGAGTCGCTGTCATTTATGCCGCTGATCATGGTGATGTTGGCAGCGTAGTATTGTAGTGCTTTATGAACCGCTTTTGTAACGGCTCTTGGGGTGATAGTTGCGCCGGTGAACTGGTCAAAAACCCCTTTATCTTTTTTAACCGCCCACTTAGATTCTTCTGGATTGCTTAGACTTTTGCCGATAAAGCCGTCTACCCATTGGCTTTTCTTGTAATCCACCTGATCGCCGAGTCCCGGTGTTTCGCGGTGCGAGAGCACGCGTACGCCAGAAATGCTGCCATCAAGGTTGATACCGACAATCATATCAATATCTCCGGTGTAAGCGTCACGGGCGGTAGCGGGTAACACAGCGCCCACAAACTCACCTTTCATAGTGGCGCGGTAGAACTTTTTGGCTTCCCGCAATCCTAGCAAGTCGCTGTCATCTAGTTTGATGGCGTCGTCTAGTAGCGAGTTGTCGTGACGGGACTCGGGAAACACTTCTAGGAGCGCACGCTCCTCAGAATGACGAATATTTTCTTGAATTAGGCCTCGAGTAGAGAGATAGGTGCCGGCTATAACACCAGTTGTGACGATGGCGAAGAGGCCTAGCAGCATGCCATTTTTAGTGATGGATTTGCCGAGGATATTCATGACTTTCCTCCTTGCTGATCCTTCAATTTATGGCCATAGGTTCTAGGTTGGGTGTAGTGATCGATAAAGGGCGCGGCGAAGTTCATGAGTAGAACCGAAAAGGCGACGGCGTCGGGGTAGTTGCCCCAAGCTCGAATGATATAGATCAAAACGCCAATCAATGCGCCGTAGATTACTCGGCCACGGTTTGATACTGCCGACGTGACGGGGTCGGTTACAATAAAAAAGGCGCCGAACATGGTTGCGCCACTGAACAGGTGGAATAGCGGTGAACCGCCAGAAGCGGAGCTGCCCCCATCATAAAATAGGGCTGACATAATAGTCAGCGATGCCAGCATGCTTATCGGTCCGTGCCAGGTGAAGACCCGGCGGTACAGCAGATACATACCGCCGAGTAGAAAGCCGATACTTGCCCATTCCCAGCCGATACCGGCGAACTGACCGAATTGCGGTGATTCTTCCCAAAGGTCGGCAATGAGTAGGGAATTATTCTGTTTCAGTATATCTAGTGGCGTCGCCATTGTGACGGCGTCGATGGCGTCTTTGCCAAACCCGAAGCAATAGCGCAGGGCGTCTATGGGGCCTAATAGATCGCCGGCAAAGCTACCTTTGGGCGCTAGCCATGTGGTCATCTGCAGCGGAAATGAGATCAGCAACATGACATACGCGGCCATAGCGGGGTTGAAGGGGTTATAGCCCATGCCGCCATAGAGTTGCTTGCAGATAAGAATCGCGAAGCCGGTACCGATCATAATGAGCCAGAACGGTGAGCCCGGGGGCAGTGAAATACCGAGTAAAAATGCTGTGACTAGGGCGCTATAATCATTGAGATAAAAAGCGATGGGGCGCTTGCGTACTTTTAAGGCTAAGGCTTCAAATGCCAGCGCAGTAATACTTGCCCACAGAACATTAACTAGGGTGCCAAAGCCAAAAAACCAGGTGAGCGAAAATAGACCTGGAATGGTTGCCAGCAGCACCAGTCGCATGACTCTTGCCGTGCTCATAGGCCCGTGAGTGTGTGGTGAACTGACCTTTAAAAATCCCATAGTGTTATGCGTGCTCGTTATTCAGGTTTAGCTCAGCGTTTGCTGAGCGGCGGCCAATTTATCTTCTAGCTTTGCTAGAGAGTCGGCCAGTATGTTCGCCTTGTCATCGCCGTCGGCGCGTGCGGCATCGAGTTTTTCTCTGGTGCGAGCAATGCGGTTTTCCAATGACTCAATATTCTGTTTGGTTTTGTCGGCGTCGCTCATATTGGCTTGGGCTTCTCGCGCAGCCTTGGCGCGCTCAATAGCCGCTTGCACTGGATCTTCGCTACTTACAGCGGCGACGGGCGCGGCTTGGTCTCTAGCAGCGAGCGCGGCTTGATGATCCTTTAGCTCTTTCTTTGCGGCATCTAGCTTGGCTTGGGTTTTTTCAAGTCCAGTGGCGAAAGCTGCAGTATTTGCGTCATTCTGTTCCTGCGCCAATGCCAGTTTTTGCTGTGCGGCCGCAAGCCGTTTCTCTGTGCTGGTCACGGTATTCTGTAAGCGCGTGGTTTTATCCGCATCGCTTTCGTCTGCGCTATTGCCGGCACGTTTTGCGAGTGCTCTGGCAATAGCCGCTTGGGCTGGATCTGCATTATCAGTCGCGAGTGTCGCTTCGGTTTTTGTCGCCGTTAAACTCGCTTGATGTTCCGTGAGTTCTTGTTGAATTGACGCGATTTTTTCTTCTGTTTTGCTCACTGCGGTTGCGAAGGCTTCGGCCTTGTCGTTTCCTTGCTCCCGCGCCTGGGCGAGTTTCTCTTTGGCTGCTGCGAGACGTTTCTCTGCACTAGCTAATAATTTTTGTAGGCGGTCCGTTTTTTGTTCCGCACTTTCCGTCTCAGCGTTGCCGTCACGTTTCGCCTGCGCCCGGGCGATGGCTGCTTGGGCGGGATCAGCGGCTTCAGATTGGCTTTGTTTCGCTTTGCTGCGCTCAATGGCTGCCTGAATAAGGTCTGTCTTACTGTCGCCTGCGGGAGCATTGGCAGCGGCCGCTGCCTTGGCTTTGGCGGCTTCCATACGAGCGGCTCGGCGCGCCTCTTTCTCCGCTTCTTCTTGTTCAAGTCTGGCAGTGCGGGCTTCAAAGCGTTCTTTAGATCGCTCAGATTTAATTTTATCCTGCTGGGCTTGGCGAATTTCTGCTTTCGAGGCGCGGTAATACTGCACCAGAGGAATATTACTGGGACAGGCAAATGAGCAGGCGCCGCACTCTATGCAGTCGAATAGCTGATGGTCTTCGAGCTTGTCATGCTCTTGGGCTCGTGAGAACCAGTACATTTGCTGTGGCAGCAATGACACCGGGCAAGCTTCGGCACACATGCCGCAGCGAATACAGGCTTGGGCCGGCGGCGGTGGCGGCAGCTCAGCCACGGTTGGCGCCAAGACACAGTTGCTGGTTTTTACAATGGGCACCGCAGTGTCCTGCAGGGTGTAGCCCATCATTGGGCCGCCCATAATTAGGCGTATGCAGTTTTCTTGTTTGAACTGGCTTTTGTTTAAGAGATATTGGACCGGTGTGCCCAGCAAAACCTCGTAATTTTGTGGCTGCCCGCAGGCCTCGCCCGTTACGGTGGTGATCCGTGAAATCAGCGGCTCACCAAATTGAATGGCGCGGTAAATCGCGGTGGCTGTGCCGATGTTTTGGCACACTACTCCGATGTCGGCAGGTAGACCGCCGGCGGGAACTTCCTTGCCGGTTAAAATTTGTATGAGTTGTTTTTCGCCACCCGAAGGATATTTAGTCGGGAACGCCACGATCTCAATACCCGTGCCCTCGGCGGCTTTTTTCAGCGCAGCAATACCCTCGGGTTTATTATCTTCCACACCGATTAGGGTTTCCTTAGTGGGCTTGATGATATGGCGCAGTATTTCGGCGCCGGCGATAATCTCTGCGGCGCGTTCGCGCATAAGAATATCGTCAGCGGTGATATAGGGCTCGCACTCTGTGCCGTTTAGAATCAGTGTTGCTATCGGCTTGTCGTCGCGGGTACTGAGCTTAACGGCGGAGGGGAAACCAGCGCCGCCCATGCCGGCAATCCCGGCTTGGCGAATGCGGTCGACTAACTCGAGCTTGCTAAGGCTGGTGTAATCTTCTGCGCCGACATGTTCTATCCACTGGTCTGCACCGTCGGTATCGATGACGATACATGTTGCGCTCATACCCGATGGATGCGGGATAACGCGCGCTTCAATGGCTGCGATGGTCCCTGAGGAGGGCGCATGAATGGGCGCGCTGACAAAGCCTTTGGCTTCGGCAATCATTTGGCCTTTAAGCACGTGGTCGCCAACCTTAACGATAGGGCTGGCGGGTGCGCCAATGTGTTGAGCCAAGGGTAAAATAAGCTGCGGCGGAATACCTGCACTGGCGATGGGGTTGTGCAGGGATTGGACTTTGTTTTCAGCGGGGTGAATGCCGCCGGGTATATCCCATATTTTTCTCATGCGGCAGCTCCGCTTTGGTCGGATGCAATGCGGTCTGAGGCAATGAGGTCTTCGATGGGCTTGGGTTTATCCCAGTGCCAGGTTTGCAGGCTGGTCTGAATCGGAATCATGTCGATACAGTCTACCGGGCAAGGTTCTACGCATAGATCGCAGCCGGTGCACTCGCTGGCGATGACGGTGTGCATATGTTTTGCAGAACCGAGAATGGCGTCTACTGGGCAGGCCTGAATACACTTGGTGCAGCCAATACATTCCGCTTCGCGAATAAACGCAACTGAGGGCACGGCCTCTTCTGCGGCATCTAAGGGTTTGGCTTCCACGCCCAATAAGTCCGCTAAGGCGGCAATGGTTGCTTCTCCGCCCGGGGGACATTTGTTGATATCGTCACCGTCGGCAATGGCTTGTGCATAGGGCCGGCAACCGGGGTAACCGCACTGACCGCATTGGGTTTGGGGCAGCATAGATTCGATTTGATCGGCGATAGGATCGCCTTCGGTTTTGAATTTTACGGCGGCAAATCCCAGCAGTGCGCCGAAAACTAAGCCAAGCCCGACCAGTGCCAGTAAAGATGCAAAAAAAGGATTTTGGGCAATCAGTTCGATCATTATTACAGCCTATACCAATCCAGCGAAGCCCATGAAGGCGAGTGACATGAGGCCGGCGGTAATCATGCCCACGGCGGGCCCCTTAAACGGCTCTGGAACATCGGCAGCGGTAATGCGTTCGCGCATAGCGGCAAACAGCACTAATACCATCGAGAAGCCCGCGGCGGCGCCAAAGCCATATAGAGTAGATTCTACGAAGCTATGGTCTTTATTGATGTTCAACAGTGCAACGCCTAATACGGCGCAGTTGGTAGTGATCAGCGGTAAAAACACCCCAAGGACTTTGTAGAGCATGGGGCTAGTTTTGCGCACCACCATTTCGGTGAATTGCACGACAACGGCGATCACTAAAATAAAGGTGATGGTACGCAGGTATTCCAAGCCCAGCGGTATCAGCAGCCACTCGTAGGTCAGCCAGCTACAAATAGAGGCAAGCGTAAGTACAAAGGTGGTTGCACTGGACATACCGATGGCGGTTTCGAGTTTATTAGACACACCCATGAATGGGCACAGGCCTAAAAACTGCACCAGTACGAAGTTGTTAACCAGAATGGCGCTGATCAACAATAAGGAATAGTCTGCTAACAAAATTTTAGCCCCACTTGTGTATCGGTCATGCGAATTCTATTCTGGCTTGGCAATACGAGTATCGCGGGCCAGATCGGCATTATCGGGCGATCTTAGTTTATTTCGATCAAGCGTTCAATTTAAAACGCGTTAATGCTATGGGCCACCGTTCAACGATAGCCCACTGGTTTTACTGGATTTTCATGCCCGCTTTGGCACCACTGTCGGGACTGAGTAACCAAATATCCTGATCGCCAGGGCCGGCGGCAAGCACCATGCCCTCAGACATGCCAAAGCGCATTTTACGCGCTTCAAGGTTGGCAACCATTACCGTTAGTTTGCCTACCAACTGCTCGGCATTATAAGCCGTTTTAATACCGGCAAAGACCTGACGTGTGCCAAACTCCCCCAAACTTAAGGTTAATTTCAGTAATTTGTCAGCGCCCTCTACCGCCTCTGCAGCCACAATTTCAGCCACTCGCAGATCAATCTTAGCAAAATCTGGGTAGGCAATTGTGTCGGCTATACCCGTGTCTTTGTCTTTAGCCGCCTTTTTAGATTTGGCTGCGGCCTGAGGCGGTGGCGAATTGTCACTGCTTTCTTCAACCATGGCGCTGACCTTGTCGGCATCAACCCGGCTCATCATCGGTTTAAAAGGCTCAATGGCATGGTTGTGTAGCGGCGTAAAGTCGCCCTGCCACGTCAGCGAGCAATTTAAAAATTGCTCTGCCTGTTTGGCGAGTTCAGGCAATACCGGTGCCAGATAAGTGGTCAACACGCGGAAGATATCAATACACTGGGAAGCAATCTCTGCAGCGACGACGATGGTGTCGTCGGATTTGGCCAGCTTCCATGGTTCACAGGAATCAAAGTATTCATTGGTGGCATCTGCCAGCGCCATGATCTCGCGCACGGCTTTGCTGTATTCACGTTGCTCATAGAGTTGCGCAATAGTAGCGCTGGCAGCGGTGACCCGCTGCCATAGGTCTGGATTGTGCTGACTATTGCTCAGCTTGCCGGCGTTGCCTTTTTGAACAAACTTGGCGCTGCGGCTGGCGATATTTACTAATTTTCCGACTAGATCGGAATTCACTCTATTAGTGAAGTCTTCCAGATTGAGGTCGATGTCGTCCACTGCGCCAGATAGCTTGGCGGCAAAGTAATAGCGCAAGTACTCGGCGGGCAAATGTTTAAGGTAGGTTTCGGCCTTAATAAAGGTGCCGCGAGACTTGGACATTTTTTTGCCATTAACGGTTAAAAAGCCGTGGGCATAGATTGCGGTAGGTTGACGGAAGCCGGCTGAGTCGAGCATGGCGGGCCAGAACAGGCCGTGAAAATTAATAATGTCTTTGCCGATAAAGTGGTAAAGCTCGGCCTCAGAGTCGACCCCCCAATACTCATTGAAGTCGCGACCGTTCTTCTCGCACCAGTTTGCACAGCTGGCCATATAGCCGATAGGCGCGTCCAACCACACATAGAAATATTTGCCCGGTGCATCGGGAATCTCAAAGCCGAAATAGGGCGCATCGCGGGAGATGTCCCAGCTTTGTAGGCCGGCGTCTAGCCATTCACGTAATTTGTTGGCGATTTGTGGCTGTAGCGCCTCGCTGTTAGTCCAGTCGCGCAATAGGTTTTCAAAGTCGCCGAGTTTAAAGAAAAAATGCTGTGAGGTTTTTTCTACGGGGGTGGCACCAGAGATTGCCGAGCGCGGGTTTATTAAATCTGCCGGGGTGTAAGTGGCGCCGCAGGCTTCGCAGTTATCGCCGTACTGGTCTTCGGCTTTGCACTTGGGGCAGCTGCCTTTTATATAGCGATCGGCCAGAAATAGATTTTTTTCGGGATCGAATAATTGGGTGACGTCACGGCGCTCAATGTGGCCATTGGCGTCTAGGCGCCGGTAAATCTCTTCAGAGTAGTGCTGGCACTCTGGCGAATGGGTCGAGTGATAATTATCAAAGTGAATAAGGAAACCGGCCAAATCGCGTTCGTGTTCTGCTTTAACGCGGGCGATTTGCTCTTCTGGGGTGATGCCAAGTTTCTCGGCGGTGAGCATAATGGCAGTGCCGTGGGCATCGTCTGCGCATAAATAGATGCAGTCGTTGCCGCGTAATTTCTGGTAACGCACCCAAATGTCGGTCTGGATTGACTCCAGTAAATGACCGAGATGCAGCGGGCCGTTGGCGTAGGGCAGGGCACTGGTGACCAGAATCTTGCGCGACATGGGTTTCCTTGTTTGAACGTTAAGGGCTGCGACTATCTGTAGCGCAGCCTAGATGGATTCAGAGGCGCAATACTATAGCGTTTTTGGCTCTCCGGCGCATCTGTCTCGGCGTTGTTCGATGTGGGTGTGGCGGGTATACTCGCCCGCTAATTAAATATTCATCACACGCAGGGAAACAATATGACCGTAGCGCTGGAATCCAGAGTTCGCGAACAACTGATGGCGACAATACTGCCGGGTTTGTCTTCGCCGCTGGCGGAGCTTGCGGATATTATCTCTTTGACTATTGGCGACGGTCGGGTCGACGCGGTTATTCAGCTGGGATTTCCCGCTAAGAGCGCGCAGCAGCAATACCAACATCATCTTGATGCAGAACTGAAAAAATTGGATGGTGTAGACGCTTCCGCAGTGCAGGTCACGTGGAAAGTAGCGCCTTATGCGGCGCAGCAAAATATTAAGAGTATGGAGAATATCCGCAATATTATTGCGGTAGCTTCCGGTAAAGGCGGGGTGGGCAAGTCCACAACGTCGGTTAATTTAGCCTTGGCTTTGGCTGCTGAAGGCGCCCGAGTTGGCTTGCTAGATGCCGATATTTACGGCCCCAGCGTGCAAATGATGTTAGGTGTCCCCGAGGGGCAGCGTCCAAAGCAGTATGGAACGCATTATTTATTGCCGATAGAAGCGTATGGCGTGCAGTCAATGTCGATGGGCTATCTGATTACGGCTGACACTCCAATGGTATGGCGCGGCCCAATGGCGACGGGTGCCTTGCAGCAGTTATTGAACCAGACCTATTGGCAGGATCTCGATTATTTGATTATTGATATGCCGCCGGGCACGGGCGATATTCAGCTAACACTGTCGCAAAAAGTGCCGGTGTCTGGGGCGGTCATCGTGACGACGCCGCAGGATATTGCGTTACTTGATGCCCAGAAGGGCATTGAAATGTTCCGTAAAGTGTCGGTACCGGTACTGGGTGTCATTGAAAATATGGCGGTGCACATTTGCGGTGAGTGTGGTCATCAAGAACATGTATTTGGCGAGGGTGGCGGTGATCGTATTGCAACGACCTATGGCGTGCCATTGCTGGGCGCCTTGCCATTGTCGATGCAAATTCGCAAACAAGCAGATTGTGGCAAGCCCGTTTTAGCAGCAGATCCCGATGGTGATGCCGCCATGCTATATCGGCAGGTCGCGATTGGTATGACTGCCGAGTTGGCGAAGCGCCAGCGTGTGCAGACTAACGCTTTCCCAAATATTTCGATTAGCGACGATTAATTGTCGTCATTGTGTCTTTGTAAATTTGATATGAATAAGTAGCAAGAGGGAAGGTAATGAGTATTAAGGCCGATAAGTGGATTCGTCGTATGGCTGAGAATGAGGGCATGATTGATCCCTTTGAGCCAGGTCAGGTGCGTACCCGCGACGATGCTAAAATTATTTCCTATGGCACGTCCAGCTATGGATATGATGTTCGCTGTTCAAATGAATTTAAGGTCTTTACCAATATCTATTCTGCGACGGTGGACCCCAAGGCGTTTGACGAGAAAAGCTTTGTTGATATCACCGCCGATTACTGCATTATTCCGCCAAACTCTTTCGCCCTAGCGCGCACTGTTGAATACTTTCGTATTCCGCGCAGCGTATTAACAATGTGCTTGGGAAAATCAACTTATGCGCGCTGCGGCATTATTGTTAATGTCACGCCGCTGGAGCCTGAGTGGGAAGGTCATGTGACCTTGGAGTTTTCAAATACCACCACCTTGCCCGCTAAGATATACGCAAATGAAGGCGTGGCGCAGATGCTGTTCTTTGAGTCAGATGAGGTTTGCGAAGTTAGCTATAAAGATCGGGGCGGTAAGTATCAGGGCCAGACTGGCGTGACTCTGCCAAAAACCTAGCTTGCTGCTATACAGCCCTTACTGCAACAAGAAAAATCGAGGTTTTATTTGCTTAGACCCTTAACAGTAGCGCCGTTAAGGGTAGCGTTAAGTAGCTCCAGAGAATAAACCTCGTCGTCCTCTCGCTGTTCCAATCTCACAATTAGGTAGTTCCAATCTTTTGCCAGCCAAACCGTGGTCTCACTGCTGCTGCCGGGTCGCGAGCGCAGTAATTTTACGGTGTGCAATTTACCGGCGGGGCTGTCGATAGTTTCTTCGCCTAGCTTTTTAATGGTATAGGTTTTGTGCTTGCCGCGATTCACCACGGTTTGGCTTATTTCGCCGCCGAGGCGATCATACATCAAGGCTTCGCGCATCTTAAGTTGCGCGCCGAGCTGGTCAAAGGTGTCTGCACTAATTTTAGAAGACCAGGGTTTACGATATTTCTTGTCGCTGGCTGACTGTGTGCTCCAGTTGAAATCAATGCTTTGGTCTTGTCGGCTACTCATATTGTTTGAGTACTCGTAATGCAGGGGGCGCAGGCCGTCTTTGCTGTCTTCAATGACACTTTCTTCACTCACCCTTATAAACACCAGTTTTGCATGTTGTGAGAGCAGCCAGTTATTACCTTTTTTGCTTAGGCTTCGTGTTGCGGTGGTGGTGAGGCTATTGCTGCTGATTTTATACTCAGCTTGGTAGGGTAGAATTTTCTCTTCTTTTATATTGGTAGCTAATATGGGCGCAACGGGAGTTAGCATCTCAGGGCTGGTATCTGGACTAGCACTAATGCCTCCACCGCTTGCTAATGCAAGGCTCGGGATGGCGTAAAATAGAAACGCGAGCAGCCTAATTTTGCTGAAAAAGCAAGCCGCTTTCGGGTAGGTTCTTATCATCGAGTACCGCCTTTGAATTCTGCAAACTCAAGCGTCCTTCAGCAAACCACTTTGCCGCTAAAGGGTAGATTGTATGTTCCTTGGACAATACGCGTTCGGCAAGTGTTGCAGCGTCATCACCATCAAATATCGGTATTTTTGCCTGAATGATTGGCGGGCCGCCATCTAACTCTTCGGTGACAAAGTGTACTGTTGCGCCGGCTTCGGTATCGCCAGCGTCTAGTGCGCGTTGATGGGTGTGCAGGCCGGGATATTTGGGTAGCAGCGATGGGTGGATATTTATGAGTCGGCCTAAATAGTGCCGTACAAAGCCGGGGGTGAGAATGCGCATGAACCCGGCAAGGATCACGAGATCAGCGCCGAACTCGTCAATTTTATTTTTTAGTGCGCAGTCAAAGTCTTCGCGACTAGCGAACTCTTTGTGATTGATGCAGGCGGTTGCGATGCCGGCCTGTTGAGCGCGAATAAGACCAAAGGCATCGGTCTTATTGCTGATAACGGCGCTTACTTCGGTATTTGGCAATGCCTTGCTTTCGCAGGCATCAATAAATGCCTGCAAATTGGAGCCGCTGCCAGATAACAGGATCACTAGCTTGTAAGGCATGGAACTAGATGCCTTCAATGATGACTTTAGGCTCGTCTTCCCCTGCAGCTTCAATGCTGCCAATCTGCATGGCGGTTTCGCCCTGCTGATTCAGCATATCAATAACACGCTCAGCGTCGTCTGCGGCAACTGCCAAAACCATACCGATACCGCAGTTAAAGGTGCGGTACATTTCGCGCGCTTCTACGTTGCCTTGCTCTTGCAGCCAATTGAAGATTGCGGGGCGCTCCCAGCTATTGCCGTCGATAACGGCCTTGGTGTTGCGAGGCAATACCCGGGGAATGTTTTCTAGCAAGCCACCGCCGGTAATATGGGCGAGAGCATTCACGCGATATTGTTTAATGACGCGGAGAATGGGTTTGATATAAATTCTCGTGGGTGCAAGCAGGGTTTCTCCCAGCGTGCTGTCACCGAATGCTTGGTCGAGTTTGGCGCCGCTGTGTTCAATGATTTTACGAACCAGCGAGTAGCCATTGGAGTGCGGGCCAGAAGAGGTGACGCCAATTAATTTGTCACCGATACGTACCGAGCTACCATCAATGATATTGGCTTTTTCTACTATACCTACACAGAAGCCGGCAAGATCATAGTCGTCGCCTTCATACATGCCGGGCATTTCAGCAGTTTCACCGCCAACCAATGCGCAGCCGGCTTGTTCGCAGCCGTTGCCAATACCGCTAACCACACTGGCCGCAATGTCGATGTTCAAGGCGCCGGTAGCGTAGTAGTCGAGAAAAAACAGGGGCTCTGCACCAGTGACAAGCAGGTCATTGACGCACATGGCGACAAGGTCGATGCCGATGGTGTCGTGAATGCCGACTTCCATCGCGAGCTTGAGTTTGGTGCCAACGCCATCGGTACCAGATACCAGCACGGGTTCTTTGTAACCGGTAGGAATTTGGCATAGCGCGCCGAAGCCACCAAGACCACTCATGACCTCTGGTCGGCGAGTGCGTTTGGCAACTTCTTTGATGCGTTCTACAAGTGCGTCACCGGCGTCAATGTCTACGCCGGCGTCTTTGTAACTTAAGCTTGGCTTACTGGTGTCAGTCATAATCGTTGGCTGTCCTCTAAGAGGGCGCTATTCTAGCTTGATTGACAGTTAAATTCAGCAGCAAAAAGGTGACTTTTTGCCACTAGTCACGACGATCACATGACGGCTTGCTACAATAGCCAGTCGCAGCAGGGAAAAGGACGTATTTAAAGTGATACAAATTATTCGGGTGCTGGTGTCGGCCTTAACAATATTGCTCGCCTTGTCCACGCAGGTCGCAGCGGCGGTCGTCGGGAATTTATATGATGACCAGCTCTTGGTGGCGTCTCAGTCTCGCGCCGCATTGACGGAGGGAGCGGCTACTGCCTTAGAGCGGGTCTTTATTCGTGTATCGGGTAAGCGTCAGGTGCGTGACAATCCTGTGGTGGCGGCGGCGCTTGCTAAGCCAGAACCGTTCATGACTCAGTATCGCTATCAGCGCAGTAAAAATGCTGAGGGTATTGATGAGCTGGAATTAAAACTCAGCTTTTCTCCTCGGCAGGTGAATGCCACGCTGCAATCAGCGGGCTTGCCAATATGGTCGGCAAACCGGCCAGCGGTTTTGGTGTGGTTAATTGCCGACACCATAGATGGCCGACAATTTATTGGTGCTGATGCGGGTAATGAACTGCTATCGGCACTGGAGGCAGAGGCCCAGCGGCGCGGCGTAGTCGTGCAGATGCCTTTGTTCGACCTAGCGGATTCCGCAAACTTGAGTGCCGCAGAGTTGTGGGAAATGTCAGTGGATGATGTTCGTGAAGCGTCTGCTCGCTATTCCACGCCCTTTATCTTAATGGGGCGGATGTCGCAATTTTCTACCGGACAGTGGATAGGAAGCTGGGCTGTGCTCCAGGGTAGCGAATCACTGCGCTTAGATAGTGAGGGCATGACCGAGGCCGAGGTGCTAGCCCCTCCCATCGATTATCTGGCGGACATGCAGGCGGCAACCTATTCAGTGGCAGCCGGCGCCGGCAGCAGTGCCAACACCATGATTCATGTTTCAGGTATTAAAGATTTCGCCAGCTATGCGAGCCTCGTGACTTATTTAGAGGGATTGGCGGTCATTCAGCACGCCAACACCGTTTGGCTTGATCAAGATCAGCTGATCTTAGAGTTAGTTCTAAACGATGATATGGAAAAAGTGCGACGCTTTTTAAGCCTAGATGGCCGTTTGCTGGAGTCCACTGCAGATGCACAAAGTGTATTGCCGAGACCTGTGCGCGGTTATTATCAATGGGCGGGGCAGCGGCTGTGATTGGACTATCCAAGCCACTCTGGGGCCTAATCGCCGCTGTCGCATTTGTGTTGCTGCTACATTTACTGGCGCCAATTTTGATGCCGTTCTTGCTTGCTGGGGTGTTGGCCTATATCGGCGACCCGCTGGCTGACCGACTTGAAGCCCGCGGAATGGGGCGAACAATGGCGGTGGTCACGGTATTTTTCGTACTTAGTCTGTTTGCGGGCATAGTCATGCTAGTCACGCTGCCCTTGTTGATCGCGCAGATTCAATTATTGATCGAGCGTATATACGATGGTGTAGCCTGGCTGCAACAAACGGGGTTGCCGGCTCTGCGTCATCACCTCGACTTGCCCGAACAAAAAAAACCAATGGATGCTGCGCGCGATGCCTTGAGCAAACATTGGGGCAGTGCCGGAGGTATCTTTTTCTATTTATGGGGCAAGGTGAGTGGCTCCAGTATGGCCTTACTAGCATGGACCGCTAATATGGTCTTGGTGCCGGTAGTGACCTTTTACCTATTGCGAGATTGGGATGTGCTGATGGCAGCCATCAGGAATTTGCTGCCGCGTTCGATGGAAGCTCGTACCGTTGTGATTGCTCAGCAGTGCGATGAGATTCTAGGTGCATTTGCGCGCGGCCAGCTATTGGTTATGTTGGCTTTGGCCGTGACCTATACCTTAGGTCTCTGGATAGTCGGACTTGAGCTTGCGCTAGTGCTTGGGGTGGTCGCCGGGCTGGCGAGTATCGTGCCTTATTTGGGCGTTATTATTGGGATTTCGGCGGCGGGTTTGGCAGCCTTCTTTCAGTTTGATAGCTTGTGGCCAATGGTGGGCGTCGCCGTTGTATTTGGTATTGGTCAGGCGCTTGAATCAATGGTGCTGACGCCGATGTTAGTTGGCGACAAAATCGGCCTGCACCCAGTCGTTGTTATTTTTGCGATCTTGGCGGGTGGTCAGCTTTTTGGCTTCGTCGGTATTTTATTGGCCTTACCCGTGGCCGCTGTCATAAAAGTCATGATCAATCATCTCCACGATTACTATAAGCAGAGCGAGCTTTATGAAAGTAAGCGCGGCCCGGTAGAGCTGGAAGTCGACGAATAATGGCAAGTCCGCAGCTACCCTTGGCCCTAAAGCTTGATACCGAGGCCACCTTCGATAATTTTTATACCCCCGAACGCCATCGGCTGTTGCTCAATCAGCTTAAACAGCAAGCGAGTGGCAGTGGCGAGAAGTGGATATATCTCTGCGGTAGCGGGGGCCGAAGTCATCTATTGCAGGCCTGTTGTCATCTGGCTGAAGCGGCGGGACGATACGCGCGCTATATTCCATTGGCGGAGCTCATTGATTTTGATCCTGAAGCATTATTAGAGGGGGCGGAATATTTAGATCTGCTGTGTTTTGATGATTTTCAGCTCATTGCAGGACGTGGTAACTGGGAGCGAGCTATTTTTAATTGCTATAACAAGATGCTGGCAACAGATGCTTGCTTATTAGTGTCGTCATCGGTCGCGCATTCGCAATTGGCGCTCGAATTACCTGATTTGCAGTCGCGCCTGCAGAGTTTAAGTAGTTATAGGCTGTCGGAATTGGATGAGTCGGAGCGGATGGCTGCATTGCAATTCAAGGCTAAAATGCGTGGGATACTCGTATCAGATGCGGTTGCTGAGTTTATTTATACCCGCTGTCAGCGGGATGCCAAGAGCTTGTTTGATTTACTGAATGTCTTGGACCGCTTGAGTTTAATTGAACAGCGAAAGCTAACAATTCCGTTTATAAAGGAGGCAATGGACTGGTGAATTTAACTTAGACTATTGTTAATAGGTGTAAATCCGGCTATTTTTAGCCAGTGACAGGTAAGTTACTTGAATTTAGCGCCTCTTAGCAGCTGATATTACTGCTAAAACATTTTTTCAAATTGGTCAGCAAAATTACGGATAGCTTGGTAAAATTACACAAAATCAGACGTGCAAGCAGTGTCGTGCGTGTTATTCTGGTGGCATGACGTGCTTTCACGGCATGGTTAAAGGAATTTTAAAAATATTTGGGGGAGAGTTATGCGTAAAGTCCTATTAAGTGCTGCTATTGCTGCAGCGATTTGTCCTACATTGGCATCTGCTGCTGAAGAAGGTAAATGGTATTTAAACCCTGCCATTGGCGCCATGACTTACGATGATAGTCGTAACCTTGACGACGCCGTAGCGTATATTTTTGGTGCTGAGCGCAGATTCAATAAAGACTGGGGTCTTGAAATCCGTGGTTTTTGGAGTGAGCCCCACGATCACCGCCTTGGCGGTATCGACCAAGACGTGATGGGTACTACCCTCGACGTTTTGCGTTATTTTAGCAACGACTCAAGAGTGACACCTTATGTTGCCGGTGGTCTTGGTGTCGTTGAATCTGATTTCGAAAACGGTCGCTATGACGCGCACACCCAGGTAATGGCTGGTGGCGGTCTACGTTACGCGATCGACAGTGTTTGGTCGGTACGTACAGATGCACGTTATGTGTATGGCACAGACAATGAAACTGGCGATGGCATCTTGTCTATCGGTTTAAGCTATGCCTTCGGTGGCACCTCTGCACCTGCACCGGCTCCTGCCCCCGTTGTTAGCGATTCAGACGGCGACGGTGTTGAAGACGGTGTTGATCAGTGCCCAGGTACACCAGCAGGCGTAGCAGTAGACGCCAAAGGTTGTGCCTTGGACAAAGACGGTGACGGCGTTCCTAACTACCGTGACAAGTGCCCAAATACTCCAGCGGGTCGTAAAGTCGACAAGTTTGGTTGTAAGTTTGTGCTCAAGAGCTCAGAAAGCGTTAAGTTAGAAATTAACTTCGCGAATAATTCTGACGCTATTCCTGTCGCTTACGCAACTGAGTTGAAAAAGGTTGCTGATTTCATGAATAAGTTCGGTGGCATAAGCACTGTTGTTGAAGGTCACGCTGATAGCAATGGCGCCGCAACTTACAACAAGCAGCTTTCTCAGCGTCGTGCTGATGCGGTTCGGAATGCCTTGATCCGTGATTACGGTATTGCTGGAAATCGCTTAAGCGCAGTAGGCTATGGCGAAGAGCGTCCAATAGCTGACAACAAGACATCAGCTGGTCGCAGTGCTAACCGTCGCGTTATCGCGGTTATGCAGGCAGAAGTTGTTGAGTAAACTTTGATTCACATGTGAGTCATTAGAAAGGGGCCTTCGGGCCCCTTTTTTTTGTTCCTGTCTATTTGTCCTTTACCACTGTATCTCACGATCTTTTTCTCCTTCCTCGCTAAGCTGTCGCTGGATCATAACGCCAGTTTTTTCGCTTATTTCGCCTCTAAATGCCCACCATGCCTAAGTGGCATGGTTCTTGTAGCTCACAGGTCATGGAAGCCATAAACAGGTGTATTTTCACCATTATGGTGCGCTTATTAATAGCTCATCGTCAGGCGTCTGCTCTAATTTGGTGCTATGGGGCGGAGGGGGAATTAAATGATATTTGGCCGGAAAAATCGTAAGCCAATCACGATAGTAGATAAAAAAGTTGTGGACTGGAAATACGCGGTCTGCGGTTATTGCTCAACGGGCTGTTCCATAGAGGTCGGTATGAACGCGGTAGGTAAGCCTGTCGCGAGTAGGGGTAAGGGCAATGCTCCGGTCAATCAAGGTAAGTTATGTATAAAGGGCATTTTTGAACATGAATTAAGTGGTACTGCGGGCCGCGGTACAGAACCTCTAATGCGGCAAAAAATATATGACGATTTTCAGCCTAGCAGCTGGGACGCTGCGCTAGATAAAACGGCTGCAGAGTTTACCCGTATACAAGAAAAGTATGGTCGTGACAGCATTGCGGTGGTGTCTACAGGGCAGTTATTAACTGAAGAGTTTTATACTTTGGGTAAGTTGGTGCGCGGTGTGATTGGCACTAATAACTACGATGGCAATACCACCTTGTGTATGGCATCTGCAGTGTCAGGGTATAAGCGCTCATTCGGCGCTGATGGCCCCCCCGGTTGCTACGACGATTTTGAAGACACCCATTGTCTCATGGCCTTTGGGTCAAATCTGCCAGAGCAACATCCCATCATTTATTGGCGTCTCAAAGAGGCCTTGGAAAAACGCAAGTTTCCAGTAATTGTGATTGACCCGCGGGTAACGATGTTTGCCCAGTTTGCTGATATACATCTCCCTATCACCCCAGGAACAGACTTAGTCTTACTGAACGCACTCGCACATGTGATTTTGGCTGAAGGGCTGCAGGACGAGGCGTATATCGAAGCGCACTGTAACGGCTTTGAGGAATTAAAGGCCACCGTCGCTAAGTATGATCCGGTGACCGCCTCGCGTATTTGTGGCATTGACGCCGATATGATTAAAAATGTCGCTCGAATCTACGCCAAGGCGCCATCGGCGATGAGTATTTGGACCATGGGGATTAACCAGAGTACCCACGGCACCGACGGTGTTTGCGGTATTAATAATCTTAATTTAATTACCGGCAATATCGGTATTCCCGGCGGCACCAGCATGTCTATCACTGGTCAGGCGAATGCCATGGGTACTCGTGAATGGTCTTCCTGTTCCGGGCTACCTGGCTATCGCATGCTAGAGAAGCAAGAGCATCGAGATGAGGTGGCAAAGTTTTGGGGGGTAGATGCCGACTTCTTCCCCGCCAAGCGTGGACTTCAGCAAACTGATATTTTCCCTGCTATTGAGTCCGGCGAGATTAAGGCCTTATGGATTGTGGCAACCAATCCATTGACCTCTATGCCCAATCAGCCACGCATCAAAAAGGCCCTAGAAAAACTCGAATTTATGGTGGTGCAAGACGGTTATAAAGACTGTGAAACCGTTAACTTCGCGCACGTTTATTTGCCTGGCGCGCTGTGGGGAGAAAAAGAGGGCGTTCAGACAAATACCGAGCGCCGGGTAAATTTAGTTCGCAAATTTGTTGAGCCGCCGGGACAAGCTAAACCTGATCACTGGGTGTTTACTGAATTGGCCAAGCGTTTTGAGCGCGGCCGGGCGATGACATTTCCAGAAACCACCTCAGACATATTTGACGAGATGAAGCTGTTGTCTAAGGGGGATAAACGCAATTTAGATATTTCCGGCATGAGCCATGACTTGATTGAGGCGCAGCGCGGCATTCAGTGGCCAATGCGCGAGGGAGAGGAAACCGGTAGTCCGCGACTATATAGCGATGGTGTGTATCCTACCCCCAGTGGCAAGGCTAATTTGTTGGCGATGGATTATATCGAAGACAATGAAGTACCCGATGACAGCTACCCGTTCTGGCTAAACAGCGGACGGGTGGTTGAGCATTTTCACACCCGTACCAAGACCGGAAAAATTGGTAACTTAAATAAATTCAGTCCTACCCCGTATATGGAAATGAATCCAGATTCGGCGCGGGAGCAAGGTGTAAAACACCAAAGTTATGTGCGCTTAGTGTCCAAACGCGGCGACGCCGTTGTGATGGTCCAGCTTACTCAGCGGGTACCCCACAATATGGTGTTTATCCCCATGCATTATCACGACTGCGTCAACCGTCTGTCGCTGGGTTTACTCGACCCCTATTCGCGGCAGCCGGCCTTCAAGCAATGTGCGGTGCGCATTGAGAAAATAGATCAGAAGGAAGCCGGTCGCTTGAATGTGGAGCGTCGCGCGTATTGAGTTGGGGCTGCGTTACTGGGGTCAGCTCAGTAGCGGCGGTAGGGAATAAGAGCGAAATAAGTCATAAAGAGCTAGCTTAGCTGATTGCTAGGCTACCCGATTAAGGGCAGTTATTATGTGGAAAGTAAGGGACGATGAACCGGCATACGCCTTTCTCAAAGAGTCGACCGCGCCGGAGGTAAACTATTACGAGGCACCAATAGACTTAATCGCTCGTACTGGCGGCGCACTGCCAGTCGATAGAGAAATGTTTATAAACGAAGAGCCTGGCGTGGGTGCAAACCCCAACCGTAATAAACAGCACGCGTTTCATTTTACCGCCGACAATTGCATTGGCTGTCATGCCTGCGAAGCGGCATGCAGCGAAAAGAACGACAACCCGGCGCACATCAGTTTTCGCTCCGTGGGTTATGTTGAGGGTGGCACATACCCAGATTTTAAGCGTATGAATATTTCAATGGCCTGCAACCACTGTGATGATCCGGTGTGTTTGAAAGGCTGCCCAACGGCCGCCTATACCAAACACGCTGAGTATGGGGCGGTTCTACAAGACCCAGAAACCTGCTTTGGCTGCGGCTATTGCACCTGGGTTTGTCCTTATAATGCGCCCCAGCTAGACCCCATCAAGGGGCAGGTCTCTAAGTGCAATATGTGCGTCGACCGTCTAGAGGTGAATCTCAAGCCCGCCTGTGTGTCTGCCTGCTTGGGTAATGCACTGGACTTTGGGGTGGTTGATGATCTGCCTGACAATCGCGAGCAGGGTAAGACAAGTATTCCCGGCTTCCCGGACCCAGAAATCACTCAGCCTAATATTCGTTTCCAGCAGATTAAAAACATGCCGGATGAAGTCACACGTACCGACGGCATGTCGGTTAAATATCACAAGGGTGACGACGGTCAATACCGACCTGTGGTTGATCAGAAAAAAGGTGTTGAGAAAAAGTGGAGCCTAGCAAAGCTGAGTTCACGGGAAAATCCTTTGGTGATCTTCACCTTGGTTAGCCAAATCTCACTAGGCGCATTTTTTATTGCGTTCTTGGGCGCCCAATTCGGTATTCAGAGTTTCTTGGCGTTACGTGACTCTGTCATGTATATCCCCCTCATGGCGATTACCGTCGGCTTGGCGGGTCTGGGCATGTTGGTGTCGGCAACACACTTGGGCAAGCCTTGGCGGTTTTACCGGGGGTTTAATAATCTTCGACACTCACCGGTATGTCGCGAAGGCTTAGGTATGCTGCTTTATATGGTGTTTGCAGGCTTACATTTATTACTTATGGTGCCAGCGAATGACATCTTTATAAGTGTGTTCGGTGATTGGGGACGCTTCGATGCCTTTGCGTCAGTATCCGCTTATTTGGCGCTGATCGCAGGCTCGGTCGGCCTTTACTATATGTATCGCTGCTACCGAATTCGCGCGCGGCCGTTCTGGAATCACTGGCAGACGGCGACGTCATTTTTAGGAACAGCCATAACGCTGGGAAGTATATTACTTGGGCTAGTGGGTATACCGACCCTCATGGTGCTTGGTGGTGATATTAATCAGCTATTTATTATTGTGCTTGGCGGAATTGTCATCGGCAGTGTGATGGAAGGGCTGGGATTATGGCGTCATGCGATCGCCATGGACACTGCTAATAATGAAGGCAGCGTGTCGCATTACATTCAGTGCACGGTGTTTGGAAAGAGCTATGTATTGCGAAACTGCCTGATCGCCGCGAATGCCAGTGCAGCGCTATTGCTGTTATCGCTGGCGCCGAGCGCAATTAACTTGGGGCTGGCGCTAGTGGTCTGTCTGTCAGTATTGCTAACAGCGCTGATTGGCCGCACGCTCTTTTATGTTCTCGTTATTCCTACCACCATGCCAGGTGCGTTTTTCTGGAAGAATAAAGATTTTGAAGAACACGCCCGTGATATTGGTTTGGCGAACATGCCGCAAGTTGGAGTGGTTGCTCACGATCACTGAGAGCGATTATGTAGCGGGCTTGGAGTTCATTGTTTGAGAGTGACTATATGTGATTTAAGCGTAATCGCGTCTCGCTATAGTCGTGCCCTAAGCCTGCACCCCACTTAGTGGGGTGCAATGCAATGGTGCTCAGCTTGACTCAACGGCTCTATGGCTGCGACGGTCTAAGCTGGTCCAATCGATAAAGCCAAAATCATACTGAGTTCTGACAACGAGCGGCCACTTTCGCTGCGCATCTCATTGAAGGCGGCTTGTACCGCGGCGAGATCGCGCTTACTAGTGATCGTTGTTTTATCGACAATACCCTCGGCGCACAATGCCGTGCAGACATCGCGGCTGAGTATAAAAGTGTCTTTTCCCATAAACCGTAAAAAGTATTGCCCTGAGTTACCGCCCAGACGGTTGCCGTGTTTCTTGAGGTAAGTCCATAATCCAACAATATCGTCCTCTGGCCAATCGGCTAAAAAGCGACCGAAACTGCCGAATTCACGTTGTATATCCAGAATGAATAGGGCGTTCTCCTGCACCGATTTCACTTTGGTTAAATTGCGCACTATGCGCGTATCAGTCGCCATATCTTCTATCTGTTCTGGTGATCTCGATGCCACCCAAATGGGAAGGAAATTATTGAATACGGCCTCAAACCCCTCCCACTTTAGGCTAATTATTCGCCACACAAAGCCGGCTCTAAATACGCAGGCTGCCATCTCTGCTAAGTAGCGGTCATCTTTAATCGCGATCAGGGCAGCTTTGTCTAAATTTGTTGGTAATCTTTCTTCAATGGCCATTATTGAGCCGTGTTGAATAATCGCTCGTTCTAGAAAGCGCTGGTAAAGCGATGGTGCGAGGGAAGTCGTGGCTTTAGAGCGGGTCATAGTCACTGGCCGTCATTGAGGTAAGGGTTGAGTTAAACGCCTAGATTATATCGCTGGGTCACGTCTTGAAGGTATAACATCGGCGTATATTGAATGTTGTCCTGCCCTGGCCAGCGCCATCCATTGTATATAGCTAATACAGACGGATGATAGGGCTGGCAATGCCGGCGGTTTATGATAGCCGGCTATTGAAGGGTTTTTTACGATAATTGATGACCTTTGGTTTTTGCCGCGGATCGAGCCTATCAAGGCCAAATAAGTTAGTGGGAACAAAAATAATGACAGTAGCAAAGTGGGATCATAGCGTCGATGTACTCGTCGTTGGTAGTGGTAACGGGGCTTTAACTGCCGCGCTGAGCTGCTACGAAATGGGCGTGAGTGATGTTCTCATCGTCGAGAAATCAGCCAAGATTGGCGGCACCAGTGCAACCTCTGGTGGCGGTGTATGGATACCCAATAACCGCTACGCCAAGGCAGCTGGGGCGAAAGATAGCTTTGCAGACGCTAAACAGTATTTGCTCAGCACCACGCCTGCGGGGGCGGTCTCAGAGGATATGGTTGATGCGTACTTGATCAACGGTCCCAAAATGATCGATTTTCTTCATGAGCGCAGCGATGTGCGCTATGAAACCCTAGAACACTACCCAGATTACTACACCGATATTGAAGGTTCGCGAACCGGTCATCGCTCAATGGAGCCAGAGCGATTTGACTCGTCTCTGCTAGGTGATGACGTCCAACGCCTGCGGCCAAGTCATCATATGATGCGGATGTTCAGCAAAATTTATTTTACCCAGGTCGAGGCGGCCCTATTGGTCTTGCAGGGACCGGGTTGGATAAAGCTAACAATGAAATTGGTCGCGCAATGGGCCTTTGACCTGGGGTGGTGGTTTCGTGGCAATGGCCTCAGCCGTCAAATTTGTACCGGCGCGGCGGGCGTAGCCAGGCTGTGGTATTCGCTTAAAAAGCGCAATGTGCCGATGTGGGCAAGCTCGCCCATGCAGGAGCTTATTACAGAGGACGGCCGTGTTGTAGGGGCCGTTGTCAGCCGCAATGGTAAATCCATGCGGATACAAGCTCGTAAAGGCGTGGTGTTGGCGGCAGGCGGGTTTGAGCGCAACCAGCAAATGCGTGAGCAATATTTGCCGGCGCCAACCAGCACTGACTGGAGTGGTGGGGTAGAGGGCAATACCGGCGATGCTATTCAGCAGGGCTTGGCCTTGGGTGCCGCTACGCGCTTGATGGATGGCGCCTGGTGGTGCACCACGGTATCTGTTCCCGGTGAGCCGGCGCCACGTTTAAGTATTATGGAAAAGTCTTATCCCGGTTCCTGTATTGTCAATTTACGCGGCGAGCGTTTTGCCAATGAGTCACAAAACTATATGGCCTTCCAAAAGGATCTGTATAAGCAGCATAGCGATGACGCGCCGTGCTCGCCCATGTATCAAATATTCGATGCACGCTTTCGCCGAGACTATATTGTTGGGCCGCTGATGACTGCGTCCCTAAAGCCGGACTGGACTATCCCCAAAGAATGGTTCGAAACCAAATTAGTGGGTAAAGCGGCCACCGTCCGCGAGCTGGCAGAACAACTAGGTATCGACGCCGACAACCTAGAGACCACCGTTGCTAAAATGAACGGCTATGCAAAAACCGGTAAGGACGAAGACTTTCATCGCGGCGATTCTGCCTACGACCGTTACTACGGCGACCCGCGTTTTGAGCCTAACCCCTGCTTGGGAGCCATCGACGAGGCACCTTATTACGCCATGCGTCTGGAGGCCGGCGATTTTGGTACTCAGGGAGGTTTGGCCACTAATCCCAATGCCCAAGTGCTGAAGGAAGATGGTAGCGCAATAGACGGCTTGTATGCTGTTGGTAATTGCAGTGCCGCAGTCTTGCCGACATACCCCGGACCGGGTGCTACCTTGGGGCCAGCAATGACCTTTGCATATCAGGCCGCTAAACACATTAGCGGATATCAAGACTAAGTAGATTTGAAATGTGAAACCAGTCCTTGCTAAGGCCCCTCCTTGGCAAGGACTGGTTTTTTTATTGTGTATTTTTAATGTCATCAATAAACCTCTCTGTCATATAAATTCCATTTTACTGCCATATAACTGTCAGTGTTTTGTCGCAATCCCTCTGTACTCTCAAGCGATTAATATTTCGCGTTTTATACTTGGAGGAAGGATGCAAATCAAAAAGACAGCCTTAGCTTGGGGCATCGCTATAGCGACTCCCTTGTTTCTTGTTGCTTGTGGCGGCGATGACGGCCGCGACGGTCTAGATGGTCAGTTAGGCAGCGCCGGTGCCAATGGCGCAGACGGTAGCGATGGTCTGAACAGTTTGATTCGTCAAACCAGCTTGCAGGCGGGTAACGCGCAGTGTTTCAGCGGCGGAGTCATGGTTGAATCAGGCCGCGATACTAATGCGGATGATGTTCTGGCGGACGGCGAAGTAACTGACACGTCTTATATCTGCGCACCAACCTTATTAAACGAAACCAAAAACTTTAACCGCATTGCGGCATTCCCAGTTTGCTTTCAAGATGATGCCAACTGCGATTCCGACGATGAAACCTCGGCTGAAATTGTCTCTGCCAGCACCGACGGTATGACCTTGATTTACACCGACAGTCCCGCCAATCGCATTGGCTTTGTCGACATTGCCGATCCATCCAAACCATCGGTACTAGGCGTTTTAGGCTTGTCTGGTGAGCCCACGGCGGTTGCGGTGAAAGATGAATTCGCGTTGGTTGGGGTGAATACCTCTGCAGACTTCATTAATGTGTCAGGCACGTTAGACGTCATTAACATCGCGAGCCGCAGCACAGTGCGCAGTATCGACGTTGGCGGTCAGCCAGATTCGGTTGCCGTCAGCCCAGATGGCAGCTACGCGGTTGTCGTCATTGAAAACGAACGCGACGAAGACCTTGG
>TARA_R110001592_G_scaffold329452_3_pt1 | contig 31935 bp, 49 predicted proteins | sample TARA_R110001592 | Tara Oceans TARA_R110001592 (sample SAMEA4398387) | marine metagenome | biome: Polar Biome; feature: [SRF] surface water layer (ENVO:00010504); material: water (ENVO:00002006), including particulate matter (ENVO:01000060) such as... | depth 5 m | reverse complement strand
GAGCGACAGCCTACCTCTGACTGCCGCCAATCTTTGCAACAGAGCCAGGATCGAGGCTCCCGTTCGCCACGCCTATACCGAGCTGCATCGCCGGGTGCTGCATACATGGGAGCTGGATGGCCTTGGCGATCTTCCGCCTCCCCGCGCATGATCGCTGTCAAGAAAACGGTGGTTTTCTTGACCGTCAAGCAGACCCTCCGAAAATCGCAGAAATGCGTTGCCAAAAGTGGCAATTTTCGGGGCCGTCAAGTTAATGCGAACAAAATCATATTAACTTGACGGATATACCCGGATATGAGACACCGCTTGGAACATACTGCGAACGATTGGATGGCCCATGAGAAAGCGCCCTGTCACTCATAATTCGCCGGGCAGCACTGCGCTTCGGACGCGGCAACGGAAGCAACGCGATAGGTTGCGGGCGGCTGCATTTGACCGAGCGGCGCAGGAAGCCGCAGAGGAAGAACGTGAGCGCGCGATGGACGACGCGGTTGATTCCGAAGATGAGCGGCTTTGCCACAGAGTTGAGAACATGCGGAGCGAGCTGGCTGCTATCAAGGGGATGCGGATATTCTCTCGATCCGGGCTTCTCCTACCAGCGGTGGCGATTGGATTGGCCGGGGCGGCAGCCATCGCCGTTCTCTATTTTCAAGCGCATCCAGTTACTCTCTCCAGCGCCTTCCCGCTGTCCATTCCGATTACGCTTGCCCCTGTGATCGCGGCGATTGTCGCCTGGTTCTGGATCGAGGATTTCTTTTGGCCGTGGCTCACTCGCCATTCCGCCGAACGGCGAGCGGTGGCCGAGATTGCTTTGTCCGAACGCCGCCTGTCTGCGCTCGCAACAGGCGAGTATGATTTCTCTTTGGAGCGGGGTGGCGGTGGCCGCAGCTACTACAAGATAGTTTATGACCGTGCTGTGGATCATGGCGAATGAAATTCGGATATGCCCGCGTCAGCACAGACGAACAGAACCTGGCCTTGCAGATCGACGCGCTCAAGGACGCAGGAGCCGAGCGCATCTTTGAAGATCGAGGCGTTTCCGGCGCAGCCGTCCTGAAACCTGCCTATTGCGAAATGCTCAAGTTGGCCCGCCCTGGTGATGAAATCATGGTCTGGCGACTGGACCGGCTTTCGCGCTCTCTGATGACGCTCATTACCGAACTGCAAATGCTGGGCGAGCTGCAACTTGGCTTTCGCTCGCTCAATGAGCAGATCGAGACGGTGACGCCGGCAGGACGACTGTTCTTCCACATGGTTGGCGCTTTCGCTCAATTCGAGCGAGACGTAATCCGCGAACGCACCCGTGCGGGCCTGGAATCCGCCCGCCGTGCCGGTAAGAAGCTGGGCCGTCCGCCAGTTATCAGCGACGAGCAATGGCGACAGGTCAAGACGTTGATGGAACCACCGACGAACATGAGCGGGGCGGCGGTTGCCAAGGTGCTGGGCGTAACCCGCCAAGCCGTTCACCTGCGGCTCAAGGAAGAACGTAATTCCGAGCAGAACGCGGATCAGCAGGCTTAGTCCCCCTCCCCTTCCCCGCCTTACGATTGTTCATGGGGCCACATCGAAGCCACCCCGCCCTTGATCCTGCCAGCGGTTTCGGCCGACCTCATTTCGGACGCGATACGCAGTGATTCCCGGCCCTTTGCTCCGTTGCTGATTTGACGCAAATGGTGTCCTGGCCTGACTAATGCGGGATCAGGCGAGCTGCGCTCCCCTTCAAGCAGAATACCGGCGCGAAGCGCCTACGGTTTCCACCGCTACGCGGCGGAGCCTCCGTCATTCCGCTTGCCCGCGTCAGACCGTCCACCCTCAAAATTGCGTCAGCAACTTAGAGACAAAGGACAGTATCATGCAGAATATCGCTGAATTTCGGATCATTGGCCGCGTTGGCAAGGTTGAAATCAAGGACAAGGTGGCCTTCATCGACGTGGCCGCCAATTATGGTCGCAAGGTCAATGGCGAATGGCAGGACGACACGCACTGGAACCGCGTCACGCTGTTCGGAAAGAACGTCGAGCGCGCCGGGAAGATCGGCAAGGGCGACCTTCTCCACATCACCGGGCGGGTCCGTCAGTCCAGCTTCGAGCGCGATGGCGACCGCATCTATACCGTTGACATGATCGCTGATCGCTTCGCTGCCCTGGCGAAGAACGGCGCAGCCGACGACGACCAGCAGGACGAGGATTGAGGCCCACGGGGCGGCGCAAGCGCCGCCCCTCCCCTCCCCTTCTCGACAGGAGCAAGATGATGCCAACCACCCGCCACCTTCCCCGCGACGTTCGGCGCGCACGACTTCTTGCGGCGCGTGAGTATGTTTCAGGCACCGTTTGCTGGAAGGCGATACTTGGCGGCTTTTGGGATGGCGGCTCGATTGTCGGCAAGTATCTCGATCCGTCACCCGACGACGCATGACGACATACGTTTACATTTGCCATGTAAACGTATGTCGGCAAGTCGTTTGCAAACGTAATGTTGTGGCAACATTGCAAATGTTTTGACATGGGACCGCAGCGCGACATAGGATGGAATGTGAAGTCCAATGTCGTCAAAGGTTGTCCTATGGCAGTTATCTCTCTTGCATCGCCCAAAGGCGGATGCGGCAAGTCCACCACGGCGATTGTGCTTGCGGGCACTTTCGCCACACAAGGCTACCGCGTCCGGATCATCGACGCCGATCCGGCCAGGCGCGTTCTGCGCTGGGCCGAGGCTGGTCTGGCAGGGGACGCGATCAGCGTTGCGCCAGCGGATGCCAAAACGCTCGTTCAGGCGGTGCGGGAAGGGGAGGGGGAGGCTGAAATCGTCCTTATCGACGTGGAGGGCAGCGCCTCGATGGTGCAGCCCATCGCCATCGGCCACTCGAACTTCGTCCTGATACCGGCGAACCCTTCAGCGGCAGACGTTGAGGAAGCTGTTGCGACTGTCCAGCTTATTGCCGACACTCCGACGAAGGCGGGCAAACATGCGCCATTCGGCCTTGTTTGGACCCGTTTTCCAACCGGCTTCATTTCTCGCGACGAGGCCGCTCTGATCGAGCAGATTGCCGGGGCGGGGGTGCCGATCATGGGCCGACTCTACGAGCGGCCTGCCTATCGCAGCCTCATTTCGTTCAGCACCACGCTCGACAAGCTACCGACGACCGAAATTCGGGCGGAAACGCTGGCGAAGGCGATTGCCGAAGGCGAGGAACTGGCAGGAGCGGTGGCCAATGCGATCCTCAAACAATCGGAGAAGGCAGCATGAACACGCCAAAAACGCCCGTGAGACGCGATTTGACCGGCGCGCTGGGGGCAATCAAGGCACCGGGCAATGTCGAGCCTGTGTCGCCGCCAGAGCCGCCTCTGGCGGGATCTGGCGACCGCTTCAAAACCGTCCCGGTTGCTGCGGCCGATCTGGACCGGCTTGAAGCGAACCAGGCGCCGGTTGCTCCCAAGCGGGAGCGGGCGACTGGCAGGAACATACCGTTCACGACCAGACTCCGCAAAGACACGATGGAATATATCTATGGTCAGGCCAACAGCCGGAACATTCCGATCGCCGCCGTGATCGAGGAGCTGGTCGAGGCGCACCGCGAAGCGGGGACCGGGGGAGGGCGCTGAAAACCCAAGACGGGCTGACCATCGGTTGCACCCGATGGCCAACCCTAATCACAACTGCAAATTGGAGCTTTGCGAATCATGACTGACTACGATCTTTATCTGCCTGCCGTCCCGACGCAAAAGGATTGGCCGCGTCTGTATCGCCAATATGTCGAAGCCAATGAGCGATTGCTGGACGCAGTGGCGCGGATCGACGCACCGGATGCTACGCTTGATCCAGACCTGTCGGGGGCTCACGATGATGCGGGAAGGGCGCTTGTGCGCTGTCCCGCCAGTGAGCTGATCCACGTCGCACAGAAAGTCCGCGCGGCGCAAAACCTGACCGACATTAACCGCGCCTTCCCGAATCTGTCCTATCTCATTGAGGCAGATATTTTCCGGCTGCTGGGCATCCCGGAACCGAACCAGCCCTTGCTGCCAACGCTCCACACCACCGGCTAGAACAGAGCCTTATCGGGGCCGAGCCGCTATGCTATGATCGCGCTAGGTTGCTCACCTCCCATTCTCGCATCGGTTGCTGGACCAGAGGGGAGGGACGCGAACCGATGGAGAATGGAAATGGCACCGCAAGATTTCATCCCCGACATGGGCATAGGTGACTGGCTTGTTGCCGGCTTCGCCTTGATGGCGGCGCTCGCCCTTGCTGCGCGGTTCCGATACTGGATAGCAGCGGCGCTATGTGTGCTGATGCTCATTGCACAGATCGAAACCTGGTTGTGCTTTGCATTCCCGGCATTCGTTTCCTTCGTGCTTTCGTTCTTCGATACGCGCCCCGGTGCGTCCGGCGACGACGATCCAGACGGCAAGGGCTACGACCATGCCGACGAAGCAGCCTGGCGTAACGACAACTGGCATTGGCACCACGATCCCTACAAGTGAGCGAGGCGCGCTGGTCAGGTGTGCAACGTCAATCAGGCTCCAATGGTGCCTAGCTTGTGGTTCCCAATGATGACAGCGCGGCAACTACTTTTGTGCTGCCGTGGTCTGCAATCGCTTTCGCAATTGCCTTCGCCTCGCCTTGTGACATTGCGGCAATCTTGATTCGCTCAAGTGCTGCGAACAGCGGAGCGCGGCCAGCATCACGTTCGGCCTCAAGTGCTTCCTTTTCGAGCCTGCGAAGTTCCTTCAATCGCGCATCGAGTTCGGACCTTTCGGCCCTGATTGCTTCAAGTGACTTTGGGCGTTTTGCCATCTTTGCTTTCCCCGTTCTGACGAGACAGATCGCCATTCCCTAAGGTTGCAGGGGCGGGCGATCAACTGATATTGTCGCCAATTCCGAACCAAAAACGCGCGGCAAAGCCGCTCCATTTTTCATCATTCTAGCGAACGAAATTCCGCGCCGGGCGAATGCCTGGTTCGCTATCGCTCACTATGGCTTCCTCCCGTCTGCGTCCTTTCGTGATCTTGTTTTGAGCGAAGGGGAGTGATAGTAGGTAAGCAATTGTTGAAGATGGCAGGATAGCTATTCGATTGCCATTGTAACACAATGGATCGAATAGACCGCTGCACGGGGCTTGAATGGCGCACATCACGCTACGCATGAGTGACGAGGCAACAGCCATCGTAGATGACCTTGCCAAAGCGGCAGGCATGACGCGCAGCGCATGGATCAATCGCGCGATCCGCGATGCAATGCCGAGGCGTCCCGATGAAATCAGGGACGTGCCCACGGGGCCAGTTCAGAAAACATCACGCATCGGTATCAATCTGCCAATCAGTGAGATTGAGGCGATTGACCGCGTGGCAAATCAGGCCGGTTTGTCTCGCCATGAATGGCTCAAGAGAACCGTGCGCTGGCAGCTTTGGGCGAGGGCAGGGGAGCTGCGCCTGGTCCCTGCCAGCGTCGATGCGCTGCACGAGATCGCGAACCAGATTCGCAAGATTGGCAATTCACTCAATCAGGCGGTGAAGGCGATGAACGCCGCCAATAAGCCCGGCGCGCCACTCGAAATCTGTCAGACGGCGAAGCACGTTCTTTTCATGCGCGATGACCTGGCCGAGCGGATTGATGGTGCTGCGAGGCAGGCCGTCAATGCCGCGCGCGGTGAGGTTCAATACTGGCGGCAGGCTGAAGAAATGTGGAACGGGGAAGGGGAGGTCGCGCCTTGAACCCGTTTGAATTTTCCGAGCGATTGCTGGACGACCTTGAGCGTGTTCAGGGTGCCAGTGGGCGCGGGCGTGGCCGTGTCGATCACGCTGGAAATCAGCGTTTGGGCAAGGCGCTTTTTGCTCATTTGCACGGTCCTGGCATGGGCGATGCCGGGAAGGGTGGACGTTCTTCATCGCGCGCCGAACGCTCGCAGGCCGCTGCGAAATCTCTATCGCGCGTTGCCAAAAAGGCTCCGCAGGTCGTGTTCAAGATCACGAGCCGGGTGCATGGAGCGGCCAATACGGTTTCGTCTTTCACCTATGTTTCGCGCGTCAGCGTTTCCGAAAAAGACGACATTCCCCTGCTCACCAGTGAGGGCAAAGAGCTGACCAGTGCGACCGAAATGCTGGCGCTGGCGCGCGACTGGCAGGCCCATGCGGAGGCCGGAAATGATCGCCGGAAAGGCGCTACGGCTCTGGCTATGGTTTACTCCATGCCGCCCGGAACCGACCCTGAAAAAGTGCGCGAGGCGGTTATCAATCTGGCTGAAGAGGACTTTGCAGATCGCCGGTGGGTTGCTGCCTTGCACACCGATGAAGCGCATCCCCACGTCCATGTTGTGATCGCCATGCGCGACAATGCCGGCAGGCGTTTCAACCCTGACAGGCAATTCATTCAGCACAACCGCGAGCGGTTTGCGGAGATGCTAAGGGAGGTGGGGATCGAGGCCGATGCGAGCCGTAGCGTTGCGCGTGGCTATCCTCCCAAGGGCGACAAATTGCCGGTTCAGAAGGTGCGGGAGCGGGGCGAAGAACCCCGCGTTGATGCAGCGCGCGTTGCTACTCTTGACGGCAAGGATCAGCCTTCGCAGGCGTATATGGCGAAGCGGGAACGGGCCTTTTCAAAGACCGTCGCCAACGCCGAAGCGGTCAAGGAAACCTATCGCAAGGCGATTGACGAGCTGCGCTCGCATGGCGGCGCAGAGCAATCCGAACTGGCGAAGTCGCTTGAAAAGTTCGTTTCGGAAATGCCGGAGCCGCGCAGCGCGCGGGCCGACATTCTTGAACGCTTGCGGGAGGGCAATGCCCTTCCTGAACGCTATGAGAAAGACCCCGAACTTGAACGCCTGAAGGCGCGCGTTCAGTCCCGATCCGACGAGGCGAAGGAAGCCGCTTTGGCGCGGCTTCTCAAGTCGCGTGAGCGCCTGCAGGGCGTTGGTAAGGCTGACAAGATCGAGGAAGCGAAGGCTGCTGCACTTGAGAGGCTGAAGGCATCGAGGGAGCGCCTGCAAGGTCAGAGCGATCCGAACAATACCTCGGCCAACGAGCGCGATCCGAAAGTGCAGCGCGACCAGGCCGACGCCGCGACACGCGCGCTCAACAAGACTATTGAAGATCAGCAGCGCCAGCATGATCGTGATCGAGCGCGCGAGCAGGAGCGCGAGCGCGACAAGGACAAGCCCCGCGACAGGGGCAGGGATGATCGAAGCCGATGACCACCGATGAATTGCTTGTTGAAGTCCTGACCCAGCTTGCCGCGCTATCGGAGAAGGTTGCGGCGCTCGATGCGCGCCAGCAGGCGCTAGAATCTTCTCTGGAGGCCATCGGTCAGCAAACCGAAAAATCACACCACAATTTTCAATTGCTGGCGCGGGCGATTGGGCTTCTGCATATCCGAGTTTCGGCCGAAAATCCCTATCCCGAAGATATGCTGGAGGACGACCTGTATCTGCCGTTCCTTACCAACTACCCGGAGAACGGCCCGCCGGTTATCACGGCTGAAGAAATGCGAACCCACGTCAAGCGGTTCGCTGAAATGGACGACAGCACTCTGGCATCAGGCTGGGCACAGACGCGCGAGCTGCATCATCTGACGATGTATCAGCTTTTGAGAAACCGGCAGATCGAGCGCGAAGTCCGCAAAGCCGTGGGCAACTTCGACAAGGCCGTGGCGAAGGACGGTGAACGCGATCAATCCGCCGATCGCGCAGACTAGCGTTCGCGGTCTGCTTCTTCCTGTCTTGTAGTGGCGCGGGCGTGGTCCGCTTCTACATCACGCTCTATCGCCTTCACCTGTGGCGGAACGATCCGCTCACCACGCTCCATCGTTTGAGCCACGGCCTCAACCGCCGCTTCGCGCATATTCCTGGCCATGTCGCTTTTCTCGCCATACTTGTCGTTTATGACGGCATCGAGCGCCGCGACGAGCTTTGCGCCGTCATTATACCGCCGATCCATCAGGCGATCCGCCTGCGTCATCTGACGAAAATCATTGGCCATCTGCCGGTTCTGTTCTGCCCGATTGGCATCACGCGAGCCATCGAACCGTTCAGATGGCTGCGAGCCACCTTCAGAACGTGTGCCGGCGTCGGAAGGGCGCTCCTGTTCATCACTCATGCCTGTTTCCTTTTCTCGCTGATTTTCTCAAACGCATCGCCTTCCGGCCCCTGGTCCGGATCAATGCCGGCGTTGTCGGCCGCAGACCCGAATTTTTCCCTGTTGCGATCCAGCCAGGTTGGATCGAACGTAAGGCCAGCGACCTTGAAGTATTCAACCGCCTTTGCCGGATCTCCATCATCGGGCAGGCCCTCTGTTGGAAAACCGGCAAGGCTTTCGAGTTCGATACCGCTCAGCGCCTGACTATCACTCATTGGCACAGCCCTCTGGCTGGCGCGGCTTTCGCCGCCAGAGGCATCTTCAGGCTCTTCGTAGGATTCAATGATGGCCAGCGACCGACGGGCAACGTCCGGATCGAGCGGCCTTTCAGCCACCGATGGCGGCTGCACGCTCGACGCATCCACCATCCACCTGTCCTTGTAATATCGAATCTTGCGGCCCTTCAGAGGCCGAATGCCAGCGCGCAGCACCACAACGTCATCCTGCGACATGAGCAGTAATTCTTGCGGCAGCATGAGCGGGCGGCGCTGTTCCGAGGTCGATACGGACCCCTCCCAAGCATCCCACACCTTCTTCGACTTGCTCTTGGCGCTATAGGTGTAATTGCCGAGGCGTTCCGATATTTCCTTCGCAACCGCATTGTCCTTTGGTGTGAACACCAGTTCCACACCGCAGTTCTGGACAATCTCATTGGTCACATCGGCCCCGTAGACATCGCGGAGCTGGCCGCGCGCCTGGATCACCGGGAGCAGCCGGATTCCATAGCCAGCGACGTATGAGAAGCCCGAAGCGATAACGCTGGCACGGCCAAGGCGCGCAAATTCATCGAGCAGCAGCAGCAATTTCAACGGGTGCTTTCCCTCACCGGGGAGTTCGCGCACATTCAGGTCAATCAATTGCTGGAACAGCAGATTATATACATCTGCCATGCGCTCCATGTTATCGGGCGAGACACCGAGATAGAGCGAAATCGGCTTGTCCCGAAATTCGCGCAGATCGAAATCGGATTCCGATGTTGCGGCATCCACATAGGGGTTCAGCCAGAGGTTGATCTTGGCCGAGACGGACTGGCGGATGCTCGTAAAGGTATTTGCCGAGCTGCTATACCAGTCGGTCAGTGCCGAGACGCATGGCCCGGAGAGAGGATTGCCCGCTTCCTCCCGCTCCTTGATGATTTTCGGGAACCTGGACTTGGCATCGCCCGCGCTGAAATTGCGGTAAATCTCGCCAATCGTGAACGGCAATTCGGGCGTTGCGGCCACATAGGCAGCAACACCGATAAATGCCGTGCGGGCCGAATCCGACCAGAAGCTATCGCCGTTCGCTGGCGGCGGCCAGAGCATCGCCGCGATCTTCTGTAATTCGTCGATGACCTCAATCGGATCATTCCGGTTGATGTGGCCGAGCGGGTTATAGCGCGCTGTGCGCCCATGACGGTCAAGCGGATCAAACAGGAAGACCTGATGACCGAGCTGCTTGCGCCAGCCCGCCGATTTTTCCCAGTTCTCCTGCTTCACATCGAGGACGACAACCGAATCTGCCCATGTGAGCAGATTGGGAATGACCACGCCAACGCCCTTCCCGGCACGGGTTGGTGCTTCGAGCAAGACATGCTCTGTCCCGCCGAGCTGAATGAAGTCACTGCCCATTTTGCCCAGCAGGAGCCCGTTCTGGTCCATCAGGCCCGCTTTGCGGGCTTCGCCCGCCCGCGCCCAACGGGCATCGCCGTGGAGGCTCTGCGAGCGCCGGAGCAGCAAAAACCCGCCCCCCAGCAGCACTACGATGGTGGACGCGCCCAGGCCAAGCGCCAGCCAACGCATGACATGCTCATTATGCCGATAGAACCAGAAGTATTCCGGCATTCGGTGGACTGGCAAATCCGAGCGGAAAACGCCCAGCCCGATAGTCGCAATCAGCGCGCCACTGAACAGGATCACGACGAGAGCGAGGATTGCCGCGACAATCCATTGACCACGGCTCATATCGCCCATGCGCGCCTCCTAACTTTGCTTTGGCGGGTCGAAATAGATTTCCGTCACGAGGAACCGGCCATCAATCTTCTTGCACTGCACAACCACGTCCACGAGCAAATGCAGCAGATCGAGAATATCCTTGCGCTCAAGATCGCTTCCGCCCTCGGATTCCTTGACCAGCAAGGACAGCTGCTCAAAGGCGAGCGCCGCCGAGTCCGCGTGAACCGTGGTGATCGAGCCGGGATGGCCGCTATTGACGTTCCGCAGGTAGAAAAATGCCGTCCCGTCGCGCAATTCTTGCAGCAGAATGCGATCGGGCCGCATCCGCAACGATGCTTCGAGCAGGCTCTTTGCCGTCACCTTCGCCTTGCCCTGGCCATCCTTGGAATAGAGCAAATGCACACGGTTGCGCTGCGGAACCACCAGTTCGCGCGTATCTTCGATAGTCAGTAGCCGTTCGTCATCGGGAATGAGCTGAATGAGCGCCTTGGAAAGTGTCGTTTTGCCAGAGCCGGTCGCACCGGAAATCAGGATGTTCTTGCGCGCCTTCACCGCCAGTTCGAGAAATTGCGGCCACTTGCCAGCGCGCTTCAGTTCCAGCAGATCGCTGTCGGCCGAATTTTCCCGCGCGCCCGCCACCTGCGTTTCCTTGAACAGCCCGAAGCCATCCAGTTCGCCAAGCGAAAACGTCTTGTCGGACGGTTTTCTGATCGTGAGCGAATATGCCCCTCCGTCACACGCCGGAGGGGCGACAATCTGGACACGCTCGCCCGTGGGCAGGCTGGTTGAGCAAATAGGCGTTTCTGCGCTCACCTTCTGACTGGTGAAATTCGCCATCGCATTGCTAAGGCTCTCCAGCCAGTCGCTGGAAAGTTCGGAAACCTCCTGCCATTCCCAGCCTCCCCGACCCTCAATCCCCACTTCGTTAGGCCGGTTCACGACCAGTTCCGTTATCTCGGCCTGGTCGAGAAAGGTTCGCAGCGGTGCGAGGTGATAATTGAGAATCGAGGCGTCGAACATCAGGGGCGCAACCGCAGAGAATAGACGCCACTGAAATCAACGTCCTGGGCAACCATGATCGTCATTTCCTTACCTTGCGGCGCGCGGAGGCGTGGCCTGATTTGTGCACCGTCCTGCACGGCACCTTGAGCTGCCGTATTCGGAGCGCGAATAGTCTGGTCCGCGCCGGAAATGTTGTCGGCCAGGGCCGATCCGGCATCACCGACAATCGAGAGCAGCAGGGCCGCGCCGAACCGCTCAAAGAAGAACGTATCGACATTTCCGCCCATACCGGCCCTGCCGAGCTGGTCAGCAGCCGGCGACGTGAGCGAAACGGAAATGCCCGCAGGCGTTACCGCCCGCGTCCACAACACGAATATGCGATTCTCGCCACGCTGGAAGCCGCCGCGATATTCGCCAAGAACGCGGGTTCCCTTCTCCATGAGGATCACGTTGCCATTGGCTGACCAGACATTCGTGGGGATGATGCAGCTCGTATAACCTGGCTGCGTCGAATCCATTGCCGTCTGCAACACGCACGGGATCTGGCCACCGGCCAGAACCAGAAAGTTGCGGTTGCCGATCTTCGACGCATTAACCCGGCTGACCGTCGAGGGCGTCATACGCTGGCGGAGCGCATTCGGCGCTTCAGCCTGCACTATGGGATCGCCGTTTTCATCCACCTGTCCGACGGTCAGGTTGGAAAACGGACCCGCGCTGGAAGGTTGCTGGGCAGTGCCGCCGCCGGTCAGATTGCCGAGCACGCCGCCCACACCACCGCCGCCAGAAACGGCCATCACTGGCGCGGTCATCTGCGCTTCATAGATCGCCCGGCGCCGTTCCGCGGCTTCGATCCGCGCCTGACGCTCACGCTCCAGCCTTTGCGCGATGGCCGAATTTGGATCAGCGCCGTTCGGATAACCCGATGGCCCCGGCACGGAAAGGTCCGAGCCATCGCCCATGATCGGATTCCCGAACGGATCAGTGCCAACCTGCGTAAGACCGTCCTGCGACACCACAATGGAGGCGGGCGGTGCCTTGCGGTCCCCTTCCTCTTCGCCCGTGAGGGCGAATGTGGAATCGTCAATCGTCTCCGGTTCTTCCTGTTGCTTCGAGGCGATGGAATAGGACAGGAAGCCGAGAAAGCCCGCTGCGGCCAGCATGACCGGCACACCGACATTGCGCGCAGCCTTCAGCTTTCCGCGCGGATTGAACGCCTTGCGATCAACCTCTGGCGCGACGGAATTGCGATCCGCTTCATTCTCGAAATCAACATCGGTGCCATCGACAATGCGCTTTTCTGCGCCCCTGTTTTCATCACCGCTCATTGTTCGCCTCCCTCAATCTGGCGCTCAACGTCAGGTGACGATGTGCCGGATGAATTGTCCGGGCCGTAGCGGTCGAACGCCTCGTTCCAGATGCAAGTAATCGCCTGTCCACGCCGCAAGCGCAGTTCCCTCGTGACCTCGTGAATGACCACAAATTCGCCCCTCACATCATAGGGGACCACGGCCTCGCTGCCATCCGGCAGAACCTTGAAGATTGCCGGAATGGCCTGATTGCGAGGGAAGCGCAGAACCGTGAATTGCCCGTTGTCTGTCACTTCTGACGGGGCAAGGTCCGACGAACCGGCAACGCGGTAGTCAAGATTGCGGGAGCCGAGCAGCACCGCGCCCTCCAGCGCGACACGAACGCCGCCCGCTTCCACCAGCAGCATTTGCAGGGCCAAGTGTCGCTGTTGCGCTTGTCGTGCTGCCTCCGCTTCCTCCACCGGATAGCGGAAGCGGATGACAAATTGTGCATCAGACCCGCTGCGGATCGTGCCCGATCGCGCCGACAATGCGAACGTGTATGTCCGCTTGAAGCCGTCAGTATCGGTTATCACGATCAGGTTGGTGTCTGCCGCGCGCGCGCGCGGCTTGATGAACAGTGAATTTTCAGCCGGGGCGACTTCCCAGCTCACCGTGTCGCCCATCGCAACACTCACGATTTTCTCACCGCTCCCAAACTCGATTTGCTGGGCAGTCCGGTAAACGCCATTGATCCTTACGACTTCATCCCGGTTGTAGTCGATATACCGGATGCGGCTATCATCGGGGCCGCGCGTTGGCGTTTCTTCGGCCATCACCGGGGCGCTTACGACCATCAGAGAGGCCAGGCAGGTAGCTGCCAGTGTGCTGATCTTCCTCATTGCACAATCTCCGGGTCTGCCCGGTAGCTTATGACCTGGAAGCCGAGCGGGTTATCGAGACGGCCAGCTTCGGTTTCGGGACGATCAACATATTTGTAGTTGATCGTCGCAATCCAGTTGCTCAATTCGTCAGGTGCGTTGCCTGGGCGGCTAACCACTTTCACGAACCGGACCTGTGCAACATTGTTCGCAATGAACGCGATATTGTTGATCCGGGCCGTCACAGTCTGGCCGTTCTGGTAAAGCGCGAACGGGCTGGCCGGATTCTGCACCCGCATGAAAGCCGAGTATTTTTCCTGCTCCTGCGGCGAGGAAAGATAGAGAACCTTCTGGATCATTTCTCTGGCTGCGGCGGGCATCCACGCTTCGCGATCACGCACATAGCTGGCGAGGAAATACTTGTTCACGGCTTCATCCGCCGTGACTTCGCGCGTCCGGTTTAGCCGCGTCACCACGTCCACGCCGCCGGTCTGCTGATCGACCCGCAGCACATACGGCTCAACCGATGTGAGCGGCGCTGCGATGTGCCAGATCAGCATTCCAAGGCCAAACAGAACGCCGCCACCGGCGACCATGTAAGCGGTGCGCTTCTGCCGCAGGGCTTCCCGCGCGCGATCATGGTCCCAGGACTTCGCCTCCGCGAAATACTTGTCCAGATCGCCTTTCGATTTAACGCCAAGTGCCATTTAACAACTCCCCGTCACAACCGCGCCGGGACGCATCGGCAGATTGTCTGTCATGGCCGAGAAGGGAGCTGGAACGCTCACAGCCGCCCCTTTGTCGTCACCGGCCTGGTTATCGCCCTCAAAGAGCATCGACGGTTCCGCCGGGGGCGTAACCGTCCCGTCCTGATTGACCGGACCAATCACGACCGGATTGACCAGCACCGATCCGTAAGGATTGGCGGGACGCGATTTCGAATAATTGCAGCCTACTGGCGGCAATTTCGTTTCAGGATTCGTCGCGCAGGCGGAACAAAGCGTGGCAATACCGCCCGCCAAGAGAATCCTCCCCCATCGGCGCACGTCCAATGCGCCCTTCTCACATCGTGTCATGGCTGTTGCTCCTAAGATCGTGGACGAGAGGACGCGCCGCCCATGCTGGTCCGACCTCTCGCTGAATTGATGAAACTTTGACGCTGCTGGGACTGTGTTCGCAGCGACCACCCCGCAGCGTTGCCGACACCGCGCGCAGCGGTACGCGGCGAACGGTTTATGCTCCGCATCACCGACCGCTGTAGTGTGGAAGGATAGATGGCCGACAGGAAACCTGCGCCCGACGATCCGCCGCCGCCTGCGAATGAACCAATCGACTGTGCCTGGAGGATCAGAAAACCGCCAACCACGACCACCATCAGCTGCAAGATCATGGCGCTTAGCGCCGCCCAAGTTGTTGCGTCGGGGCCGACGCCGACTGCACCGGGGATGGACCCCACCATTGCAATCACAATAACCAGCGCAAGAGCAACCGCCGCAGTCTGAATTGCGTAATTCAGCACCGCGCCCAGCCACGAGAAAAACAGACCACTTGATGACGGGAAGATCAGCGCGCCCACGAAGATAGGCATCGTGGCGATAGTCACAAAAAGACCGAACTTGATGAACAAGACCGTCACCATCGCGATGGCCGCAATGAGATAGGCGATCAGCATGATAACAATCACCATCAGGCCCGTGGCAAGATTGGGGATTTGAATGTCGATGAAGGCGCCGCCTTCATACCACGGCTCCATCGAGCCATGAATTGCCATTGCCGGGCTGACCGCATTCTCCACGAACGTGTCGAACGAGGCATTCAAAGCGCCTCCGCCGAGCGCGCCAGCGAGCTGGTCAGGTGCGGCCTGTGCCGCTGCCGCAATTTGCGGCGCTATACTCGATGTGGCGGCAACGATGACGAGGTAGCATTTTAGCCACGTCGCAAGATAATTGCCGAATGGCTCTTGGGATACGCCTCGCATTACCGCGTAACCGACGATCACAAGATTGATGAGCATCGCAGTTTGCAATGGCGCAGCGACCAGTCCCTGAACTGCGGCATACTTGCCAGCAAGAGTCCCGGTTATCTGACCTTCGATCATGTTGTAGATTGCATCGAGCGCCATCGACTAATGCCTCACTTTGCCATCCAAGAGCCTGTTTCGGCCTCTTCCAGCGTTTTGCGTTGAGTTTCCTCGAACTTCCGTTTCTCTATCTCGCGAACCGCCGCGATGGCGTTAGAGCAATTCGCACCCGCCGCCGCATTCACCCGGCAATCATCGACTTGACGCCTGGCTTCGGGTTCATGCTCTAGGTAGTAATCGACCGATTTGGTCTGCTCGCAGCCAGCCAACAGGCTTGCTGCGAGCAATCCGAATGCCGTTCCCGCACAACGCAGGTGGCGGCGCATCACTGGCCGTTCCATGTGGCTGTCCAAGTGCCATTGGCTGCGCTGTCCAGCGTGGCCTGCTGCGAGCGCGCAAATTCCTCTTGTGCCCGCAGTTTTGCCGCAGCCTCTTGCGCCTGCCTCGCCGCCATCATCTGGAGAATGCGATTGTTCACCGATGCGTTCTCAATCGTCGCGCGCGCCTCAATGTCTTGGGACTGACGCAACGTGGTAGATGAAGCGAGGGCGCGGTTGAGGTCCGAAAGACCTTCCCCTGTCGTCTGCGTCGATTCCAGCATATATTCGCCGTATGCCTGATCGCGGGCTGAAATTTGCGCGGCGCGCTCCAACACAGATTGCGTGTCGCCCAGGGCCGCATTGCCGCCTTCAATTGAGAAGTTGCTGTTTGCGAGAATCGACTCGGCCCGTTGTCCGATCGCACCCAAGTCGCTCAAATCCGACGACACCAATGCAACCGTGTCATTCATCCCTTCCGGCAGCGCGCCACGCAGCAGGCCGTCATCCAGAACCCCTGCCACATCACGAATCGAGCTGATCGAATTGACCTTGTCGTAGAATGAGCGGGCTTCCTGAAGCTGCGTAAGCGTGTTCCTGGCCGTCTGGATGGCCTGTGCGATCGCGCGAACGTCGATCACGGGCCACGCCGCATTCGCGGTGCCGGCGACGCAGATGGACGCCACCGCGCCCAGCGCATAGATCTTGAACCGCTTGCTCACCTTGAATTTGCTTGTCGGGGCCGGTGGGCTTGCCTCCATCACTGCTATGCTTGCCATTGTTCAGTCTCCTTAATCGCGTCCAGCAGAGCGCCACCGTGCCCTAAATTCAGGCAACCAGTTTTCGGGGGCATCGCCAAACTCTGCGCGCAGCTCATCGAGCAACGCCACAGTTCCTTGCCGACCTGACAACACGGCCAGTTCGTCATCCATCCCGTTGAGGTCCAGTTGAACCACAACCGAGTCATGCCCCTGCTTCACGAGAAAGCATCGGCTTTCCGGCGACAGATCGACCTTAATCAGCCGAAACTCGGCTTCCGTCAGGTTCAGTCCGTCGATGTAATCCTTCGCCTGTGCGTTCGGATTGGGCAGGAGTATCTTTGTCGCGCATTGCTCGATGATCGTCTCGGAAATATCCGATTTCAGCGCGTCGGCAGGCGACTGCGTGCCGAACATCATCATCGCATTGCGCTTACGGTAGGTCTTGAGGCCATCGCGCGCGAACTGGCGGAACGCCGGATCGCCCAGCGCCTTCCAAAATTCGTCAATGTCGATGATCGTGGGGTTGCCATCCACAATGTCATCGAGGCGATGGAACAGATACGCCATCAGGGGCGGTCTGATCGTATTGTTCTCAAGGAAATCGGTCATGTCGAAACCCATCAGGCGGGCGTCGAGATTGAGCGTGTCGGCAGGATTATCGAACACCCAGCCATACTCGCCGCTGGCCGTCCAGCGGTCGAGCCGTGCGCCGATCCCTTCCACGTTGGTCTGGTCGAGCTGCGCTCGCAATGCCGACAGCGACCTGGTTTCACGCGGAAGGCGCTGCGTTGCTTCCAGCGCCTTCCGCAACTCATATTGTTCCGAGGCGGTCAGATCGCCCTTGGCGGGGGCTACGAGCTGGCGCAGCCAGTTGAGCAGAAACTCCTTGTTCCGCTCATTATCCGGCAGCGCCTTGAGCGGGGAAAAGCCCGATGGCTCGCCATTACGCAGCGCCAGATAGGTTCCGCCGCTGGCGCGAACGAAGATTTCAGCGCCACGGTCCTTGTCGATGAAGGCCATCCGTGCGCCGGTCTTTTCCGCCTCTGCGAGCAGGAAATTCTGGACCACGGTTTTACCCGCGCCCGAAGGGCCGAGGATCAGCGTATGGCCCACATCGCCATAGTGGAAATTGAAATAGAACGGCGAATTGGCCGTGGTCTTGAGCAGCGCAATCGCATTGCCCCAATGGTTCCCATGCAGCTTGCCGGTCGGATAGGTATGGAACGGTGCGAGGGCCGAGAAATTGCGCGAATTGATCTTCGCTGGCCTGGTCCGCCAAGTGAAATTCCCCGGCAGCATGGACCAATAGGCCGCTTCCAGCGCCATATCCTCACGCGCCGCGACGATGCCCGAATCCGAAAGTGCGGCCCTGGCCACGCTCATATTGTCGGCCAGCACTTTCGCGCTTTCCCCGAACACAGCCAGCGCCAGATGATGCTCGCCCAGCACATGACGGCCCGATTGAAGATCGTCCATCATGCCCGCCAACTGGTCCTGCTGGCTCACGGCCACATCTTCGCTGGCGCTCAACTGGCCCAGCTTCCGCCGTGCCAGTTCGAGCCCCATTTGCTTGCCGGTGAAGGCGAAGCCCTGTGCAAGCACAAACTCGAAATTCGCCTCAAGCAGCGCGTTGAGCTGGCCCGGATATGTCCCGGCAGCGTGTTCGCGGATCGAGAGAATGCCGCCCAGGCGCGATGCGCCCGGTTCGCGGATTTCAAACAATTCCTCACCGAAAATCACCCGGTCGGAATAGATCGCGCGGCCCAGGTGGCCGCGCACCAGAGGAACGCGGCGTTCGTCTGCCGTCATTATCCGCTGCAACAATTCCATCGGCTCGCTGAAAACGAGGCCGTTATGCTCATAGGTGCCGAGCAGCCGGGGATTGATCCGCCCCAGCAGCTTCTCCACGTCGCGCAAAACGTCATTGAAGTTGAGGATTATGTCATCCTCTGCCTCTTCCTTCGTGTTCTTCCTGAACATGGAGAAGATCGAGGACGCGGCCTTTTCGGCAGCATCCGCCGCAGGCCGATACAGCACCGTGATATAATGCTCATTGATGAACATACGGCGCGAGCGAACGCGATCCTTGTAGGTCGCGTTCAGATCAGTGGCGAACTCTGAACGATATTCGCCGCCCGGATAATGCCGCTCAATCCTGCGGATCGTGTGCGTCATCACCGCAACGCGCGGGTCCGAAATTGCCCGCCATGTATTGTTCAGCTTTTCGTGCCAGTCATTGATCGTGGCAATGTCAGCCGTCTCGAATGCAATGCCATCGACAGCGAACACAGCCATGTATTCGCCATTGTCGAGCGCGATCACGTTCTCATTGACGTGCCGTGCATAGGGCAGATTCACATCGGGGTCGCGCTCCCGGCGCAGGACAGCACTACCAGCCACGACGAAATCCTTTCCGCTTCGTGCCGACAATCGGCAGCGGCGAATAGCTTGAACCGCCCCAAACACCCTTGTTCGGGGGGCCGGCTTTCGTTCGCATGTAGAGCTGCAAGATGCGGAACATATTGTAGTCGCTGCGAACGATGAAACGCGCGGCAAGCAGAATAGCGCCGCCTATGGCGATGGCGATGATCGGATTGCCGAAGATCATCAGAATGACAGCCGAGAACGATGCGATCATCATGGTGGCCTCTACAGGCACCCCGAACCACAGCGCAGGCCGCGTCAGCGCAAGGCTCAACGGATCTTCAGTCAGGAATACTGGTTCGGACACTTCAACCTCACAGAAAGATGGCCACGAGCGCGGGCGCTGAAAGCATGACAATGAAGCCAGCAGCCCACAGCGCCAGCGTCTGCCGGTCGCCATGACCGGCCATGTAGAAATACCCGGTGATGACGAGCGCGAGCGTTGCAAACACCACCGTCGCAGCGAGGATGGCAGCCGCCATCGAGGATGCCTGCGAGGCCGCTGTTGCCACTTGCGCTGCCGCAGGCGAAGCCCACGGCAGCGCACCCAGCAGCCCCACAGCGCATAGTTTCAGCCGGGTATTCAAATCACGTCCCCGCGATGGTCGAAACGACCCAGGCGGCACCGAACACGATGAAAATGCCGATAATCACGGAGCCGAGCAGCCCCTTGTTGCCATTACCCATCATAAACATGAAACCGCAGATCACGACTGCGATTGTGGCGATGGCGATAGCGATCGGGCCTGTCAGCAGGTTGAGCAGGCTCGTGAGCATCGAGTCCACCTGCGTCTGGTTCTGGCCTTGAGCCAACGCCGGGGACGATGCGCCCAGCATCGCCAGCGCCAAGGCATATCCAGCCTTCACCTGACCCGACACTGATTTCAATTTCTTCATTAGAAAATTCCTCCTGATGCAACGATGACGACGCCCACGCAGAAGACGAGCACAGACATGAGCGTTGCCCTGCGTGAAATGATGAGAACGCCCAGCCAGATGACGCCGAGCAGCACCGCTGGCGCCACAAGGGCGGTCAGTTCGTTGAGGACCGCTTGCGCGATCCCGTCCACTTGCGCGGAAGCCGGGGCGCTGACCGCGCCCAACAGCACCACCAACGCCAGTTTCGCCAATCGTTCAAACCGCGCAGCCATCAACGCCTCCCCGACTGGTTCGAGGCCCATTGTGCCCGTCCAAACACGTCCCATGATGGAGGCGCGGGCGCTGCGTCTTGAGCCGCCAGTTCGACGGTTTCCGGCTGCGGATATGCGGCTGACAATCGAACGGCATCCGCCCCCCCTTGCGAGGGAACGGATGCCGCCACGACCCAGGGCTGCGGAGCGAGATAATCACCCGGCCTGGTTGGAGAGCTGCTTACGGCAAACGCGACGTGCCAATGATCGTCATGGTCAGGATCGCCCGGCCCCAGCAACTCGACAATCTGAATGCCGTTTGCCGCTGCGACGGCGCGAATGTCGGCACGGGTTATCGACCCCAGCCCCGCGCGCGGGACGAAATCGACCGCCTGCCCATATTTGTGGAAGCTGTTTCGCGCGCCATAGCTGGCGTTCATCGGCCTCCAAGTATCGGTTATCCGGGCATCGAACGCCCGCGCGAGAACGCCCGCAACCGCATCGACCGTCCAGCTTCTGCCTGTCATTGCCGTTGCCGCCATCGGCGTGGCCCTGCGGCGCTGTCCCGCCGCAGACCAGACCCGCCCGACATAACCGTTGCTTAGCCCGCGCGAACGCGAGCCGGTATTATATTCGCTCACCGCCGCCTGTAGCGGGCTTGGGTGTCCTGCATCGAGCGCGCGCGTAATTGTCCGTCAGGATGGCCGCTCCGACACGAATGTTCGTGCAGGGGTCAAAAACCGATTCAGCCGTCAGGCCATATTTACGCATGTTCGCGCTGTTGATCTGCATCAGCCCAGCGTCGAAATTTGCGCCTCTGGCTTGCAGCCCGCGAACCGTTGCAATCGCATCGGCCCTGTTCGTCGGTTGCCGGGAAAGGCGAGCGCCTGAATTTACGCCAATCCGATAGGGATCGCCGCTCGATTCAACCTGGATGATTGCATTCATCGTCGCAGGCGCGACGTTGGGAGCGCAGGCTTGCAGCAAACTGGCCAGAATTGCGCCCTCAATCGGCATCAAAACCCTTCCCGTCCATGAGTCCGGTAATAGTCCTTATTGCATAACCGATAGTGCGGCAACCTCCTAAATGCAATCCGGCGAAATCGCCTGTTCGAAATCGGGATTGCTGCAGTGGAAATCGCTTGGCTTGCTGCAAGCGGAGTCAGCCGTTAGATCAATGCGCTTTCACGGATTTGGAACTGGAAAGCTGGTCATTGCCCAAGATTGTCGCATACCTGGCAGAAGGACCGTCCGCACCGCAGGTCGCAGATGGCGACGAGAGCTGGACTGATGGCGCGGCCATCGCAATTTCGAGCGGCGACAAGAGTTTCTTCGATCTGATGCGCCGCCCCCTCTCCCCTACCGGGGAGCGGATCGAGACAGGCGACACTATCCGAATTTACGACTGGACCTGCATCGACCTTGAAACAACGACGCTTGTTCGCACATTGTTCAAATATGTCTCGGCAGGCGTCACGGTCGAGATTTTCCGCCCGCGCCTTAGCTTTGCTGCCAATAGCGACGATGCCGCTTTCAGAATACTCGCAGGGCTGGACGAGCATTGGCGCCACAAGCACGGCGAGAAAACACACAAGAAGCACCCGAAGGTCGGCCGGAAACCGCTTCTGCAAGACGACGACCTCCCGAAAATCCGGGCGATGCTGGAAGAGTCCGGAGCGAATGTGACCAATGTAGCAAAGAAGCTGGGCGTCGGGCGCTCAACCCTGTTCGACTTCCTGGATCGTCACAAGCACACGGCCTAATGAGCCGTTAGCAACCACGTCACCGGCTTATCCAAGGCGTGGGCAACACGCTCCGCCTCAAGCACCGTAATCTCTTCGGCTGTGCATTCGATCATCGCTGTCACGCGATCAGCATCAAGGTTGGAGCGCGCGGCCAGATCGCCAACCGCTATCCCCAAAGTCTCCAACGCCTTTTGCAAATTAACCGCGATATTCTGATAACTTGCAGAACAATCGCAGGAACATTTGGGGGCGACCATGCTTTGATCCCGTTGTCTAAGGGATAGCCACCTTTAGCCGCAGGACTCGCCATGTCCACACGCTACTTAATCCAGACTGGCGTAGTTACCGCTCCTGTAGCAAAGCAATAACACTGACTTGCAGGGCGCTCGCCAAGTCTTCAAGACTGTCAATCGTGGGATTGGCGCGCACATTCTCTATATTGGAAATATGCGAGGCGGCGATTCCTGACAATTCCGACAGTTCAGCCTGCGACAGCCCGCGCGCGATCCGCAGACAGCGGCAATTCGCCGCGAGGTGCTTGAGTGTTGGAGATGCCACCTCATCCCTACTCAAATATCTCACCATCCAATCAGACCCCGGCGACCGCCCTCTTACGTTAAACTGTTACATATAAGCGACCGGGCGCAAAACACCATCATATCTGGCGAACGGACTTTCCTGGCAGGTTTTGTTGACACGTTTTCCGGCTATCCGTAATGAACCAGAATGGCACAGCCCGAATCAAAGAAACGAGTCGTCAGAACGCCTGCCCAGCGAATGAGTGACAGACGTTCTGATCTGGCCGACCAGAATCTGGTCGGAACCAAACTAATGATTGCGGCCTCGCTCAAGAAGCGCATCCATGAACTCAAGCGCGAATACAAGATGGCGATGATGGATAATGTCGTCTCGGCAATGATCCGCAATGCCATGACTAACTACACGGTTGAGGAACTACCTATGCCACCTGTTGCGGTAGGCGTTCAGGACACCCGCAGATTGACAGTGCATCTGGCCCCCGAACAGCGTCAGTTTCTCAAGGATGTTGCCCGTTTCAATCGCGGCATAACCACGGGCGCTGCGCTGGAAGCGATTGCTTACCGCGTTCACAATTTGCGCCCTGGCGCAAGCCAGATGCCGCTATTCGACAACACTATGAAGGAAGGGAGCGCCGTGAGCGGATAAACGAAGCCCGGCACGAAGGCCGGGCATCGGGAGCATCTAAGCCCATTTCTCACCGCTTAGATACTGCCGTTTCCCACACAGATCAAGACTAAAAAGCGCGCTTCGTGCCACAGCACAGCTTTACCTGCTGACGGCCTCCAACACGGAGGACGAAGCGATGAACTATGCCCCGAACCAACGGGCCTTTGAAGCCGCGCAGACCGTCATGGACGAGCTGCTGGCCGAAGGCGTCAGGCTCGATGATATTTATGCCGCCGCGCAGTTTCAGGAGGATCAGAGAAAGGCAGGCGCGCCCGTTCTCACCTTACGGCAGATACTCGGCCTGGACGCGCCGCCAGAGCCGAAGCGCACCGCGCGCCAATCGGTCACATCGGTTGTCGCACCTGTCATGCAGGCCGCGACACGCGCCTACGGGCGCGAGCAGACCCGCCAGCGCCGCAAGGCCAAGGGCGGCTTGCACGTTACAGGCGCGCGCGTCTGGCGCGATTCCGTGCCCGAAGGCGGCGAGGAAGAGCGCGCCTTCATCCAGCGCCCCTCCAAGTCCTACACGGCCATGATAAACAAGGCCGTCGCGCGGCTAGATGGCCTTGGCCGCGAAATGGCGCGCATTCGTCGCAGCGGCACCCGCGAGCTGACCACGCACGAGTTTTACGTCTCGCTGTTCAACGACGCCGAACGGCGCGTCTGGCGCTACCTCAACGACCAGCAAGCCTATTTCAAAGGGCAATGCTCGCCGTCCATCGCGAATATCGCCAAGGCGATCCATCGCTGCGAGCGCACCGTTTATAACGCGCTCAAGCGCCTCCAGACCATCGGCCTGGTCGAATGGCTGCGGCGCAAGGTCATTATCGCGCCGGACAAGCACGAGCCGGGCGCACGGCCTTCCGCCGAGCAGACCAGCAATATCTATCGCTGCATCCTGCCCAAATGGCTGGCCAAGATGCTGCGGATCGAGCCCGTTCCGCTCCCCGATGATGAAATTTCACGGCTAGATGCTCGCCACGAGGATCTAGCCGCGATGATCGCGCAGGCTTCACCGCGCGAGCGGGCCGCCATGATGCCCGCCGAACCCGCCTTGCGCGCGGCCATCATCGCCGCAGCCATGCGGCTCGATAATCGCGCGGGCCTCAATCCTGCCCACTTGCCTGACTGCAACACATGCGATGGACCTCCCCTCATTATTATATAATCGTCATAATGAGTGGGCCTGGTCGGCCCACGCCCCTGGCCTGACGGCCTGACATTGACGAGCTGACAGTCCATCACCTGCAAATGCCCCGCCGAGACGACAGGGCAGGACCGGCGCTGCGCGCCGGATTGCTCCCCAGGGGGACCAAGCGGCAATTGTCGTGCCAATCCCGAACCTTTGCGTTTGTCGGAAATGGTTTTCACGCTATAACCGGACGGTATGGAGCGAACACCACTCGACGCGGCGAAGGAGACGGTCAAACGTCTCGGAGGCAAATGGCACGGGGGCTATGGCAAAGCCCGCTGCCCCGCGCATGATGACCGTTCGCCTTCGCTTTCCGTCACACCCGGCGACAAGGCCGTGCTGTTCAAATGCTTTGCCGGTTGCAGCCAGGAACAAATCATCGACGCGCTTAGGCGCGGCAATTATTCGGTCCCGATCGACCGCCCCGGCGAGCCGACCGAGGGCCGCAAAGACCTGTCCCGGCTCTGCCGCGACCTATGGGCCAAAGCCCTGCCGCTCGCCGGCACACCGGCGCAGAAATATCTCGACCTGCGCCGCATCGGCCATAGCACCATCGGCAAATTCGAGCCTGCCGCGCTCACCTATGAGAACGATAAGCGCATTCGCCTTCCCGCCCTCTATCTCCCCGTCCACGATAATGGCCGCATCGTCGCGCTCGACCGCGTGTTTCTCGATCCCGATGGCCAGAAGGCCCGTGCGCTTGACGAACCCAAGCGCACCCTTGCCGATCCGCGCGGAGGCGCTGTCAAAATCGGCAAGATCAGGAACGATCATCTGAACCTGGCTGAAGGCTTCGAGGATGCAGAATCCGTCATTGCCATGTTCAACCTGCCCGGTTGCTGGTCCGTTGGCGGCACCGAATTTTATGCGCGGCTGAAAATCCCCGACCATATCCGGTCGATCACGATCTATACCCAGCACGGCCAAGGGGCCGCGCAAGGCGTTGAAAAGGGCCGCGTCAATTTAATCGGTTCGCAAAACCGATTACTTGACATTGTGCCGCCGCCGCCCGGTGGCGACTGGAACGATGCCTGGCGCAAGGCCGGATAATGCGCCGCGTTGCCGCCCTTGGCGCTGGCATTCTGCTGGCCTCAATTTTCCTTGACGACCGCCCGGAAATGGCTGCGAATCCGCCAAAGACGTGGCGCCAGCTATGCGACAATCTGGCCGATACATCGCTTTGCGAAGCCGGATCGAGCCTCGCTGCGCTCGCCAAGGAGGAAAACCCGTTTTCCTCATCGCCGTTCGATGGCGCGTTACCAGCCATCCCCGGCGCGATCGACCCGGCCATCACACAGGCCAATCTCGATAGCACAATCTGCGATCCGGCCTTTCTCACCCGCGCGGCAACTTCTCCATCGTGGAAGGCAGAAATGCGCCGCCGCATGGTCGATCAAACCTATCGCGGCCAAGACCCGACCCTGTTTGAACTGGACCAGCTTGTGCCGGTCAAACTCGGCGGCGCGCGCATGAATGTGCAGAATCTGTGGTTGCAGCCGTGGTCCGGTCCGACCGGCGCGTGGAACAAGAACCGGATCGAGGACGAGCTGCACCAGCAGGTTTGTGCGCGGCAAATTCCGCTGAAAATCGCGCAACAACTCATCGCGCGGGACTGGAAACAGGTTTTCGATCCATCAACTTTGCCCGTCGCCCAGGCACAGCCGGATTCCGTGCCCGACGTGCCGATGATCCGGCCAGAGGCGGAGCCAGTCACGCTTTCAGCAGAGCGTATCGAACCGCCTTCAGACGATCTTTCAGGAACAAATGTGTTTGTCCCGGCAATCGGGCCGGGGAATTTCTAGGAGCAAGGGAGTATCAATTTATGCCAAGGAATATCGCTGAATTTCAAATCATTGGCCAAGTCGGCAAGGTCGATGAACGCGAAAATGTCACACATGCAAGTATCGCTGCAAACTACAATCGGCAGGTCGATGGCGAGTGGCAATCTGAAACATATTGGAACCGCGTGACCTGTTTTGGCAGGGCGAAGGAACAGGCCGAGCGTGCCGAAGTGGGCGACCTCGTGCGGGTGACGGGGAAGATGAAGCAGACCAGTTATGACCGGGACGGTGAGACGGTTTTTACCGTGGACCTCATTGCGGACAGTTTTTCCGTTCTTGCTCGCAAGGATGCAGCCGAAAAGGACTGATTGAGTAAGGAATTTTGGGTGCGGTCCTGGCGGACACGGCTCTATTTCCGCATTCGCTCCAACCGAACCCGCAAAGCGGTTTCGTCCCATCCGGGTAACGATCCTCGCACGATCACCCCGCAGGATCTCGTGACCGAGATTCTTGCGGGCGATCCATTCAGCACAGAGGTTGAACAATGACAGACACAGCACAGGCCGACGCCGCGCCGTCCGATGCAGAGCATCAGCGCCTTGTGGAGCGCGCCAAACCCATCGCGCGCATGACGATGGACGCCTTCAAGGCAGACAACATCGCATTCACACCCGAAACCCTGCTCGATACCGTGGCCTTCGCCCTTGCCTTGGTCTTTGACCAGGCCAAGAGCGATACGGCCACGAACAGGGCGTTGCGCGAACACGTCGCTTCGCTCCATCCTCCTGCGAGCGATTCCGCCTGATGCGGCCATTCGCGCGCTTCACGCCCTGCCAGATCAGCCGCGCCCTGATGGCGCTCGCCATCGGCCTCGCCTTCCTCGGCCTTGCGCTCAATGTGCAGCGCCGCGCCCATTGCCCGCGCTCCGAAACCGGCCTTGAACACCCCGTTTCATCGCTCGCTATCGTCCCGCTCACAATCGACAGCGCCGGCACTACCCGGCGCTTCAATGTCGAAGTCGCCTGCACCGCGGCCCAACAATCGCGCGGCCTTATGTTCCGCGGCGCTCTAGGCTCCGATGAAGGCATGATTTTCCCGTTTCCACGTCCTCAATCCGCTTCATTCTGGATGAAGAACACCCCGCAATCGCTGGATATTCTTTTCATCGGAACCGACCACCGCATTCTGAACATTGCGGCCGACACGACGCCCTATTCGCTCGATTCCATCACGTCCGATGGCAAGGCCATTGCCGTTCTCGAACTTGCCGCAGGCCGCGCCCAGGCTCTTGGCATCGAGGCGGGCGACCGTGTAGCATACTAACGGCACCATAGGGCGGCATCATGGACGACGACTATATCTCATCAATGGCTGACCCGCCGCGCGACGATCCGACCGACATTACGACGCCTTGGGGCTTACGCGAATACCAACGGCGCATGGATGAAATGCACGATTACATGGACGCGGGCTATGACGGCGATGACGACGAGGAAAGCGCGTGGGGACGCTTCTTCTACAATCTCGCAATCCTCATCGCTACCGCAGTGGTCTGCGCCGCCGTCTTTGACTGAACGATCATGCGCGCGTTTCGCGGCATGATCGAGCGCGCCTGGCTGTGCCTGGCGCGCAGTGTGCCGGCAATCCCAGCACCCCGATAGAGCCGCGCGAGCGCGGCGAGCTGCTGTCCCGATGAAAGGGGGCGGCCTCCCCCTCTCTGCACAAGGGCTGGACCGTCTCGGCCCTGGCGGGCCTCGCTTGGCGATCATGGCGGTTTCCCCGGCCTTCCGCGCTCGTGCCTCGCTTGTGCAGGCCGGGTGATCCCCCTCCCCCATGATCGGCCCTCAATTTGTGCATTCACACCCCCCGGCTTCGCCAGCGGGCAGAAGCCGATGGCGGGCCATCGCCTTCGGCTCACCAGAAAAAAGGGAAAAGCACATGACCAAAGCTGACCAACTGGCAGACATTCCGATTGCCACGATCCTGCGCGTCAATGCCGCGCGCACCATTCCGCTTGAACGGTATCAGGACGAGGGCAATTTTGACCGGATAGGCTATTTGCGCGACCTGGCCGACGACCACGGCGCGGACCTCGCAGGCGTGATCGCTATCGCTGACCTGCTGGGGCCGGAGGAAGATTTTGACGCCCTTGTGACCGAAATCGAGGACGGCGCTGACGGCTTCGGATTTGGCTCGCCTGCCTTCCCCTCACGCGAACGGGAGGCTTGAGCAATGGCAAAGGCTATCACGATCAACCGCCCGGAAGGGCTGGCCGACTTCGGATATAGCGCGCAGGCCGCTTGCATCGGCAGTGCGCTGACACAGCACGAATACGCCAAGGCATACCGCCAGAACCTGCGGGCAATGCTCGACAGGCTGGAAACGCCAATCAGCGAGACAGAGGAAGCCATAGACCGCGCGCAGGACGTGGCCGAGCTGCTGACCGATCTTTGCCGCATCGGTGCCGGGGAGAGCGGACAATGAGTGCGACCATTTACACAGTCGGTTTCTATGAAATCGACCGGGCATTCGGTGGGCCGGAGGAAGGGGGATGGTGGTTCGATACCGGCACCCTCATTCGCCTGCATAGCGTCCACCGGAACGACAATGCGGCATGGGCCGTGGCGAACAGGGCCAATCGGCTACTTGAGCGCCTGCAACGCGGCAAGCGTGGCGTGGATTCGGTGATTTACGAGGGCGGGCAATATCGCGCCTTTGTCTTTGCCGATGTGCCACCGGCTCACTTCCCGGCCACCGCGCCGACCTATTGCTGAACGGGAGGGATCGACCATGCCCCTCTATGACGCAGGAATATGGCCCGGAAACGGCCACGACCGGAGCCGCTGGGCCGTGTGCGGCCCGACCGGCTGCTGGACCTTCCCCACCAACTACGGAGAGCGCGCAGCGCGCCGCCTTGCGGCTCAAATGAACCGCGCCGCCGCTGCCGACGATCAGACCCGGAGACTGAACCCATGACCAACCTTGCAACCGACACTTTCCCCGCCAGCGACGATGCAGCCGAGCCGACCAATGCCCTGATGACGCCCGAACATATTGGCGAAATCTGCGAAGGCCGGGACATGGCAATTGCCCGCTGGAAAGGCATTTATGCGACCTATCACGCCGAGCGGGAGAAGGCCGCGCGCGAGTGCATTGGCGGCATCCTCCACCTGGCCCCGCCGCGCGACGACTACGGCAATGCCGAATTGTCGCGCGCTTTCCTCGCCACCGCGCCCGACAGGCGCAGGGACCGGGAGCGCGGCGAAATGATCGAGACGCCCGCCGCCGATCATTTTGAGGCCGTGCTGACCAAGGAAATTGACCGCCAGTGCTGGACCGCCCTGATGGAGCGGCTTGGCTTTGACGACCTGCTGGACGAGCAGGCCCGCCGCGAATTTTCAGACGGATTGCGGGAGAACCCTACCCCCTTCACCGTCGAGAACTGCACCGCCACTTTCGGCCATATCTGGGCCAATCGACGCGACCTCTATCTGCGAGGGATCGCCAATGTCTTTATGAAGCTGGACCGCCGCTTTCGCAGCCATGACGGTTTCAAAATCGGCTCCCGCCTTATCATCAACCGCGCTTTGAATGCGTGGGGATCGTGGGACAATTACGAGCGGAAATACACGCTTCGGGACGTTGAGCGCGTTTTCTATGAACTGGACGGCGAGCCGCTGCCGACCATGACAGTCAAGCGTCCCGGCTCCAATACACCGCTTGAGGAAGCCGACGAAGGCCAACGGATTGATAGCCTGATAACCGGCAATGGTCAGAGCCGCGAGACGCCGCGCGTGGTGCATTGCCGCTATTTCCGGGTGCGGATTTTCGGCAATGGCAATCTGCATATCTGGTTCGAGCGCAAGGATTTGCTCGAACAGGTCAACAAGCTGCTGGCAGAGTATTACGGCGAAGTCATTGGCGACGGCTACGATACGACCGAGGCCGACGACGCCCCGCAATTTCACATGACCCCCGCCAAGGACTTTGGCGCGTTCATGTCGTCAGAGGCGGTTGCAGCGCGCGTGATGAACCATGCCAGTATCAACAAGGGCGAGCGGGTGCTTGAGCCGAACGCAGGCACCGGCATTCTCGCCAAGGCCGCGCGCGATCATGGCGCTGATGTGACCTGCATCGAGATTCAGCCGGGAATGGCCCATGAATTGCGGGTGCTGCATGGCTTTCAAAGCGTTCTGCAGGGCGATTTCCTACGCACCGATCCGGCCCAATTCGAGCTGTTTGACGTGATCGTGATGAATCCGCCCTTTGATCGTGGCCGCGACTGCGATCATGTCACCCATGCACTCAAATTCCTGCGCCCCGGAGGCCGGTTGATTGCCGTCATGTCCGCCCGCGCCGAATATGGCGAGGACAAGCGGCACAAGGCATTCCACCGCATTATCGACCAGTGCCGACCTTGCTACGGTAACGGCAAATGGTGGGATTTGCCCCCCGGCTCATTCGCCCATGCCGGAACCAATGTGAACACCGTTGTTCTGGCGATCCGCAAGCCGGACTGATCCGGCTTGCTCAACGGCAACCGGCGGCGCTATGCTGCCGGTTGCTGACCACTCGCAACAGCGAAGTGCCTGCAAGATCGTAACGTCAACCGTTACGGCAACGGTAAATGACCAGCGCGGGACAATGGCCAAGGCCGTTTCCCGCGCTGCCTTATTTCTCCCTGCGGGAAAATTTGTCGCCCTGGGCGCTGCCCTGGGCGACGGCCTGCGAATGGCTTTCAAGAAGCCCAAGCGACATGGCATTCGCAGGCGGCGCGCCCCGCTCGATTGCATCGAGAATATCCGGGCGCGCGGCCATCGCTATCCAGCGACGGCCATAGGATCGAGCCACGAGGAAATAGCTTTCCCCGTGGCACCCAACGACCGAACACCGATCCAGCGCATCGAGCAGCGAGGAAGAACCGCCGCGCAGCGCAGCCATTGACGCGGCATCGACCCGCTGTTGCAGGCCGCAGCACAGGCATTGCGAGCGCACCAGCGCATTCGAGCGAGCCAGCTCACCCCACGACCGCGCCCAGCGCGGAAAAATCCGATCCATTGAAGCCATCTTTGCAGCATAGCAGAATCCCCGCCCGTGGCATCAATTTTCAGGCCGTTTCTCACATCGCTTCCAGATCGACACAGCCGCCAGATCGGCCGCCAGACGGGTTAGGCTTTGCCTGACACAATGTAATGCCCGGTATCCCTGTTCGTGGGGACTTCAACCAAGCTGGCATAGGCTAGGCATCCCGGCAAGGATCGTCGGTCCCCCCAAAATCATGCTGATTTCGGCTCCCCCAACGCCCGCTGCGCGGTCGCATTCGCGCTCCCTGCCTGCCTGCCCAATCGCCCATGCCGCCCTGTTTGCGTCCACCAACTACTAGGAGAACCGGATGCAAATCACATTGTTCAAAGCCCTGAAAACCCTTGACCTGACGGACGATCAGGCAACACAAATTGTCGAAGCGATGGAGGAATATATCGCCCTGAAAATCACAGAAGCCACCAAGGGCATGGAAGCCCAGTTGAAGGCGCAAACCTGGCTGCTCGGCTTTATCGGCACGATCCTCGCCATTGGCGCGATCATCGCCGGGTGGAGCCATATCTGAACGCTCGAAGCGCGGGGCTACGGCCCCGCGCAACGCAGGCATTGCATACCTGCTCAATCAGCAGAGCGGGAAATTCTGGAAGATGCACTATGTCCCGCCGCAAGCGGCTCCTGATGGTGCAGCCTTTTTGAACTAACCCGCAGGCTCTCCCGCCTCTCTCATTGCTTGCCACCCGCTGGCCCACAGGTCCGCGCGCAGGGCGGCAATCGGCTTCGCACCGTGCGGGGGAGCCATCCATTGATTGCCCGTGATCGTCGCAGGATCTCGCCAGCGAGATTCTTGCCGCCGATCGCGCGCATGATCGAGCGCGCTTGGCCTGCACTTCGGTGCGACCAGGCGCGCTGGGTGCCGGCGATGCCAGCACCCTGTATAGAGCCGCGCCAGCGCGGCGAGCTGCTATCCCCAATCTGGAAGGGGCGGCCTCCCCTTCCCTGTGCAAGAGCTGGACCGTCTCGGCCTGCGGCC
>TARA_R110001592_G_scaffold3525_1_pt1 | contig 32052 bp, 34 predicted proteins | sample TARA_R110001592 | Tara Oceans TARA_R110001592 (sample SAMEA4398387) | marine metagenome | biome: Polar Biome; feature: [SRF] surface water layer (ENVO:00010504); material: water (ENVO:00002006), including particulate matter (ENVO:01000060) such as... | depth 5 m | reverse complement strand
CCGCCACCGCTGGGCTACGATGTGGTCGACCGCAAGCTGGTGATAAATTCGCAAGAGGCTAAACTCGTCGGCCATATTTTTGAACGGTTCTTGGCGCTGGGATCGGTCACGATGCTCATTTCGGAATTGAACCGGGATGGATACACCACGAAATCCTATATCAGCCGCACCAACAACCCTGTTGGCGGAAAGCCCTTCACGATGAATACAATACTGACCTTGCTGAGAAACCGGCTATTGGTTGGCGATGTCCATCACAAAGGCAAATATTATCCAGGACAGCATAAGCCCATCGTTAAGCGTGAAGATTTTGAAAAGGTACAGGCCAGTTTTAGCGAAAACCGATATGAGAAGCGGAAGCGTACCTGGAAGATCAAGTCAAAGGCTCTGCTGAAGGGCATCCTTTATTGCTCGGCTTGCGGTGGAGCTATGTCACCGGCACACACGCGCAAGAAAAACAAGCATTATCACTATTACCAAGCCAACTCATACCGCAAGCAGTTTTGTGAGCAATGTCCGACAAATCGTATCCCTGCCGGAGAAATCGAGGCCATTATTATCAGCCAGCTGAAGGCCATCTTTGCCGCTCCCCAGCTGCTCATTGAAGTGTGGCGGAAAATTCGTGCAAACGATAGCGGCTACAGCGAACGCGATTTGCATGACAGCCTGCAGCACCTCGGTTCGCTTTGGGATGCCTTATTCCCAGCGGAACAGAAACGTATCATGCATTTGCTAATCGACCGGGTGATGGTTCGTACCGATGGCATCGATGTCGAATACTTTGCCAATGGCTTCGATAATATCGTGATACAGCTCCAGCAAAGCATTAACGCGAACACCAAGGAAAGGATCGCCGCATGAATTTTCAACTCGATAACGACACAGGCAAAATCATCGTCCATGTACCGATAAATTTTCGGCGCTGGGGCGGAAAAAAGGTGTTGATCGGCCCGCAGGGCGAAGATCTGCGGCTTTTGGAAAAAGAAATCCGCAAAGATGAGAAATTGCTCAAGGCTCTGGCGCGGGCATACAAATGGCAGAAGCTGATCGCCATAGGGAAATATCAAAACTCAGGCGATATTGAAATGGTGGAGCAAATCAACAGATCGTATGTGCAGCGTGTGATGCGGATGATGTTGCTGTCGCCACGCATCATCGAGGCTATTTTGAATGGAGAGCAACCCGAAGGCTTTGCCCTGACAGATATCGACAAGACTTTCTCACCGCTTTGGGACAAGCAGGCCGAGCAGTTCGGCTTTACTTTCCGGCATCAATAAAGCGTTTACGCGCCTTTAGGATTTTTGTGTGATTGTCGTTCGCCCAGTTGAAAACTTCCCACAAAGGGATCAGGAAAGATTTGCCAAGAAACGTTAAGCTGTATTCCACACTCGGCGGTTTTGTTGGAAAAACCTTTCTGTTTATCAGGCCGTCTCTTTCAAGATCACGCAATATCTGGGTTAGCACTCGTTGTGAAATTTCAGGAAGTTCTCGCTTTAACTCACCGAAACGTAAAGGGCTTTGGGCCAGCGCGATAATAATAAAAGCATTCCATTTACCACTCAACTGACCCAAAGCATCTCTGAATGGATGATGCTTTATTGTTTGAAATTTCTCTCTCCAAGCGCGACACTGCTCGTCAAGTTTTCTTGCAGCCTCGCGTATTGGCATTAATGCTCTCCTGCTGGAAATCGATTACTTACCGCGTTTCGACAACCATTCCTGCATCATCTCTATCTCGGCTTCTTGAGCTGTGATTACTTCTTTTGCCAATTTGCGGACCTCTGAATCTTTGCCATACTTCAAAGCAACGTGGGCCATGTCGATAGCGCCTTGGTGGTGTGGGATCATACCGCGCATGAAATCAATATCAGCATCCCCTGTGAAGTTTATCGCCATGTTGGCATGCATTTTATTGTTCGCTTCCTGATAAGCACTGATCACCTGATTGTCGGATTTTTCGTTCATGCTCATATTGTGACCAGCGTGACCGGATTCACTCATGGCAGGTTTCTCATAGGCAACAGCAACAGCAGCAGCGGTTAAAACGGTTCTAACTTGGGACATAGCTTGGCTCCTTGCTTGAAATAACTGAATGTAATTTTGAGTGTAATCCTTCCCATCGTTGGAAGGTCAAGCTCTTTAATGAACGAGTTCATAATCGAATATTAGGCTCAATACTTTAGGCTATTGACCTTCCTGCTATAGGAAGGTGTAAGCTGGATCAACGTTTAAAGGTGATCTCATGAATTTCTTTGCAAGCGACATTCTTTCAAATAAAACTTACCGCAATCTATTCTTTGCACAGGTGATCGCGCTAATCGGTACAGGGCTTGCCACAGTCGCACTGGGGCTTCTTGCCTATGACATTGCGGGCGGTGATGCCGGAACCGTTCTGGGGACGGCGATGGCGATCAAGATGATCGCCTATATTGGTATCGCCCCGATTGTGGGGGCTTATGCCAACCGCCTGCCGCGCCGTGCTTTTCTTGTGGCGATGGATCTGGTGCGTGCGGGCGTGGCCATATGCCTGCCGTTTGTCGATCAAGTCTGGCAGATTTATATTCTTATCTTCCTTTTGCAATCGGCGTCAGCCGCTTTCACCCCGACATTCCAGGCAACAATCCCGGACGTGCTGCCCAAAGAAAAAGACTACACCCGCGCTCTGTCGCTCTCGCGGCTGGCCTACGACATGGAAAGTCTGACCAGCCCGATGCTGGCGGCGGCACTTTTGACGATCATTGATTTTCACTGGCTGTTCTCCGGTACGGCGGTTGGTTTTGCCCTCTCGGCGTTGCTGGTGATGGCGACCATCCTGCCTAAAGCGGCAAGCACCACGACAATCCGCAAAGAAGGCGTGATTGCGAAAACAACACGCGGCATGCGCTTTTATTTGAAAACACCGCGCCTGCGCGGGCTTTTGGCGATTACGCTGGCCGCCGCTGCCGCCAGTTCCATGGTCATCGTCAATACGGTCGTGATCGTGCGTGACACGCTGGGATTGTCGCAAACCGATGTGGCGATCACGCTGGCGGCGTTCGGCGGCGGATCAATCATTGCCGCATTCTTGTTGCCACGTCTTTTGGACCGGATTTCCGACAGGCGCATCATGATATTGTCAGCCATCGTGATGACGGTGGCGCTGGCTGTTCTTACCGGACTGACCGCCGCTTTCAGCGACCTGCCGTCTTTCTGGTACATGATCATGGCGGGATGGTTTGTGATGGGGTTTGCCTATTCGATGAGCATTACGCCATCGGGGCGTTTGCTTAAACGCTCGGCCAATGCCGATGATCGTCCGGCGATTTTTGCCGCGCAATTCTCGCTAAGCCATGCCTGCTGGCTGATCTGCTATCCGCTGGTCGGATGGCTGGGCGCGAAGATGGGACAGGAGTTTGCATTCGGCGCAATGGCCGTCATTGCGTTTGCCGGAACACTGACAGGCTTCATGATATGGCCCGCCAATGATCCCGACATTGTGCCGCACGGACATGAAAACCTTGCGCCGGATCACCCGCATTTAAAAGAAGCGCATGCGTCCAAGGACGGACATGCTTTTGTGATCGATGATCTGCACCAGCAATGGCCGCGCGGATAAAAACCCCTTGACCTTCCAACGATGGGAAGCCCCATACTTAAACTATAAGCAACAAAAGGAGGCTTTATCATGAAACTGCATATTGAAAACATGACCTGTGGCGGCTGCGCCCGTGGCGTGACGGCAGCGATCAAATCGCTCGATCCGCAAGCGGATGTCAAAGCCGATCCGCCAAGCCGCAGCGTTGAAGTCGTTACCTCGGCCAGCAAAGAACAAGTGGAAGCTGCGCTCTGCGAAGTTGGCTTCCCGCCAACGAAAGACTAACGCTTCTTTTTGATAGAAGTAACTGCACCTTTACGGGCGGCAGGACGGCTGGTGGTCTTGGCAGACTTTTCGAGGCCTTCCAGGATCGGACATTCCGGCCTTCCGTCGCCCGCGCAGCAGCTGACGAGCGTCTGCAATGTATCCGCCATTTCCTGCATATCCTGAATGCGCTGCTGCAGATCGACGATATGCTTTTGCGCCACCTTCTTCACGTCCGAGCTTTTGCGTGAACGATCTCCCCACAATGCCAGCAATTCGCTGATCTCCGCCACCTGGAAGCCCAGATCACGCGCCCTTCTTACAAACTGCAAACGGTGAATATCGCTTTGCGAATAGGAACGATAACCCGATGCCGTGCGGTCACTCGGCGGGATCAGTTTTATTTCTTCATAATAGCGGATCATCTTGGCCGATACGCCGGATGCCTTGGCAGCTTCACCGATATTCATAGTTTCTCTCCTTTATTCTTGCCCCATAGGCGGTTGAAAGCGCCGCAAACGCAGCGCGTTCCCCAGCACAAAGACGCTCGACATGGCCATTGCACCCGCCGCAAAGATCGGCGAAAGCAGGATGCCATAGGTGGGATAAAGCACACCTGCCGCGACCGGAATTAAGGCCGTGTTGTAGGCAAAGGCCCAGAACAGGTTCTGGCGGATATTGCCGATGGTCGCCTTGGATAGGGCGATGGCATTCGGCACGCCCTGCAGATTGCCTGACATCAACACGACATCGGCGGACTCCATCGCGACATCCGTGCCTGTGCCGATGGCAAGCCCGACATCGGCTTCCGCCAAGGCAGGCGCGTCATTGATGCCGTCACCGACAAAGGCGATCTGGCCGTATTGGGCTTTGAGGCGCTTCACAGCCTCAACCTTGCCCTCCGGCAGCACTTCGGCCACCACTTCGTCAATGCCGAGCTTGGCGGCAATGGCCTGCGCCGTGCGGGCGTTGTCGCCCGTGATCATGGCTACTTTCAGACCCAGATCGTGCAGGGCCTTGATCGCCGCAGGTGTGGATGCCTTGATCGGGTCGGCCACGGCCACAATGGCGGCCAGTTTGCCTCCGATGGCGGCATAGAGCGGGGATTTACCTTCGCTGGCCAGACGCTCCGCCGTGGCGGCGAATACGCCTGTATCAAGGCCCAGCTCCCGCATATAGCGATCCGCACCTACCTCGATATTCACGCCATTAACCACAGCCTTCACGCCCATGCCCGTCACGGAGTCAAAATCACTTAAAGACGGGATGGCAATGCCTTCTGCCTTGGCGGCATCGACAATAGCGCGGGCAATCGGGTGTTCGGAGCGGGATTCAACCGCTGCGATCTGGCCCAAGACCTGGCTGCGCTCGAAACCGTCCGCCACTTCCAAATCAGTCAGCGCCGGGTGGCCCTCGGTCAGCGTTCCGGTTTTATCGACGGCCACGACCTTGGCATCTTTCAAAAGCTGCAGAGCTTCGCCCTTACGGAAAAGAACACCGAGTTCCGCGCCGCGTCCCGTGCCAACCATGATCGAGGTTGGTGTGGCCAGACCCATGGCGCAAGGGCATGCGATAATCAGGACAGCCACCGCATTCACAAGCGCAAAGGTTAGCGCTGGTGACGGGCCGTAAGCCAGCCAAACAAGAAACGTCACGGTGGCCGCTGCCAGCACCGCTGGGACGAACCACATGGTCACACGGTCGACCACAGCTTGAATCGGCAGTTTTGAACCTTGCGCCTGTTCGACAAGACGGATGATTTGCGCCAGCATGGTTTGCCCGCCGACAGCCGTGGCTTTCAACGTAAATGCGCCTTTCTGGTTGACCGTGCCGCCCACGACTGTGCTGCCGATGGTTTTCTCGACAGGGATCGGTTCGCCCGTGATCATGGATTCATCGACAAAGCTTTTGCCATCCAGCACTTCACCATCGACCGGGACGCGCTCACCGGGGCGTACCTCGATAATATCGCCAAGCACAACCTCGCTGATCGGAATATCGATGAATTGCCCATTGCGCTGGACGTGTGCGACTTTGGCTTGCATGCCGATCAGGCGTTTGATCGCTTCGGATGTGCGGCCTTTGGCGCGGGCTTCCATGAATTTACCAAGCAGCACCAAGGCCACGATTACGGCAGCGGCTTCATAATAGACATTGACCGTGTTTTCCGGCAACAAGTGCGGCAGGAAGGTCGCCACCAGCGAGTAGCCGTAAGCGGCCAATGTCCCGACCGACACGAGAGAATTCATGTCCGGCGCAAGGCGCATCAGCGCGGGGAAACCCTTTTTATAAAAACGCCAGCCCGGTACGGTCAGCACAAAGCTCGTCAGCGCGAATTGAATATACCAGCTGAGTTTCATGCCGATGACGTTCATTACGAAATCATGCACGGCGGGGATCATGTGCGATCCCATTTCCAATGCAAACACAGGTGCGGCAAAAACGGCAGCCAAGATCAAATCTCTTTTTAGTGCTTTGCGTTCCGCATCCTTTTGTTCGGAATTATCTTCAATCTCACCTGTGGCTTCGATTAGGCGGGCTTCATAGCCTGCACCGACTACGGCGGCAATCAAGGCATCGCTGCTGGCCGATCCGCGCACGGTGGCGCGTTCGGTGGCGAGGTTTACAACCGCATCGGTAACGCCCGGTACAGCTTTAAGGGCTTTTTCAACACGGCCCACGCAAGAGGCGCAAGTCATGCCGCCAATAGCAAGTTCGGTCGCGCTGGTGCGCTCCGGCACATCATAGCCTGCATCTTTGACCGCTTGGACGAGCGCAGCACGGTCAACTGGGCCGGATGGTTTGATCTCCGCTTTTTCGGTGGCAAGATTGACAGCAACGCTGCCCACGCCTTCGACCTTGGAAAGTGCTTTCTCAACGTGGAAAACGCAGGATGCGCACGTCATGCCTTCGATTGGCAGAGAGATATTCGAGGCGCTGGATGCATTTTTTGGGTTATGGGCTGTCATGGCCGACTCCTTCAATTAAATTCCATATCCTTCATATAGTACACCTTCCCATCATTGGAAGGTCAAGAAATAGATTTATCACGGAAATAATGAGTTAAGTGGCTGGCTTTTTAACACTTCATACAGAGAAAAGCCCCTGTGCCATCCCTAGCGCAGGGGCTATTAATGCTTCTTCAGACTCTATTTCTTTGATGAACAAGTGCTTTCAAAGGCACTTAGGCGACAGAAACACGATGCAGCGATCTTGATATCAGCGGATGCAACAGCGATATCACGCTGCAATTTGATTTCCCTTGCCTCATCATGACGGCCCAGTTTGGTCAGGCATTCATACAGGCCGTGCAAGCTCCAGACGTTGTTGGGGCGAATTCGGCGGCGACCTAGATTACCTTCCAGCCCCAGTTCGATGCGATATTGCTTGATGGCTTCTTCAAGTTGACCTTGCTCCGTCATGAGTGCGCAATAGGCGTGGCGAACAGGTTGAAGCCATGCTGGTGGATCGCTGTAGGGAAGCTTATCTTCAAGCGCGATGGCTTCGCGCAGATGGGTAAAGGCGACATCGAAATTACCCTTGCGATATTCGATTTCTCCATCCAGCATTTTTTCAGCAATTTTAAGAGCCTGAATTTCCGGTACCGGGATGGAGTTGAAGCGCGATTCCGGCACAGCCGCAACGGCGATGGCGAATTCCTTTCGCTCTTGCTCTGCTTCTGGAATGCGACGTAAAGCGGCAAACGCAATGCCGCGCGCATAATGGATCATCGCGGTGGTCGAACAGTAGAGTTTACGATCCTCTGGGAATTCGAGGTTAAGGATGTCGTGCCAGCGACCAAAGCGGATCAGGACATGGGCAAGCGTAGTGCCATGTGCTTCAAGTAAATCTGCCATTGGCGGGCTTGGGATTTGGAGAAGCTCAGGGGTTAGCACTTCTTTGAGGCGTCCGGCCATAAACAGTGCTTCGCGTGACCGCCCAGCCATCATCGCGCCGTATGAACCGACCATGAGATTGTGTACGCGGTAGACATTATACCAAGCCCCAATGTCCTTCTCTCGCCCGAAATAGCGTTCATCTGCAGCAACAGCATCGAGATTAGAGTCAATCACACGCCTCCAGTCGCCACAGGCATTGTCGATATGCGTCGACATATGCGCCAGATGCGCACCATCAACCGAGAGGCGGCGTAAACGGTCAGCCGCTGGCAAGGCAATCTCCGGATAAGGCGACATTTCCATGAGGTGGATATAAAGGTGATTAAGCACCGGATGTTTATCACCGCCCTCGCGCGGCAGCGCATCTTCCAAAACACTCCGAGCCTCGACTGTACCTGGGCCAATCGGCTCACCCGTATCCAAATCCCACAATGCGCGTGGGCTAAGGCACATGAGGGAGTCTGCAAATAGCGCCGCCGCATCGATGTCGTCTGAGAACTGTTTGTAGAATATCCGCATCGCGTCGGCATAAGCGCGGTTAAGCCTATCGAATTCTATTGGGTCTTGGGTTACGGCTTTGGGAAAGCGAGCGCCAAGCGCACCAATCAATGCGCGTTCAAAGGGCGTAGCATTGCGGTTTGCGGCAACACGCGCACGATCAAGTGCCGCAGTTGCAACGGCGATAGATTGCTCCATATCGGCTATGTCGAACAATCGCCATGCTTTGTTGTAATTCGGGCCTGACCCGAAGGCGATACCCCAATGCGCCATGGCGCAGTCCGGATCAATCTTGGCCGCTTTTTCAAAACAGCGGACGGCCTCTTCGGGGTTGAAGCAGTATGCCCAAGCCAAGCCGCGATCAAACCAGAGTTGCGCCTCTGGTGATGACGTGGTGACATCCCTGCGAAAATCACCGAGGTTATAATAATTATCTGACATGGGGGCTTACTCCTTCTTGGAAGCTACGTTTACGCAATTAATGCTATTAAAAACAACATATGAATACATGTTAATATATAATTATCGACATAAATGTCAAGGAAACATTGATTATAAATTCGAGTGTAGAAAAACTCCTGCGCCGGGGTAGACGCAGGAGTTTCTTGCTCAGGAGATTTATTTCTGAGCTGGGGTATAGGCTTTAAGGTTGGCTTCGCTTTCAAAATAATAAACAGCACCAGCCGCGTCTTCACCGATCACCGCACTGGCCTTGTCTACGCTTTTTCCGCTGACAGGGTCTGTCGCCATTCTGGCACTGGTGTCTTTAGCAAGGCGCTCCTTGCACATCGAGCAGCAGCCATAATAGGTTTTGCCGCTGACTTCGACGGGGATTTGCGGTTTGTCGAACACGGCGTTGTTGACCATGCAGACAAATTGCGGTTCGACTTTCTTGAGCGCGGGGCTTTCAGCATGAGCTGCGCCAAAAGGCAGCACGATGATGGCCAGCACTGCCAATAACTTCATGAACTGTTTCATATTGATCTCCTAGAGAAAAAAGCGCCGCACGATTTTCACGCGCGGCGCTGGGTTGCCTTATTTTTTCTGAATGCTTGAAACGGTATAGTCGTCACCACCCACATCTTTCAGTGTAAAAGTAACACTGTCACCTGCTTTAATAGCAGACAGGTCGACACCTTTTTCTGCCGTGAAAACCATTTTCATTTTTGGCCAGTTTAGCACCTTGATTGGGTCATGTGTGATATTGAGCGTGCCGCCAGCCACATCAATGCTATTGACTATCCCCGTTGCTGGGATGCCTTTAACCGGGGCCGTTTTAGCAGTATCGGTTTTCTTACCCATATTGTGGTGATCCATTTTGACAGTTTCACCCGGCTTCGAAGCTTGTCCGACGATCAGTGTGCCTTCCATGCCAAGCGCTTCATGCGGGTGGCAGTGGAATTTGTAAGTTCCAGGAACAGTAAATGTGTACGAGAACTTATCGCCTTCTTTTTCGCTCATAGGACTCATAATCATTTCGTCAACGCCTTTTGGTACCTCCACAAACATGACGTCATGCATGTCGTCTTGTACATTGACAAACGTCACCGTGTCTCCAGGCTGAATCGTCAGATTGCTTGGTGAGAAATAATACGGTTTATCGCCAGCAGGGTCGCTGACTTGTTTAACCGTAAAATCTTTGGCAAAAGCCGGGCTGACCATCATGGCCAGAGCAGCAGTGGTAAGAAGTAATTTTTTCATGGTTTTCTCCTTTGGTTAATCATGAATATTTTTAGAACATCAGACGCAGGCCGATTGCGCCCGCAAATGCGTCTTTGTCTTCGCCGTTTTGTTTTGCGATAGACGAGGTTTCACCGAATTTTCGGCCATAGTGAACGTCCACATAAGGTGCGAATTTTCGGGTGATTTCGTAGCGGGTTTGCAGGCCGATCTTGCCGTCTGAAATTCCCGCTCCAATACCGCGATCCGGCACATCCTGCGCGAACAGGTTAATTTCAGCATAAGGCTCGATGATCAGTCTTTGTGTGATCAGAAAATCGTTTTCCTGCCGAAATCTTGCACTGACATCTCCTTCCTCGCTGATAAACAGGTGTGCCTGCGTCTCGAACCAGTAAGGTGCCAGCCCGTTAATGCCGATAACGGCATATCCGGTAGTGTCAGGCTTAGCGTCATAACGGATACCAAACTGCGCATCCCAGAATGTCGAGATATTGCGGCTATACATTGCCCAAAACTCTGCATCTTCTGTGGTACCATCTGAACGCGCACCCTCGCTTTTCAGCCAGAGCTTGTTTTCATCCGTGCCTATCCAGCCATCCAGATGCCATGACGCAACGCCACTTTCTTTTCCAAACCCATAATCCGTTTCAACACGAAACATGTGATGGATTGCGCCGCCATGTTCTTTTGCCATGTCATGCCCCATATCCTGCGCGAATGCCGGAGCAAGATTGCCAAGAAAAAGAACTGTTGCTGACGTGAGTGTTTTAATGATTTGCATGGGAGCCTCCCTTTGTAGAGGATTGCTGTTGTGCTGGGTTGGAGGGCATGTCCGCATCATCAAATTTAGCAACGACTACTTTGGTCATCATCCCTGACATCATGTGATAGAGAAGATGGCAGTGAAACGCCCATTCGCCCGGTTCATCCGCCGTTACAAGTACGGAGTATGATTTTCCCGGTTCGACGATAACCGTATGCTTGTTAGGCAGTTTTTCTGCGGGCTGACCATTCTCCAATTGTACAAACATGCCGTGCAGGTGCATCGGGTGCGCCATCATGGTTTCATTTGTGAACGTCAATCGTGCCCGTTCGCCGTATTTCAGACGAATAGGTTCGGTCTGTTCCGAGAACTTCTTGCCGTTCATCGTCCAGATATAACGCTCCATATTCCCGCCCAGACGTACATCAATCGTGCGTTCCGGTTCGCGGGTGTCTTTCTGGATGCCTGCGTAACGCAGATCAGCGTAATCCAGCATCTTGTGGCCTGGAGGCGTTCCGGATTTTTTCCATCCGCTAATCATGTCTTCCGGGGTCATTTCCATGCCATCCATATCGTGCATGCCCATATCACCCATCGTGAGCAAGGCCCGTTCGCGCTGTTCAGGCACTTCGCCTTTCATGCCTTCGCGCGGGGCTAACGTGCCCAGCGCAAAGCCCGTGCGGTCGATGGGTTCGGCCACGATGGTGTAGGCTTTGTCGTCTTGCGGCGTAACCACGACATCATAGGTTTCCGCAGGCGCGAAGCGGAACTCATCGACTTTAAGGGGTTCCGTATTCTGACCGTCCGATTGCAGGACATTCATTTTTAGCCCAGGAATCCGCACATCGAAGAAAGACATGGCCGAGGCGTTTACAAAGCGCAGGCGTACACGTTCACCGGACTTAAAAAGACCAGTCCAGTTCTGTGTCGGTGATTTGCCATTCACGAGGAACGTATAGCCTGATACGTCAGCAAGATCGGTGCGCATCATGCGCATCTGGCCCCAATCTTTTGCGTCTTTCCAGGCTTTGCCAAGGCCGCGCTCTTCTGCATCCTTAAAGAAGTCCACGAGCGTTACGCGATTATAAGCATAGTAGTCAGCTGATTTTTTAAGATTGGCTATGATGTCATCCCATGGCTCCTCGGAGAAGTCAGAGAGGACTATCACATAGTCACGATCCGTGCGGATCGGATCTGTACCGGATGGATCTACAATCATCGCGCCGTAAAGCCCCTCTTGCTCCTGCCCACCGGAATGGGCGTGATACCAATAGGTGCCTGTCTGGCGTAGAGGAAAGCGGTAGGTAAATGTTTCCCCGGCAGGAATGCCAGGAAAGCCGTTAAAACCAGGAACGCCATCCATTTCACCGGGCAGCAATAACCCGTGCCAATGAATAGAGCTGTCCTGATCCATTTTGTTCGTGACGTGTATAACTGCTTCGTCCCCATCCTTGAAACGCAAGACAGGGGCGGGAATGCCGCCGTTAACGGTGATTTTTTCGATACTTTTTCCTGTAATATTTACAGGCTGGCGTTCGATAACCAGATTATATTCGACGGTTTTGGCCTGTGCAGGAGTTGCTAATGCAATAACTCCTAACAGGGCCATCGCCCATAGACGATGCCTTTTCATGACTTAAATCCTTGTGTGACTGATAAAAAGACGCAATTGTCCCATTGAGACAAAGCGTATTTGGAAGCAGCGGATTTAAGCCCTTGGAGGGCGTTTTATGCGTGTGAAATAATCGGAAGCAGCAATTCGCTCTTCAAAAGAGAACGGCGCTTTGACGGCGAGAGGAGAGAACAAGCCTAGGCTATTCGAGCCTAATATCTTGGACAGGCCGTTGCAGGCATTGCCAACGCATTTACATGTCAGACCGTCGCAGCAGCCCTTGCCTTTTTTATCAGCGGCCTTTTCAGTCTTTTCGCTGGTCTTGCTGCCTGCTTTTTCGTGACCAGGGCAGTCTTCATGTTCAGGTGCTTGAGCTTGTTCGGTATTGATGCTTTCCACTTTGGCTACGACAGCATCGCCTTCATGAGACATGCCCGCATGCGCAACGGCGGGCATCGTCGTACCGACGAAGGCCACCATCACAATCATGCTGATCCATTTCCTCATGTTCATACTTTACAATATAGCTATTAATTTTGACGAAATAAAGATCACAAATACCGTTAATGGTCGTCATGCTCTTCTTCAATGTGTGTAATCATGTCGAGGAGCATGTCGCTTACATGGCTATCGGCAATTTCGTAAAAAACCTGTTTTGATTGCCTTACGCCGACAACCAATCGTGCACCACGCAATAATCGTAAATGGTGGCTAACCAATGATTGGGACAAATCAAGCTCTTCGGCAATGTCTGTAACGGACTTGGAACCATCTATACAGTGCAGAAGAATCTTCAACCTGCTGGGGTCACCCAGCAGGCGGAAGGTTTCGGAAAGGATAGTGACATCCTGTTGCGATTGATTTTTTTGCTTTTTAGTGGTCATGGCCTGCGTGGGGATTAATTGTTTTCGGAGCATCTTCAAGACTGCATGCGGCATCGCCTTGCCAGTCAATAGCGACGGTCGGATGTTCAATATTGAATTTATCTTTCAATTCCTGCTCAACACGTTTGGTCACTGCTGGCACATCGACACCGGCTTTCGGCTGGATATGCAGGGTTGCCATTGAACGACCTGATGTGATCATCCAAACATGAACGTGGCTTACATTTTCAAGACCATCCACCGTTTTCAATAAATGTGCCGTTACATCGACAGTGCTGGCATCGGCTGGCGCTCCCTCAAGCAGGATATGAATGGTGCGTTTAAACAAAACCCATGCACTGCGCAGAACCAGTAAGGATACCAACACCGACAAGATCGGGTCGATAGGTGTCCATCCTGTATACCAGATAGTGATGGCAGCAACGATAGCCCCGACAGAACCTAGTAAATCCCCCATCACGTGAAGGATCGCCCCTTTGACGTTAACATGTTCGGTATCACCACGTGTGAGATACCAAAGTACAAAAATATTCACAAGCAAGCCTGCGACGGCAACCGCCATCATCGGGCCAGCCATGACGGGTTGAGGTGATTGGAAGCGTTCGATCGCTTCATAAACAATCCAGCCTACAATCGCAAATAAAGTCAGAGCATTGACAAGTCCTGCGATGACTTCAAAACGCATATAACCGAATGTACGTTGTTTATCGGCGGCACGACGACCAAAACGGAAGGCGGCATAGGCTAGTCCCAAAGCGACCGCATCAGTAAGCATGTGTCCGGCATCGGCCAGTAGTGCTAAAGAACCAGAAATCCAGCCCCCCACGGCCTCAATCACCATAAAGGTAAAGATCAGAAAGAAAGAGACCAGAATTTTGCGTTCATTATCCTGCGTAACGGCTGGAACATGCGAATGATCGTGGTCATGATCGTGACCATGTCCATGATCGCTATGATCATGTTTTTGGCTGCCGCAGCTGCCGTCTTTGTGGTCGTGGTCGGAATGGGAGTTGGCCATGATTGATCCTTAGTATAATTTGATTCTTACATATGAATATATATTCATATGTTTGCAATGTCAATTCCTAAATTCTAATCACGCTGATGGTTGCGATTTAAGGGGTAAGAGCATTGCTTCCTTTTTCTAATGATACATTAGAAATACGGTTATCGATATTCTCAAGGAAACACATAAAAATCGACTGCACTGATTCTGCTTTTGGGCTGAAATAATCATTTCATCATTTGTCACACCAATAAGTGTACATACCTTCGTATTAATTACACAAATTTGATTTTCGTAAATTTCTTTCCAGCGTTCATACGCTGACAATCATACTATTGATACAGCCCTTGATATCCAATGATCATCAAATTTTCCTTCATATGATTGTATGTCTGGCTAGTAATCTAAAAGTAACTATCAGAGTGATTTGTGCCTTCTTGTGAGGTTGCACGCGATTCATAGGCTTCATCTTGCCGCGAAAAAACGAGCTGAAAAAAACGTCCGTAAAACGACGCAACCAGCCCCATGAATTCGGAAGATGTTGAAGTGTCTATGAACGTGATTGTTGCAGTTTTCTTTTATTCTAACCGAGGGGATTGGTGTTGGCGTAATTAACGCGTGCATCATTGGCACTCGTTAACAGGCATGCGTTTCTTCCTAAGTTAAATTCGAGTTCTGCCAATCATTTCTTCCTTTCCTGGGGCTAACCAAGGAAAAAAGGAATGACTAAAAACAGCTACAGCGGCGTAGATAACTACGCCGCTTTTTTTGTTGCCTATAAGGCACGGACTTTGACCAGAATGCCGATTTTTACGTCGGATGATTTTGACGATCTGCAACAGGAATTGATGATCGCATATTTGCATGCGTGGCCAAGTTTTGATCCCGCCAAAGGCGATAGGCGCAGCTTTATCAAAGCCGCTGTCAACAATGCAGCCCGCAATCTCGTCATTGCCGCTGAAGCGCAAAAGCGCTGGACGGGATCGACACCCGCATCGCTGGCGCAAACAGTATCAGATCAGGACAACAGTATTACACTGGCCGATACCATCGCCAATGAAGACGGGCTGTGGGGCGGCGTGTATCTGTTTCAGAAGAGGTCATTCCCGATGTCCCTATAAATGTAATTGATGTCCCAATAAACTTTTTGAATGAGCGACAGGGCTGGTTTCTGATTCTTTTGCAGCACATGAATGAGGGGCGTGCTGAACATATTGCAGGAGAATTTGGCGTCTCTCTTAAGACAGCCAGACGTGACATTGAAAAGTTAAAGGAAGCAGGAAAAATCCGCTTTGTTGGGGCAAAGAAGACGGGGAGGTATGAAATTATTGAAGGGTGATTGGTTGAAGCCTCGGACGTGAGCCATCCTTTCTTTTAATAGGCAGAAAAGAAAGGTAATTTAGTTATTCTTTCCTTTTGTACCCTCTCTGGGGGTGGTATTGCCCCGTTTTCGCTTTACAAAGAAAGAATAATTGCTTATATTTTCTTTTATGGATTTGCAAAGAAAGGATGGCCATGTCTGACAATCAAAGTCGACTTGGCTCTTATATACGCTGTAGCGTCACTGCTGGGGAAACCTATCAGGCCTTTTTGCCGCCTGCGTTACCCCCAGAACCGCCATTAGATTTGCTGCCCCTGCAGGGGCTGTTGTCCAAAGCCAATCAGGCGCTGGGCAAGCTTGATGCCGTGGCCGATATCCTGCCGGACAGCAATTTGCTGCTCTATTACTACGTTCGCAAAGAAGCTGTGCTGTCTTCCCAGATTGAGGGGACACAATCATCCCTCTCTGATCTGCTGCTCCATGAAAGCGGCGAAGTGACCAGCGTCCCCATCGATGATGTGACAGAAGTGTCGTCTTATGTTGCCGCGCTGGAACATGGCCTGAAGCGTGTCCGTGAAGGTTTTCCTGTTTCTTTGCGCTTGATCCGCGAGATGCATACGATCCTTCTTTCCAAAGGGCGGGGCAGCAACAAGCAGCCAGGCGAGTTCCGCACATCGCAAAACTGGATTGGTGGATCGCGGCCTGGCAATGCCGCCTTTGTTCCGCCGCCGCCAGAGCGATTGATGGAGTGTCTGGATGCTCTTGAGAAATATCTGCATCAAGAAGAACGGCCCTATACTGCCCTGATTGATGCGGGCCTCATCCATGTCCAGTTTGAAACCATCCACCCGTTCCTTGACGGTAACGGGCGCATCGGGCGTTTGCTGATTACCTTCTTCTTGATGATGATGGGCGACCTGCGCCAGCCGAACCTGTACCTCAGCTTATTTTTCAAGAATAACCGTCAGGAGTATTATGCGCGTCTGAGTGCTGTCCGCACGGCGGGCGATTGGGAGGGTTGGCTGGATTACTTCCTTCATGGTGTTGCCGAAACCGCCAATCAGGTCGTGGCAACCAGCCAAGCGATTTCCAGCCTCTTCAAGGCCGATCAGGAGAAGATCGCCTCACTGAAACGCGCTGGGATTACGGCGGGGCAAGCACATGAGTGTCTTCAAAAAGTTGCCATTTCCAACGCCATCAATATGGCAGCGGCGCTGGAGGTAAGCGTCCCTACGGCGCGGGCAGCATTGAATAACCTGAAAGAGCTTGGGATTGTTAAAGACATCGCGGGCGCTGGGAAGGAACGTCTTTATGTTTACACAGGCTTGATTGAGCTGCTGGAGCAAGGCGTGTCAGCGGACGATCTGTAGACATAAAATGTTGATAAATACAGAGGTTCGAATTCTGGGTGATTACCAAATCTCTGGAAAGTTTGGTGGGTCGCTTTTGTTATTCTATTACAATATCTTGACAGATGTTTGACAAGTTGGATTGATGTATTACGATACACCACCATTTTATTTTCATCCGAAGTTTATTTTATCATAATAGAAATATGATTTTGGGCGCTCATATAATTATTCATGAAAAATAATTCAAAATATCCATACGACTATGTGGAATACCGAGGATATGGATTTCTGATTTTTTAATTTTGTAAAATAGAACATGCTTTTCTATCGTAATGCTTCGATAGTCCGTTTTAATATCATTACGCTCGCGGCCTATTTCAGGATTATCCAACAAACCATAAAATGCTTCTTCTATCTTTCCTAAATATATATCAGCTTGAGCGGCACCCCAGCTTTGAAGAGTATAGCTACGGATATCTTTTAAATCCCGTTTGGCTTGTGGGGAGACAATAATTCGATATTGAGACATTATGAGCGGATACCATCAAAGAAAGTAGAAACGTCTTCTTTACTTTTTAGGGGGGAACCTTGGCCATTTACAATCTCATTTTCACCAGTTTGCAAGTGCATACGCAAACGATCTAGTTTCATCTGCATGACAATGTCCTGATTCATTTCCATGAAGCGAATTGCTTCACGAATAACTTCGCTAGCATTATTATACAAACCCGATTCAACCTTATTTTTGATAAGGCCTTCTAATTCTGGTGTTAAAGACACGTGCATGGTGTTACCTCATAATTGACTTGTTCATTATACAAACATTGTCAATCTTTGTAAAACATATCTTTCTTGAAAATATGCTCCCATCGTTCTAATATTCGGAATAATCGGTTCGAGGTATCGCCTGACACCTCCACCATTTACTCTTTCACAGCACTTCACCCTCTTTCATTATCAAGCGCATAACTGTTGCCTACTAAAGGCCTTCTCTTCACCTCCTTTCATTTCCGCTCTCTCATTTTCATTTATAACCGCTCAAATTGTTGGTACTTTTGTTGGGCATACCAACATCATGTGAGGTTAGGTACCAACAATGAAGCTGAATGATACCAAGTGTAAGAACGCCAAGCCGTTTGACCCGCCCTCTAAATCGCCCAGAAAGATTTCGGATGGTGAAGGGCTTTCTTTATGGGTTATGCCGGATGGCAGAAAATACTGGCGCTTAGCCTATAGGTATGCTGAAAAACAAAAGACTATGGCACTTGGCGTATATCCTGAAATTTCTTTAAAAGATGCACGGGATAAGAAGGCCGAGGCTCGTAAGATTATAGCCGAGGGCAAAGACCCGCAGCTTGAGAAGAAACGCCAGAAAACTATGGCAAAGGTAAGCTCTGAAAATACCTTCGAGGCTATAGCGCGCGAATGGCACGAAAACCGTAAAGAGCGCTGGACACCTCGCTATGCCGAAGGGGTTATGACCCGCCTTGAAACCTATATTTTTCCTGAAATAGGTAGTTATCCGATTGATGAGATCGAGCCGCCTCTGCTTTTGCAAACAATTCGGAAGATAGAAAGCCGTCCGGCTATTGAGATAGCCAAGCGTCAGCTTCAAAAATGCGGTGAGGTGTTTCGCTATGCCATTGCTTGTGGTACGGCTGTCCGTGATCCATCCTCTGATATTAAGGGCGCATTGAAGCCTCAAAAGAAAACGCACTATGCTGCGTTGGATGTAAAAGAGCTGCCGGAGTTTCTGAGGGTACTGGAGCTTAATGATGCGCGGCTCTATCAAAACACCCGCAATGCGGTAAAGCTGCTTATGCTGACCTTTGTACGGACAAGTGAGCTTATAGGCGCAAGCTGGGATGAAATAGACTTTCAGGCGAAGGAATGGGTTATTCCGGCAGAGCGCATGAAAATGCGCAAAGCCCATGTTGTCCCTCTATCCGATCAGGCTATTGAGATATTGAAGAGCCAAAAGGAAATCGCCGGATCTTGGCCTTTAGTTTTCCCAAGTACGGTGCGGCCAAAGCAATCGATTAGCAACAACACGATCTTAGGGGCAATTAAGCGCATGGGATACCAGGGACGCATGACAGGCCACGGCTTTAGGGCGCTGGCTATGAGTGCAATTAAGCAGGAGCTTGGCTATAGGCATGAAGTGGTGGATAGACAGCTTGCACACACACCGAAAAACAAGATTGATAAAGCCTATGATCGCGCTGATTTTCTGAAAGAGCGAGCGAAGATGATGCAGGAATGGGCTAATTATCTGGATGTTATTGTGAGTGAGGGGAAGGTGCTTCATGGCGATTTTAGAAAAAAAGCATGACTTAACCGTTTTTGATTTCGATATTAACGACTGTAACAAGATCATAGAGATATATGAAGAAGCCAAAAAAGAAAGCGTTCCTCAAGACATAAACCTAGAGGGGATGCTAAAAAAGATCCGTTCAGCTTATTACCTCTACATGCGCAGGAAATTCAAACGCAAAACGCCTGAACAGCTCAAAAAAAGCCATGATCGCATTAGAAAGAGAGCAGAAAAGCTACTGCACGGTTTACAAAATGAAACAGACACTCATTTCTTAAATAGCCTCGTCTCCGCAATGGCTGGGACAAAAAGCCCTACCAATATAGATGACGAAACTTATAAATTACTGATGAAAGATGCTTTTGATAACTTAAGAGCCTTGGAAACGCCTCTTAAATGGCTTACTAAAAACCTCGCCCTATGTACAAAAACTGAATTTGAATATCTACACACCAATACCGATTCAAAAGGGCGAGCATTTGCCGAAAATGATTTCGTCAGAGACCTATCCTTTATCTTAACCAAATATTTTGAAAAACATGGTGGCCGAATATACGACGATTACGAAGAAGATCACCGCGGCTGGAAAGTGCTATGCATAGAATATTTGTTAAATCGTGTTGAAATATCGTGGACTCGCGGTCAAATATCAGGTGCGATTGGTACAAAAAAAAGCCAAGTAAAATAAAAAATAAGATCTCAAAATAAATTATCTGAGCTCTTATTATCTTAAGTTTCTAAAGTTCAGCACAGTGTTTGTGAATGTAAACGCTCACAAACAACTAAGGAGATTTTAGAAATGACTCACAACGATACAAACACCGAAGCTAACGCAGTTCAAAACCCTCATGCTCACGATGAACTTTTAACGGTCAGAGAAGCCTGTGGAATCCTGAAATGCGGTTTGACTCGCCTGTATCAGTTAATGAACAAAGGTGAAATTAAAAGTGTAAAACTAGGAAAGTCACGCCGTATAACACGTTCGGCAATCAATGAATTTATTGTCTCTTTAATGGACGCATAACCATGTCCAAACAACGCAAACGCTCTAACACCAATACAAAGGGGCGAAAAAAATATGACGATACCCAGTATTTACGATTGGATCACAAAATGCTTGGAAGCCCTCAGTTTCGTTCTCTCAACGGCAACGATGCTCGCATTTTACTGGAAATATGTCTCCGCCATAATGGTTTCAATAATGGTCGCATTGGTGCGGGCTATGAAGATTTAGCTCAAAAATTGATGCTTGGAAAATCAACTATACAACGCGCACTAAAGCGTCTTCAAAAAACTGGTTTTATTAAGCTCCGTAAAAAAGGGAAATTTATGGGACGCATTGCGAGCGAATGGGAGGTAACTTTTTTGCAAAGGGAAGGTTATCGCCCTACAAATGAGTGGGGACAGGCAAAGGCTTTGAAAAACAAGCGCAAGCCAAAACTCAAGTCCTTAGAGGAGGAATTAGACGAAGATATACAAGAAAATTTAAACAGTGGTGCTAAAATGACCAAGTTAGATGCTGATAAGTAGTCAATTAAGTACCCGTTGGTTGAAGTAAGCCATTTGTGTGGTCAAATAAGTACTATAAATCAGGCTTTCAAACACAGCTTAGGTGGTCATTTAAGTACTGCATATACATACCATACCAGGACTTTTAATAAGAACGATGACAAGGATCAGATGAATAAAACTTTTGTTTTGATAATACAAAAAGCGAGGGCGCTGAGCATCCCACAGCTCAAAGCGCATCTCGCGTATTGTTGAAACAAAAGCCCTACAGAAACTGTAAAAAACAATAGGTTTACAATGCCATTTGAAAAAGGAGAGTCAGGAAATCTAGCGGGCAGGCCGAAAGGCTCGCAAAACCGTTCCACGAAAGCCATGAAAAAATCGCTAGCTCAACTGATTGACGACAATTTGGACAATATGTCTGATTGGTTGAACGAAATGGCAACAGATGATCCCAAAGCCGCCTTTCAATGCATGTTAAGCCTTATGGAGTTTCACATGCCGAAAATGTCTCGCGTTACTTGGGTTGGAGAGAAAGAGCCAGAAAACAAAACATGCAATAGCGCCGCTAAAGAAATTGCGGACTCTGTGCATCGCTCGCTGGAACAAGTCATTTCAGAAGCCGAACAAAGGGAATTTTCAGGCGTTAGTGAAAAACATGAGTTTATTGACAACAGATTGGACGAATTCAGCGACTAACCAGAAACTGGTAGGCTGCTTAACATTCACTGGTCATTGCTTTTTGGTCCAATCTTAAAATAACCAGACTGCTCAGAAACACTGGCGTTTATCGCATCTCCTACCATACCCCATGCAGAACCAGTTACCAGCGCACCACCATTCGGTGTTACCTCGAAATTATAGGTTTCACCAGCCTTTGCGTCGAAATTGACTGCAAACTCTCCAAAAGCCGTTGGCGTTGATACTGAAAGCGTATTTTGGCCTTTGGGAATATCATGTACCACGCTTCCTCCACGCCCTAAGCTGGCGATTTTTGCGCCATTTGATCGAACATCTACAGCCGCCGCCAAATGCAGCAGGCTATTGTCACGTTCCACCACAATCCGCGCCTTGTCTGCCAGAATAAACCAGAGAGTAAAGCAGAGCTAAGTGAGCGTCTCCCTAAAATGATCACGTTTACAAATCCAAAAGATTCTAAAACATTAAAAGTCGTGTATTCAGAAAAATGGAGAGGTGTATCTAAAAGATATCAACCTATAGATCATTTTGAAGACACTTTTGGTGAAGGCGTAAAATTAAAAAAGGTAACTATTGAAATGACCAGTGAGCCTATGACACTTGGAGCTGTAAACAAATATTTACCATCTTTTGGAAAAGAAACGGGATTCTAGGAGTGGAGAAAAGCACTTGAATATGATGATCCACGCAAAATATCAATGGGTTTTAAGAAAACTATAAGATAATAAGTGATATGGCAAAGTATGGAAAAGAGGGGGAGGGGCTAATAAAAAGTTGCTGGATGAACATCGCCAAGACCTGTTCAAATTTATTTTAGATGCTCCTGTCACGGAGTTGTATCCGCGACAGGGTTTTATGTATGTTACTTTTCTATTGGTTTTGCTAAGCGATCCCATCTCATTTTGATGAGGGCACCGTGGCGTTCAATCAATGAGGCTGTGATAATTATAATGCCACCGGATAGCGATAAAACGATCCAATTGGAGAAATCCACCCATTGTGCCAATTCTAGAATTTGTCGTCCAACACCAGCCAACAAAGTCAGCATGCCCATCACCATCAGGTAACGTAAACCATGCTGGCGACCTATTGTAATGACTGCCAGTCCGGCAATAATACACAAAACCGCATTCGATATATCATCTGTGAACATGACCGGAAGGATATGGCTCGTAATCAGTGCCATTGCGGCCAACCGTATGGGGATAAGTGGGTTTTGACAGCGGTTAGATATATCGAGTAATAATCCGGCAAATACAAATCCAAATACGTTGATGGCAAGTGCATCTGAAAGATAACGTTCTGCCAACATCGCCGCAGGTATTGCTACCCCTAATGCTGCACCGAGTGATAACCAATGCGTTGCGATACGCGCAAATGATTTTTCTTCTGTTTGCTCTGCGCAGAAACGTAAGGCGATAAATGTTGTACCTGCGAGTATGATTTGCAGTATCTCATCCACCGGGTAGAGCCATATGCTTCGGCAAATGATGATTCCTGCCGGCACAAATATGGTGGCCATTGCAAACATGCCCTCTGGTGTACGCAGGGTATTGTCCTTTGCCATGTGCTTACAAAACAAGCTGAGGGGAAGAATGACAGCAACCAGTGCCGCTATCCCAACGAAGAGGGATTCCCGAACAGGCACAAGCAGCAGCAAGTTTGTGAATAGGAACAGCGCAGACAATAAGCCCGCAGAGCGGCGTGCTAGCACTTTATGACCAATCCATGTAACCGGTGCGCTGATTGCCAGCGTACCGAACAAAGCCATGATAATTGCGCCGAATTCCGGTGCGTCCCATTTTGCAAAACTAGGATATTGCACAAGTTCGCTACCCCACTGTGTGGTAGAGAATATGAGCGCACCTAACGTTGTCATGTTGACAGTAATGGAAATCAAACCTAGCCCAAAAAAGATACGAGCCCCTTTATTTTCCTTCAAGACATAGCTTAATCCAAATCCGCTAAGAGCCAGAAGGAAGGTTTGCGATAGCAGCATGTAGTAGCGGCTAATATCGTTACCATCAGACCATCCTTGCATTAGATAGGACGACATGGCGACAAGCATTATTAACGCTCCGCATACACGTAACAATGATGCGAAGTTCGTCACATTACGAATAAGATCAAAAATATTTGATCTATCTTCCTCCGGAGTGGGGTGACGTTCTTCCCACTCAACTACATAAGGGTCTTCCTTCTGTATAGTCATTTTTACTCTCCCTCTTTAGTGTTCAATAATTCGGCAAGCTCAGCCTGTAACTGCACAGTGTTCTCTTCTTTTGCAAAAGACATATCGAGCGTATCTGTAGATGATATATGGCCTGTCGAATACTCCGTTTCGGTGATGAGTGTTTCCCAACGATCAAAAGTATCTTCAATGCCGTTATTGGTGGTGCCTTCGATTTGATTGATGATACGCATTGCATCTGCTGTGGATTGACGGGAGCGCATCAGATTTTGTTGTTGCGTGATGTCATGCAGGCGCTTTTCCATGCTTTGCACATTTTCGTCGACCTTGGTTTCAAGCTCTTCATGCTTTGTCAATGCGGCTTGCGTTTGTGTAATCTGTTCGCGGCACTGGTTACGCCGCGCAATGCAAGCCAATGCTTTTTGCTCATCCTTTGCTGCGATATCTTTTGCGCGATCCTCCCACAGTTGTGCCTTATATTTGGCATCGTCCAAACGTCGTTGCATTGCTTCACCATCCCTGCGGACGCGATCCAATCGCACTTTGGCTTTTGCTAAGGCTGCACGTGTGTCTTTCAGGGCAACCGCCACAATCGCATCATGGTTTTCAACATGTGATACCACCTCATCCAATTTACTGGTGAACGTGGCTGTAATACGGGAAAATAGGTTCATTTTGTTTACTCCTTCATTTGTTTACATTCTCTTTATCGTACACAAGGGAAGCTTTTATCGATACTTAATTGACATAAGTGGCACTATATGGTTATTTAGGTATTGTATTTCAATACCATATGGGAAAATATGATGCAGACATCTTTATTAGTTCAAACGTTGAAACAATGTCTTAAGGCTCAGGGAAAGACTTATGCGGATGTGGCAAAAACACTCAGCTTGTCTGAGGCGAGTATAAAACGCATGTTCTCGGAGCAGCAGTTTTCTCTGCAACGATTAGACCGTGTATGTCAAATGCTGGGCATGGAAATCAGTGACCTTGTAAAGCAAATGGATGCGTCACAAGCGAAGATTGAACAACTAACGCACAGTCAGGAAACGGAAATTGTTCAAGACATTGCATTAATACTGGTCACTGTGTGTGTCTTTAACCATTGGACGATAGAAGATATCACACAATACTTCGCGCTAAACCAAGAAGAATGCGTTGGAAAATTATTAAAGCTTGATAGGATTGGTATTATCCAGCTTCTCCCGCATAACAAGGTTAAGATTCTCGTTAGTCCTAATTTTTCATGGATTGAAGATGGCCCGTTTGAACGTTTTTTTCGCGAGCATGTCGGGCAAGAATACTTTAATAGCAATTTCCGCGGTGAGCACCGATGCTTGCGCGTCTTGAATGGTACAGTTTCTCATGCCAGTGCGGCAGAGTTTCAGCGTAAATTATTAAAGCTGGCCAGTGAATTCCGAGAGATAGTCCGTGAAAATTCGACTTTGCCCATAGACAGCAGGAACGGGGTAACATTGGTTTTGGCCATGCGTAATTGGGATTACGGACTATTCCGCCATTTAATCCGTCCAGAATATAAGACTTAAATCATAAGTTATCTAACTGGATTTATTTGAGATTGTTACGTATATTTTCTAAATAAATATAAAGAAATACAAAGAGAGTGAACGTGACAAAAAAAGAAAACGAACCATATGAATACAAAGAGCGCGAAATTGAAAATATGGAAGACAGAGCCTTTCGCGTCGGTGAAGGGAAAATAAGTGGTGCTATATCTTGTTTTTTTGGCGTTCTAAGTTTTTTTGGTGTTCTTTGTTATAAATTTCCAGCCTACCTAACAGTAGCAGAGCTTCGCGCTGGATACGATCATGAAATGTTGCGTAATGTTCTTATGTTGAGCATGTGGGTATCACTCATTTTTGGCCTCTTTACATTTATTATGGGGAAACAACGAAAATTAGGTGCGATCGGTATTTTGTTTGCATGTGCAGCCTTTGCGATTGGTGGATACTCTGTAAAATCTGGGCATATCGGTGAAAATCAACTATCTCTAGGGTTAGATTGGTTAATTCTTGCTCTCCTCGCATCAGTCATTCTTTTTACTTTTATAGAAAAAGTGTTTCCCAAATACAAAGAACAGGCAATTCTTCGCCCTGAATGGCAACTGGATCTGGCCTATTTTTCAGTGAACCATCTTGCCTTTGCTGTACTGCTTTTAGTTGGAAATTATTTCACAAGCACCGTTTTTGGATGGGCTGCCAGCGTTGATCTACAACAGTTTGTTCAAAATCTACCATTGGGCTTACAAGTCATCCTCTTAGTTATATGTGCTGATTTTGTTTTATATTGGTCACATCGCATGTTTCATGAAAATCCAAAGCTTTGGAAAATACATGCGGTTCACCATTCCGTAGAGCATATGGATTGGCTTGCCGGGTCTAGAAACCATATTATGCAGACTGTGATGGATCGCTCTATTGCTATGATCCCGCTATACTTGATTGGACCTGATAAAGCAGCATTAGATATCTATGTTGTTTTTGCCGGACTACAGGCCGTTCTTGTTCATGCTAATTTGGGGATACCTTTTGGCCCATTAAAATACATTTTTTGTACCCCTCAATATCACCATTGGCATCATAGTTCCGAGGCACCTGCAATTGATACAAACTACGCCGTCCATCTTCCCGTTTTTGATATGATTTTTGGCACATACCATATGCCATCAAAACATTGGCCTGCACATTATGGAACAACGATCAGACTTCCAAGAACGTATATAAAACAATTCTTATATCCTTTTAAACGCCGTAAAAAGAAGTGACTACTAGTATATAGTAAATTCATTATTTTCCGTAAGATACATTATCATATTGAGCCGATTAAAAACCTTATTCGGCTCATTTTTGTGTATATCATGAGCCGAATAGGTGGTATAATCGGCTCATGACATATAATTGGCAACAAAAAGACTGGCCTAATTTTCAGTATGATCTTCAAAAAGTGGAAGATGTTCTTTACGCATACGCTGAGAGAGTAGGGCGCGTTGGAGGTCTACTTGAAGGCCTTCCTGAGCATGCGCAAACAGAAACAATTGTAGATATGATGGTATCAGAAGCCATTAAGACCTCTGAAATTGAAGGAGAATATCTCAGTCGTAAAGATGTCATGTCTTCAATCAAAAATAATCTTGGTATTTCTGAAAACATAGAACATGTCCAGGATAAAAAAGCAGAGGGCGCCGCAGCCCTTATAACAGATGTACGGCATACCTACATAGAAGCCATGACGGAAGAAAAACTTTTCGAATGGCACAAAATGCTCATGAGAGGCAGTAAAGGTATTAAGGTGGGAGAATGGAGATCTCACAAAGAACCGATGCAAGTAATATCCGGGCCTATAGGAAAAGAAAAAGTTCACTATGAAGCTCCACCATCGTCACGTGTGTCTTCAGAGATGAAGGCTTTCATAAAGTGGTTTAATGATACTGGCATGGGCGGAGAAAAAGAAATAAAACACGCGGCTATTCGTTCTGCCGTAGCTCATCTATATTTTGAAACGATACATCCCTTTGAAGATGGAAACGGGCGAATAGGCAGAGCCATTTCAGAAAAAGCTCTTTCTCAGGGAGTAGGGAGACCTATACTATTAAGCCTATCAAGAACAATAGAGGATAATAGAAACGCCTATTATGATGCTCTTAAAGCCTCCCAGAGGTCTAATGAGATTACGCCCTGGATTATTTATTTTGTGAATATGGTCTTAGATTCACAAATTCAGGCTGAAGAGCAAATAGAGTTTACACTGAAGAAAACAAAATTCTTTGATCGTTACGAAAATCAGTTAAATGAAAGACAGCTAAGTGTGATCCGCAGAATGCTAGAAGAGGGCATTAAAGGTTTCGAGGGGGGTATGAGTGCAAAAAAATACATGTCTATTACAAAAACATCAAAAGCTTCTGCAACCAGAGACCTGCAAAATTTAGAAGAGATTGGCGTTTTTACTTTACTAGGGGCTGGGCGCAGCACAAGATATCAACTTAACGTGTGATAATTCGAAGTATGGAAAATCGTATTTTTCAGTACTATCAAATTAATTTTTCTTGATTGGATATCTAGCCTTTTGACAAGCATGAAAAGGGCTGGAAGTAATACATTTCAGGGTATTTAGATCATAAATACCAGACTTCCCATACGGTCCTTTTGGTATTTTCTTGTGTTCTAAGACAATAAATGAAGCACTTACATCGTGCGGAATGGTAAAATTTTCATCTATTATCGTGTATGCATTTGTAGATAATTTGAGAATTGGTGGTCCGAAACCTTCTAGCTTTTTGTACTTTTTAGAGAGTTTTAAATCAATTTTATAGCGTTCATCATTCCAGCGTTTAACTTCTTCTTCCGTAGCTTTTCTGATTAGCTTGCTCTGAAGCGCATGCTCTAAACCTTTTTTTCCAGAGTATGGTGCTGTAGATAAGTAATGCTGTTCTGGAGAATTTTCTTTTGAATAAATGAGTTTAGTATGATCAAAGCCCTTGCTCCCTATAACTATTTCACCAAGTTCAGAATTTTGAGGCGGAAAAAACTTTTTTACTTTTCGTCCGAAAGCCAATTCTGATATCTCATTGGCCTTACTTAGGGTTTCAGGTTCATTTATATTAAAATAAAATAAACCACATGCCTCATGATTATTATATGTGGAATAAGTCACAGGGATTTTTTTACTAATATTAGCTATTGCTTGTCGGTGGTAACCGCCTGCAATTATAGCTAAAACTTTAGTACCCGGTGTTAATCTTAAATTCCAGATTGCAGGCTCGTAAGCCCCTAATATTAAAGCGACCGGAGCTTTTGTTTCATTTACAACAACATCAAACTGAGTAGCTTTGCGATTGGCTTCGATTTGGAATTCAATATCTCTGCCTTTATAGCCTCCAGCAGCATATACAACCAGATTTTCAGGTGCTTTAAAGTTTTCTACTTTACACTTTTCGCGCTGTTGTTTCTCTTTTTCTTCTTTTGAAACTTGTCTATTAAGATATGATCTATGGGGGCTCATAGCATCTTGAAAATGTCTTTTTTCTTCTCGTGAAAAGTGATTGTCTTTATTCGTGTCAATGATTCTGAATATATTTTCAGCTATAACTTCTATTTCAGTATATGTTAACTTTTCGTCCTTGTTTGGATCTAAAGACATTAAATCATCAAATACTTCCCATTTCTTTTGTAGACTTGATAACCCTCTTTCTTTTAATAAATCCTCGGTCAGATATTCCCTTTCCGCATTACTAATAATGCCATCTTGATCAATGTCGTAAACCATTATTCTGTTTACATTATTAACTAAGTAGACGTCGGGTCTATTCATTCTCTTGTACCTGGCATCATTCTTTTTTACGTACTCTTCAACTTCTTTTTTTTCTATATTTGAATCCGAATTTAAATCAAACTTTGCAAACTTTTTTGATTGTTTTTCACCGGCTTCTTTTAATATTTTTTCTTTAAACTTCAAAACATCTGCTGTGGTGAGATTATTGCTGGGTAATTTATTTTTCCTTATTATTACGAAAAGTTTATTTTTAAAATCTTCAATATAATCAGAGCTTCTAAGAGCTCCATAAAAACCATCAGGAATAGCACTGATTAAATTATCCTGCGGTGCTTTAGCATAAGCTGGTACTTGTTGGCCGATTAATAGTATGCCTGCAAATACTAAATGAGTTATGTTCTTCATAATAAGAATTCGTTTATAAATATTCATATGTGAATTAAGTTACATCATAAACATATTGCGTGTGAGTCATATTTTTTGAAAGCTGGATAAACTGATGAGAAAAAAAGTTATTGCAATTGTATTACTATTTCTAGCTTCAATAGGTATTAGTAGTAAGACACAAGCAGAAAATAACCCCATTATATATCAATCCTACGGTGACATCCCTGAAATATTGAGAGGCGGCATATACAAGGATAGGTACCTTGATGATTACCTGAGAGTTGTCATGGGACCACTAAGAAAACTAGCTAAAGACAACAAAGCCTTAACCAGTAAAGATATTGAGCGTCTTACGAATGCGTATACAAATAATATTCGATCAGAGAAACTTTCAAGAATGGTTTTGTATGACTTAAATTTTGATGGTGTAATAGATAAAGAGGAAGTAAGAATCCAAATAGAAAAAAAGCTGCGTCACTCGCACAATGAAGAGTATATTTCTAATCAGGTAAATAAAATATTTGAATCTGATGTAAATCAAGATGATAAAATTTCTTACGATGAAATGTCTATTTTACTGGAGGGCGAAAAAGAGCAGCACAGAAGTTGGAGAGAGATAAGCAATGCAATAGCTTTACTGAATCTAGATCCTAATAAGGATAATATTCTTACAGATAAAGAACTAGAAACATTGGCCAGAGGTGCATTTAGAGTGCTTGACTTAGACAAAGACATGAAAACTTCAGATGATGAGTTCAAAAAGTATAGAGAAGCTCTTCAAAAAATCCAACAAAGTAAAAAGCCAAATTATGATCAGATAAAGAAATTCCAAAAATTTAGTACGGCGAAAAAAATTCCTAAAACATGTAAATTTGGAAACGATTATAAAGCACCTAAGAATTCTATTATATACGGTGTTTCTGCTGAGAAGAGCAAATCACTGGACATTTATATAGACTATACCGGTCAGGTGGCGAACTCAGTTGAGCTTGAAATTAACAACGATAAGCCAGTTATCCTTATATTAGGAGCAATTCAGCCAACCATCTGGACAATTCGCAGGACACAGAACACTAAGATTTCTGCTATTTTTCTTACTGGCAATTATAAGCAAATACTAAGGGGCGTTGATCCTGCAATCAGTATATTAAAGAACATAGTTAGAGATGAAATCGGAAAGTATAATCATGAACAACCATGCCGAAATTACGTATTTTCTGCCCAAACTGTAAAAGATTTTAAAACTGTATCTCAACACTTATTTGGAAAAGAAGCCTTTGAATATATTAGTGCGAACGATGAAGGGGTTGTAAAGTTAGGTAATACCAATGATAAAAATCGTGAATTTATAACTTTTAAAAACCCGCCAATCGAGAGCTTTGAAGTCAAAGGAACTATTTTGAGCCCAGGTGTTAAAGGCTTAGAGGAGGCTATCCAAAAGGGCTTTATTAGAAAAGCAACAGAAGAGGACTTGGACAGTTGGCTAGACCTTCTTGAAACCAAAGAAAAGCAATCGCCGTCACGAAATTTACCGCAAGTAGAAGGAAAAACTCTTAGGGATTTACTGCCCAGATTTAATTTTAAGCGAAGAGCGTACGTTGTTCTTGATGACTTTATTATTCCTTCGGGTCTAAATGGTGGAAATTTGGCGATATTTATTGTTCCCAAGGGCGTACCAAGTCCAAGGGGAAATTCAGGTCACTCAAGTATATATGATATGAATACCGGGACTTGCAGTGGGCCGACCGCAAAATGTTAGAACTTAAAAAACAAGTGATAACGAACAGTATGGAAAACCCCTATTTATTTTGATTAGAGTACAACTATCGTCTAAGTTGAAATAATTCACAATTTAGAGGATATCAGAATGCTACGCTTCATTTTATTGGCATTAATTACGCTTATTGCACTTCCTGATCCATCAAAAGCAAAAGAAGCAAGTTATCTTGATATAGAGCTGCCTGTAATGATTGGTGGAGAAAACATATCTCTAAATAAAGATGATCAAAATTACTCAGTTTCTCTGTCTTATGAGATCGTCATAGAAGACACTGCACAGGTGTATGATTTTTATGATCATTATTTCAGGGAACAAGGATGGAAGACTTTTATGGAAGGGCACCCTTTCAAGAAAAAGTGGAATGGATACGGCGCACATATAAACATGGAAGGTAAAGCGATATTTTCTACCACAGCTGCTTGGATGCCTAAAGATATTCCAATAACAGGCTTAGTTCAGTTAGTGTTAAATGATTATCAGAAAGGTAAATTTTATGGTGAAGTCACAGTTACTTTAGCTCCTGATATGGATCAAGATGCATATATGAAGTTTTCAGAGTTATTAGGCGATCCTAAAAATATATTCATTTTACAAAAGGCTATAGGGGGTGATCCATTTCAATTATTGGAAGATACAAATATACAAAACATACCCAAGGAATTTGAGGATGAGAAAGTAATCAAAGAATACTTAAATATGAAAAAGAAAACGCTTGAACAATTCAAAGATTTTGGCGAGCAATATGTGCTCCATACTAAACCCATAGATGGCAGATTTTCTAAAAAACGCTTCTCCAATGGATTTAGTACTCCGCCAACAAGTGATACAAATGAAGGCCAAGATGGTGAGGGAGAAGACCCTCTCCATAGGTGGCGCGCACTTCAGGAAGAACGCGTTGAAAGACAAATGAAAGCTAAAGAAGCAGAAAAGTAATAATAGTAGAAATTGTTCTAGACTTCGTTTTTTATGGAGTAGGGGAGTGTGATAATGGCCAGTATGGAAAATATAAAACCCTTAAGATTTCTAA